>Ga0208242_100116_pt1 | contig 110002 bp, 86 predicted proteins | sample SubbioAug_CSW13A_FD_184825 | JGI IMG/M metagenome (GOLD analysis project Ga0208242, IMG submission 184825) | Serpentinite rock and fluid subsurface biosphere microbial communities from McLaughlin Reserve, California, USA - CR12Aug_CSW13A (SPAdes) | ecosystem: Environmental > Terrestrial > Deep... | reverse complement strand
CGTCGTTTTGAGCCCGCCCTGCGCGGCGCGTTTTTTACAGCCGTCGCAAAGCGCGGCGGTCGCCGCCGGATCGCAATTATAGGCGCAGCCGACGACCGAACGCATGGGCGGCAGCAGGCGGGCCAGTGCGCGCACCGCCGTCGACTTTCCCGTCCCGCGATCGCCAAAGACGAGCACGCCGCCGACGGAAGGATCAATCGCGGCGATCACGAAGGCGAGCTTCATGTCGTCCTGGCCGACGATCGCGGTGAAGGGAAATGGCGCGAGCGAGTCGGGCGGCGCGAAATTCTGCGCCGCGAGCGCGCCTTCAGCTTGCATGCGGCGCGCCTCGATCGCGCGCGTTGTTGTTCGTGAAAGCTTGACCGGAAGCGGCGACATGCACGGTCCTCTCGGCTTGGCGCTAAGTAAACTTACACGCCACATGTCATTTTAAATTGACACATTTAGCCGCTCCGCGCAAGCTCGCGTGACAGATTTAGTCAATAATCGGCAGAAATTGACGGCTGTGGCGTAGCAATCTCCTCCAACTGGGTCCATTCTCTGTGTGGGCTGAATGAAACCGGGGGTCTGTTCATGTCTGCTGGCGTCGACGCCGGGCGCCTTGAGGGGCTGTGGGACGCCTTAGCCGGGTCCACCGTCTGCCCGTTGGGGATCGGCTATGCCCGATAGGACCGACACGCGCCCCGAACTGACGCTGACGCTCGACAAAGACGGCGTCATCCAGAATGTCGTGCGAGCGAAATCACTGGCGAAGGAGCCGCTCGACCAGTGGCTCGGCCGGCGCTGGGGCGAGATGATGGAGCCGGCGATCGACGACGGCGCGCTGCAGAAGATCGAGGATGTGCGCTTGCGTGGCGACTCCTCTTGTTTTCAGGTGCGTCAGCGGTTTCCAAGCGGCCGCGAACTGGCGATGGAATATACGACCTTCAGTCTTGGCAAGAAGGCGGGTTTTGTCGCGATCGGTCGTAGTCTCGAGGCGATCAGCGAATTGCAGTCGCGTCTTCAGCTCGCCCAGGAAGCGCGCGAGCGAGACTACTGGAAAATGCGCGAAATCGAGACGCGCTACCGCACGCTGTTCGATGCGACGAGCGAGGCTGTGGCTCTGGTTGGCGTCTCCGATCTGCGCGTCGTCGAGGCCAATCTCTGCGCAACCAAGAATCTTGATCTCGCCCCCGGCGCGCCCTTCCTGGCGCGGCTCGACGAGCGCGACCGGCGCGTCCTCGACGAAATGCTTGCGAAGACCCGCGAAGAAGGCCGCGCGCCGGGCGTCGTGCTGCGCGCGACGCCATTCGGCCAACTTTGGAGCTTGCGCGCGTCCTTGATGAATGCGGAGTCGGGCGCGCTTTATCTTTGCCAGCTCGCGCCGATGCGTGATCAGGGCCCCGCAGCCGATAAGGCCGATGGCTTTTCGATGAGAACCTTCGTCGATCGGATGCCCGACGCCTTTGTCGTCGTCGACCGCGACGGCGTCGTACAGGCCGCAAATGACGCTTTCCTTGATCTCGTGCAGATCGGTTCGGAGGCGGCGGCGAGCGGCCGTAAATTGACGAGATGGCTCGCAAGCCCAGGCGCCGACGCCAATCTGGTGATTGCGCTCGTTCAAAAACACGGCGATGTGCGGCGCCTTCAGACCACGATTGACGGAGAGCTTGGCCAATCGACCGGCGTCGAGATTTCCGCTATCGGCGACGACGCCACGCAGCCGAGCTACTTCGGGCTGCTCATCCGTGATTCGGGTCATCGGCGCGCGACCGCAGAGGCGCCGCCACGAGCGGTCGATACTGCATCGGTTGCGGTCGACGATTTTGACAATCGAACGCTGGAGCAGATCGTCAAGATGACCACGGAAACGATCGAGCGTAAAGCCATTGCGCGTGCGCTTGAACGGTTCCGCGGCAATCGCACGGTCGCCGCCCGCCATCTGGGTTTGAGTCGGCAGAGCCTGCATGCGAAACTAAAAAGATACAAACGAGAATAGATTACAAAAGCCATTCTATTCGCAGGCAGGGGAAGCTAAGCCGTGACCCTCGATCCCGCCGCCCCGCCAGCCTTCGGTCAGGCGAATCTTTCGAATTGCGAACGCGAGCAGATCCATTTCGCCGGGTCGATTCAGCCGCATGGCGCGCTTCTGGCGGTTCGCGAGTCGGATAGCGTCATCGTGCAGGAGAGCGGCAACGCAGCTTCCTTTCTTGGCTACGCCCAACCCTTGCGCGGCGCGCATCTGCGCAAGCTTGGCGGCGACCTGTGGAGCCGCAGCCGCCTTTACCTTGACCGCCCGGTAGAGGCCATCCCCGTGGCCCTGCGGTGCGCCGCCGGCGCCCGGGCAGAGCCGCTCAATGCGCTCTTACATCGTGCGCCGCGTGGCGGCCTCATCGTCGAACTGGAATATGCAGGCCCGCCCGTGGACTACACGCTCGCAATTCAGCGGGGCGTTGACACGATCCTCTCATCCTCGAACCTGCGTGGGCTTTGCGACGCCTGCGCCGCGATGTTTCGCGAGTTGACCGGCTATGACCGTGTCATGATTTATCGCTTCGATGATGAAGGGCATGGCGAGGTCTTCTCAGAAACAAAGCGCCCTGAACTCGAAGCCTTTCTTGGCAACCGCTATCCCGCCTCCGACATTCCGCAAATCGCGCGACGTCTCTACGAGCGCAACCGCGTGCGGCTGCTCGCAGACGTGGACTACACGCCGTCGGCGCTCGAACCGCGACTTTCGCCGCTTACGGGCGAAGAGCTTGACATGTCGATGTGCTTCCTGCGCAGCGTGTCGCCCATCCATCTTCAATATTTGAAAAACATGGGCGTGGCTGGGACGCTCGTCGTGTCGCTCATGGTTGGCGGAGAACTGTGGGGCTTGATCTCCTGTCATCATTACGCGCCACGCCTTATCCAGTTCGAAATGCGCGCCGTCTGCGAATTGCTGGCTGAGGTCATGGGGACGCGCATCGCGGCGCTGGAGAGTTTCGCACAGGGCCAGGCCGACCTTTCTGTGCGCCGCCTGGAGCAGCGCATGATCGAAAGCGTGACGCGCGAGGGAGACTGGCGCGGCGCGCTGTTCGACAGAGCGCGCTCCCTGTTGCTGCCGCTCAACGCCAGCGGCGCCGCGCTGCTGTTTGAAGGCAAGACCCAAACCGTCGGCGACGTTCCTGGGTCCGAAGAAATCCGCGCTCTCGGCCAGTGGCTGCAAAAGCGCCTCAACGACGGCGTCTTCGCAACGTCCGCGCTCTCGTCGCAAGAGCCCGCCTTCGCACCTTTGACAGGGCTCGCCAGCGGAGTGATCGCGACGCGCATTTCCAGCGAGCCGGACGAACTGCTGATCTGGTTTCGCAAGGAGCGCGTGCGAACCGTGACGTGGGGCGGCAATCCATTTAAAGCGCCGTCCGACGGGGACGATCCAAACGAGCTCTCGCCCCGCCGCTCCTTCGCCCAGTGGCATCAGGTCGTCGAGGGCACCTCCGATCCTTGGACCGCCGCGGATCGCGCGGCCGCGCGATTGATCGGCGAGAGCGTCACCGACGTCGTCGTGCAGTTTCGCTCTCTGCGGATTCTCGTCGCACAAGATCAGCTCGAACACGTCTTGCGCCAGGTTCATGCCTCCAGCCAGCAGATCGTCGTCGCGGCCGCCGACGGCGCTGTGCTCGAAGCGAATTCGGCGCTCAATCTCCTGCTTGGACTGCCGCGACCGCTTCGTCATCTCGATGAATTAAGCGCCCATTTCGCTGATCCCGACGAGGTGGAGAAAAGGCTGCGTGCGCTGCGCGACAGCCGCACGCCCTGGCGCGGCGAAGCGCTGCTCGTTGATCGAATGGGGGGAACGCGGCCGATCGCCGTACGCGCCGATCCCGTGCTGGCGTCGCGCGACCGTATATTAGGCTATGTCATTCTCTTCACCGACCTTGCCGAGCGCAGGGCGGCGGAGGCGGCGCGCCGGAATTTTCGCGACAATCTCCTCTTGAGCCAACGGCGGCTGATGCGCCGCATCGACTCGAGCGCCGCGCTCGCCATCGAGAACGTGATGTCGAGCATCATCGACAATGCGCAGCTCGCCGCGCTGGAAATCGCCGATGGTCTGGACACCGCCGGCATTCCGGACACGCTGGAGAGCGTCCGGGCTTCGGTCGCGCGCGCCGCGGAAGTGCTCGAACATATTTCGGTCGGCGGCGCCTCGACGGCGGACGGACGCTCGGCTTCGAAAAGCTACGGCGGAAAAAAATGACCGGGCGCGCGTCCGTTCACGAGGCGCTGCGCGCCGCGACTCGAGAGACGCATCAGCGTTTGCATCGCCATCCCGGACTTTCGGCGGCGGCGTGCGGCGCGATCGGCCTTGACGATTACCGTCAATTGCTGATGCGGCTCTATGGTTTTCACCTGGCCTTCGAGGACGCTCACGTAAGCGCCATGCAGAAGCTCGGATTGATCACGAACTCGCGCTCTGAGCTTATTGCATTGGATCTTGCCGCGCTCGGGATCATGCGCTTCGATGTTTGCCGCCTGCCGCGGTGCGCGGCGCTGCGTGAGCCTTCGAACGAGGCTTGCACGCTCGGCGCGCTCTATGTCGTCGAAGGCTCTGCGCGTGGCGGCGCGCTGATCGCCGAAGCCCTTGCGCCGATCGTTGGCGACGCGCGCCGGTTTTTTCTCGGCGGCCCGTCGGGCCGCGAGGTCTGGCCAAGCCTGCTGGCGCGCGTCGAGACCCTGGCGCCTGGCGTGCAACAAGCGCGCGCAATCGACGCTGCGGTCGAAACCTTTCGGATCTTCGAAGAGTGGATGTTCGATTGGCGCGCCGCCCCGTCTTGCCTCGATCGCTTGGCGGTCAGCTCCGGCAGCGAAAACTAGAGGCGGCGTAGCGTCGTAGCCTGGCGCGTCGACGCGCACGGCTGACGCAGGACCAGCTTTTTCGCCAGAATCGTCGCTGTCGCCGCATCAGACGCGGTGGCGTCCGCGCCGACCTGCGCAACGAGATTGGGATTGCGTTTGAAGAGGGGCCCCCCGACCATCACGCCGACGTCGGCGTTCGCGGAGGATTCGCGCACCGCCCGAATGGTGCGCGCCAGCGTCTCCAACTCTGACTCGGCGCTCAGCGTTATTCCGAAGACGCCAAACCAACCGCTCGCCGAAACGTCGGCGACGCCGTCGGCGTCGAGGTCCCTCTCGACGCGTACGTCCCAGGAGGCGTTGCGCATGAACACCGCGACCATGTCGACGCCGAAGACGTGCTTTTCACCGGGAAGCGTCGCGAGCAGCGCGCGCTGGCGCGGATCGCACGCCGTCGATTCCTCGACGCCGCCGAATCGGCACATTAGCTTCTGCATTCGTGCGACGCCGAGCGTGACGTCGATGAAATCGCAGCGATCTTCTTCCCAAAGAACGCCGAGGTGACGCGCCGCTTCGGCGAGAAGTCCAACGAAAAGCGTTTCGAGCGAATGGCCCTTGGCGCGCATCTTGTCGAAGAACGCCGATGATTCTTCGCCGTCGTCGCGCGTCAATAGCGCGCCGAAGGTTTCGATCTCCTCGGTTTGAAACGCCTTCTCCGGTTCATGCGCCAACAGCGCGTGGTGCATCAGCTGGAGACGTGGAACGATGTCGTCGAGGATCACGCAGGCGAGTCGCGCCTGTCGGGCCTGGAGGTCGGATCGAACGATGACGTCAGGCTCGGGCCATTCTTGAAATTCATTCGGGCAGGGAGTCGCGCGAGGGATCGCGCGTCGGGCTGAAGCGGGATCGAATTCGCCTAGATCGGTCATCGTCTGGCCTCCCGAGCCGGTCGCCACGGCGATGGCCCGCCGGCGCCCATGCCCCGAAATCATCGTTGTTGCGTTCCGACCTTCCGAACGGACAGTTCAAGCGCTAGATCTTGACAGTCATCCGGTTTTTTCGGGCGAGCGGTCCCGCCTCTATTATTATGACAATGAAGAGTTTTCTAACGTTTGCCGAGTGCGCCGTTTGACCCGGAGCGGGCATTCGCCCGCTCGTAAAGCATTCAAACGCACAAAAACGCGATAGTAAAGCTTAATTGACGGTAGCTTTGCGGTAAGCTCTGGTGTGTCATGCAGCACGGACACATACGAGAGCCCGGCAATGGGCTTTAGAATCCGCTCACTGCGACATCGAGCAGGGCAGCACGATGAAAAAGACGCGCTTAATTTTTTTTGCGCTGGTCGCGTTCAGCGCCGTTACGCTCTCGCTTCACGGTTTATGGGAGACTCAGACCGGTCTTGTGATCGAACGTCTTCACATCGGCGACACCCCTGTCACGGTGATGCGCAAGTCCGACAGTCCGCCGGCGCCGGCGATCGTGATCGCCCACGGCTTTTCCGGCTCTCAGCAATTGATGGCGCCGATCGCAACGACGCTCGCGCGAAACAACTATGTGGCGGTCACCTTCGACTTCTCCGGGCATGGCCGAAATCCGACGCCGATGCCAGGCGGACTCGCCAAACTCGAAACGAGCACGGCGGCGCTCCTCAACGACATCGACGAGGTCGTGCGCTTCGCGCAGCGTCAGCCCTGGGCCGATGGGCGGCTCGCGCTTGTCGGCCATTCGATGGCCACGGATCTCATCGTGCGTCACGCGATCCGCGATCCGCAGATCGCCGCGGTCGCGGCGTTTTCCTTCTTCGGCGAGGGCGTCACGCGCGACCAGCCAAAAAATCTCATCATCATCGACGGCGCATGGGAGTCGCAACGGCTGATCGAGGCCGGCGTGCGCGTCGTTTCGCAAGCAGCCGGCGGGACGGCGCAGGCGGGCGTCACCTATGGCGACATCGCGCGTGGAACCGGGCGCCGGCTGGCGATCGCGCGGGGCGTCGAACATATCGGCGTTCTCTACAGTCGCGACGCGATGACCGAGACGCTCAATTGGGTGAACGCGGCGTTCGGGAGAAGCGAGTCCGGCTACATCGACGCGCGTGGCCCCTGGCTCGCGCTGCTCTTTGCGGGCCTCATCGCGCTGATGCGGCCGCTCGCTCAGTTCCTGCCGCAAGTCTCGCCCGTTCCACTTGGCGCAGGGCTGCCATGGCGGCGCTTGGCGCCCATCGCCATAGCGCCAGCGTTGCTCACACCGCTTATCTTATGGAAGGCGCCGACGGATTTCCTGCCGATCCTGCTCGGCGATTATCTCGTCGCTCATCTCGCGGTCTACGGCGTCCTGATATTCGCCGGCCTGTGGCTCGCAAAAGGCGGGCTGCCAGTCCTTCGGCCGCCGCGCTGGAAGCCCTTGCTCATCGCGGCCGTCGCGCTTGCCGCTATGTACACGCTCGTTCTCGGCCTGCCGCTTGACGCCTATGTCATCTCTTACCTGCCGACGGGCGTTCGCGCGCCGCTTGTCCCAATAATGTTTATCGGTTGCGCGCTTTATTTTCTCGCCGACGAATGGATGACGCGCGGCCCGGGCGCCGCGCGCGGCGGCTATGTCTTCAGCAAGTTCTGCTTCATCGCCTCGCTTGCGATCGCGGTGGCGCTGAATCCAAGGCGGCTGTTCTTTCTCGTCATTATCGCTATCGTCATCGTCATTCTGCTGACGGTCTATGGCCTCGTTGGGAGATGGGTCTATGCGCGCACGCGCGATCCCCGCGTCGGCGCGCTCGGCGCAGCCTTCGGACTCGCCTGGGCGCTGGCCGTCACGTTCCCGATCGTCGACTGAGTCTTGCGCGGCTCCCATCGAAGCGCGACATCGGCGAGATGCGCGAGGAAGGCCATGGCGAGACTTGCGGCGATCGCCAGCGTCGGCGCGCCCGCGAGGGCGCAGCGCAGCGCGACGAGCAGAGCCGCCCCAGCTAGAAGATTGCAGAGAAAGCCGGCTGGCGGCGGCCCGCGCCGGGTGAGTGTTCGCAGACCAAGAACGCCGATGGCTTCGAGCGCCACGAGGATCAAGATCCAGTCGATGAGTTGCGGGTTTACCACGAAGGCGCTCATGCGCGTTCCGCCGGGCGTTTGGCCCTGGGCCAATAGGTTGCGAAGGGCTTGTTCAGTTCGACCATGCGCCAGTTGAGACAGCCCGCGAAGCTGACCCAGGCGAGATAGGGCAGCAGCAATGCCGCTGCGAAGGTCGAGATCGCGCCGACGGCGATGACGAGCGACAGGACCGACAGCCACAGGAAAACGAGCTCGACGAGCGCCCAGTCGGGCCGCCGCAGCTTGAAGAACAGCGGGCTCCAGGCGATGTTCAGCACGGCGTTGATCGCAAAGAGCGCCAAAAGCCACCCCCGCGCCCCATCGTCCGGCGCCTGCTCCCAGGCGAGAACGCCGCTCGCCGCGGTCAGCAAAAAGATCAGCGTCCAGGCCGGGCCGAACAGCCAGTTCGGGGGACGCCATGACGGAAAATTCAAGCCCTCGTACCAATCGCTGATTTCAGTGGCGAGACCGCCGAGCAGCGCCACGAGCGCGACGCTCGCGGTCGCGACTGCGACGAGAGTCCAGCGATCGGCCGCGAGCGAGTCCATCATGGCGACGCGAGTCTCAAGAGATGCGCGAGATCCTTGAAGAAGATGCGCACATGCGCCATCGGATCGGCGCGCACGAGCTCCTTGTTCATATAGGCCTCCCAGGTGAGGCGCTGAACGTCGGGATCCTTGCAGATAGTGACGAAGGCTTCGCGCAGCCGATCGTTGCGATACCAGAAATATTGCATGATCCCGAGAATGAAGAAGACCCGCCCATGCAGCTTCATGAAACGTTTGCGCGCCATCGCGAGCGCGCGCGCGTCTCCCATGCGCAGGCATTCTTCGACAGCGTCCGCCGAAAGTCGGCCGCCGAGCATGGCGTAATAAATGCCTTCGCCCGACGCCGGCGCGACGACGCCCGCAGCGTCGCCGGCGAGAATGACGTCGCGGCCGTTGTCCCAGCGCTTGAGCGGCTTTAGGGGAATTGGCGCGCCTTCGCGGCGCACGGTCGCTGCATCGGAGAGGCCCGTGCCGTCACGCAGATCGCGCACGGAGTTTTTAAGTGAAAAGCCTTTGTTGGCGCTTCCCGTGCCGACGCTCATCGTGTCGCCATGCGGGAAAATCCAGGCGTAGAAATCCGGCGAGAGCGCGCCGCGATAATGAATCTCGCAGCGATCCGGGTCGCTGGCTTCGGCAGGCGGCGTTTCGATGACTTCATGATAGGCGAAGACGAAGCGCGTCTTGTCGGCGCCGGGCACTTCCTGGCGGCCGACCTGGGAAAGCGCGCCATCGGCGCCGATGACGATGCGCGCGCGAAGAGTGCGCGGCTCGGTTTCGCCTTTGGCGCGGTAATGCACGCGCGTAATGCCGTTTTCGTCGCGCGTGATCCTCTCATAGGCGCCCGTCAGGCGGGTCGCGCCATAAGAGGCGGCGCGGCAGCGCAGCCATTCGTCGAATTCGCAGCGGTCGACCATGCCGACGAAGCCGCCCTTGATCGGCATGTCGACGGCGACGCCCTTGGGGGAAATCATCCGCGCCGAGGAGACGCGCGCTTTCAGCAGATGATCGGGTATGCCGAAGTCGCGGATGAGCCGTGGCGGAATGGCGCCGCCGCACGGCTTGATGCGGCCTGCCTTGTCAATGAGCGCGACGTTGCGGCCGCGCCGCGCGAGATCATGCGCGGCCGTCGCGCCTGCGGGCCCGCCGCCGACGACAGCGACGTCAAAGAGCGCGTCTTCACTCATCAGCGGCTCCTTTAGGACTGCGCCGTCGCGACATGCGGCGGCAATGGCGCGCTCGCGCGCGCGGGCTGCGGCGAGGCGACTCGGTTCGCGAGCGCAGCCGAGACGACGAAGAGCAGGGCCTCGCCAACAAAGACGAGCGAATAGGCCGCGAGCGGCGTCGCGACGGCGAGTTTGGCGAGATCGACCAGTACCGTCGCGCCGAAGCCGCCGAGGCCGAAGGCGACGGCCTGCGCGGCGCCCCACAGCCCCATGCGCGTGCCGGCGCGCGCGTGCGCGCCTTCGCCTGCGAGCCCCATCATCGACCCAATGGCGGCGACCGCGAAGGCGCCGTTCGAGACCCCGAGCGCGAAGACAGATGCGCGCAGCGCCAGCGAGAGTCCGGCGTAGCCGCTCGCTGCGACGCAGATGAGCGAAGCGGCTGACGCGGCGCAGCCGGCGACGGTCCACATCCGCAGCGAGCCCAGACGCGGTCCGCCGATCCCGGTCGCGGCGAACGCGACGCCGATCATTCCGAGCAGAACGCCGCCGTGCTGGAGGCCCGCGAGCTTCGTGGTCGCGCCGGGAGTCATGCCGAAGACGACGCCGGCGAAGGGCTCAACGAGCAGTTCCTGCATGCTGTAGGCGAGCATTGAAACGAAGATGAAGATGGTGAACCGGCGCGCCGCCGACTCGCTCCACACCTGCATGAAGGCCGCACGGAATGGCGGCCTCTGCGCCGCCGAAACGGGTGATGGGGCGTCCGTCTCCAAGCCGATGACGGCGATCGTCGCCGTCAACCAGGCCACGGAGCAGACGCAGGCCGTGACGACGACGAGGCGCTGCATCGAAAAGGGATCAAGAAAGTGTCCGGCGAGCGGCGCGCTCACAGCGAAGCCGAGGATCATCATCACCCAAACGGTCGTCGCGGCGGCGGCGCGGCGCTCAGGCGCGACGCGCGTCGCCAGCATGGCGAGCACCGACGTGCCGGCGGCGCCGGCGCCCATGCCGACGAGAAGAAAGGCGAAAGCGGCGAGCGCCAAGCCCGCGGCGAGGTTTGTCGCGGCAAGCGCAGTGGCGAGCGCTGCGCCGATTCCGCCGAGCGCCAACGCCGCGAGGCCGCCGACGATCCAGGGCGTGCGACGCCCGCCGACGTCGGCGCCATATCCCCAGGCGGGGCGCAGAACCTGGATCGCGTAATGCGAGGCGACGAGCACTCCAGGCACAAAGGCCGGCAACGCGAGTTCCACCGCCATGACGCGATTGATGGTGGAGGTCATCAGAACGACGACGGCGCCGAGCGCGGTTTGGACAAGTCCGAGCCGGATAATGCCGGACCAAGCGAGCGGCGGCGCGTTCATCGATGTCCCCCTATCCACGCATGGCGAAGGCGCTGACCAGCATACCAAGCACGTAAAGAGTCGTGCCCGTGGCGTTATAGAAGGGCGCCTGTTCGCGCGGATGTGCGAGCAGCCTGCGCATCAGCGCGAATTGTCCGGCGAGCAGCGCCGCGACGATCGCCGCATAAACAGGGCGCTCCCAATAGGCGAGGAGCCCGACGACGACGAACTGCGGCGCCGCCATGACGTAACAGGCGAAGCGGGCCGCTTCGTCGACGCCAAGCTGCACCGGCAATGACAGAACGCCCATGCGACGGTCGCCGTCGACCGACTTGAAGTCGTTCAGGGTCATGATGCCATGCGCGCCAAAGCTGTAGAGCAGGGCGAGCGCGATGATGCGCCAGTCGGGAAGCGAGGCCGCCATCACGGCGGCGCCGGTGAACCAGGGCAGGCCTTCGTAACAGAGCGCGACGGCGGAATTGCCCCACCAGCCATTCTGCTTCAGCCGCAGCGGCGGCGCGCTGTAGATCCAGGCGAGAACGAGGCCGAGCACGGCGGCGGCGAATACCCAAAGGCCGAGCGCCGCCGCCACGGCGAGCGACAACACGGTCCAGAGGCAGGCGATGTAGAAGCCCCAGCGGCCGGGAATGCGGCCGGAAGGAATGGGCCGGTTCGGCTCGTTGATGGCGTCAACGTGACGATCATACCAGTCATTGACGGCCTGGCTCGTCGCGCAAACCAGCGGTCCGGCGAGAACCACGCCGGCGAGCGCAAAGGACCAGCGGGAGAGCGGCGAGACGCCAGACGAAACGATGCCGCAAGCAAAGGCCCACATCGGCGCGAACCATGTGATGGGCTTGAGAAGCTCGAGAATGGCGGCAGGTTTCGGCGTCTGCATCATGCGACGCTATGCTTGACGCTAATTTATGTCAACCTAGATTTACACAAAGGCTGCGGGCGTGGCGTCACTCGCCGTCGCCCGCTGCTTCATCGTCGTCGAGGTCGCCAAGCCCGTAGCGGCGCAGCTTGGTGTAGAGACCCTGGCGGCTGAGGCCGAGCATTTCGGCCGCCGAGGCGCGATTGTCACGCGTCAGCTCCAGCGCGGCTTCGATGCACAATCGTTCGATGAGATCGGTGGTTTCGCGGACGAGATTCTTCAGCGGCACGCGGCCGACAAGATCGGCGAACTGCTCGGCGGTTCGCGGCAGCTCATGGCCGCCGAGCCGCTCGCGGCCGGCGCGCCAGCCGGCGCTGCGGATGCAAAAACCAAGATAGTGGCGTGCGCCCTCGGCGACGTCGACGGCGGAGATCTCGACATCTTCGGAGGAGCCGTATTGGCCGCGCGCGAGCGTCGAGAAATGGCGCACGACGCCATGCGTCTGGAGATTGGCGAAGAGCACCTCGGCGTCGACCCCTGGCCGCCCGATCCAGCGCTCGATCGGTTCGCCGCGCAACTGTTCCTCGGAGCCCGCTTGCGCCAGATCCACGAAAGCCGCATTGGCGGCAAGAATGCGCCGGTTGCTATCGGTCAACGCAAAGGCGTCCGGCATCCGCTCCAGCGCGTTGAGCATGCCGGTCTTTTCGCTAGAGAGCGCCGTGGCGCCGCCCATCCGCGACAGGATGACAATGATGTTGGCGGCGCCGTCCTGGCGAAACAGCGCGCCAGAGAGCAGCAGCGACTCCCTGGTTTCGGCGAGCTGGGCGTGGACATTGTCGACGCGCGGCGCGACGAGCAGCGCGGTGACGAAAGACTGCGCGGCGCGGCGGCTCGCCTCGTCGAAGAGATCGCCGAAAGGGGCGCCGACGATTTTTTTGGCGGCTTTGCCGACCAGCGCGACCGCCGCGGGATTGGCCTCGGCGATCCGACTGCCGGCGCCGTCGAGGATTAAGATCGCCTCTGAGGAGAGCTGGAACAGCAGCCGATAGCGCTTCTCGGCGTTGCGGATGCGGTGATATTCGCGCTCCATCTCCTGCTGCGCCTCGGCGACGCGCTGCTGCAGCGCGGCGAGCGGCCGAAGATCGCGGCCGAACGCGACGATGGCCCCGCCGGCTGGGGCCGGCGCGGCGCTGTAGCGGACAGGGAGATCGGGGCCGGTAGCCGCCGGATGGTTGACCTGCCGCCCGCGCGGCGTCGTCCCTTTTTGCGCGTCGCGCAGCAGCGCTTCGATTTTCGGCCGGCTCTCGATTGTCACCGTATCGATCCAAGGCCGACCGATCCATTCGCGCACCGGCGCATTGCACTCGGCGCTGGCCGCCGCGTCGATGATGACGCCTTTCGCGTCAACGATGAGCGTCAAATCGGCGGCGGCGGCGAGAAGGCCGGCGATTCCTTGCGCATCAAGCGCGCCGAGCCGTGCGTCGGCGCTTAGAAATCCCGTCGTGGTCGCGGAGGAGGGCGCGTCGCTCACAAAGAGTTTCTTTCAGTTTCGACCAGATTCTCCGACAAGCGGTCTGTGCGTTGATGCTTACAAACTCGCCCAAAGCTTAGCAAGAAGGCTGCCTCTCTCGGCCACCCCACGCCGCAACCGGCGCTCGCATGCGATATTGCGCGCATTGCTCAAGACCTTCCGGCCGAGTCTCGCTGTAATGGCCGGGACGCGTCGCAATCGTCGCGCGTCGATAAAAATTTTCCGAGTCCAACTGGGACGCCCGCCGGCGCCTACTTTCAAAGGACCATAAACCAGGACCGCGGTTTTGTCATGTAAACATAACGTCAATTTTAGTTGACACTTTCCGGCAAACGGCCTTAAGCTTCCTACAAGGGTGAAACGCGCCGCGCGCAAACGGTGCAAATCACTCGCAAAAACAATGCGGCGCGAGGAAGCGGGCATGAGCGATCACCGGCCTCAAATTGCCAGACCGCTGTATACGGCAGAGGAGCGCCGCCGCCGCGACGCGTCGGTTTGGACCCTCGTCCAGGGCGTGCTCGCGCCCGCGCAGTTCTTCGTCTTTCTCGTCAGCCTGATTCTCGTGCTGCGCTATCTCGCGACCGGAGAAGGCGAAGCCGCCGCGGCGGCGTCGGTCGTCGTCAAGACGCTGGCGCTCTACGCCATCATGATCACCGGCTCCATCTGGGAGAAAGAGGTCTTCGGCCGCTATCTCTTCGCCCCGGCGTTCTTCTGGGAAGATGTGTTCAGCATGCTGGTGCTGGCGCTGCACACGGCCTATCTCGCCGCGCTTGCCATGGGCTGGCTCGACGCGCGCGGGCTGATGTTCCTCGCGCTCGCCGCCTACGCCGCTTATGTCGTCAACGCCACACAGTTTCTGCTCAAGCTGCGCGCCGCGCGCCTGCAGGAGCCTGCACGCGACAAAACCGAAATGGAATGCGCGCTATGAATGCGCTCGCGCCACTTTCGGGACTCGCCAATGGCGCCCGCGACGCTGTGCCCGTCATTCAGGAGCGCGGCCAGCGCGAAGTATTCTGCGGATTGACCGGCATCGTCTGGCTGCATCGCAAGATTCAGGACGCGTTCTTCCTCGTTGTCGGCTCGCGCACCTGCGCGCATCTCATCCAGTCGGCGGCGGGCGTGATGATTTTCGCCGAGCCGCGTTTCGCCACCGCCATTCTCGAGGACCGCGATCTCGCCGGCGTCGCCGACATCGACGATGAACTCGACGCCGTCGTCGATCGGCTGCTGGCGCGACGCCCCGAAATCAAGCTTCTGTTTCTTGTCGGCTCCTGCCCGTCGGAAGTGATCAAGATCGATCTTTCGCGGGCGGCCGCGCGCCAGTCGAGACAGCACGCGCCGCGCGTGCGCATTCTGAGCTATTCGGGCAGCGGCATTGAGACGACGTTCACGCAGGGCGAAGACGCCTGTCTCGCCGCTCTCGTGCCCACGCTTCCGCCCGAGCCGGAAAATGTTTCGCAATCGCTGCTGGTCGTCGGCGCGCTGGCCGATATCGTCGAGGACCAGTTCGCCCGCCTCTTCGACGTGCTGGGCGTCGCGCCTGTTCGCTTCCTCCCCATGCGCCGCGCCGCCGACCTGCCGCCGGTCGGCCCCAGCACGTCGTTTCTTCTCGCCCAGCCTTTCCTCGCCGATACCGCGCATGCGTTGCAGGAGCGGGGCGCCCGCTGGATCGAGGCGCCGTTTCCGCTCGGCGCTGAAGGCACGACGCTCTGGCTGCGCGCCGCAGCGAAAGCCTTCGGCGTTTCCGAGGCGCGTTTCGACGCGGTAACGTCCCCGGCGCGCGCCCGCGCCGAGCAGGCTCTCGCCCATTATCGCGACGCGCTCGCCGGCAAGCGGGTCTTCCTCTTCCCTGACTCGCAGCTCGAGCCGGCGCTTGCGCGCTTTCTCGCGCGCGAAATGGCGATGCGGATCGTCGAGATCGGCACGCCCTATCTGCATCGTCGCCACATGGCGGCCGAGCTCGATCTGCTGCCGAAGGACGCGCCGATCGTCGAAGGCCAGCACGTTGAAAAGCAGCTCGATCGCTGTCGCGCCGCGCACCCCGATCTTGTCGTCTGCGGACTTGGTCTCGCCAATCCTCTGGAGGCGGAAGGCTTTGCGACGAAATGGTCGATCGAACTCTTGTTCTCGCCCATCCAGGGTTACGACCAGGCCGGCGATCTCGCCGAACTCTTCGCGCGGCCGCTCAACCGCCGCGCCCGGCTCGAGGTCTAGGCCATGCAGCTGACGCTCTGGACCTATGAAGGACCGCCGCATGTCGGCGCCATGCGCGTCGCGGCGGCCATGCGCGGCTTGCACTACGTGTTGCATGCGCCGCAGGGCGACACCTATGCCGATCTTCTTTTCACGATGATCGAACGCCGCGATACGCGCCCTCCAGTGACCTATACGACTTTCCAGGCGCGCGACCTCGGCGCCGACACGGCGGAACTGTTCAAGAGCGCGGCGCGCGAAGCCTATGAGCGTTTCTCCCCCCAGGCGATGATCGTCGGGGCGTCCTGCACGGCGGAGCTGCTGCAGGACGACCCCGGCGGTCTCGCCAAGGCGCTCGATCTGCCGTGTCCCGTCATTGCGCTCGAACTGCCCGCCTATCAGAAAAAGGAGAACTGGGGCGCGTCGGAGACTTTCTATCGTCTCGTGCGCGGCCTTGCCGGCGCGCGCCGCGACAGGCCATTACGTGATCGCAAGAGCTGCAACATTCTTGGGCCCACGGCGCTGGGCTTCCGTTGCCGCGATGACGTGCGCGAGATCGAAAAACTGCTCGCCACGCTCGGCGTCGACGTCAATGTCGTCGCGCCACTTGGCGCCAGTCCGAAGGATCTGACACGCCTCGGCGACGCCGACTTCAATGTGCTCCTTTATCCGGAGATCGGGCTCGCCGCCGCGCAATGGCTGGAGCGTGCGCATGGCCAGCCCTTCACCCTCAGCATTCCGATCGGCGTCGGCGCGACGCGTGACTTCATCGCGGAAGTCGCCCGGATGGCCGAAACCGATCCAGCGACGGCGTTGAAGACGAATGACTCGCATCTGCCTTGGTATTCGCGCTCGGTCGACTCGACCTACCTCACCGGCAAGCGCGTCTTCATTTTCGGGGACGCGACGCACGCCATTGCCGCCGCGCGCATCGCGCAGGATGAACTCGGCTTCGAGGTCGTCGGCCTTGGAACCTATACGCGCGAATTTGCGCGCGACGTTCGCGAGGCCGCCGCGCGCTACGGCGTCGAGGCGCTCGTCACCGACGACTATCTCGACGTCGAAGCGAAAGTCGCCGAACTTCAGCCCGAACTCGTGCTCGGGACGCAGATGGAGCGTCATATCGCCAAGCGGCTCGGCCTTCCCTGCGCGGTGATCTCGGCGCCCGTGCATGTGCAGGATTTCCCTGCCCGCTATTCGCCGCACATGGGGTTCGAAGGCGCGAATGTGATCTTCGATTCCTGGGTTCATCCGCTGATGATGGGGCTTGAGGAGCATCTTCTGACGATGTTTCGCGACGATGCCGAATTCCATGACGGCGCCGCGCCCTCGCATCTCGGAGAGGAACAGGAGCCTCGGCGGCCAACTTCACCGGCGGTCGTGAGCGACATCGTCCTCGCCTGGGCCGACGACGCCGAGAAGGAGCTCAAGAAGATCCCCTTCTTCGTGCGCGGCAAAGCGCGCCGAAACACAGAGAAATTCGCCGCCGAGCGCGGCCTTGCGACCATCACCGTCGAGACGCTCTATGACGCAAAAGCGCATTTCGCACGCTGAAGCGACGCCCGTGAAAGTCGTCATCGTGACGATGGACACGCATGTGGCCGCCGCGACCGATCGCGCCCGCCGAGCGCTTTCGCGCGAAATTCCCGGTCTTGCGCTCAGCGTCCACGCGGCGTCCGAATTCGCCGCCAGCCCCAAGGCGCTCGACGCCTGTCTCACGGAGATCGCTGAGGCGGACATTATCGTCAACGCCATGCTCTTCCTGGAAGAGCATTTCACGCCTCTACTTGCAGCCCTTGCGGCGCGCCGCGATCATTGCGACGCCATGATCAGCATCATGTCGGCGGGCGAGGTCGCGAAGCTGACCCGCATGGGACGCTTCGACATGAGCGCGCCGACCTCCGGTTTCATGTCGCTTCTGAAACGCTTGCGCGGAAAGAAGGGCAAGTCGGAGGCAGCCGGCGCCAAGCAAATGAAAATGCTTCGGCGTCTGCCCAAGATCCTGCGTTTCATACCAGGAACGGCGCAGGACGTGCGCGCTTACTTCCTCACGCTGCAATATTGGCTCGCGGGCTCCGACGAGAACATCGCCAATATGGTCCGCTTGCTCATCGATCGTTACGCTGACGGCCCGCGGCGCATGTTGCGCGGCGCGCTGAATCCCCATGCGCCGATCGAATATCCGGAGGTCGGCCTCTATCACCCGCTCTTGCCGGGCAGGGTGAGCGAAAGGCTCGATCAATTGCCCGAGCCCGCCGGCGGCGCCAAGGCGACGATCGGTCTACTCGTGTTGCGCTCCTATGTGCTCGCGGACAATGCACGCCACTACGACGGCGTCATCGCGGCGATGGAGGCGCGCGGACTCAAAGTCATTCCGGCGTACGCCACCGGACTCGACGCGCGTCCGGCGATCGAGAACTTCTTCTTGCGCGACGGCAGGCCGATCATCGATGCGCTCGTCTCGCTCGTCGGATTTTCGCTCGTTGGCGGCCCCGCCTACAATGACGCGAAAGCAGCCGAGGAAATTCTCGCCAAACTCGACGTTCCCTACATTGCGGCGCATCCGGTTGAGTTTCAGACTCTGGCCGAATGGCGCGGCTCGGATCGTGGCCTGCTCCCCGTCGAATCCACCATCATGGTCTCCATTCCTGAGCTCGATGGCTCGACAGGTCCGATGATTTTTGGCGGACGTCCGCAGGACGCGGGATTATGCGCGGCCTGCGTTCGCAACTGCGTTTTCCCGGCAAGCGACGGTGCGCGCGACATGCAGGTTTGCGCCGAGCGAGCGGAGATGCTCGCCGCACGGGTCGAAAAGCTCGCCCTTCTGCGACGCTCCGAGAGAGCGGCGCGAAAAGTCGCGATCGTGCTGTTCAATTTTCCGCCGAACGCCGGCGCGGTGGGAAGCGCCGCCTTTCTCTCCGTCTTTGAGTCGCTTCATCTCCTGCTGCAGGAAATGAAGCGCAGCGGCTATGCGATTGAGCCGCCGGCGACGGTCGAGGCGCTGCGCACAGCCGTCATCGAAGGCAACGCTGCGCGTTTCGGCGCCCAGGCCAATGTCCACGAGCGGGTCGCCGCCGATGACCATGTGCGCCGAGAGACGTGGCTCGGCGACATCGAATCGCAATGGGGTCCGGCGCCTGGGCGGCATCAGAGCGACGGCGGCTCAATCCATATCTACGGCGCGCGCTTCGGCAATGTCTTCGTCGGCGTCCAGCCCGCCTTCGGCTATGAGGGCGATCCGATGCGGCTGCTGTTCGAGAAAGGCTTTGCGCCGACGCACGCCTTCTCGGCCTTCTATCGTTGGGTGCGCGAGGATTTTGGCGCCGACGCCGTGCTGCATTTCGGCACGCATGGCGCGCTCGAATTTATGCCCGGCAAGCAGACAGGCCTCTCCGCTGACTGCTGGCCCGACCGACTCATCGGCGATCTGCCAAACTTCTATCTCTACGCCTCCAACAATCCGTCCGAAGGCGTGCTGGCCAAGCGCCGTTCCGGCGCGACGCTCGTCAGCTATCTGACGCCGCCGGTCGCCAACGCCGGGCTTTATCGCGGACTGAGCGAATTGAAATCTTCGATCGCTCGCTGGCGCGGCGTCAGCCCCTCCGAGACGGGCGAGCGAAATGAACTCGCTGAGCTCATTCAAGCCCAGGCGGCGGCGCTCGACCTTTGTGCGGCGGAGCCGGCATGGCGCGGCGCGGCGGAACAGCAGATTGCGAGACTCGCGAGAGCCGTTCTCGAACTCGAATACACGCTCATCCCGCACGGCCTGCATGTGGTGGGCGAACCCATGGCGCTGGACGCTCGGATCGACATGCTGCTGGCGATGTCCGAGGCGTCGGGCGCGCAGATCAAGCGTGAGACAATCGAGGCGCTGACGCAAGGCGCTTCGCCGGAAAGCCTCGCCGATAAAGAGGCGGCGGCCGAGACGCTGCACATGCTTGCGCGCGCCGACGCCGCGCTCGCGCAGGATCACGAACTTAACGCGCTGATCCATGCGCTCGACGGTCGCTTTGTGCGACCCGTGCCAGGCGGCGACGTCTTGCGCACGGCCGACGTGCTGCCGACGGGCCGCAATCTGCACGGCTTCGATCCGTTCCACATCCCGAGCGTTTTCGCCGTGCGGGATGGCGCGCGACAGGCGGCGCGGCTCATCGAACGCCACATGAGCGACGTCGGCGACCTGCCGGAAACGATCGCCCTGGTGCTTTGGGGAACCGACAACCTCAAGACGGAAGGCGGGCCGATCGCTCAGGCGCTGGCGCTGATCGGCGCGGAGCCGCGGTTCGATGGCTACGGCCGGCTTGCCGGCGCGACGCTTCTATCGCTGGAAAGACTCGGCCGGCCGCGCATCGACGTGATGATTTCGCTCTCGGGGATCTTCCGCGATCTCCTGCCGCTGCAGATCAAACTGCTGGCGCAGGCGTGTTTGCTGGCGGCTTCCGCCGACGAGCCCGTGGAGCAGAATTTCGTTCGCAAACACGCGCTGGCCTTCATAGGTCAGTTTGGCGGCGATATGGAAACCGCGGCGCTCCGCGTCTTCGGCAACGCTGACGGCGCCTATGGCGCAAACGTCAATACAATGATCGACGGCGGCTGTTGGGAAGATGAGGACCAGCTCGCCGAGACCTACATGCGGCGCAAGGGCTTCGCCTATGGCGTTTCCGGACAGCCAACGCGACGCAATGAGGTGTTGCAGAGCGTCCTTTCCGGCGTCGACTTCGCTTACCAGAACCTCGACTCGGTCGAGCTCGGCGTCACCACGATCGATCATTATTTCGACACGCTCGGCGGCGTCAGCCGTTCGGTGAAGCGCGCCAAGGGCGTCGCCGCGCCTGTCTACATTAGCGACCAGACCAGGGGCGAGGGCGTGGTGCGCACGCTCAACGAGCAGGTGTCGCTGGAGACCAGAACGCGCACGCTCAACCCCAAATGGTACGAGAGCATGCTCAAGCACGGCTACGAAGGCGTGCGCCACATCGAATCGCATGTGACGAACACGCTCGGCTGGTCGGCGACGACGGGGCAAGTCGAGCCCTGGGTCTATCAGCGCCTCACGGAAACCTACGTGCTCGACGCAGAGATGCGTCGACGTCTGGCGCAGCTCAATCCCATCGCCTCCGCGCGAATCGCCAACCGTCTCATTGAGGCGCATCAGCGCCGGTACTGGACGCCGAACGAAGAAATGCTGGCGGCGCTGCAGCAGGCGAGCGAAGAGCTCGAAGACCGGCTTGAAGGCGTCGTCGAGGAGATCGCGGCATGAACATTCCGATCCGCAAGCCGGTCGAAACCGACTCCTTTCAGGTCGAGCTGGATCCGGCGATCAGCATCGGCGCCGCGAAGGTCTTCGCCATCTATGGCAAGGGCGGGATCGGCAAAAGCACGACCTCGTCGAATCTCTCCGTCGCGTTTTCAAAACTCGGCAAGCGGGTGCTGCAGATCGGCTGCGATCCCAAGCATGATTCGACCTTCACGCTCACCAAGCGGCTCGCGCCGACGGTGATCGACGCGCTCGAATCCGTAAAATTTCATTCCGAGGAATTGCGCGTCGAGGACTTTGTCGTCGAGGGTTACAATGGCGTGATGTGCGTCGAGGCCGGCGGGCCGCCGGCCGGCACGGGCTGCGGCGGCTATGTCGTCGGTCAGACCGTGAAGCTCCTCAAGGAGCATCATCTTCTCGAAGATACCGACGTCGTCATCTTCGATGTGCTTGGCGACGTCGTCTGCGGCGGTTTCGCCTCGCCGCTGCAGCATGCCGGCCGCGCGCTGATCGTCACGGCCAATGATTTTGATTCGATCTTCGCGATGAACCGCATCGTCGCCGCGATCCGCGCAAAGTCGAAGAATTACGAGGTGCGGCTCGGCGGCGTCATCGCCAATCGCAGCGTCGCGACCAATGAGATCGACCGCTACAATGCGGCGGTGGGCCTCAGGCGCGTCGCGCATTTCCCCGATCTCGACGTCATTCGCCGCAGCCGCCTCAAGAAATCGACGCTGTTTGAGATGGAGCCGTCGCCCGACCTTGAGGCGGTGCAGAACGAATATCTGCGCCTCGCGGATGAGCTGTGGAACGGCTACGCGCCGCTCGACGCTGCGCCCATGAAAGATCGCGATCTCTTCGAATTTTTGGGGTTCGACTGATGACGACGCCAAGCTATGTCGCAAGACGCGGCGAACTCGAGGCCTATTTCGACCGGACCGCGGTCGAGGCGTGGAAGCGCTTGACCTCCGACGCGCCGGTCAATCGCATTCGCGCCACGGTGCGCGCCGGCCGCGAGGCCATGCGCAACAGGCTTCTGTCCTGGCTGCCGCAGGACCTGCGTGGCCAGCGTTTGCTCGACGCCGGCTGTGGCACGGGCGCGCTGGCGATTGAGGCGGCGCGTCGCGGCGCCGAGGTCGTTGCCGTCGATCTTTCGCCGACATTGATCGCTCTCGCGCAAGAGCGCGCGCCGCGCGATTTCGGCGCGGGCCGCGTGACCTTCGCCGTCGGCGACATGCTGAATCCCGCCTTTGGGCGTTTCGATCATGTCGTCGCCATGGACAGTTTGATCCATTACGAGGGCGTTGATATCGCGCGAACGCTCGCCAGTCTAGCGCCGCGCGTCGACGGCAAGCTGATCTTCACCATCGCGCCGCGCACGGCGGCTCTTGCGGCGATGCACGCCCTCGGACAGCTGTTCCCGCGCGGCAATCGGTCCCCGGCCATTGCGCCGATCTCACTTTCTTCACTTGAACGCCACATGGCGGCGCAGAACGCGCTCGGCGATTGGCGCGTCGCGCAAAGCGGGAAGATCCTGAGCGGCTTCTATATCTCGCAGGCTGTGGAGGCGCGACGCTCATGAACCGCGCCAGCGCCGTTCTGGTCAAAGGCCTGATGCGTATCGGTCCGCAGATTCTGCCCTTTGCCGACGCAGGCTCCGCCGAACTACCGATGCCGCGTCTGCTGCGGCTCTCGCTGTTCCAGGTGACGGTTGGCATGGCGGCGGTGTTGCTCATCGGCACGCTGAACCGCGTGATGATCGTCGAACTTGGCGTGCCGTCCTGGCTTGTCGCGCTGATGCTGTCGCTGCCGCTGCTCTTTGCGCCATTGCGCGCGCTCATCGGCTTTCGCTCCGACACGCATCGCTCGGTGCTCGGCTGGCGGCGCGTGCCTTACATCTGGTTCGGCACCATGCTGCAGTTCGGCGGCCTCGCGATCATGCCGTTCTCGCTGCTGATCCTCTCAGGCGATACGACAGGGCCGATCATCATCGGACAAGCGGCCGCGGCGCTGGCGTTTCTTCTCGTTGGCGCGGGTCTGCACACAGTGCAGACGGTTGGCCTCGCGCTCGCCACCGATCTTGCGCCGGCGCATACGCGGCCGCGCGTCGTCGCGCTGCTGTGCGCCATGCTGCTCGTCGGCATGGGCGTAAGCGCGCTCGCCTTCGGCGCGCTGCTCGCGAATTTCAGCGCCATCCGCCTCATCCAGGTCGTGCAGGGCGCCGCCGTCGTGACGATGATCTTGAATTGCGTGGCGCTGTGGAAGCAAGAAGCGCGCGGCGCGCTCCCGCCGGTGCAGAACGTCGACTTCTCGGAAGCCTGGAAGCGTTTCGCGAGCACCGGCCGGGCGCGACGGCGGCTGTTCGCGACCGCGCTCGGCACCGCCGGCTTCAGCATGCAGGACATCTTGCTCGAACCCTATGGCGGGCGCGTGCTGCACTTGCCTGTCAGCGCGACAACGGCGCTCACCGCGATGCTGGCGCTCGGCAGCGGCGTGGGACTCGCCATCGCGGCGCGATGGCTGACGCGTGGCGCCGATCCCCATCGTGTCGCCGGCGTTGGCGCGGTTGCCGGCGTCATCGCCTTCTTCGCGGTGATCTTCGCGGCGCCGGCGGACTCTTCGACGCTGTTCAGCATCGGCGTCACGCTGATTGGCCTTGGCGGCGGGCTTTTTGCGCATGGCACGCTCACCGCCTCCATGCAGACGGCGCGGCCGGAAGATCGTGGGCTTGCGCTTGGCGCATGGGGCGCCGCGCAGGCGACCGCTGCCGGTCTCGCGATTGCGGCGAGCGGCGCCGTCAACGACGCGGGCTCCATGCTTGCCGCCAGCGGCGCGCTGGGAGAGGCGCTTGTGAGTCCTGCCAGCGGCTACGCCATCGTCTACGCCATCGAAATCCTCCTGCTGCTCGCGACGGTCGTCGCGATCGGACCTTTGGTCCGCTTTACGAAACAGGACGGCGAAGCGCCGACGGACTTCGATCTCGTTCCCACGTCAAGTTTCAACTCCGGAGTGATGCAATGATACGCGGAGCCATCACCAGCAATATCGATGTTGCGCAGGTTGTCCTTTACGCCTTCTTCATCTTCTTCGCCGGCCTCGTTTTCTATCTGCGCCGCGAGGATCGCCGCGAGGGCTATCCTCTGGAGTCCGAAGTTGGTCCGCAGAGGGATCGCGGCTTCTTGCTGATCCCAACGCCCAAGACCTTCCTGCGGGGGGACGGCGCAAAAATTCAAGCGCCGGGCTTTAAACCAGATCCACGAACGCCGAACGCCACGAAAGTGGCCGTCTGGCCTGGCGCGCCGCTGACCCCGAACGGCGATCCTATGCTCGCGGAAGTGGGACCCGGCGCCTATGCGCTGCGCGTCGATGTGCCGGAGAAAATGCACGACGGCCGCGATCTCATCGCGCCATTGCGCGTCGCCACAAGTTTTGCGGTGTCGAGCGAAGATCCCAATCCCATTGGCATGGAGGTCGTCGCCGCGGATCGACGCATCGCCGGCGTCATCAAGGACGCTTGGGTCGATCGCGCGGAAGATTTTCTGCGCTTCTATGAAGTCACGCTGAGCGAGGGTCGAGGCGACGTGCTTCTGCCCGTGCCCTTCGCCAAGGTCGACGGCGCGAGGCGACAGATCCATGTCGAAGCGATCCTTGCCGATCAGTTCGCCAATGTTCCAAGGACACGCAATCCCGATCAGGTGACGCTGCTCGAGGAAGAAAAGATCGCCGCCTATTATGGCGCGGGCACGCTCTACGCGACGCCCGCAAGAGTGGAGCCGCTGCTGTGAAGGCCATTAATCTCGAGAAGCTCTTGCCGGAAGACGTTCCACAAGGAGAGCGCATCCTGTGGCACGGCCGTCCTCAGTGGACGAGTCTCTTCCGCCGCGCCTACCGAGGCGACGTTGTCGCCGGCTACTTCGCGGCGCTGACCGCGTGGAACGTCTTCGATGCTGCGGTTGAATCTGGGGCGGGGTCCGCCGCGCTGGCGGGCGCTCGCACCCTGGCGATTGGTCTTGGCGCGCTGGCGCTGCTTGCCTTGCTCGCCTGGGCCTCGGCCCGCACGGCGCTCTTCATTATCACCTCGCGCCGCGTCGTGATGAAGATCGGGGTCGCCTTACAGGTCTTTTACAATCTGCCGTTCTCGCAGATTAGAGCCGCGGGCTTGCGCATCGAAAACGACGGTTCGGGCGATGTCATGCTGACGCTCTCACCCGACAAGCGAATCGGCTACCTGCATCTTTGGCCCTTCGCGCGGCCGTTCCGCTTCGCGCATCCAGAGCCCGCGCTCCGCGGCCTCGCCGACGCAAGACATGTCGGCGACATCTTGGGGCGCGCGCTTGTCGCGGCCGCGGCCGAACGTGGCGACATGTTCGTGATTGGCGAAGACGACGCGGTCGCATCCGCTTCGTCGCAAAAGGAACGCATGCCGGCGGGCGATGCAGTCACAGCGTGACGGATGGGAAGGGCTTTGATCATGAGCCAGGCGTCTATCGGCAAGAGTCAAAAGCCGTCGAGCGCACATGACGGCGTGCCGCGCCCGATCCTACGCGGCGCCGGCGTTCTCATCCTGTTTGCTCTGCTCGCGACGGGTTTGACCAGATTCACTGGCGTCGGCGCGGTGCATATGCCGTTGAAGAATGCGGTCGAGAGTCTCGCATTGCTCTTCGAGGATCGCAATGATGGCTCAGTCGCTGTGCGCGACGCTCGCGACGGCGCGCTGTTTTATGTCGTGCAGCCGGGCGCCTACGGCTTCATTCGATCGACGTTGCGCGGGCTCGCGCGCGAGAGGCGCCGATCCGGCCTCGACGCATCGACGCCCTTTGCTTTGACGCGTTGGAGCGACGGCACGGTTTCGCTCGAAGACTCGGCGACCGGGCGACGCGTCAATCTTGACGCCTTCGGACCAGACAATGCGCGCGCCTTCGCGCAGCTCTTTACCGAAAGGAGGCGCGAGCCATGAACTGGTTGCTCCCCATCACCCGCCAGACGTTCGACGCGCCCTGTAGGGTCGAAATCGGCCATACGGCCGAAAGCCTCTTCGCTCATGTCGAGATCGAAGGCGATTTCGACATACGGCCGGGCGATCGCGTGTTTGTGCAAAATGCGCCGGTTGAAGCGCCCTTCGGCTATCGGGTCACGGTCGAGCGCCGCGCGACGATCATTCGCGCCGGCCTCATCGAACGGCTGTGGGCGCGCTTTCTTGGCAATTTCGAGCTCACCGAACTTTACGACGTCAGCTTCACGAACAGGAGAGCGCTATGAACGCCCCGTTGCGCCACAACGTCTCGATCGAAGCGACCCGCGTCGCCCAGGAAAACACCCTTCTGAGCCCGCGGTTCTACACAACGGATTTCGCAGAGCTTGACAGGACGGATGTCTCTCCTGTGCGCAAGGAGTGGGATGCGCTGATGGAAGAGATGCGCTCCGACCCCAACAATAAGCATTTCCAGCGCACCGAGGAGTTCGACGCCGCCTTCGTCTACTCCGAAGAACTCGACAAGGAGTTCCGTGACTTTCTCATCAGCTCGATCACCGCGGAATTTTCCGGCTGCGTGCTCTATGCCGAGATGAAAAAGCGCGCCCACAACCAGGATATGAAGGACCTCTTCGGCTTCATGAGCCGCGACGAGGCGCGTCACGCTGGATTTATCAATGATACGCTGAAGGATTTCGGCATCGGCATCGATCTCAGTTTCTTGACGAAGACGAAAAAATACACGTTTTTTAAGCCGAAATTTATCTTTTACGCGACCTACCTGTCCGAGAAAATCGGCTACGCCCGCTATATCACCATCTTCCGCCAGCTCGAGCGTCACCCAGAACGCCGCTTCCATCCGATCTTTAAGTGGTTCGAGAAGTGGTGCAACGACGAGTTCCGTCACGGCGAGGCCTTCGCATTGCTGATGCGCGCCAATCCGAGGCTCGTCTCGGGCCTCAATGTTTGCTGGATCAAATTCTTCCTGCTTGCCGTTTTCGCGACCATGTATGTGCGCGATCATTGCCGCCCCGCGTTCCACGCGGCGATCGGCATGCATCCGGACGACTACGACTTTAAGGTGTTGCGCCTCACGACCGAGATCTCTTGCCAGGTCTTTCCGATCACGCTCGATCTCGATCATCCGCTGTTCAAGCCCGGCCTCGACCGTCTAGTGGCGATCGAACGCGGAATCGCCGCGGCAAAGAGGCAGAAAGGCGTCGTCGCCCGGGCCAAGCAGGCGGCGCTGACCGCAGCGGCGGCGGCGACCTTCGCGCGGCTCTATTTCCTGCCCGCGAAATCCAACGCGCTGCCGGCGCAAATTCGTCTTGCGCCGGTGTGGTGAGGAGCGCCGTATGTCCGACTATGCACCGCCGATCGTCGTAACGCTCCTGCTCTGGTGGGGGAGCACCGGCGTGCTCCTCTATCTCGACGGCCTTTCTCGCCGCACATTCGTGTGGAGCTTGGCGGGCGCGACCGCGCTGTTCGCGCTGGCGCTATGGGGCATCGTCGCGACGCGCAGCGAAACGACCGCCTCCTCCGCCTACTACGCGTTCGTTTGCGGACTGACCGCGTGGGCGTGGCAGCTCGTGAGTTACTACATGGGCTTCATCACGGGTCCGCGAAAAACGGCCTGTCCGCCGCATTTGCGGGGCTGGCCCCGTTTCGTCGAGGCGGTGCGCACGAGCCTCTATCACGAAATCGCGATCATCCTGTGCGCAGTCGCGCTCGTCGCGCTGACTCGCAATCAGCCCAATCAGATTGGCGCGTGGACCTTCCTCATCCTTTGGTGGATGCATACGAGCGCCAAGCTCAATCTCTATTTCGGCGCGCCGAACCTAAGCGAAGAGCTGTTGCCAGAGCATTTGCGCTATCTGGCGACCTTCATGACGCGCAGGCCGATGAACCTGTTTTTCCCGCTCTCGGTTAGCGCCTCGACCATCGTCACCGTGCTGATCGCGCAAAAGGCGCTCGTCGCGACGACGGCGTTCGAGCTTGTCGGCTTTACAATTCTCGCGACGCTCATGGCGCTCGCCGTCGCAGAGCATTGGTTTCTCGTCGCGCCGCTACGCGCCAATGCGCTCTGGTCGTGGGGCGTCAAAGAAACTTGTCCGGACGAAGCGAATGAATACGACTCGCTTCGCATCGTCGCGATCGACGCGCCTCTGCGCCGCTCGCGCGTCAGTGAGGTTTAGCGTCCGCAGAATGGCGCGTCTAGGGAAGTTACGCCGATGGAGAGTCACATGAATCCGATGGCTTTGACGTACGACCAGCATTTCCAGTCGGCGATCGCGCAGTTGAAGATGGAGAAGCGCTACCGGGTTTTCGCCAATCTCGAACGCGACGCGGTTCGCTTTCCTACTGCGCTGTGGCGTCCCGAGGGCGAAGAGCATGCGCCTCGCGAAGTCACGATCTGGTGCTCCAACGATTACCTCGGGATGGGCGGCCACCGCGCCGTGGTCGACGCGGCGCGAGACGCTCTGGACCGCCACGGCGCCGGGGCGGGGGGCACGCGCAACATCTCCGGCACCCACAATCCGATCGTCGAGCTCGAGGCGGAACTCTCCGATCTGCATGGCAAACCGGCGGCGCTCGTCTTCACATCAGGCTGGATCTCCAATCTCGCCGGCATTTCGACGGTCGCGTCGTTGCTGCCGAATTGTCTCATTCTTTCGGACGCGCTCAACCACAATTCGATGATCGAAGGCGTTCGCCGGTCGGGGTGCGAAAAACAGATCTGGCGTCATAATGACGTCGACCATCTCGAGGAATTGCTTAAGGCGGCCGGCAAGGAGCGGGCCAAGCTGATCGTCTTCGAAAGCCTATATTCGATGGACGGCGACATTGCGCCGGTCGCGGAGATCGTCGCGCTTGCTGAAAAGTACAATGCGCTGACTTATGTCGATGAAGTGCATGCGGTCGGCATGTATGGCGCGCGCGGCGGCGGCATCTGTCAACGCGAAGGCGTCGAAGACCGCATCGACATCATCGAGGGCACGCTCGCCAAGGGCTTTGGCGCGCTGGGCGGCTATATCGCCGCGAGCCCGGCGATCGTCGATGCAGTGCGCAGTTACGCGCCGCAATTCATCTTCACCACCACGCTGCCGCCGATGGTTGCGGCCTGCGCGCGCGCCGCCGTTCGCCATCTCAAACATTCCGGAGAAGAACGCGCGCGTCATCAGCACATGGCGATGTTGACGAAACACGCCTTGCGCGCAGCCGGCCTGCCGGTGATGGACAACAGATCGCACATCGTGCCGGTGATGGTGGAAGACGCGGCGCGCTGCAAGGACGCGAGCGATCTGCTGCTGCGCCGCCATTCGATTTACATTCAGCCGATCAATTATCCCACCGTTGCGCTGGGCACGGAGCGCCTGCGAATCACGCCGACGCCGCGCCACAATGAGGCGCATGTCGCCGAACTCGTTGAAGCGCTGGTCGACGTCTGGTCGTCGCTCAGATTGCCTTTCGTCGAGGCTAAAGTCATACCGCTGCGCGCGCGCCAAGCCGCCGCCGAGGCGCACTGCACCTATCCGGAGATGAAACGGGCGGCCGAGTAAGCAAGAGCCGACGTTTATGGCTGACGGCGCGGCAACCATATAGCTGGGTTCCGGCGACGAACATGTTGGCGATGCTCGTCCAGAGGACGAGCGTTTAGCCGAACAGCTCCGCGCCGCAGTCATGCGCGCTTCAGGCGGTTTAGCGGCTCAAGGGCCGGTCTGAAGTTGGGCGCGTTGCGCGAAAATGTAGCTGGCGATCAGTCCGAACATCGCGAATAGGCTGACGACTGAGAACACGTAATTGTGCCCGGCGGCCCCGGGCCACCGGTCGAGCAAATATCCCATGAGCGGCCCCATAAAAATATCCGGCGCGTAGCCGATCACCGATAGCAAGCCAACTGCGCTCCCTGTGTGCTCCATAGGAATTCTGCCATCTTGCATGATCGCGAAATACAGGCCGCGCAGCGCGAAGATGCCGATGCTGGTGAAGACGATCGTCAAAACGAACGTCCATGCCATGCCTGCGCCAATCGCGCCGGTGGCCAGCACGGAACTCCCGGCTGCGAGAAGCACGAAACAGCCGATGATCATGAACGGCGCGCCAAGCCTCTCAGCCAGGTAGCCGGCGCCAATGGCGGCAAATGGTCGTACCCAGAGCGATGCGACGCCGACCCGCGCCGCCTCCACCTGATTCAGGCCAATGACCTGATTGGCGTACAGCGAAAAGTCGTCGATCGCCTTGAAGCCCACATAAGCGCACAGGATCACCGCAGCCTGCAGCCAGACTGACGGCATCGCAAACACGCGGGCGATGTCGCTTAACGACGCCCTTGCTTGCGCCGGCGTTTTACGCTCCGGCAGCGCCAGCCAGATGAGCAGGGCGGCTCCGCAAGTCATCGCGGACATCAGCAGGATGATCCATCGCAATGATCCCGTGCGCGTCGCGAGACTGGCCGTCTCGCTGTCCTCTGGTAGCAGCGCGGCGAACAGGACCACCATGATCGACGCCATGACGGCCGCCAGCGCGCCTCTGCCGCCCTCAAGCAATCCAAATGCGCGACTTTGCGAAAAGTTGAGGCCCCACTCGCGCGTGGCGCGAATCAACGGCGCCCAGAACAGCGCGATCGTGGTGATCCCCCAATACCCGTATAAGATCGCCAGCGTCGATGGGGATGGAACCGCCATCATCACAAAGCCGCCGACGGCGGTGGACGTCAATGCGACCGTCAACATTGTGCGTGCGGGATATCTGTCGGCGATCGGACCGCCGAACAAATACGCGGCCATCGCCACCACGCCATAAACCGAATAGGCGGCGCCGAGTTCGAGATTGGTGATGCCGAACACATCGAGGAGCGTGGGCCGGAATACGCGAGGCAATACGAAAGGCAGCAGAAAAACCGATTCCCCGGCTACAATCAGCGCTGCGATCGCCAGTCCACGCTGCGGCGCGAAGCACGCGTCATGCGCGAGCAGTGGCGCCGGCGCGACGATTTGTCATGCGCCTTCTGAAATGGCGTCATCCTCTGTGCGCGTGTTGCGCGACGCATGGCCCCCTTTTTTGCCAGCTTCCGACGCAAGCTGGCGATCGACAGAAAAACTGCGCTTTTCCGCGTTGACGGCAAGCCCGCCTTTGCGTCCCGCCGACGACGCAAGCTCGGGATTTTTGGCGAAACTGCGCTGCTCGCCCGGCACGCTCTTGCCGCCCTTGCGCGCAATTTCACGTTGCCGCTCCGGCGTCATCGACGCGAAACCCCTCCGGGACTTGGTGGCCGCCGAAACCGTATCCATCAGTCGCGCTCCAATTTTGCGAAAACTCCTCCGCAACACCGAAGCGGCAGAGGCCGCTCAGCAAACCCGGCAACGGCGCCGGCTTACCTTTTCGAAAGGCGGCTGAGCGATGTTCATATTTGCTGAGACTAAGCGGCTGCCAAGATCGTAATCTTACGTAGAAATTCGATTTTTCCACGCATCAGAGTCGATCAATGCTCCAGCCCCGTTTCGTGAGGCCTGGGTCTCAGCCCAGGAGTTAAGAAAGGCCTTTGACGGCAAGACTTCGTTAAGCGTTCGCTCTGGTCGGCCTGATGCTGCGTAACGGAGTCTTTCCCGTCCCACGCGCGCTCTGTTCTCTTGCTTTTGTCCGATGCGCCAATGCGCCTATACCCTGAATACACCAAACAGGCTGACTCCATATTCCACTTACGTATGTCTACCAATTTTGCCTAGCGCGCGAGCGTGCTCTTATGCCGCAAGTGTCGATCTCTCCAAGTAAATGCCGCCGCAAGAGCGGCAACAGCGCCTTGAGCAGAGCACGAAAACACGACGGGAGCGTGCAATGTTATCTGTGTCGCGGCGTAGGGAGCAGTCGAGTCTCGGACCGCACGTAGTGGTTGCGACATTGAAGCAGAGACAGCTGCTTGCGAGCTATCTGCTGAACCTGCAAAAGGGCGAGTGGTTCGTATTCGAGATGATGGTCGCGGATCTTCGCGGACTTGTGGATCTCGGCGCAGCGTCGCTTGCCACAGACGTGTCCGTCGTCCTTGGTATTTTTATGCGCGACCGTCCGCACTTCGACGCCCATGTGCGACGAAACCGCGCGCTCAAAGGCTTGTCCGGAAATCGATCGACGCGGCGGACGCTCGATTCGCTGTTTGCGGCGAGCGGCGTGAGACAAACTGAGCCTGAAATCCGCGCTCAGAGGGACAAACAGTCTCTGGCGTGAGCTGTGCCGCAACGCACGGACCCTGGCGCTTCTTGCCGCCATCCAGAACAGCGAACTCTGACTGAAGAGAGCGGGCGCTCGCAAAAAGAATGGCTACCGGGTCGGGGCGCTGATACGCTTACGGCGTCATGGACTGCAAGCTATCCGGGCTCGCGTTTGCCGAACATGCGGCGTATGGCGGCGAGCGCGACGGAAGTTTGGGTTGAATCAGGCCAATAGGGTCGCTGCGGTGGATAATGCTGGTTCCAATGTATTCGGCGTTAGTCGAAGAGAGCTCGAACGCCTGAGAGCCATTAGCGGACTGGCAGCGACTCTCGCCCACAATATCAACCAACCGCTGACAGCGGCGAGCGCCTATCTCAGGGCGGCGCAGCGCCTCACGGGAGGGCTTCCGAAGGAGTCGGTCGCGCCAATCGTTGGAGCGCTGGACAAGGCGGTCACGCAGATCTTGCGCGCCGGGCAGGTCGTCCGCAGTCTGAGCGAGCTTGTTGCGCAGGGCGAGCCAGACAAGACGCTCGTTAGCGTTAATTCGCTGATTGAAGAGGCGCTTTCCCTCTTCGATGCAGAGGCCGCAGAGGCCGGCGTCTCGATCAGCAAGCGGCTGACCAAAGACGACGATTGCATCGTCGCAGACCGTGTCCAGATCAGACATGTTCTGGCGAATCTTATACGAAACGCTATTGAAGCGATGCAGGACTTGCCGCGCCGCGAGCTGGTGATTTCCACAAAGACGCAGGCGGCAAAAGCCATACGCGTTGAAGTTCAAGACACCGGCTGCGGACCTGGCGACCGGGAAAACGCCGATCCGCTCGATCTTTTTGCGATGCGGAAAGAGGGAATGGGCATTGGGCTGTCGATTTCCCGCGCAATCGTCGAAGCGCACGATGGTCGGCTGTGGGCTAAGGTCAATCCCGAAGGCGGCGCTATATTCTCCTGTGATCTTCCGTTGCGAGGGCGAGAATCTAGCGGATGAACTCGGGAACGGTATTTGTCGTGGACGACGATGCGGCGGTGCGCGACGCCCTTCAGCTTCTTCTCGAATCTGAAGGATTCGCTGTATCGAGTTTTCCGTCGGCGCCAGCTATGCTTTCGTCCATCCGGCCGGAAAGCGCCGGGTGCGTCATTGCCGATGTTCGCATGCCGGAGGTGAGCGGACTCGACCTGATCTTCGAGATGAAGAACCGAAATCTTCATCTGCCGATCATCATCATCACCGGCCACGGCGACGTGCCTCTGGCCGTCGAGGCCATGAAGCGCGGCGCTGTCGATTTTCTCGAGAAGCCGTTCGATGACGATGCGCTCTTCGCAGCCGTCAAACGGGCGTTATCAAAGCACGACGCCGTGCAGTCGCGTTATGCGGAAGAGCGGCAGATCTCCAAAAGATTTGAGTCGTTGACCAAGCGGGAGCGCGAAATTCTCGAAAGGCTCGCGGAAGGCCGCTCGAATAAGGTCATTGCCCATGATCTCGGCATCAGCGTGCGCACAGTGGAAGCGCATCGCGCCAACGTCATGGCGAAAATGCGCGTCAAGAACCTCGCGGAGTTGGTCCGAATGGTTCTCAATGGTCGGAATATGAGCTTCGGCGCGTGACGTCGCGAAGCCTCATTCGCAAGACTACGCGTCGCCGATCATACGTCGCAGGTAATTTGATGCGGTGAGAATGCCTTGCCCAAAATGCGCGCGCTAAGTATTCAAGGGAAAACGCCGAGCGCAAGAGGAACGAATTGGTCATGCGAGCGCCACTCTCACGGGCAGACGCTGTCCAACCGAAGGAGTTGTCCGTAACGACGCCCCCGGCGCGGCGTGTTCTCGTCATCGACGACGATAGGGACATCGCCGACAGCATGGCGATGCTGCTGGACGTGCTGGGATGCGACGTGAGAACGGCCTATAGCGGAGCGGTGGGCATCTCGCTCGTGTCCGCTTTCCAGCCGAAGATCGTGTTCTTAGACCTCGGCATGCCCGAGATGAACGGCTATGAAGCCGCGCGTCGCATTCGCAGCGCGCCGGCCGGTCAGCAGGCGCAGCTTATTGCGCTCTCCGGTTGGGGGCAGGATCTAGACAAGAAGCGCACCCGCGAGGCGGGGTTCGACCGCCATCTGGTCAAGCCGGCCGATATCGAGATTTTGGAAGAAATTCTCGCCGCATGTGGCGACGAATCACAGCAGATTTAGCGACATATCGGCGCACGCGGCTTGGAGCGCCGCTTCTTAGCAAGCCTTTCTTCAGGACTCCCCCTCACCGAAACCGCTTTGGCGCACGAGCCGCCAGCCGCAGCGAGGGCCGTTAATGCCGCGCCTCAGCTAGTTTTTCATAACCGCTGGCGTTAGTAAGAATGACGCGGCGGCGGGCAATCGTGAGGACTGAGCTCCATGACGCGGCTGCGCAAGAGTTCCGCGGATACGTCTTGCGCGAGGCGAGTTACGCTTACGCTTAAGCTGCCGGGAACCAACGTCTCCAGGCGTCCGGATTGCGCCGGCCAAGATATTTTTGTCCATCGGATAGCAAATGACCTTTTCAGACATGGACACGTTCTGGGTTGTAAGCTGGTCAACGGATGTCGACGGACTATGCAATTCCATCGGCCGGCAATGGCCAATTATTACAGGGCAAACAGCCGAAGCCGCTATGGGAGAAGGATGGCTGAAAGCCATCCACGCCGACGATCTGGAGTTGGTGAAGGTCGAGTTCGGTTTGGCGGTACGATCAGAGCGCCCGTTTCAGATCGTCGCAAGGCTAAGACGCAAGGATGGCCAATTTCGCTGGGCGCTGGCGGTCGGCGCGCCGCACTATGATGAGCAAGGCGGATTCGTTGGCTACAACGGCTCCATCATCGATTTCCATGATCGGATAGATATAACCGAGCGCAAAGAGCGCTTGGACGCGTTGCGGCCAAGCGAAGAGCGCTATCGTCCGCTTTTCGAGACGAGTCGCGACGGCATCGTCACCGTCGATATGAGCGGCCGTATTCTCGAAGCCAACCCTGCTTACCAGAAGATGCTCGGCTACACTCTCGAAGAGCTGAAGCGTCTAACTTATCAAGAACTGACACCGGAAGTCTGGCATGACATGGAAGCGGCGGTCGTGCGGGAGCGCATTCTTCCGCGCGGCGAATCTGCCGAATATGAGAAGGAATATATCCGCAAGGATGGAACCGTATTTCCGATAAGCCTGCGAACGTGGACCGTTGTCGACGAAAAGGGCCGTGTTGTCGGCATGCGCGCCTTCGTGCGCGACATCACCGAACGCAAGCAGGCCGAGGCGGCGCTGCGCGACAGTGAGGAACGGTTCCGCGTCTCCTTCGCCAACGCCTCAATCGGCTTCGCGATGAACGGGCCGGACGATACGCACCTGGACGCCAACCGCGCTTATTGCGTGATCACCGGCTACACGCGCGAGGAACTTCTTACCCTCAAGGGTTCGGAGCTGATCCATCCGGATGATTGGCCGGCCAACAGGGTCTTGGCCGAACGGATGCTCGCGGGCGAGATCCCCGGCTTCGTCATCGAAAACCGCTATGTTCGAAAGAACGGCGAAAACATTTGGGTCCGCAAGAGCGTTTCCCTTATTCGCGCGCCCGACGGGGAACCGCGGTGGATCATCACTTTCGTTGAGGACGTCACAGAGCGCAAGCTGGCTGAAGAGGCGCTGCAGCAAAGCCGCAACGATCTTGACCGCGCCCAGGAGCTCGGAACGATCGGTTGGTGGCGGATGGACGTGCGCCGGAACATTTTGACCTGGTCGGACGAGAACCATCGGATCTTCGGCGTGCCGAAGGGGACGCCGCTGACCTACGATAGTTTTCTTTCCATCGTGCATCCCGACGACCGGGCCGATGTCGACGCAAAGTGGCAGGCCGGCCTTCGCGGCGAACCCTACGACTTTGAGCATCGCATAGTGTCCGGAGAGGAGGTCAAATGGGTGCGTGAGAAGGCCTATCTGGAATTTGACGCGGCGGGTGCCCTTCTTGGCGGTTTCGGCATAACGCAGGACATCACCGACCGTAAGCGAGCAGAGGAGGCGCTGCGCGAGAGCGAGGCTCGGCTGCGGTTGGCGACCGAGGCTGCCAAGATCGGCGCCTTCGACTGGCGCATTCCGACGGACGTGAACATCTGGACGCCGGAATTGGAGGCCATGTATGGGCTGTCGCCTGGCGCGTTCGGCCGGAGGCGGTCGGATTGGGAGCAGTTGGTGCACCAAGACGATCGCGCCGGCGCGGTCGCCAAGGTCAACGAGACGCTAGCATCGGGCGAGCCGGTCGAGCATGAGTGGCGAGTGGTCTGGCCCGACGGCAGCGTGCATTGGGTCGCCGGACGTTTTCAAGGTTTCAAGGACGCGGCCGGCAAGCCGGTGCGCCTCACAGGCGTGAACATCGACATTTCCGAGCGCAAGCGGGTCGAGGACGCGCTGCGCGAAAGCGAGCTGCGCTATCGCTCTCTCGTTGAAGCGGCGAGCGCGATCACATGGAGCTGTCCGCCATCCGGACTGCATCAAAAGCCGCAACAGGAATGGATGGCCTTCACCGGTCAGACCGCCGAGGAAATGCTGGGGGACGGCTGGACCAAGGTCGTTCACCCTGATGACCTCGAGGCCGCGGCGGCGCGGTGGCGAGCAGCGCTAGGTAGCGGCGAGCCGTTTTGGAGCGAGCACCGCATCCGCCGACATGATGGTCAGTGGCGCTGGATGCGCGTTCAGGCCGCACCCATTCGCAACGCCACCGACGAAATCGTCGAATGGTTCGGCAGCAATACGGACATCAACGATCTCAAGCAGGCCGAACTGGCGCTAAGGGAAAGCCAGCAGCAACTCGAGCTGGCGCTGGAAGCCGGCCAGTTGGGGTTCTGGGACTGGCACGTGCCCAGCGGCCGGGTCCAGTTCGGCGGCCCTTGGGCATCGATGCTCGGCTATGATCTTACCGAGATTGAACCCGATGTCCGAGCCTGGGAGAGGCTGATTCATCCCGACGAGAGGGAAGAGGTCGCCGCCAGACTGACTGAACATCTGGAAGGTCGCTCTGATTTCTTCGAATGCGAGCACCGCCTGCGTCACAAGGATGGTTCCTGGCGCTGGATTCTGGATCGCGGGCGGGTCGTGGAGCGGGACGCAGCTGGCCGGCCGCTAAGGGCGATCGGCACTCATGCCGACGTAACCGCGCGCCATGAGGCTGAAAGCGCGCTGCAAGACGCCGACCGCCGTAAGGACGAGTTCCTCGCCACTCTGGCGCATGAATTACGCAACCCGCTCACCCCGATCCGGAACGCCGTGCATATCTTGAAGAAGAAATATGGGCCCCAATTTCCTGACACTCCGCTGCTCGCTATGGTTCAGCGACAGGTCGATCACCTCGTTCGCCTCGTCGACGACCTCCTTGAAGTGTCACGGATTAGCCGTGGCAAAGTCGACCTGCGAAAGGAAAACGTCGCCGTATCGGATTTCTTGCGGCATGCCTTGGAGGCCTGTCAGCCGCTCATCGAAAACAAGAGTCACCGCCTAACCGTGAATGTCGCGGATGAGCCGCTGCGGGTTTTCGGCGACTCCGTCCGTCTGGCGCAGATTGCGGCCAATATCATCAACAACGCGGCGAAATACACCCCGCCGGGCGGCCGCATCGAAATCGACGCCGCGCGCAGGGATAACGAAGTCGTGCTGCGGGTTCGCGACAATGGCGTCGGCATCAGCGCCGACATGATGCCGCGCGTCTTCGATCTTTTCGCGCAGACCGACGACCAAATCCGGCTATCCGAAGGAGGGCTCGGCATAGGCCTCGCGCTGGTGCGCAGCCTTGTGGAAATCCACGGCGGCCGGGTGGAAGCGCACAGCGCGGGCGTCGGCCACGGCAGCGAATTCATCGTCACTTTGCCGCTCGCGGATCGCACCGCTCCAGCTGCGTCACCCTCCTTGGGAGGCTGACGCTCCGCGCTCTTGCTGCATCGTCCTATTCTGCGGCAGTCGGCGCATAGTTTGGATTGGATTCGGTGAGAACCGCGTCGAAGCCTTCAAATTCGGGGCCGCCCAAATAGAGATCGCGGTTCTGACCAGCGTTTTTGTGAGCCTCGCGGAAATGTTCGGAATGCGTCCAATCGATGAAGTGCTGCCGAGTCTCCCACAGCGCATGCGACGCGTAGAGAACGTGGTCCTCCCGCTCGGGTCCCTTGAGCAAATGGAAGACGATGAAGCCGGGCCTTTCCTGAAGCTGCGACTGACGCGACCGCCAGACGTCCTCGAAGGCCTGTTCCTTTCCCTTGACGATTTTGAAGCGGTTCATTGCGACAAACATGACTCTGCTCCTGTCATTGGGCTCGGCGGGTTCCGCCAGCGTTCTTAGCTAACCGTCCCCAAGGCGAAAGGCAAAGAACCTGGTTGAAGCGGTACGGCTTGGACTCGATGGTCCCTGATCTGACGTTCGCCGCAGGCGTGATCAGCAACTCTCCGCCAAATGCCAGGCCTAAAGGCTCTATCGCGCGGTAGCGGCTCCGCTAAGACCGCAACGCATTGTGGACCGGGGCGCGCCAAACTAAGTTAGGAGCGAATCTCGCGACTGCGTGAAGCAGCGTCGGTGATCGCCGCTCGCAAGTATTTGCGAGAAACGCTCTTGAGGTCCGCGCTGACCATGGCGTGTGTAGAAATTGTCCATGAGTTGGACAAGCGTCTGCGGTTGCGGATTTTGTCCGATGCGGACGAATTTGCGCAGACGGAAATTGCGCTGCGACAGCTTCCTGGCGTCGCGTCTGTGCGCGCCAATCGCGCCTGCGCATCGATGACGCTGGCCTATGACGGACAGCCGGAGGTCCGCGACGCCATTCTCGCAACCGCACGTCGAACGCCATCAGCGGCCGCGGATACCTGGCGACCTCCGCCAGCCGCCAACGCCAGGCGCGTGACTCTCGCAGCCGGCGCAATCGCCGCCGCGCTCCTGCTTCCCGCGCCGCTCGCCGCAGCGGTCACTTGGCTTAACATCGCCGGCGTCCTCGCGCGCGGCATCCTTGCGGCGTCGCGCGGCAAGCTGAAGACCGACGTTCTTGATGCGCTCGCCATCGGCGTGCCGGCGGCACGCCAGGAATATGCCACCGCCAGCGTGACCCGCTTCCTTCTCACGCTGGCGGAGCATATCGAGGCCAGCACCGTCCAGCAGTCCGACGAATTGCTGCGTTCGCTCCTGAGACAGGCGCCTGGCGACGTATGGGTGGAACGCCGCGACGGCGAACTCGCGCGTGTGCCTTTCGTGCAGCTTAAAGGCGGCGAGCGCGTCGTTGTCGGCGCCGGCGAGACCATTCCGGTCGACGGCCAGGTGGTGGCCGGCGACGCTTATGTCGATCAATCGTCGGTGACCGGCGAAAGCCTTCCCCTGCCGCGCGCGGTCGGAGATCAGGCGCTCGCGGGCGGCGTTGTCGCCGACGGACGGCTCGTGGTCCAGGCTGAGCGCGTGGGCGAGGCGACGACGACCGGGCGCATCGCGCGCTATATCCAGGAGGCGCTCGACCGTCCGGCGGAGATCCAGACGGTGTCCAGCGTCTTTGCGGATCGGCGCGTCGGCATTACGCTGGCCACGGCTGCAGTGGTGTTCGCCCTTACGCACGACTGGCGTCGGATCGAATCCGTCTTCATGGTCGACTATTCCTGCGCCGTGAAGCTCGGCACGCCGATCGCCATAAAATCGGCGATGTATCGGGCAGCGCAAGAAGGCTGTCTGGTCAAGAGCGGAACGGCGATCGAAAGGCTCGCCGCGGTCGACACCATCGTTTTCGATAAGACTGGCACGCTGACCCACAACACGCTGGAGGTCACGGACATTTGCCCGCTCACGCCGGGAATCGATGAAGAACAGGCGGTGGCGATGGTGGCGTCGCTCGGCGAACACACGAGCCATCCCATCGCGCGCGCCGTCGTTGGGCTCGCGCAGCAGCGCCGGCTCGCCCATATTCCGCATGAGGCGGTGAATTTCATCGTCGGCCATGGCGTGGAAGCGAATGTCGATGGACGTCGCATTCGGTTTGGCAGCCGGCATTATCTGGAAGACGACGAGCACATTTCATTCGCGGACGCCCGCAAGACCGTGCGAGCGCTTCAAGAGCAAGGCAAATCGCTTCTCTATGTCGCCGCCGATGAGCGCCCGATTGCGGTCTTTGCATTGCGCGATCGATTGCGGCCGGAGAGCGCGCGCACGCTTGCGCAGTTGCGCGCGTTAGGAGTCAAACGCCTCGTGATGATCACAGGCGATCGCCAGGCGCCGGCGCTGGCTTTCGCGGAGACGCTTGGCATAGATGCGGTGCATTACGAACAGCAGCCGCAGGACAAGGCCGACATCATAGCGGCGCTCAAACAGGAGGGTCGCCGCGTCGCTTATATCGGCGATGGCGTGAACGACGGGCCGGCGTTGATGGCGGCGGATGTCGGCATCTCGATGCCGCGCGCCGCCGATATTGCGCGAGCCACCGCCGACATCGTGTTGCTGGAAGACAGACTCGATTCCGTCGCCACGATGCTCACCATCGCCCGGGAGGCAATGGGTCTGATCCATTCGAACTTTAGGATCGCGGTGGGGGTGAATTCGGCGATTCTGGGCGCTGCGGCGTTCGGCCGTCTTTCTCCTCTCGCCGCCGCGACGCTGCACAATGGGACGACGATCGCCGTCCTGCTGCGCGCGCTGCTGAGCGGACCGGGGCACACTCCGGTCACAGAGATAATCTCACGCGATTCAGTCGCACTCGAGCACAGCCGAGCGCAAGAACAATAGCAGAGCTCCTAACGCTCGAAGCTCGATGTGTCTGCCAGGTCGGAAACTGAGATCAGCACCCTTGCGATCCCCTCTGACCGTTCCACTGCGTAATCGGATTCTATTGGCTTTGGCGCAGCACGGTGATTGCGTGCGTGTCAATTTGTTCACAATAAGCACAAAGTACTATCTACTTTGGAATGAGAATAAATACACGTTATATATGGTACATTTGTCACATGTGCTTAAAAGACTTCCGAAATAACGACTACATAATTGACGAAAAAAAAATATCCGCGCTAAGTGCTGCATACAACGCAAGGCGTCGCACTGCACAATAGTAGAGGCGGACGAATGAATAAGAAGCATTCCATATTTTCCTGCCTGGAGTCTTGGAAGATCGGGAAAAAATCCCGGCTTGTATGTAATTTCGGCGCGCCGGTTGTGATCGCGCTCGAAATCGCATCGGCTTCGGCGCAGAACGCCTCGCAAACATTGCCTCCGGTGACCGTGGACGCGCCGCGCGAAAAGCCGCAAGCCAAACCGCGGCAACAAACGCAACGTCCGGTCGCATCGAGCGCACGGGCGAGCAGCGTTCATCCGAGCGGCCCGCGACCGCATGTGGCTTCGACGGCGCGCGGCGCCACGTCCGCCGCCCCGCAGGTCGGTCCTCCGCTGCTTGCCGGCGCAAACGGCGTTGCGCCGTCTCCGCCAACGGGAGAGATCGGCAATCTTCCGCCGGCCTATGCCGGCGGCGAGGTCGCCCGCGGCGCCCGGCTTGGCATGCTCGGCAATCGCGATTTCATGGATACGCCGTTCAATATGACGAGCTACACGTCGGCGCTGATCGAGAACCAGCAGGCGCGCACCTTACAACAGGTCCTGGAGAACGACCCGTCGGTCCGCATGGCCACGTCGGCCGGGCACATTCGCGAGAATTTCAGGATTCGCGGCTTTCCCGTGCTCGGCAGCGAGCTCGCGCTCAATGGCATGTATGGTCTCGCGCCCGACGGCCATGTGCCGACCGAATTCCTGGAGCGCGTCGAAGTTCTCAAGGGTCCGGGCGCGCTGCTCAACGGGATGGCGCCTTTCGGCGCGGTCGGCGGCTCGATCAATCTTGTCACCAAACATGCCAGCGACGCGCCAATCACCAGCGTCAGCACGGATTACACATCCACTTCTCAGTTCGGCACGCATATCGACGTTGGCCGGCGCGGCGGCGACCACAACCAGTTCGGCGTTCGCTACAACGGCGTTTACCGCAGCGGCGGGACTATGCTCAACGAGCAGTGGAAAGTGCGCGGTCTGAATGCGCTGGCGCTCGATTTCCGCGAAGAGCGCATCAGGCTGTCGATCGACGCCTATCACAGCCAGGAAATTTTCAAGAACGGCAGCGCGTTCTTCGCGAGCTTCAGCGGCATTGGCGTGGCCGCGGCGCCAAGCGCAAGCACGAATCTCTTCGTCGGATCCAACGCCCGCTTCGAAAACGCGGCGGTCATGGCGCGCGGCGAGCTGGATGTCGCTGAAAATGTCACCGTTTTCGCCGGCATCGGCTTCTTGGATAGCCGAAATTCCGGCTTTACCAATGGAACCCAGGCGCAAGGCGTAAACCTGCTCGGCAACTTCACCGGAACGCGCATCGTCAATCTGCGCGGCTACACCAATTCGCTTTCGACGCAGGGCGGATTGCGCGGCGAGTTGGACACGGGACCGCTTCGCCACAAATTCGTGGTGAGCGCCTCGGCGCTGAAATTCAGCCAAAGTTCCGAGTTCGGATCCATTGGACCTTACAGGTCGAACATTTATCTCCCCGTCGTGCCGCCTCAGGCGCCGCCGCCTCCGGTCGTTCCGAATACAGCGTTCCGTTGGGGGCAGCCCTATTTCACGACCGATCCGAGGAAGACGGGAGAAAACTACCTCGCGAGCCTCGCTTTCGCGGACACCATTTCGGCCTTCGACGAACGTATCCAGTTCATCGGCGGCCTGCGCAGCCAGCGCGTGATGACCAAGACGTTCCAGGCCAATACCGGCTTTGAGACCAACTCCTACGACAGCCATCGCCTCTCGCCGGCCTATGCGCTGATCGTCAAGCCATTCGACAACCGGCTGTCGCTTTACGCCAACTATATCGAGGGCCTCAGTCAGGGCTTGCGAGTCACCAATCCGCTCGCAACCAATTATAATGAGTCATACCCACCCTTCGTCTCAAAGCAGATCGAGACCGGCGCGAAGCTGGATTTGGGCATCCTCGCGAATACGCTGAGCTTCTACGAAATTACGCAACCGACTCTTGCGACGGTGACTAGCGGCGGCCTGATCAGTTACAAGCCCGTCCAGCAGCGCAACCAGGGCATAGAGTGGAACGTCTTCGGCGAGCCGATTCCGGGCTTCCGCGTGCTGGGCGGCGTCACCTATATGATCGGCGTCATCACTCAGAGCGCTGACGGAAAGACCACCGGAAAGAACGCCTTCGGCATACCAAGATGGCAGGCGAACTTTTATGGCGAATGGGACATTCCCTATCTTGCCGGGCTGACGGCGGAAGGACGCGTCATCTATACGAGCGCCCTCTATGTCGACTCTTTGAACTATTACCGAATTCCTGAATGGGCGCGTTTCGACGCGGGGCTTCGCTATGCGACGAACATTTACGGCGTGGACATGACGCTGCGGGCGAATGTGAACAATCTGTTCGACCACAGCTATTGGTCCGGCTCCGCCAACGACGGCTTCGCCACGCTCGATGCGCCGCGCACGGTCCTCCTGTCGACGACCTTCAACTTCTAAGGATGGGAGCGGACGATGAACCTCTCGCCCGCAGCTATTCAATTCGCCGCCTGCGCGGCCATCACAATGGGCGCCGCCGGCTTCTATCTCGGCGCACAGAACCAGCGCTGGCTGTCACGGCCTCTGCCTGCTCTGTGGAGCGGCGTCGCCGGGGCGGCGCTGCTGCTTCTCGGCGTTTTTCTGTGGAGTCAGGTGGTTCAGCTTTCGACCGCGATTTTCGCGGCGCTCGCCCTGGTCATGCTTCTGTTCATCGCTTTCCCGTGCCTGGGGGCGCTGCGAACATTCATCAGGAACGCGCCATGAGTCAGATCCGACGCGATTGGATCAGCAAAACTTCGGCCGGCGCCATTCTGGGCTTCAGTCTCGCGATCGCGCTTGCGGGCCTCTTTGCGTGGCTCACTCCCGGCGGACTGGCGACTCCAAATAAATTTCAGCTGGTGATGTGGCTTGTCGCGCCAATCTGGCTGACGACGCTGAGTCTGTGTTTCTTCTTTTCGAGCGGTATGCGCGCCTGGCTCTGGCTGGGCGGCGTAAATCTATTGGCATACGCCGGCCTGTTCGCCTGCCGCTTTTTCCTTCGCTAATTGGGACAACGCACGATGCGCAGCGACGTTGTTCGACTCTATAAGGTTGTCCATACCTGGACAGGCATCACCGCCGGGATGTTTCTGTTCATCGCCTTCTACGCCGGCTCCATCACGGTGTTCGCCGAGCCGCTCGCGCGCTGGGTTTCGTCCCCCGCTCCAGTCCGCCTCACCGCCCTTGCCCGATCGGATGAATTGATCGCGCACACGCTCGCCGCTCGCCCTGACGCGGCGAAGGAATTCACACTTTATCTCGCCGATACCGAAGATGTTTGGACGCGCCTCACATGGCGGAAAGGCAAGGACGACAGGACGCCATGGTCGGCGGAGCTCTCTCCCGAAGGCGACTTGCGCCTGGCGCAATCATATCGCTCGAGTCTTGCCGACTTCGTCGACAACATTCACCGAACCGCGGGCATTCCAGGCGCCAATGACATCGGCGAGACCATCATGGGCGTCGTGAGCGCCGTCTATGCCGTCGCGCTTGTGTCGGGCTTGATCATCGTTCTGCCTTCGCTCGTTAAGGATCTCTTCGCGCTGCGCATCGGCGCCAATTTCAAACGCATGTGGCTCGACGCGCATAATGTCGTGGGCGTCGTCAGCCTGCCGTTTCACATCGTCATCGCGCTGAGCGCGGTCGTTTTCTGCCTGCACGAACCCCTGTACGACGCGCTCGACTACGTCGTCTATGACGGCCGTCTGAAGTCAGTCATGGCCGCGAGCAACCCCTTCAACTCGATCAAAAAGGACGAGCGACCCGCGCCGATGCTGCCCGTCAACGTGCTTCTCGAGCGGGTGAAGGCGGCGTCGCCGAGTTTTGTCCCCGCCGAGATGCGTTACCGAAACGCTGGGCTTCGCGGCGCCTCGGTTCAGGTTTGGGGTTATGACGCCCGCTATATGACGCGAGGAAAGGGGTTTGCGGTCATCAGTCCGGTCACCGGCGAGATCGCCAACACGGACTATCTGCCGGGCAGAGAGGGAACCTGGACGGGCGTCGTGGCGACGTTCTTCGCCCTGCATTTCGCTACCTTCGGCGGCGATATCGTGCGTGTCTGCTACTTCCTTCTCGGCATCGCGGGCGCCTTCCTTTTCTATTCCGGGAATTTGCTTTGGATAGAGTCTCGGCGGCGAACTGAACGGCGAAACGGCGGGCCCGTAAATCAGAAGACATCAACGCGGCTGATGTCCGCAGCGACGGTCGGCGTCTGTCTCGGCGCGATCTGCGCGATCTCCATCACGATCGTGGCGGCGAAATGGTTGAACGGCCGCGTTGCGAACATCGATGTGTGGCACAATGGCGTTTATTACGCCGTGTTCCTGGCGAGCGTGCTTTGGTCGTTTCTCAGGGGAGCGGCCGCGGCCAGTGTTGAGCTTCTCTGGCTTGCCGCGATAGCCGCCGCTGCAATTCCTTTCACCTCACTGTTCAGTTGGGCGTCGCCTGCGCTCGGCATGCAAGGTTCGGCGAGCATGGCCGCGCTCGGCGTCGACCTCGTCGCGCTTTCCGCCGCCTTATGTTTCGTCTGGATGGCGCGCTCTGCAGCTCATCGCGTGGAATATGGGCCCGCCGACAGCGTCTGGGCCGCGTCACACCGGCAATTGCAGGAGGGGGCGCGATGACGACGCCCTGCGAGCAATTGTTGGAAGCGCGCTTCGGCCAAGACGTGGGCTCCGATCGTTGGTGGCGTCGGGTCGCCATCGAGGGCTGCCCAATTGTCCAGGCGATAGGCGGGGACCGGGCGCGCGTATTGTTCTTGTGGCGAGAACCCGAAGGCGATGCGACGGCCTCAAAGAATCGATGCGTCTATATCGATATCTGCTCGGTCACCGATCATCATAGTAGTGAGCCCGCATCTTTGGAGCGGATCGCCGGAACGGACGTCTGGCATTGGTCCTTCGAGGTAGAGGCTGAATGGCGGGGAAGCTATTGCTTCATTCCTCTCGATGACGACTGTCTCCTTGGCGCGCATGGCGTTGGCCGCGAAACGACGCCGAAGGAGTGGTGGCGCTCGGCGCTGAAGTTCGCGCGGACCGATCCGTTGAACCCCAACCTTGGCCATGTCGGTTTGCGCGGACAGCCGTTGTCCGCGGCGCATCTTCCGCAGGCGCCATTCCAAACAGCGTGGCGAGACGTCGATCGCAAAAACCGCGCAGCAGCCGATCAAAGTCGCCTGCATCAAATGGAATGGAACAGCGCTCGGCTGCATAACAGTCGCCGTGTTTGGATTTATCGGACGGGCGCGACGCCTAAAGGGGGAAAGCTTCCTCTCGTCGTGCTCCTGGACGGCCAATATTGGGCCGAAGCCATGCCAGTCTTCTCGGCCCTGGATCATGCCACACAAGCCGACTTGCTCCCGCCCAGCGTCTATGTGCTCATCGACTCGCTGAACGCAAACATGCGTCGTCGTGAACTCGCGTGTGACGCAGCCTTTCTGGAGGCCGTTCAGCAGGAGCTTTTGCCAGTCGTGGCAAGCCTCGCGCCGTACAGCCACGATCCGAGCAAATCCGTCATAGCGGGACAGAGCTTTGGCGGACTCGCGGCGCTTTTCGCAGGACTTCGCGCGCCAGAATGCTTCGGTTGCGTGCTCAGCCAGTCTGGCTCGTTTTGGTGGCCGGGAAGTTATGGGGGGGAGGAGCTGCGCCCGCACGTTCCTGACACGCGCGGCCATGCGCAAGACGTCGTCACGGATTTGATCGAGCGCAGCAAGAGCGGCGTCTCCCGTCTTCGCGTCTTTCTTGAGGCTGGAAGCTTTGAGAAAGTCATTCGCGTCGCCAGCGACCGCGTTCACCGGACTCTCATCGATGCAGGGCACGACGCCCACTATCGCGTCTATTCGGGCGGGCACGATCCGCTCTGCTGGCGCGGCGGATTGATCGACGGACTGTCCCTTCTGCTCGCCGATCATCGTGCGGCGCCCGTGGGCGTCACGGCGTCTCTCTCGGACGCTTCAACATTGGCGATTACAAACGCGACGGAGTGAATGTGTGAACGACGCGCAGCCAAATCCATTCGACGACGAAAGCCTTACGTTTCTGGTTCTGGTCAATTCCCAGGGACAACACAGTCTCTGGCCAACATTCGCCCCGGAGCCCGCGGGCTGGCGACGACTCTTCGGTCCGAGCGATCGGAACGACTGCGTAAAATTTGTCGATGAGCATTGGACGGACATGCGCCCGAAGTCTCTTCGTGAGGCTTCTCGTCCGCGCTGATCGAATGACTTCGTAAACAGCTTTCTTACGAGAGGAACGACAAGTGCTTCTGGCTCCGCCTTTGCGACCTTCCTTGCCGATCGCGCTTGAGCTCCCGCTCATTGCCGCGCAGCCGGGCATCTGGATGGGCGATCAGGTTTCACCCACGCGAAATGCTTTTATCGTCGCGCAATATGTGGAGCTGAATGGCGAACTCGATCTTGAATCTCTACGTCTCGCCATTCGCATCGGACTTTCCGAGGCCGATACAATTCAAGCTCGATTTGTCGAGTCCGAAGGCCGGCTCTCGCAAATCATTCCTCAACGCCGAAACGCTGGAGAGTCGCCTGATCCGGATGTCGTCGACGTCAGCGAAGAAACTGATCCGGAGGCTGCAGCGCTTGCCTTCATGCGCGCCGATCTGGCGGCGGATCTGCCACTGGATGGCGACGCGTTGCTCTATCGGCACGCGCTGATTCGTCTCGGTGGAACATCGAATGGCGCGCATTGGTTCTGGTATCAGCGATACCACCATTTGATGGTCGACGGTTTCAGCTTTACCGCCATCGCGCGTCGCATAGCCGATATTTACACGGCGCTAAGGCGCGGTAAGCCTTTAGGGGATTCGCCTTTCACCTCCTTCGCCGAGGTCGTCGAAGAATACCAGTCCTATGAGAGCTCGAAGGCGCAGGAAGCAGACCGGTTGTTTTGGTTGGACCACGCCAAAAATCTGCCGAGTCCGATCGCATTGTCACAGCCGAGCGCGAAGGCCTTTCAGGCTACGGATGTGTCGTTAGCGCTGCGGCGGAGAATCTCTCTTCCGCCAGATGTTATGACAGCGTTCGAGACGCAAGGCGCCGCTGTTCGCGTCTCCGGCGTCGAAATGGCGATCGCGGCCGTCTTCGCATATCTGCATCGGATGAGCGGCGCGACGCGATTGACGGTCGGCATGCCCTTCATGCGACGCATGGGATCCATTGCGCTCTTCGCCGCAGGTCCTGTCGTGAACGTCCTGCCTGTACAGCTGAGCGTGGCGCCATCGATGTTGCTGTCGGAAGCGGCGACAGCGATTGCCTCCGAATTGAAGGCGGTGCGCCGACGACAGCGGTACGAAGCCGAACAGCTGCGGCGCGATCTCGGGCTGGTCGGCTCGGATCGCTCTCTCTACGGGCCGATGCTCAATCTCAAGATGTTCGATTATCGGCTCGATTTCGATGGCGTCGCCGGCGTGACCCATCAGCTGGCGTCGGGCCCGGTCGAAGACATGGAAGTCGACCTTTATGTCGACGACGGCAAGTTGACGATTGATCTCGTCGTGAATTGCGATCGCTACGACGAGCAGGATCTGGAACTGCACGCGAACAGGCTCGCCTGTCTCGTCGAGCGCCTCGCGGAAGATCCCAAGCTCGCAATCGGCGCGGCGCCGCTCCTGACCGAACGCGAGCGCGCGCTGATCGCGGCGGCGAACGACACGGCGAAAGATGTTCCACGGCTGACATTATGCGACATGCTGGCTGCCCAGGCGGCAAAGACGCCGGACGCTATAGCGCTCGTTGATGCAGGCCATACGTTCACCTATCGAGAGGTGCGGCGCCAGGTCTCTCGACTTGCGCAAATGCTTTCAGACGCGGGTGTGCTCGCCGAGGACCATGTCGCCGTGGCGCTTCCGCGTTCCGTTCATTTGAGTCTTGCGATCATGGCGGTGCTTGAAACGGGCGCCGCCTACCTGCCCCTCGACATCAATTATCCCGACGGGCGACTGGCTTATATGGCCGAGGACGCAGCGCCGCGCGTGATCATCACCAGTGAGAATTTGAGAGGCCGCTTCGAAAAGATGGGGTGGGTTCTGATCTTCGATGAGCTTGCGCCCGGCGTCGAAGATGATCTCTCAGCGCCAAAGACGACGCTCACGCCCGGCCACCCGGCCTATATCATCTACACGTCGGGCAGCACCGGGAAGCCGAAGGGCGTCGTTGTCTCTCACGGCGCGGTCGTCAATCTCCTTTGCTGGCTTCAAGACGAGTATTCGTTGAACGCTGACGACGTGGTTCTGCAGAAGACGCCCTGCAGCTTCGATGTTTCTGTCGGCGAGTTCTTCTGGCCGCTGACATGCGGCGCGCGTCTTGTGATGGCGCCGGAAGACGTGGACCGTGATCCCGAAGCCCTGCTTCAGGTCATCCGCGACTATCGGGTCACGACGATGAATTTCGTGCCCTCGCTGCTCGCAGCCTTTGTCGCCGGCGTTCGGACGACGGCACACGCCGCGCGTGACGCAGCAAGCCTGCGTGCGGTGTTTTGCATTGGGGAGGCCTTGTCGAAGGAACTCGCTGAAGCTTTCGAGAAGCTGTTTCACGCCCCGCTTCATAATGTTTACGGACCGACCGAAGCGACGGTCGAGGTGACCTATCAACCTGCATTTGGACAGGCGCTCGCGTCGGCGCGGGGACCGGGCGTGCCGATCGGTCAGCCTTTGTGGAACACAGGCTTGCGCATATTGGACGCACGCTTGCGTCCTGCGCCGATCGGCGTCGCCGGCGATCTCTATCTGACGGGGTCGCAGCTTGCGCAGGGCTATTGGCGCCGCGCTTCGCTGACCGCAAGCCGGTTCGTCGCCGACCCGGAGGCCGACGGCGAGCGCATGTATCGCACCGGCGACATCGCGCGCTGGCTGCCTGACGGAACCGTCGATTATCTCGGTCGTAGCGACGACCAGCTTAAGATTCGCGGCCAGCGAATCGAACTCGGCGAAATCGAAAGCGCTTTGCGGGATCAGCCTGGCGTTGGGCAGTCGGCGGTTATTGCGCGCAATTTTGGCTGCGGGAATGCGTCGGCGCTTGCTTCTGACGCTCGACAGCTTATCGGCTATGTCACGCCCGCGACGCGCGGCGACGAACTCGACGGCGACGCGCTGCGCGCGGCGCTGAGCACGCGCCTTCCTGCCTATGTGACGCCTGTTGCGATCGTGGTTTTGGAAGAATTTCCGCTGAGCGCCAACGGCAAGCTCGATCGGAAGGCTTTGCCCGATCCGTCCGAAGCGACTCAATCAAAAAGCCGTCAGCCGTTTCCTGGACCCGAAGCGATGCTCGCCGAACTTATCGCGGGCGTCTTGCGCGTGGCCCACGTCGGGGCCGATGATGACTTCTTCTTTCTCGGCGGCGACAGCATTTCCGCGATAAGTCTTTGTGCGGCGCTGCGCCGGCGCGGCGCCCTGTTGCGCCCGCGAGACATTTTTGAATGCCGCAGCGTGGCGCGCATGGCGAAAGCGCTCGACTCGAAGTCTGACGTGGCGCCCGCCGAAACTCTTGTGACCACCGAAATCAGCGAGGCGGAGCTAGATGCCTTGCGCGAGCGCTTCGGTCCGATCGCCGCCGTATTGCCTGCCTTGCCGTTACAAGAAGGACTGCTGTTCCATGCCCGGCTCGGCGAGCAAGCCAGCCGCTACAACGCTATCTCCCGCTTTGATTTCGAAGGTTCGCTTGATGTCGAAAGACTGAAGGATGCGCTGGAGTTGCTGCTCCGCCGTCACCCCCAGCTGGCCGCCATCTTCGACGTTCAACAGGGCGCGGCGCTGCAAATACTTCCGCTGCTCGATGAGGGGTCCAGTCTACGTCACTGGCCATGGAAGCGTTGCAATCTCGACGCATGCGATGAAGAGCAGCAAGTCGGCGAACTCGACCGCCTCGAGCGGGCGGAACTCGATCAGGAGTTTCTCGGCGCCGAGGCGCAGGAGCGGATGATGGCGCAGGCGACGCTCGTGCGCCTTGCCGCCGACAGGCATGTTCTGCTCATCTGCTCGCATCATTTGATCGGCGACGGCTGGTCTTCAACGATTATGCTGCGAGAGCTGCTCGGCGCCTATTCGGGTCACGCGCTGCCGGCTCTCACGCCCGATTATCAAACGGTCGTGCGGCGCCTCACGAGCCGCGACCCGGCCCCGGCGCGTCTCGCCTGGCGAGAGGCGCTGCAGGGCGTTGCGCCGACATTGCTGTTTGAAGACACGAAGCGCTTCGGCGCCATTCATGAGCTACCGCTTAATCTTCGGCCCGGATTCCTGGAAGAACTCGAGGCGCTGCGCCGCAGCCGCGGTCTGACGCTCAACACGCTGATGCAAGGCGTGTGGGGCGCATTTCTTACGACAGTGACGGGTCGCAGCGACGTTGTGTTCGGGTCGCCAATGTCGGGTCGTTCCGAGGCGATCGAAGGCGTCGAAGCCCACATCGGACTTTTCACCAACACGCTGCCGGTCCGCTTGCGGCTGCGCCCGGATCAGCCGCTGCTCGAGCAGCTTGCCAATGTCCAGCAGCGACAAATTCGCCTGCTGGAGCATGACGGCGTTGGGCTTGGTGAAATCCAGCGGCTGTGCGGTGTTTCAAACCTGTTCGACACATTGCTCGTGGTGGAGAATTATCCGGAAGACGCGAACCTGTTCGCAGAGGACTTCGGCGGTCTGCGATGCGTCGGCGCCCGCAATCGCGGCTATACGCATTATCCTTTGACGCTGATGGTTCTGCCGGGCCGCGAAGTGGAGCTGCGGCTCGAATATCGCGAAGGCGTTAAGGAGCCGGAGCGCATTGCCCGCCGTGTGACGAAACTGCTCGAACAGATCGTCGACCAACCCGATGCGCCGCTCTCTGCGATGGACATTTTGCTGACCGAGGAGCGTGATCTGCTCGCGCGCGTCAACATGACGAAGGTGGCGAATCATCCGAGCACCCTGTGCGAACTGCTGGCGGACCAGGCGCAGTGCACGCCGGACTCCATAGCGCTGGTCGATGGCGAGCATGCGCTGTCCTACCGCGAGGTTCGGCGGCAAGTGACGGCGCTCGCACGCAACTTCGCGGCCACCGGCGTCACGGCCGGCGACATCGTCGCGATTGCGCTGCCGCGTTCTGTTCGACTCGTCATCGCGCTGATGGCCGCGCAAGAAGCGGGCGCCGCTTATCTGCCGCTCGATACCAGCTATCCGGAAGAACGTCTCGCGTACATGGTGCAAGACGCCCGACCTCGCCTCATCGTCACCACGTCTGAGCTGCAGGATCGCTTCGAGCGATTGGGCGCATCGCTCGTCTATGACCAACTACTGGACGGCCCGAGCGAAGACGCGGTGAAGACCGAGACTCGTTCTCCAAGCCCCGAAGATGCGGCCTATGTTATCTATACCTCCGGCTCGACCGGTCGTCCTAAGGGCGTGACGGTCTCTCACAAAGCCATCGTCAATCGTTTGCGCTGGATGCAGCACGAATACCGATTGAGCGCCGACGACGTCGTTTTGCAGAAGACCCCAAGCAGCTTCGATGTGTCGGTATGGGAGTTCTTTTGGCCGCTGATTACGGGCGCGCGTCTCGTCGTCGCGCCGCCCGAAGCGCATCGCGATCCACGCGAGCTGCTTCGGCTCATTCAGGACCACCGGGTCAGCGTCATCCATTTCGTTCCGTCCATGCTCGCGACCTTCGTCGCGACGGCCAAATCCGAATCCGGCCACGCTGCGGACTTCAGCAGTTTGCGTCTCGTCTTCTGCAGCGGCGAAGCGCTGTCAAAGGAATTGGTGTGGTCATACGAGACACTGTTCAGCGCGCCCCTGCATAATCTCTACGGTCCGACGGAGGCGGCTGTCGACGTCACCTATCAGCAGGCGTGCGGGGTCGGCGCGGACGACGCTGCTGAAGCGGCCGGCGTTCCCATCGGCAGGCCTGTGTGGAACACCGCCTTGCGGGTTCTCGACGGCTGGCTGCGGCCGACGCCGATTGGAGTTGCAGGCGAACTTTATCTTTCGGGCGCCCAGCTTGCCGATGGTTATCTCGGTCGCCCGTCGCTCACGGCGGGTCGTTTCGTCGCTGATCCTTTTGCGGACGGCGAGAGAATGTATCGTACAGGCGATATCGTCCGCTGGCTCTCGAACGGAACCGTCGAATATCTTGGTCGAGGCGACGACCAGATCAAGATCCGCGGTCAGCGGATCGAACTCGGCGAAATCGAAAGCGTGCTGCTGGAGCAGCCCGGCGTCGAGCAGGCCGCGGTCATAGCAAGAGCGACGGCCGAACGAGTTGGCGGCGGCGCCGATGAGCGTCAGTTGATCGGCTATGTCGTTCCATCAAAGGATGCGGAACTCGACGGCGAGGCGTTGCGCGACGCGCTTTTACGTCGTCTCCCCGGCCATATGACTCCGACGGCTGTCGTCTGCCTGAAGGAATTTCCGTTGAACGCCAGCGGCAAATTGGACAGGAAGGCGTTGCCGGCGCCCGGAAGCGCGCTTCCTCGCCAAAGCCGCAAGCCGCTTCCGGGAATTGAGACGACTCTTGCAGAAATATTCGCGCGCGTTCTTGAGATCGATGAGGTCAACGCCGACGATGACTTCTTTGCGCTCGGCGGACATTCCTTGCTCGCTATGCAGCTTGCCGCCGCGTTGGAGACGGAATTCAAGACGCCTGTCTCCGTCGGCGAAGTCATCGTCAATTCGAGCGTTGAGCGGCTTGCGCGCGCGCTTTTCGACGAACAAGCGGGCGAAGAGCGCAAGGCGGGCTTCGGCGAAGTTCTGCATCTGCGCTCGGGCGGCGATGCGCCGCTGATCTGCATTCATCCAGCTTCCGGCTTTTCGTGGCAGTTCAGCGTCCTTACCCGCTACCTCCAAAGCGACAGCTCCGTGATCGGACTTCAGTCGCCGCGGCCGAACGGAGTCATCGCCGTCTGCGATACGATGGATGAGGTCTGCAAGAGACATCTCGAAACGATCCGCAACATACAGCCTCGCGGTCCCTACCGGCTGCTCGGCTATTCGCTCGGCGGCGTGGTGGCGCAGGCGATCGCTGCGCGACTTGTCGAAGAAGGCGACGTGGTCGACTTTCTCGGACTGCTCGACACCTATCCGCCAGAAATCCAAGACTGGAGCAGACCGCCGACGGAAGACGAAGAGAACGAGATCGAGAAGGAGCGCGCGCTGTTCATGAACGCCTCCAAAGACGCTCTCGATTCGGCCTTGGCGAAGGAGAAGGCCGAGATGTTCGGCAATATCATGCGGAACTACGAAGATTCAGTGCGTCTACTCTCCACTGCGAGGACGGCGCGCTATCCCGGAGCGGCAACGCTATTCGTAGCGAGGCGGACCTTGCCGCCGGGAATGGACGTCCAGGAGACCTGGCGTCCCTATGTGGGCCAGCTCAACGTCGTCGACCTGAACTGCGCCCACACGGACATAGTCTCTCCGCGCTCCCTTCAGGCTTTGGGGCCAATCCTCAACGACTTGCTGCGCGACAGAGAGGCGAGGAGCTAGGGGATGGACACTCAGCCCTCCCCAGAAGCGTCACAAGAGACGCGCAACGAAGGCCATGCCGTGTCGTCGGGTTCATCTCGCGATCCGGCGGGCGCCGTCGACAAGAAAAAATCTACTCTGCTGTTGGACCTCAGCCTGCTGCGCGACAATGCAGCGTTTCGTACTGTCGTCATCGCCCGAACCCTTTCGGTGTTTTCGTTGGGCATGCTGACAGTGGCGGTCCCAGTTCAAATCCAGGAATTGACCGGCTCCCCTATGCAGGTCGGAATATCCATGGCGCTTGGCGGCGGCGGCGCCTTCGCCGGTCTGTTGGCGGGCGGGGTGCTCGCCGATCGGTGGGATAGACGCAAGCTCATCCTCTTTGCGCGGTCGGTGTGTGGCATTGGCTTCGCCGCGCTTGCCGTCAATGGCTTCAGCTTGTCGCCGTCAGTGCTCGCGATCTATGCGTTGGCGTTGTGGGACGGGTTTTTCTCAGCGCTGGGCGTTACAGCGTTGCTCGCCGCAACGCCTTTTCTCGTCGGCCGCGAGAATCTCGGCGCCGCGGGCCAGTTCAACATGCTGACGGTTCGCATGGGCGGAATCCTCTCTCCGGCAATCGGCGGGATGGTGATCGCGTCTTTCGGCGTCGGTTGGAATTACCTCGCAGCCGCGATCGGCGCGCTGCTGACCGTCGCTCAGCTTCTGCGGCTTCCGCCGATGCCTCCCGCCAGACGCGAACCGCAGCACCCCCTACGTGCGCTTGGGGCTGGCGTAGGCTATCTTTTCGTTAATAGGCTCGTCGGCGCCGTCGTCGCAGTGGGCGCGCTTGTCAGTCTCGGCGGCGGCGTTCGCATTCTCTTGCCCGCCCTTGCCGAGGACGTATACCGCGTCGGGCCGTCGGCGGTGGGAATGATGTATGCCGCTGCGCCGCTTGGCGCGACGGTGGCGGCCTTAACGGGCGGTTGGCTTGGCGGCTTTGCTCGTTCCGGAGCGCTGCTGCTTGCGAGCGGCGCGGCAGCTTTCGTCGCGCTCGGGTCGCTCGGATTGATCAACGGTCCTGTCGTCGCCTTTGTGGCTCTCGCGGGCTTTGGCTATTTGAGCTCGATCGCCTCGCTTCTGCAGTTCACTCTCGTCCAACGCCACACGCCGGAACCTTTGTTGGGCCGGGTCAATGGTCTATGGGCCGCCCAGGCGGTCACCGGCGACGCCTTCGGCGCGCTTGCGCTTGGAGGCCTGACTCGCGTTTTTCCGCTGACGTCAGCCATTCTCATTTTCAGCCTTGTCGCGCTTCTTTCGAGCGGGGCGATGGCGATCGGATTTCGTTCCCTTCGTTTCGCCTCGTCAAAGAGGAGCGAGGATTTGCCTTCGACGAGCGCCGAAACGAGCGAACGGCTGCAGCCTCAATTCTCGAAGACCGACAAAGCTTGATGTGCACGCCGCGCATGTAAACGACGCCTTTTGATGAAGAACGAAATCGATAGCGGTAGAGGTGCGACATGAATGCGATTAATCTTGCTCCTTCAGTTTCGACCATTGAAGCCAATCCCAGCTTTGTGTTCACTTCGCCGCACCGAAGCATCAAAGCGTTCGGCGTTGCCGAGAGAATTTGTCTTTCGGCGTGCGGCGCGGCGCATTCGGATAGTTTCCTGCAGACGGCCGTGCAGGGCGCCATCAATCGGGCGCGGCAGGCCGGACAGGTAAATCCCCTCGTTGCAGGCGCCATTCCTTTCGACATACGGCAGCCCTGCTCACTGTTCGTGCCAATGAGTTATACGGATTTCGCAAGAGGGTCGCTGATGGTCGAGGAGCGACGCTCGGAGCAGGCGCCCACGGTGCTCGGCATGCGTAGCCTCCCCGACAAGGACGCATTTAAAGACGCCGTCACGCGCGCGATCGGAAGCTTTCGCGCCGGTAAAATGTCGAAAGCGGTTCTATCCCGCATCCTCGAGATCGAACTCGCGCAACCGGTCGACGTCGCAGCGATCTTGAACGCCTTGGTGAAGCAAAATCCCAGCGGCTATCATTTCAAGGCGCCTTTGAGCGATGGGGCGATATTGCTTGGCGCAAGTCCTGAGCTCCTCATCCGAAAGGACGGCGCCGCCATTCGCTCCAATCCCTTGGCCGGTTCGGCCAAACGCAGATCGGACCCGGAAGAGGATCGGCTGGCGAGCCGCAAGCTGTTGCAGTCCAACAAGGACAATTTCGAGCACAGGCTTGTTGTGGATGAAATACAGGAAGCGCTGGAGCCCGTATGCAAAGCTCTAACGACGCCCACTGAGCCAGTGCTCATGAACACGTCGACGATGTGGCATCTCTCGACATTGATCACCGGCGAGCTGGCGAACCATCACACGTCGGCGCTTCAACTTGCCTGCCGTCTGCATCCGACGCCAGCGGTCTGCGGCTATCCAACCGCTGAGTCGCGGTCGTTGATTGGCGCTCTCGAGCCATTCGACCGCGGCGTCTTCAGCGGCGCCGTCGGATGGTGCGATTCGGAGGGTAATGGCGAATGGGCGGTGGCGATAAGGTGCGGAACGGTTCACGACAAAGCCATTCGACTCTTTGCCGGCGCCGGCATCGTCGAAGCTTCTGATCCGGAATCCGAATGGGCGGAAACTGAAGCCAAGTTAGGCACGATGCTACGCGCCTTCGGAATAGAAACGGGGGAGCGCCCCGCATGCCGATAGAGTTCACGCCCTGGCCCGGCGCCTTCGCCCGCAGATACCGGGACAAGGGTTATTGGCGCGGCGAGCCGCTGACCGAGATTTTGCAGCGCGCCTGCCATCGTCATCCTGACGCGGTCGCGCTCATCTGTGGCGAGCGACATCTCACTTACGCTGAGTTGGACGCTAAGTCCTCGCGACTGGCGTCGAGCCTCATGCGGCGCGGAATAGAGCAGGGCGATACGGCGCTCGTTCAACTCCCCAACGTCGCCGAGTTTTACATCGTCTTTTTTGCGCTGCTCAAAATGGGAGTGGCGCCGGTCAATGCGCTGTTCAGCCACGACAGGCTGGAGATGACCGCCTACGCGCAGCAGCTTCAACCCAAGCTCCTCATCGCGTCCGCCGAACATCGTCTCTTCGCGGACGGCGTCTACGTCACAGGCTTGCGGAGCTTCGCGCCGGCGTTAAGCATCATCGCGATCCACGGACGCACTGGATATGCTGAAAACCTTGAGTCGCTGTGGGAATGTGACTCAGACGGCGCGGAGGACAAACCGCGCCCGTCTGCGACCGATCAGGTGGCGTTTTTCCAATTGTCGGGCGGCAGCACCGGCGTTCCCAAGCTCGTTCCGCGCACCCATGACGATTACTTCTACAGCGTCCGGAGAAGCGCCGAAATCTGTGGCCTCACATCGGAGAGCCGCTATTTGTGCGCGCTACCGGCGCCGCATAATTATCCACTCAGTTCGCCCGGCGCGCTCGGCGTCTTTCACGTCGGCGGAACAGTGGTGATGGCCCGAAATCCGAGCGCGGATCTCTGCTTCGATCTCATTCGCCGTCACGAGGTGAACTTCACGGGGATCGTGCCGACGATCGCTTCGTTATGGCTTGACGCCGCCGCCAACGACTCTCGCGAAGCGCCGAAGCTCACAGTGATGCAAGTCGGCGGCGCGCGACTGAGCGAGACGGTCGCCCGCCGAATTGTCGCCGTCTTCGGCTGTCGGCTGCAGCAGGTTTTCGGCATGGCGGAGGGGCTCGTCAACTACACGCGTCTCGATGATGCGCCCGAGCGCATTGTCACGACTCAAGGCCGGCCGATGAGTCCCGATGATGAGCTGAAAGTCGTCGATACAGATGGCGAAGAGGTCGCCGCGGGCGAAGTCGGAGAGCTGCTGACTCGCGGTCCCTACACGATCCGAGGGTACTATCGCTGTCCCGAATACAACGCCCGCGCTTTCGATGAAGATGGTTTCTATCGCACAGGTGATCTCGTCGTGATGACGGCGGACGGCGATGTGAAAGTCGTGGGCCGCAAGAAGGATCAGATTAACCGGGGCGGCGAGAAGATTCCCGCTGAAGAGATCGAGAATGTGCTGCTTCAGCACGAAGCTGTAGTCCACGCGGCTCTTATTTCCATGCCGGACGCCGTTATGGGGGAGAAAAGTTGCGCTTACATTGTCTCGAGCGACGCGGCGCTAAGGCCGATCGCCTTGCGCAAGCACCTTCGCAGCCAGGGTGTCGCTGAATTCAAACTCCCTGACCGGTTTGAATTCGTCGATCAGATGCCGCTTACCGCTTTTGGGAAGGTCGACAAGCAAACGCTGCGCGACGACATCCAGGCTAAGCTCAACGTCTAAACGCAAACAGGAATTGACCATGGCCATACAATCCCTTGCATCCTACGCAATGCCGGGCCCGGACTCCTTCCGAATAAACAAAGTCAATTGGAGTTTTGCGCCCGAGCGCGCGGCGCTGCTGATCCACGACATGCAAGACTATTTCGTCGGCTTCTACGGTGAGGAAAGTCCACTCGTCGATCAACTCATCTCAAATATTCGAAGGCTGCGCGCCTTTTTCAGGGCCCACGGCGCCCCGGTGATCTATACGGCTCAGCCCATTGAACAGAGCGACGAAGATCGCGGCTTGCTGAATGATATGTGGGGATCTGGTCTGAACGCCCAACCGCACAGACGCAAAATTGTTGAGCCTCTATTGCCGGACGCAGGGGAGACAGTGCTGACGAAGTGGCGCTACAGCGCCTTCAAGCGGTCGTCGCTGGCCGAGATGATGAAGGACATGGGCAGAGATCAACTGGCGATCTGCGGCGTCTACGGCCACATCGGTTGCCTGACGACGGCGCTCGACGCCTTCATGCATGACATCAAGCCTTTCATGATCGCCGATGCCATTGGCGATTTCTCGCTCGACGATCATCTCATGACTCTAAACTATGTCGCCGGACGCTGCGGCATGGTGGTCGGCGTCGACGACGTGCTCGCCGCGCGAAATACGCATTCCGCGCCGCTGACCAGAGAAGACCTCAAGAAGCAGCTCTTGTCGGCGCTCGATGTCGAGGAGTCAGAATTCGACCCTGACGAAAACCTTATCGATTACGGCCTCGACTCGGTGCGAGTCATGATGCTGGTCACGGAATGGCGCAAGCTCGGCATAGATGTCGGTTTTGACGAGCTGGCGAAAAAGCCGAGCTTGAATGGCTGGTGGGACATCATCAATCAGCGGCTCGCCGCGGTCGTCTCCGCGTGACGTATCGGCGAGTGCGCATGGAATTTTCAGGAAAGCGGATCTGGGTCACGGGCGCCGGCCAGGGAATTGGCTATGAGACCGCCGCCCTATTCGCCGCGCTCGGCGCCGACGTTGTCGGGCTGGACATGACGTTCGCGGCCTCGAGCTATCCTTTCGCGACAACCTGCCTCGACGTCAGCGCGCGCGATCAGGTACAAGAGACTTGCCGAGCCTTGCTGAGAGAGCGTCCGAGATTGGATGTGCTGGTCAGCGCCGCGGGCGTGCTGCGTCTCGGTCTGGCGGAAGAGCTGAGCCTTGATGATTGGGCCGCGTGTATGAACGTCAACGCGTCCGGCCCCTTCCACCTGTTTCAGGAGACCATCCCGCAGTTCAAACGGCAGCGCTCGGGGGCGATCGTCAGCGTCGGCTCCAACGCCGCGCATACGCCGCGCATGCTGATGAGCGCCTATTGCGCCTCGAAGGCGGCGCTGACCAGTCTGACGCACTGCGTCGGTTTGGAGCTCGCGCCCTATGGCGTGAGGTGCAATCTCGTCTCCCCTGGCTCCACTGACACCGCCATGCAGCGCTCCATGTGGCGTTCGGCAGACGCAGAGCAGCAAGTGATCGCCGGGGACCTTGAATCGTTCAAACTGGGAATTCCGCTGGGAAAGATCGCTACTCCAGAGGAGATCGCAAGCGCCGTCGTGTTTCTTGCGTCGGATCTCGCCAGCCACATCACTCTTCAGGATCTTGTCGTTGACGGCGGCGCGACGCTTGCAGCTTAACGGCTGATCGAAGCGCGCAGCCGCGGCGCCGACATGCCTGCCGGGCGTCCGCCCGCCGTCATTCCTCTCCCGCGGCCGAGGCAGGGCGGGCGCAGAACCGACATCTGCGCCTCAGGCGTTTGTCTTTTGGCTGGACCGCTTCGACAAGTTATAAATCACCAAGCGCGATTGCGACACTCAAGCTTCAGAGCGCCAGCCCCCGGGCCGAATGATGATCAAAATCAAACTATTACTTTCCGCGACCTTAGCCTGCTTGGCCATCGTTGTGTCCACGCCCGCATGCTCGGAAACCAGCGCCCCTCCAGCGAAAAAGATGCAGGTTGTGGTGTTGGAAAGTCCTCCGTTCGTCATGAAGACTGACCAGGGATTTACTGGATTTGCGATCGACCTGTGGGAGGAGAGCGCCAAACGCATGGGCTTGGATTACGAATATCGGGAAGCATCAACCCTCCAAGAGCTTCTCGATTCAGTAACCACGGGAAAATCCGACGTTGCGGTCACCGAGTTGACGATAAACGCCGAGCGGATGGAGCGAATGGATTTTTCCCAGCCCTGGTTCGATGCGGGCTTGCAGATGATGATTCATCAAGCGCCCCCGGCTGGTTTTTGGAGTTTCTTCGAGCAGCTTGAGGAGAATGGCCATCTTAGAGTGTATCTTTGGATGGGGCTCGGCGTGATCGTCGCTTCTTTTCTCCTTACTGCGCTGGACAGGCGCCTGGACCCCGAGTTTCCGACGGAGTGGAAACAGGGCTTTTCCGAGAGTTTTTATCACGTCCTCTCGGTGCTGACCTCGGGAAAAACAAATCACAAGCTGGTGTTCGGAAGTTACGGGACGATGATCGCTGGTATCTGGCTCGTCATGGGCGCGGGCGTTGTGGCTTACATAACGTCGTCGATCACCAGCGTCATGACTGTAAACTCTCTGGAACGGCGCATGTGGGTCGCAGACAAAGGCAGGATCGAGGATTTAACGGATCTTAAAGGCAAGATTGTTGGCACGCTCAGCGGGAGCGTAGCGAACATGTATGTCGCGAAGGCGGGACTGTCCGGCCGGGGATTCAGCACCCTCGGCGCTCTCGTCAAGGCGCTAGCGGAAAATCGCGTGGATGCGATCGTCGGCGACCAGCCTTCCCTCGTTTATCACCTACATCAGCATCCCGATTTACCCGTGATCGCCGTAGGCAAGGTCGTAAGACATGAAAAGTATGGGTTCGCCCTGAAGTCTGGGAGCCCAATCCGTCTGAAGCTCTCGAAACAGGTGATGCTCGCCTGGGAGACCGGCCTGATAGACCGTTTACGAAAAAAATATCTTGGCGGCTGAGAGCGCGAAACGCGTGGCGCAATTGCGAATTAAGAGATAGCGTGTCGCCGATAACTACAGGAGAACTTATGGCACAGTTTCGGATTTTGGTGACTGCGGCTACACTTGGTCTTGGTTTTGCTTTAGCGTCTACAGCATCGAACGCCATGCCGGCAGCCTCGGTAAATGCTGCGGTTCAGGCTCCGATCGAGAAAGCTTATGGGGGATGTGGCGTTTACGGACACCGTGGCCCATATGGCGGTTGCCGGGCTGGCGGGCAGGCTACTGGGCGCTATCGCCGGTAAGTGATCTCTCTTCTATAGCCAATGCAAAGCACCCCGGGGACATAGCTCCTCCGGGTGACCCGCTTGAGACCTGGTTGGCGAGTTTCAGACCGGCGCTCAAGAATCAATTCTAAGGGGCGCTGGCTGCTGCGCCCCTTTAGCGCTTTGAGTTTTTTGGAGGGGGGCCTTTGGCTGGCGCTCCATTTTTTGGAAGAGATTGCGCTGCGACTCCGCAGCCCTGGAGACGCCTCAACGCCGCTCAGGACCGCGCTATATCTAGCGTGACATCGGCTAAGCAGGTCGACGATCAGATAGACCCCGTCGCCCAGGGTTCGGAGCCGCGGCATTCGCGGCGCAAGTAGAACAAGGCGCCTATCGACGCGGAGCCAATGTCCGCGTATCGAGGGCGGGTACGACTGCTTCGAGGATTTTCCGTGACATCAAATACAGATCAGCCGAATACGACCGAGCTCGCCGCCGAAATCGTGGCGGCCTTCGTCTCTCGCAATTCGCTCCCGGTGTCGGAGCTTCCCGCTCTGATCTTGTCCGTCGATGCGACCTTGCGCCGCCTCGCGACGGGCGCGCCGGCGACGCCGGCTTCGCCAGCCGAGCAACCCACGCCCGCCGTCTCCATCCGCAAGTCGGTTACGGCGGACCATCTGATTTGTCTGGATGACGGCAAGCGGTTCAAATCGCTCAAGCGGCATCTCGCGACGCTGGGGATGACGCCGGAGGAGTATCGCGCCAAGTGGGGCTTGCCCGCCGACTATCCCATGGTCGCGGCGAACTATGCGGCGCGGCGCTCGGACCTGGCGAAGAGCATGGGGCTCGGTCAATCCCGCGATAAGGCTGCTCCGGCCAAGCGCGGGCGCAAGCCGAAGGCGAGCGCTTAAATTGGGGGAGCGGGCGATGATCTGAGACGTGGTTTCGACACGCTTGTCATTGCCCATCCCAAGCGCTCCTGATCGGTCTTATCCACCGAGAGTCCTATGAGACCGCTTCTTCGTGCAGCGGCATTCGGCGCAGGGGTCTTTGCACCACGCCTCGCGAATCAGCTTTTTGGCTGCTTTGATCGCGAGGGCTCGGGCTCCTCGATGTAAATCGAGTTTGAGATGGACGCGTAGGAAATCGGCCCAGCGAAACTCGGCGAAAGGCGCATGTCCTTCGGGCATCCGCAGCCCGGCGCAGTGTTTGACAGTCCTCTCACGATCACCATTTCACGCTCATGGGTCTCCCGATCGGCGAACTGTTCATCCTGGGTTTTCGCAACCCGCTCGTCCCTGGCTGGCTGCAGGATTTTGCCCGTAACTTCGGCTTGGGCGGGGTCATTCTTTTCGACTACGATTGTACCGATCAGAAATACGAGCGGAACGTCTTTGGCCCGGCTCAGCTCCAGGAGCTTTGCGAGAGTATTCACGCTCTCCCTTCGCGCCCCCTTATTTTTATCGATCAGGAAGGCGGCAAGGTCCGCCGGTTGAAGGAAGAGCGGGGATTCCTCCCGCTGCCCAGCGCCCGCCAGTTCGGCCGATTGACCGCCTCGGAACGGGGGGACGTTTTACGCCCGTCCTATGCGCAGATGCGACAGATCGGAATCGATGTGAACCTGTCGCCGGTTGTTGACCTCGACATCAACCCCGACAGCCCGGATGTGGGGTCGGTCCAGCGCAGCTACTCGAGCGATCCCAATGTTGTAAAGGCATGCGTTGAGGCGCTGGCGGACGTCGCCGCTTCGGTGAATTTGAAACTTTGCTTGAAGCACTTTCCCGGAACCGGCGGGGCGAAGGTCAATCCCCACGACCACGTCATGGATCTTTCCGAATGCCTCACGGACGCGCAAGTCAACGTGTTCAAGGAGTTGATCTCGCGCGTGCCGATGGTCCTGTTCAGCCATGGCATCGTGAATCAATGGGAGAGAGACACGCCCGTCTGCCTCTCCGCCGTCGCGGTGAATAAAATGCGCGCCTGGGCGCCGGACGCATGTATCCTGACCGACGATCTGCAAATGCAGGGCGTGCAAAAGCTGATGTCGACGGGCGAAGCTTGCGCGAAGGCGGTTCACGCCGGCGCGGATTTGATCCTTATCGGCAACAACATGAAAGACGAGCAGGACCAGGCGGCGGAATTCGCCCGTCGGCTGCTCTTGGCCTGCGCGCAGGATGCGTCCATGCGGGCGCACGCCGAGGCGTCCATCAAACGAATACGGAAGCTCAAATTTGGGTGAAGCAGGAGCGCGCCGCAAACTGGCGCGCGATTAAACCCTACTCGTGCGTTGCATCTTCCCGAATATAAGGCTGGGTCTCTCGAAGGTCCTCCGCCTTCGGCCGCTCGACCATCAAGCTCATGGCGCGACGTAAATGGCCCTCTGCCTCATCCAGCGCCGCCGCCGCCTTGGGGAGCCCATAGCCCTGCAGCAACAGGAAGGCGAGCTTCACGCTCCCGCCGGCGCGCTGCAAGGCCTCTTGGATCTCCTCGTCGCCGCGGCCGGTCAGCCGCGACAGGATCTTTTCGCTCCGTCGGACCAGTTTCTTGTTCGAAGCCTGCACATCCACCATGAGGCCGTCGTAGACGCGCCCGAGCAGGATCATGACGAGAGACGACAGCAGGATAAGCGTGATTCGCTGGGCGGTGCCCGCCTTCATCCGCGTCGAGCCAGCGATCGGTTCGGCGCCCGTTTCGAGAAAAATCGCATGATCGGCCTCCTGGAGAAGCGGCGTCCCGCGATTGTTCGAGACGCCGATTGTCAAAGAGCCTCTGTTCTTAGCCTCGCGCAAACAGGCGAGCGTAAAAGGCGTCGTGCCGCTTGCGGCCACCGCGATGGTCACATCGGACGCCCCAATCTCATGCCGTTGAACGAGGTCGACCGCCTGATGGTCCTGGTCTTCGGCGCCTTCAACAGCGTGGAGCAGGGCGGTCTGTCCGCCCGCCATGAGGAGCAGAAGTCGATCTTGCGGCCAGCCGAAGGTCGGCATGAGCTCCGCCCCGTCCTGAGCAGCCAAGCGGCCGGATGTGCCGGCGCCGACGTAAACGAGCCGTCCGGGCCCGCGCAGCCGGCGCTCAATCGCAAGCGCCGCCCGCTCGATCGCAGGGCGCGCGGCGCGAACGGCGGCGACGGCGGAAAATTGCCCTTCGATCATGGAATCCAGGATCTCCGCCGGTTCCCAGACGTCGATCTTGGCATAGCGCGGACTTTGGCGTTCGGTCTCCGTCGGGCACATCGGCGCATTCCAGGTGATAAGCCGCATATGGCCAAATGGCGGGAAGAGTTCAAGCGAAGCTTCCTATGAGCCAGCTTATGACGCCGGCTCCGACGCGGGAGCTGCGCTGGAACTTGCTTTCCCGCGCGTCCGGCTCAATCTCTGTGCTGATGGGTTTGACCGGAAGCCTAAACCAATGACCGTCGTCGACGCGCAGATGATTTCCGATATGCGAGAGGCTCCGGCGGCCGTGCGACGGCAGGGTGAAGGGCTCGCCGAAGTTCTCCCAGTTCTCGCGGATCGGTTACGGCGCAAGCCGCCTCAAGTCGTCGTCACCTGCGCGCGCGGCAGCTCGGCGCACGCAGCGACGTTCGGCAAGCATCTCATCGAGCGATACCTCGGCGTCGTGGTGGCGCCTGCCGCGCCCAGCATCACGACGATCTATCATCAGCCTCTGCGCCTCGCTGACCAGCTCTTTCTCGCGATTTCACAGTCGGGCGAAAGCAGCGACATCATCGAACAGGCGGCTGCGGCGCGCGCCTGCGGCGCCGTGACCGCCTGCATCACAAATGACACGGCGAGCGGGCTCGCTCGGGCCTGCGAATTCGTGTTGCCGATGGCGGCGGGCCTGGAACTGAGCATTCCCGCGACCAAAACCTTCATCGCATCGGTGGCGGCGCTTGCCCGACTGGTCGCCTTTTGGGCTGAGGACAAGCCGCTCGCGAACGCCTTGAGGGCGTTGCCGGATCGCCTCGCCGCCGCGGGCGATCTCGACTGGAGCTGCGTCCTGGAGAGGATCGCAGGCGCGGAAAGCCTGGTCACGATCGGACGCGGTCCGACGCTCGCCATCGCGCGCGAGGCCGCACTGAAACTGAAGGAAACCTCGGATCTCCACGCGGAATGCTTTTCGTCGGCCGAATTCCTGCACGGCCCGGTCGCTCTGGTGGCGCCCGACTATCCCGTGCTGATGTTTGCGCCGACCGACGCCGCCGCCGCCGGGATGACGCAGCTTGCCGGGGATCTCAGGGCAAAGGGCGCGGCGGTCTTCATCACCTCATCGGAGGAGCGCACGCCGGACAGGCTTCCAGCATTGCCCCCTGAACATCCTGAAACCGACGCGATCTGTCTGATCCAGAGCTTCTACGCCATGGTCGTCCGCTTGGCCGCGATGCGTGGAAAGAACGCCGACCAGCCCCGCCACCTGCGCAAGATCACGCGCACCCGATGAACGGCTGCTCTCGGCGCGCGGTGGCCGCGGACGTCGTCTTCGACGGCGAAAAAAGGCATGACGACTTCGCCGTCGTAATCGAAGACACAAGGATCGCGGCGCTGACGCCGCGATCGGATCTCCCATCTTCGATTGAAGTTTACAACGTCCCTCGAGGCGCCTGGCTTGCGCCGGGCTTTATCGACATTCAGGTCAACGGCGGAGGCGACGTCCTTTTCAACGCCGATCCGACGCCCGCCGCTCTGGCGAAGATAGCGCAGGCGCATCGCAAATTCGGCGTGACATCGTTTTTGCCGACGCTCATCACCGACAGCGATGAGACGATGGCGGCGGCGCTTGACGCCGTCAGCGCAATCATGCCGCGAGAGCCCGGCATTCTCGGGATACATCTCGAAGGGCCTTTCTTGTCGCCGGAAAAGCCGGGCGTCCATCGGCGAGAGTTTATCCGCCGCCCACAAGATCATCATCGCAAAATGCTTCAATCATTCCGCGGAGGCGTCCTGCTCGTGACGCTGGCGCCCGAGGAGGCGCCCGAAGGCTTCATCGCCGAACTTGCCGCTGCGGGCGCGAAGGTCTCGCTTGGTCATTCGATGGCCACTTATGAGCAAACGCGCGCCGCAATGGTGCAAGGCCTGACGGGCTTCACGCATTTGTTCAACGCGATGCGACCGCTTTCCGCCCGCGAGCCCGGGCCTGTCGCAGCTGCGCTCGAGTCGCCCGACGCCTCTTACGGGCTCATCGTCGACGGCGAGCATGTCGCGCCCGCCATGCTGGGATTGGCTATGCGCGGGCTTGGGCGGGCCATGCTGGTGAGCGACGCCATGCCGCCGGTTGGCGGGATAAAAGCAGAGTTCGATCTTCTTGGTAGCCGGATCACGGTCCGCGACGGCAGTTGCCGCACGCAGGAGCGCGCGCTTGCAGGATCGTCGATCGAGATGGCGAGCGCGGTGCGCAACTGCGTGCGACTTCTGAGACTACCTCTGGAGCGGGCGCTGCGTTGCGCCTCTTGCCACCCTGCCGATTTTCTAGGTCTCGGACGCTCGCTCGGCCGCCTCGCGCCGGGATATCGCGCCGACATGGTAGCGTTCGACCCGAAGGATATTTCGGTCTCCGCCGCCTGGGTCGCCGGCGAAAGATCTGATTATTGTCCGGGGGCGTAGCTCGTGGGCCGCGTGAGGAGCGCGACGGCCTCGCTCAAGCGAATCTTGCGCATCCACAAAAGTGCTTGCCGGGCGAAGAACTATATCGCAGACCTTTCTGACGTCTCGATCCAATCGATTGGATCGAGCTCGCTGCTTAGGGAGAGACCGATGTCTACCGATCAAAACTTCCCGTCGGAAAAAGTGGCGTCGGAGATCGCCGCGCCGCAGGGCGTGCGGCCTCTCAATCAGCGTGGCCGGGTGGAGCGTAGAGAGGTGCTGCGCGCCGGCGCCGCCGGAATCATAGGGACCATTTTAGGCGGCAAATCCGCCAATGCGACAGGGCTGTTCTCTGGCCTGATGGGAGACTCAGCGTCGGCGGCGGAGGCGAATGCGCCGCGTCTTGCGACGCTCGGCGACTACGTCTGGCTCACCCCGACGAAGCTCGGCGGGGGCGCTCAGGTGCAGGATCTTGCGACCGGCAAGACAATGGCCTGGATCGAATACTGGAATTATGGCGACAGCTGCCCCATCGCCCATCATCTCGCGGCCTTCCCTTCGGCCGACCCGCGCAAGGGCTTCGAATTCGTAAACTCGACCCAGGGTGGGCAGAACGTCCTGATTTATGGCATCCCCACGCAGATCCGGGAACATGGAATGCTCGATCCTTTGTGGGGTCAGGGCAATCAGATCTATCGCGTCGGCTTCGACGGGCAGCAGATGAATTTGCTCGAGAACGTCGCCGAGACCACGGGGATCGGACTGGGCGTGCACACCGTCATCTTCCCGGATGCGTCTGGCTTCACGGTCGCGGACGGACAAAAGGATGTGGTCGCCTTCTTCAATCGCGCGACCGGAAACCAGAAGACAACGGTGATCGACGCCTTCCGTTTCGACTGGCGTGGAAACGAGCCGGACGGCGTGCTCGAGGACAACTGGTTCAAGGGAGGAACCGTTCGCGTCTCCCGTCTCTTAAAGGCGCCTGACACCGGGCTCTATGATTATCGCGGCGTCAAGGGAAACAAGCTTGATTGGGAGATGGTGCCCATGGGCGAGTATCTTGCCTATTCGGGACAGCTTCCGGGCGACTCGGTGAAGACGCTGACCGGCGCCGATAATTGCGTCCACCATCCGATCCATCCGCTCTCGCTGGTGACGCTTCGCATGTTCGCCGTCGGCGTCGTCATCGACCGCACGACAATGGAGCCGGTTGCGTGCATCTCTTCGCCGGACGGCACGACCAAGGAAAGCATTCCAGTCAAGAAAATCGCCGACGGCATTTGGGACATCAAGCTGGATAATGTCGTGTCGTCGGGACACGAATGCGGTTTTGGACCGCACGGCAAATGGTTCACCATGACGAACAACACCCGACAAAACAGCATGGGCGTGTTCGATTGTGCGGACCGCGATCCGCGCAACTGGAAGCGAGTCACCGAGTTCAAGGATTCGCACTGGGTCGGCTCGACGCCGAGCCCGTTCCACATCACCTATTCGATGGACGGCTCAAAGATGTTTGTCTCCGAGCTGCATCGCAAGCCGGCGAAAAGCGCCATCGTTGTCGTCGACACCAATACGTGGACGACGATCAAGCGTTTCGAGAACGTGGGCGTTGACCTGCAGACGATGCATGTCACCTATGACGGCAAATATGTGCTCGCGATCTTCAGCGGATTCCAGCGGCTCGAAGGCGGAACCTTCATCTTCACGCAGGATACGCTGGAGCCCGTTGGCTATATTCCGAACTTTGGCGGTCACCACGACTGCGTTATTGTTCCGCGGAACAATCAGGAACTGATCCACAGCCGCTGCACGACGGTCTGACGGGATCGGCGGAAGCCGCCGCAAGACGTTCATTCGTCTTGCTTGCTTCCGCCGAGAGCCTCTCAAGCATCACGGCTACACAAGGAAGCGGCCCGGCCTCGCAAGCCAGACCGCATCGACCTGCAGATAACGGTCCCTCCTATGACGAAACGCCATCGCTCGCGCTTCCTGCTGGTGCGGCTCGGCGCTCAGAACGTCGGACGCCGGCTGCTGCGGAGTCTGTTGCTCGGCTTGGCGGTGATGATCGCCGTCGCGGTTGTCTTCTCCGGCTTCGTCACCGGCTGGTCGCTGCGGGAAGGAATTTTGACGACCTTTTCGCGAATGGGCGCCGATCTCATTGTCGTGCCGCATGGCGCCTTGGTGAACATCACCAGCACGCTGCTCACGATACAGCCGACGGATCTCGATCTGGATGTTGCTCTGGGCGACAAGCTCAGAGCCGTTCCCGGCGTCGCGAAGGTCGCCGCGCAGCATCTCATCCGCGCGAGCGTCGAGGGGCGCGCGATCAATCTGATCGCCTATGACCAGGCGACCGATTTCACCGTCGAATCTTGGTTGCCCGTGGGCGAGAAACCCGTGGCTGCGACAGGGGGCTTGCTCGTCGGGGAGCGGGTCGCGCTGAAGACCGGCGACGCCCTGACGATTTGTGGGCGGTCGCTGGTCGTGACAGGCCGATTGGGCCGAACGGGCGTGGGACCCTTTGACGAATCTTATTTCATCACCTTTTCCGCGCTCGACGAACTCGTCGCCGCCGCGATCCGGGCTCGCCCTGCGAACATCCCTGTTCATCCGCCCGCGTCTTCGCCCTCCGATGGGGTCGACGCGACGCACCATGATCACGCCGCGGGACGGGCCGAATGCCTTCCGTCAATCGCGCAGGATCGTGTCTCTGCATTTCTCCTGCAATTGTCGCCCGGCGCCTCGGCGGAGCAAGCGCGTTTCGCCATTGGACAGATCCCGGCAATCAAAATCGTCACGGGCAATCCGATCTTCACGGCCGCGCGCCAATCGCTTGGCAGTCTCTTCTGGGGCGTGGCGATTTTTGCTGGCTTGCTGATGCTGGCGATCTTCTTTCTTGTGTCGTTGTTGTTTTCCGCCATTGTTCAAGAGCGCTATCGCGAAATCGGCGTGCTGCGGGCCATGGGCGCGCGGCCGGCGCAGATCATATCGATCACGCTGATCGAGGCGGGGCTCATCACAGGCATTGGCGGCCTGTTAGGCATCGGCGCGGGTTTCTCGCTGATCTTCGTTTTTGCCCGTTCTCTCGGCTTTTATTTCTCGTCCCTCGGCGTGCCCTTCGAGGCCCCGCCTGCCGGAGTCATATGGATCGCCGCGGGTTGTGCAGCGCTCTGCGGCGTCGCGATCGGTGTCGGAGGGGCTTTCGTCGCCGCTTGGCGGACGCGGCGTCTTGAACCCTACGCGATGATTCAAATGGAAAGCGCGCGATGATTCTTTCCGCCACGGGTTTGCGGAAGCATTACGGCGGCGACCCTGGCGTGGACGCGGTGATCTCTGCCGATTTGATCGTTGGCGCAGGCGAGTTCGTTTCGATCGTCGGACGATCTGGCTCCGGTAAATCGACGCTGCTCGCCATGGTCGGCGGGCTGACGGCGCCGACCGCAGGCAGGGTTCAACTGGCGGGAGACGAGATCTGGGATCTTCCCGAGGCGCAGCTTGCCGATGTCAGGCGGGAGCGGATCGGCTTCGTCTTTCAGTTCCAGAGTCTCCTGCCGAATCTTCGCGCCATCGACAATGTCGCCTTGCCGGCCCTGCTGGGCAACGACGTGACGCCGGAAGACGCCTATGCGCGCGCGCAAGGCCTTCTCGCCCGCGTCGGCCTGGTTGAGCGGATGACAACCTTCCCAGGACAGATGTCCGGCGGCGAGCAGCGTCGCGTCGTCATCGCTCGGGCTTTGATCAATGAACCGCAATTGCTTCTGGGGGACGAACCGACAAGCGATCTCGACGAGGAGACGGAAGAAGAGATCTTCACGCTGCTCGACAATTTGCGACGAGAGGAAAATTTCGCCATGGCGCTCGTCACGCACAACCATGCGCTGGCGCAACGCGCTGATCGCATGTTCGAGATGCGGCAAGGCATTCTCCTTCCAAGCAACGCGCCGCGCGCTTTCGTCGCTGCGCCGATCCGCTTCGTTGAACCGACCGCGCAAAAAACGCCCGCGCTGGTCGGCGCCGATGCAGACGGCGCGCGCGATTTCGACAAACTCGGCAAGACGCTATGGGCGACAGCGGGACGCATCTTCGCCGCCGCGGCGCTGTTGTTCGTCCTAGCGTCTGCGGCAAACTACGGCGTGGCGCGCTATCAACAGTACGAACTTGACGCCGGTCGGCAGCGACTCGCCGCGCTCGAAGAACTTGCGACCTCCACCCTGCAGAGCGACATCGCGTCGATTTCGCAGCTTGGCGACGGCCGTTATGAGGTGACGATTTATCTTGAGAACACAAAACCCGAACAACCTATTTACGTCATGTCGCCGAGCGTGCAGGGTTTCGTGCAGGTTGGCGTCGGCTGGCAGGAAGCGCCGCTCACGCCGATCGACGACGCGAACGCCGCCGTGCTGAAAGTCACAGGGCGGCAGCTCTACCGCTTCATCTTTGAGGTCCGCCTGACAAAATTCACCGAATTGTTGCCCCACTACATGCATGTGCGCTTCAGCAACAACATGCTTGTCAGTCCCGAGAGCACACCCACCAATGAGTTATTTCAGCGCGTCGATAATTATTATGTCTATCTGAAACCGGACAATGTCGACGACGCCACGATCGCAAAAGATGTTCGGTTTCCCGGGCCGCCTCCGCTCTGGATCTGGATGCCGCCGCACTGAAGTCGCGAAGTTGACCGGCGCAACCGCGCGCTACGCCGTAGAGGCGGCGTCCAAAATCGCTGCAGCTTCGATAAGGTCGAAGTCGGGAATGCGCGCGTTCGTCAATGGATCTTCGCCTGATATCCATTGTTCGAGCGCATGTGGCGCCGAGAGCGCGCAATTGAGCGCTCTGTTGAGTTCGTAGAGTCCCCACGCCAGTCGGGCGCGCCGCAGCGCCGCCATCAGGGCGTTCTGAACGAGGCTGCGGACAACGAGATGCGGCGTGGAGATCGGCGCTTCAACGGCTTCGCCTCTCACCGCCGCAAGGCATAACGCCTTGTCGAACGCCGCATGACCGCGGCACGCAAGCGGACGAATTTTATAGGCGAGGCATAATTCGCCTTCGATCAGCGGGCAGGCATTCTGGGCGGTCAGTCGCTGTTCATCGGACAGGCCGCCAACGGCCTGATCGGCGTCGGCGATGCGCTTAGCGAGCATTATGCCGCGCTCCCGAAAGGCGGCGGCGTTGACGGAAATGAAGCGCGCGAGCAGGAAGATTTCCGGCGCCGTCGCGACGACGCGAAGGCGGCAACAGGCCGCGCATTCTCCCTGACAGGCGAGCGCTGGCGCGCCTGCCGCCTGAAGGGCGACGTTTTGCGTGAAGCTGTCAAAAGCTTGCGCGCAGAGCAGCGCGACAAGCTCCGGGCGCGCCCGGCAGGAGCCTATCGTTTCGCTGAAGGCATGCGACGTGGCCTTGAAGAAGGCGGAAGGGCTGATATCTCCGCTCATCCGCTTTCCACCCCTACGCCAGTAGAAGATGATGGGCGCAGCGCTGGCTTCGCTCACGCCGACCTCGGTTGCGAGCTCCAACTCCTAGACCGCGATTACGTACTGCGGAGCGTGGTGCTGGCGAGGAATGTTGCGCGGATTGGCGGGTCGGAAGAGGAGCCTGAAACCGGAGAGGATCGCCGGCCTCCACCTGGGGCGCTCCGGCGTCATTCGCGATCTGCCCCAACGTGCCGATGTGGGGAAAGGTGGTAGCGGAGGAGGGACTCGAACCCCCGACACAAGGATTATGATTCCTCTGCTCTAGCCGACTGAGCTACTCCGCCCCGAGCCGCTTAAGCGGTCTGGAAGAATTTGCGATATAGGTCGGCGTCCCCGCGCAAGTCAAGGCTGCGAATCTCGGCGTGTCAGGCGGCTTGCGTCACCACGGTTGTAGCGCCGCGGCGCGGCCTCACCTGCGCAGGTCGCGGAGCGGAAGCCTTTCCTTTGCCCGCGCGCCGTGCGACAAGCCGGCGGAGCCCCCGCGGTCGGCCGGCCCGCCGCAGGCCGGCCAGTTCGCCTTGCTCGAAGGGTCCGGGTCGCGCGCCCATGTCGGTCAGACATCCGATTATCTCCATCACCGGCTCGTCCGGCGCCGGCACGAGTTCCGTCAAGGCGACGTTCGAACAGATTTTCCGCCGCGAGCGCATCGAGGTCGCCTATGTCGAGGGCGACAGCTTCCATCGCTATGATCGCGGGGAGATGAAGGCGAAGCTCACCGAGGCGCATGCGGTCGGCAACCAAAATTTCAGCCATTTTGGCCCTCACGCCAATCTGCTGCCGGAGCTCGAGACGCTCTTTCGCGAATATGGCGAGACGGGCTCCGGCCGCTACCGCCATTATGCGCATGATGAAAACGAGGCGGCTCGGCTCGGCGTGCCGCCTGGCACATTCACCGACTGGGAAGAACTGCCGGCCAATACCGACGTGCTGTTCTATGAAGGGCTGCACGGCGCGGTCGTGACCGACGACGTCAATGTCGCGCGTTACGCGGACCTCAAGATCGGCGTGGTGCCGGTCATCAATCTCGAATGGACGCAGAAGCTGCATCGCGACCGGCATTCGCGCGGTTATACGACCGAGGCCGTCACCGAGACGATTCTGCGCCGCATGCATGATTACGTGCATTATATTTGTCCCCAGTTCTCGGAAACGGACATCAATTTTCAGCGCGCCCCGACGGTCGACACCTCCAATCCTTTCGTCGCCCGGTCGATTCCGACGCCCGACGAGTCGATCGTCGTCATCCGATTTCGCGATCCGCGAGGGGTGGACTTCCCCTATCTCGTGTCGATGATCGCCGGAAGCTGGATGTCGCGCGCGAATTCCATCGTCATTCCAGGCAATAAGCTTGATCTCGCAATGCAGCTGATCCTTACTCCGAGGATCCTCGAACTGGTCAGACGTAGGAAAGGCGTGACGTGAACGACACTCTATTGACGACGGCCAAGGAAACTTTGGCGGCCGGCGCAAAATCCGATCCGACGCGCTACGCCAACGCCATTCGCGCCTTGGCGATGGACGCGGTCGAAAAAGCGAAATCCGGCCATCCCGGCATGCCGATGGGCATGGCCGACGTCGCGACCGTGCTGTTCCAGCGCTTCATGAAGTTTGACGCCGCTCGGCCGGACTGGCAGGACCGCGACCGTTTCGTGCTGTCCGCCGGCCACGGGTCGATGCTGCTTTACGCGCTGCTCTATCTGCTCGGCTATCCGGGCATGGGCCGCAAGGAGCTTGAAAATTTCCGCCAGCTCGGTTCACCGACGGCGGGCCATCCCGAATATGGCCATGCCGCCGGCATCGAGACGACCACCGGTCCGCTCGGTCAGGGACTCGCGACCGCGGTCGGCATGGCGATCGCCGAGCGCCTCTCGGCGGCGCGCTTCGGCGACGATCTCGTCGATCATTTCACCTATGTGATCGCGGGCGACGGCTGCCTGATGGAAGGCGTCAGCCATGAGGCGATCGACCTCGCCGGGCATCTGAAGCTCTCAAAGCTCGTCCTCTTCTGGGACGACAACTCGATCTCCATCGACGGCCCGACGAGCCTTGCGACCTCGACGGACCAGATCGCGCGTTTCGCCGCCGCCGGCTGGCATGTCGTCCATATCGACGGCCATGATCCGGAGGCGGTGGCGCAGGCGATCGCCGCGGCGCAGGCCGATCCGCGGCCTTCGCTTATTGGCTGCCGCACGCTGATCGGCTATGGCGCGCCGACCAAGCAGGGCAAGGAAAGCTGCCACGGATCGCCGCTCGGCGCGGCGGAGATCGACGGGGCGCGAGAGGCGCTCGCCTGGCCGCATGCGCCCTTCGAACTGCCCGACGAGGTGCTGGAGGCCTGGCGCGCGGCGGGACGTCGCGGCGCAAAGACGCGCGAAGCCTGGGAGGCGCGCCGCGCCGCGTCGCCCAAAGGCGCCGCCTTCGACGCCTTCATGAAAGCCGACCTCGCGGCGGAAATCGCCAAGCCGCTCGCTGAGTTCCGTGCGACGCTCGCCGCCGAAAAGCCGAAACTCGCCACGCGCAAATCCTCGGAAATGGCGCTCGGCGTCATCAACGCCGCGACGCAGGCGACGATCGGCGGCTCGGCCGACCTGACTCATTCGAACTTCACGATCACCAAAGGCATGGGCGAGGTCGCCCCGGACGATTTTTCCGGCCGCTACATCCATTACGGCGTGCGCGAATTCGGCATGGCGGCGGCGATGAACGGAATCGCGCTACATGGCGGCTTCGCGCCCTACGGCGGCACCTTCCTGGTGTTCTCCGATTACGCCCGCGGCGCGATCCGCCTCTCGGCGCTCATGGGCCTGCGCGTCATCTATGTGCTCACTCACGATTCGATCGGCCTTGGCGAAGACGGCCCGACGCACCAGCCGGTCGAACATCTGGCGGCGTTGCGCGCCATGCCGAATCTCCACGTCTTCCGCCCCGCCGACGCGATCGAGACCGCCGAATGCTGGGAGCTGGCGCTGGCCAGCCGCCACACGCCGTCAGTCTTGAGCCTGTCGCGGCAGAACCTGCCGACGCTCGAGCGGCCGATTGGCGAAAACCTTTCCGCCAAGGGCGCCTATGTGCTGCGTGAAGCTGCCGGAAAGCGCGACGTGACGCTGCTCGCCACGGGATCCGAGGTTGAAATCGCCCTCGCCGCCGCCGACAATCTGGACACGCAAGGACTGAAGGCCGCCGTGGTCTCCATGCCTTGCTGGGAACTGTTCGAGGCTCAGCCTGAGGCCTATCGCGCCGAAGTGCTGGGCGGCGCCCCGCGCGTTGCTGTCGAGGCGGCGGTTCGGCTCGGTTGGGACCGCTGGATCGGCGAGCGCGGCGCCTTCATCGGCATGAGCGGCTTTGGCGCAAGCGGGCCGGCCGGCGAACTCTATAAGCATTTCGGGATAACGCCCGAGGCCGTGGCGGCGGCCGCCAAAGCGAGTCTGGAGACCGCGCCGAAATAGCAGGGCGAAGGGCCCGTCGGCAAAGAGCCTCGCCGAAACGGGCGAGGCTCCGCTCGTCGAAGGCAGATTGCCGGTGGTCCGTCAGTAAGACGCGAGGATCGGCGCCGCGCCCCAGTTGAAATGGTAATTTATCCCCGCGCGCACGATATTGCCGTTGAACCAGTTGGCCGACTGCGTCGCGGCGTAAAGGCCGATTCCCGGCGGGACGCGGATGAGCGCAAACGCATTCGTCACGCGGCCGAGATCATAATAGAGATACTCGACTTTCGCGCTCCAGTTCGGCCAGAACATCCACTCGACGCCGCCGCCCGCGGTCCAGCCGACGCGCGTGTTGCTGTAGCTGCTTGCGCCGACGCCGAAGGGGGCGATCGTTGAAAACTGGAAGAGGCCGAGGTCGTTCCGAATCCCGCCATAGGCGAGACCGCCAGTGCCGTAGATCAACAGCGTGGGCGTGAAGAGAAAGCCGACTCTGCCGCGAACAGTTCCCAGATAGTCAAGATTCCGACGCGCATCATAGGCGGTGAAGAATACCGTGGCCGCGAAGGGCACGGCCGTCAAAGCCGTCTTGGAGCCGCCGCTGGCGGCGACGCCTTGAATGTCCGCCTCCACGCCGACGAGAAAATTGCGCGCGAATTGCCAATTGTAGCCCGCCTGCCCGCCGCCGATGAATCCATTGTTTTGCGCTGGCAGAACGGCGTTCGCGCTCAACGCCCAGGTGAAGATGCCGGCGCCGGGCAGCAGCGGAGCTGACGTCACCAAATTCTTGTTATTGTTTGAGAAGTTATAGCCGGCGTTGAGGCCGACATAGAAGCCGGTCCAGATGACGGGCGGCGGAACATAAACTTGCGGCGGCGCCTTCAGGGAGGGGAGGTCGGCGGCAAGCGCCGTTGCGGCCGACGCTGCGAGCGCGGCCGTTGCTAAAATGGATCTATTCATGACGTGGCCTCTCTATGCAGCAAACCTTTCCTTGAGTGTTGCCGCAGATTATGAAATCAGCTCCCCATACAAACGGATCACGAACAGCAGCGAAAAAAGACTTTTTGAGCGCCGCGCCCATATAGAAACCATCGACCATCATAAAGTTGCGCGGATTTTGACTGGACGTGATAAATCCGCAACAGCGCCGGCTCATCCAGAATCCGGTAACTGGGTAAAGCGATAGGCCATCCAACCGCGAAGCGACGGCGCGGGCGCGGAGGCGGCCAAAGCGGGAATAGAGGACGCGACAATGGCTCTGATCACCCTGCGGCAACTGCTCGATCACGCCGCCGAGCACGACTACGGCGTTCCGGCGTTCAATATCAACAATATGGAGCAGGGCCTCGCCGTGATGGAGGCGGCGGCGTCGGTCGACGCGCCGGTCATCATCCAGGCCTCGCGCGGCGCGCGCAGCTACGCCAACGACATCATGCTCGCCAAGATGATCGAGGCGCTCGCGGCGATCTGGCCGGATACGCCGCTCGTCATGCATCTCGACCACGGCAACGCCGAAGCGACCTGCGCCAGCGCCATCCGCTTCGGCTTCACCTCGGTGATGATGGACGGTTCGCTCAAGGCCGACGGCAAGACGCCCGCCGATTACGACTACAATGTGCGCGTCACCCGCAGCGTCGTCGACATGGCGCATTGGGTTGGGGCCTCAGTCGAAGGCGAACTCGGCGTGCTCGGTTCGCTCGAGAGCGGCACGGGCGAAAAGGAAGACGGGCACGGCGCCGAAGGCAAGCTCTCGCACGACCAGCTTCTGACCGATCCGGCGCAGGCCGAGGATTTCGTCGCCCGCACCAAGGTCGACGCGCTGGCGATCGCGATGGGCACCTCGCACGGCGCCTACAAATTCTCGCGCAAGCCCGACGGAGCCATCCTGGCGATGAAGGTCGTCGAGGAAATCCACCGCCGCCTGCCCAGCACGCATCTCGTGATGCATGGCTCGTCGTCGGTGCCGCAGGACTTGCAGGACGCCTTCAACGCCGCGGGCGGCGAGATGCCGCAGACCTGGGGCGTGCCGGTCGCCGAGATTCAGCGCGGGATCAAGTATGGCGTGCGCAAGATCAACATCGACACCGACAACCGCATCGCCATGACCGCGGCGATCCGCGACGTTCTTGGCAAGAACAAGGGCGAGTTCGACCCGCGCAAATATTTGAAGCCTGCGATGGAGGCGATGCGCGCCGTCTGCAAGCAGCGCTACGAGGAGTTCGGCACGGCCGGCCAGGCCTCAAAGATCAAGCCGATCCCGCTGTCCGAAATGGCCAAGCGCTACGCCAGCGGCGCGCTCGATCCGCAGTTCGCCGGCAAGAAGGCGGCCGAGTAGCGTCATGACCGGCGTCGTCATCGCGCCCTCGATTCTCTCGGCCGATTTCGCGCGGCTGGGCGAGGAGACGCGCGCGATGGCCGACGCGGGCGCCGACTGGATCCACCTCGACGTCATGGACGGGCATTTCGTGCCCAACATCACCTTCGGGCCTGGCGTCATCGCGGCGCTGCGGCCGGTGACGAACCTGACGCTCGACGTGCATCTGATGATTTCGCCGGTCGACCCCTATATCGCCGCTTTCGCGGAAGCCGGCGCCGACGTCATCACCGTCCACGCCGAGAACGGCCCGCATCTGCATCGCTCGCTGCAGGCGATCCGGGCGCTCGGCAAGAAGGCCGGCGTGTCGCTCAATCCGGCGACGCATGAGAGCGCGCTGCAATATGTGCTCGACGACATCGATCTGATCCTGGTGATGACCGTCAATCCGGGTTTTGGCGGCCAGAGCTTCATCCCCTCGCAGCTCGATAAAATCCGCGCCATACGCGAGATGATCGGACGGCGCGCGATCCGTCTCGAGGTCGACGGCGGCGTGACGCCGCTGACGGCGCCGCAGATCGTCGAAGCCGGCGGCGACGTTCTCGTTGCCGGTTCGGCCGCTTTCCGCGGCGGGCAGCTCTGCTATGCCGACAATATCGCGGCGCTGCGGCGGGCTGCGGCGAGCGCCGGCGCGATCGCCGTATAGCGCGGGCCCGCGGCGGTGTGATCCGGTTGCGCCCGGACGCCCCGGCAGTTGATTGTCGCGGCAGGGCGCGCTATCGCCTCACCTGCGCATTGGGGCGTCGCCAAGTGGTAAGGCAGCGGATTTTGATTCCGCCATACGGAGGTTCGAATCCTCCCGCCCCAGCCATGCATTCCCGGAAGTTGAGACCGGACGCGGACTTATGGAAAAGGGCCGGGATTTCGGGGCATTTGCGCGAGGAGCGGCGGCTCAGAGACTTTCCTGAGTCGGAAATCCCGGTCTCAATGGCGTGATTCCGGCCACAGTCTCAGTCAACGATTTTCCAATGTCCGGGATTTTTCGACCGACGCCACCTGAGACTGGTTCGCTTTGCGCGCAGACTGGTTCGCTTCGACGCGTTGGGCCGACGAACTTCACAAATATCATCGGTTCGGGAGCGAGACATAACGGAGGCACGAGACGGTGCGCGCCGGTCGCAATCGGACAAGATCGTGATTGACGATTCTAGCCGAGGCCGAGCAGTCGCTCTTGATCCGCCCAAGCATGAGGCAAAGCCTGCGTCAGGCTGGAGACTGTCACACCTGAAGGAACGGCGCCGTCGGCGATCGCCTGAATGACTTTCGGCGACAGGAACGCCAGGACGGACAAGCGCCGGACATGACGTTCCGCGAGACCTTCGTCGGCAGCGATGTTGTCGAACGATGCGGTCTGATCCGAAAGCATCGTCTCCATCCATCCGCGTGAACGCGCAATCGCCTTCAGCAGCGCCTCCCGCGTTTCGGAATCAATCCCCTCCCGGTCCTTTGGCGCATGCGCAACGCCCTTCCGGGGCGCGAATCTTGGGGCAAAGGGGATCGTCAGCTCGGTCAATCTGTTGGGCGCGATTTCAGCGTCTGAAAGATCTGCTTGCAGCTCAGGCCCGCACAACGTGATCGCGATTCGATTGGATTCAATGATGATCCGTTCAACTCTTGCGCGAATCAGATCACGATCGGACGCGCGATCATTTCCGTTCAGCCTTCCCCTCAGAGCGTCGCAAACAAGTTGCTCAACGTCGGGCGCCGACATGCGGGAGACCGTTCCCGCTTCGCTTTTTCGGTTCTGCAGCAAGGCGTGAGACACGTAATAGCGATAACGCACGCCCTTCTTGTTGGCGTGGCTCGGGCTCATCGGGTTGCCGCGATCGTCGAAGAGTAGACCGACGAGCATGGAGGAGGAACGTGCTCTCGTGAGCTTTCGCTTGACGGCGCCTTCGGCCAGTCTCACCTGCACCGCGTCGAAGAGATCGCGATCGAGGATCGTCTCGTGCTCACCCTTGTGAGTTTCTCCGCGATAGGCGATTTCGCCGACATAAAAGCGATTTTTCAGCATATGCGCGAGCGGACCGACCATGAAGCGCGTGGCGGCGATAATTTTGCCGCTCGCGAGCTTACGGTGTCTTGGTCTGACGCCTTCCCGGTCGAGCGCCGCCGCCAGTTCGCCGATTGATCCAAGGCGCAGGTAGTCGGCGAAGATTTTTCTTACCAGTCCCGCATCGTCAGGAACGACTTCAAGCTTCTTGTCGACGCTTCGATAGCCCAGAGGAACCGGACCGCCGACCCAGATCCCCTTGCGTTTGGATGCAGCGATTTTATCGCGGACACGCTCGCCGATGACTTCACGTTCAAATTGAGCGAAAGACAGCAGCACGTTCAGTGTCAACCTTCCCATGCTTGAGGTGGTGTTGAAAGATTGAGTGACCGAGACAAAGGAAGCGTCGAACTCATCGAAAAGCTCGACTAGCTTAGCGAAATCGGCGAGCGAGCGCGTCAGGCGATCAACCTTATAGACCACGATGATGTCGATCTTACAGGATCGGACCTGCTCCAAAAGGCCTTGTAACGCCGGGCGCTCTAACGAGGCACCGGACAATCCGCCGTCGTCGAAGCGATCGGCGACGAGGCGCCAGCCTTCATGCGCCTGACTCTTGATATAGGCCTCGCATGCTTCTCGCTGCGCATCGAGCGAGTTGAAAGCGAGGTCGAGATTGTGCTCGGTCGACTTACGCGTGTAGATCGCGCAGCGCTGAGGTTTGGCGACGGCTTCTTTCATACGTTGCCTCCCCGACTTAAAATGGGAGAGGCGGCGGCGCGCGATTCGCCGCTTGAGCGTTGTGCGGGAAGGGTCGGCTCGGGCGTATTCCTGCCGGGCCGAATTGAAGATCTTGTTGGCAGGGCGCGTGATTGGATCGTCTTCTCTGTGTCTGGTAACCGCTCAGACTCTTCGGCGCCTCGCAGACCGAAGAAGCGCGGACCATTCCAATTTGTGCCCGTGATCTTCAAGGCGATGGTCGACAGGCTCGGATATACCCGTCCCTCCCAACAGAAGCCGCCGGGGACAACGAGCACCTCCTGCGCTTTGCCCTGATATTCTCGGACAATGACGGATCCGATCTTCAAGCGTCTCGAGGGCGCGGAGCCCTTCTTAGCGACTGCCGCGAGAAGCCGGCGCAGAGAAGGCTCCAATCCGCCGAGGCGCTCCTCTTGCAGCCAGTGTGCAAGCGTGCGGGCCATGAGATCCTTAGTCAATGCGGCCGGAGGTTCGCGTTTCCGCTTCTCATGCCACATCTCGCGTAACTCTTCGATGTTCATTGCCGCGATGCGGGTGAGCTCCGCATGGAGATCAGTGGCGTCCGGCAGGCCCGCCGGACGCCGCCGCGATGGGGATCGTGTCATCAGATCAGACCCGAGCCGGGCAGGAGCGACTTGTAATCCGATAGAGCGATGCTCCGGGCGCGTGCGGGATGCGTTCGACTGCAAAACCGCGCTTGCGAAGCCCCGTCAGAGCCGCTCGTATTGTATGCGGTAGCCAGCCGGTCGCCTTGATCAGCACATCGATCGTCACGCCCTGTTCCTTCGACAACATGTCGACAATGAGAGCCTGTTTGGATCCCGTTCGTGGGGCTGCGCCAGTCGAATGCTCTTCCGGTTGCACAGCAGCCCTGGCCTTCTGAGTTTTCACGGCGGCGCTGGTCCGCGTCGCTTGTAGAGCGGAACGATCGGAAGGCGTCGTGTCGTCTTCGATCCCGATCGCATCGCGGCCAGCGCGTGTGATCACGAGACTGATGTTCTTTCCTTCCGCTTCGCGCCAGATCGGCATCCCCGGCTTCGATCGACTCTCCCGCATGAGTTTACGAGCGACGAGACTCGATGCAACTTTCGCCGCCGCCGCCTTGCCCATCCCATGCGGCGCAATGGCGACACCATCGTCCCGCGCGGCCGCCTTCGAGAGCACGATCAATTGATTGTCGGTAAGTTTCGGCATGTTCTCCTCCGTCGTGAACAACAGCACCGCTGTCACTGACATGACCCCGCCAAGGCACTGTGCTGGTGGGGTGAGGAGAACGGGCTCCGAGCTACGCTTGCCCGTCATGACCCCAAGAAACGCTCTGTTCCGCAGAAAAGTCCAGAGAATTCTCATGGAATCGCGTAAGCAAATGAGAAGCTCGATTCAGGCAATCAACCTTCTCGTGCACTTCATGCGGCAGACGGCTGCGTGTCTTCGACAACCAAGAATGATCGGGAACCTTGTCGCGTTGCAGTGCCGAATGGACACTTCCAGTATCTCGAACTTGAGCAGCGCCTGATAATGCCGCGCTTGCTCTCGCGACATTCGCAATCACCGATCATACACATGTGGAAACAAGCCAGAACGACGATGCAGCTTCATCTCGATCAAATCTCTCGCTGCATTCGCGCTTCCGGAGCGTGAAGGGATACCGCGCTTGCTGGGCAAGGCGTAGGAAGTGAGAGTCGTTTCAGCGATCGTTCAACCCGCTCCAGTCATGGCGTTTTTCCTGCAAATTACTTCGATGGGACAAGCAAAGTCGCCATTGCTGCCTACGATCCCGCCGAGAAACAACTTCAGCGCCATGACAACTAAATCAACAAGCAAGAGGAACTTGTGCCCGATGGCGAGACTGCCAGATGCACAGACGGCACCTATAGCTTCTCACATTCCCGGACGCGGCACCTGTTCACGATAAGGCGCGTCGGGCCGTGGCTTAGATGAGACGGCAGGTTCCTCAAAGCATGACGATACGCCTGCTCGTCGCCGGGTTCGCGGTAATGCTCTCCGAGCCTGCTTCGGCCAAGTCGTAGGGAGAAACTTCGGTCATCGAAGCGATACGATCGAAATCCACGGCCAGCACATACACCTCCACTGTTCGTTAGCCAGGGTCGCTCGGGAAAGGCCATGCGCGGTGGCTCGACACAAACGGACTACGTGAAAGACCGGATGATCAGTCGAACGCCAAACTAGGCTCCGCGTTGTTCACCCGCCGGTTGATTGATCGGCCTGCAGGTCACACTCTCTTGCAATGGCGGGGGTAGCCCGCTCCCAATGCCCTGCCGTCGATCACACGTACATCATCGTCATGTTGACGAATTCGCGCCTCCAAAATACGCATCGTCTCGTAAGCCATCGATCAGCGCACGCGCGTCGGATTGAACCAAGGGTTCGAGGCCGTTGCGTTACCGCAGGCAATTGAACACCTTGGTTTTTTCGAAGTTAAATCGTGCCCGCGCAAGCGTGCTCTGCGCCGCGCTCGTTTCGAGCAGGAGCAAACTCGGCATCAGCGGAGTCGCTCGCCAAGAGAATAGTCTCCACCCGGTCTCGGAGCAAAGGCTCGTCGTCATCCACCGCTTGAACTAATTCGAGCATCAGCTTCCCCATCTTAACGGAGACGCGTGGGCTCATATCCCAGATGATGTTCTTCACCAACTCAAGCAACTGCAGGACGTTTAGCTTGGCGGGCGTAGGGGCACTCGTGTCGGTCACTTTGAGTCTCCGGCGAAGGAAGGTCTGATCTGGCGAACGGTTGGCGAGGCTTTAGAGCGATCCGAATTTCGGGAGGAACGATCGTGACGCGTGGGGTTGGCGTGGGCGCCGGCACCTCGCTTGTGACCGCCATCTCGAATGCCGCGGCGAATTCCAGCGCGAGCAATTGGAGCTCCAGCATCGCGACGCCCATACCCACGCATACGCGCGGTCCAACACCGAACGGAGTCCACGCGGGATTTCGCAGGTGGTCGCGATCGAGCCTAAAAGTTTCGGGTTCGGTCCAGAACCTCGGATCACGATGCATGTGCCAAGGGCTGACGATGAGCGACGTGCCTGCAGGCAGACTTCGTCCCGCGATCGTCACCGGCTTCTTGACCTCTCGCGAGAGCCAGTAAGCAGGCGGATAAAGCCGTAGGACTTCGCGCGCAGCAGCCGTCGCGATTGGCGTTCTTGCCAGCAGCTGGGGATTGATTTCCCCGCTTTCGTCAGAAATCGAGGCGGCCTCGTGGGCGATCGCACCGCGTAGCGCGGGATCGATAGAGAGAAAATAGAGAAGCCACGCCATCGCGGTTCCGCTCGTATGGTGACCCGCGAGGAACAGAAGCAGGATTTCGTCGTTCAGTTCTTTTTCAGAGAGCTGCAGCTCTTCCAGCGCTCGGATGAGCGAGTCTTTTTTTGCATTTCGTCGCGCGCGCTCGACCACGAAGTGCATCATGGACGTGCCTTCCGCGAGCTTGCGCTTCTTGCGCGCTCGAACCCATGGAAGGTCAGGAATGATTTGGAACATGCCGGCCGCGAGGTCGTCCTCGATCAGATTTACCGCTTCCACCATGAGGGCTTCGTCGCCCGGGGAGAGCGCATCGGGACCGAAAAGCAAGAGACTAATAATGCGTAGGGCGAGCGGCGCAGTCGCCCGATGCGCATCGAAATCCGGCTCGGTCGCAAGCGCCGCGGCGTAGCGACGTAGGAGAGCGGAAATGCTGGGTGCAATGCTCGTCGCCAGGCCGCGCGCCAACTGTGCGTGCATTGCGGCGCGACGCTCCCTGTGCCGCGGTCCGCTGAGCGTGAACGAACTATCGCCCATGATCTCGCGTAGCTTGTAGATCAGCCTGCCTTTGTCGATCTCCTCTTCGGGCGCCGAAAATATCAGCTTCGTCAGCTCGGGGTCGGTCACGAGGTAGACCGGGGCAAAGCCCATATTCAGACGACGCAAAGGCTCGCGCGACGTGCGGCCCATCTCAGTAAAAAAAGCGAGCGTGTCACGCCGAAAGCGCGATATGTCCGAGAACCAATGTCTCATCGATAATCTCCACGTTCTGAAGGCTTTGAGCGAGTTTTTCCAGAAGTTCAGCTGGCTGTGAGGCGATGGGAATTTCCCCGAGGACGGCAAAAATGGGTTTTTGAAAGCGATCTGTTCCGACTTGTTTCGACTCGCCGTAGCGCCGCGTCACGATGCCCAGCCGCCTCATCAGTCGCTCATGCTGCATGTCAGCAACGGCGATCAGGCATCGTGCCGAACGCGTTTGCGCAAACGCTATGAGCAGCGCGTAGAGTTGAACGCCAGCTTCCGAGCGACTTGGCGCCGCCGCAAACCGAGAGATCTCCCAAGCGTCACTGGCCTTAGGCAAAGGCTGATGGTCGGAGAGATGCGAAAACACCTCTGCGCTTAGGTAAGGTCGATCGCACCGCTGGGCTCGAAATGAGCCGATTAAACGTTTGTCTTGCCATAGGCCGCACAATATTGCGCCACAGGCGTCATAGTCGTCCCTCTCTTCCTCACCGCTTACCCGCAATTTCCAGCCTTTGTTTTCAACGAAAATTCTTTTGCGAAATCGCCGAATCTCGGCTGCGCGCGCGTCAGATGCTTGATCCTCAAAGAAAATAGCTGTGCTATTGTCCGATACATTCGCCATCGCCAGCCCCCCAGCTGCTGGGCTGACGATGGCGCAGATCGAGCTTCAGTCCCCATTCTCAAAAATGGGTAGTTTTAAATGGCGACATCCCTCGACGAGGCAATTGCGAAAATAGAGGCTGCATCAACCGTCGAAGAACTTACCGCTGTTCTTCAATGGGTTGCCGAAGACTGCGGATTTGCGTCCTATGCCTTTGTCGACATTTCTCTGGCCGGCGATCAGGCGCCCCTCGTCGTGACCACGAACCGGCGGGATTGGGACCAGACATACCGTCAGGAGAACTTCATCGAAGTGGACCCTGCGATTGGCGTGGCGCGTCGGTCGAATGTTCCTTTCAGTTGGTCTTCGTTGCCGCTGCCGGAGCGCAAGGGGCGACGCATTCCTGGCCCGCTCAAAACCCTTTTCGCCGCCAAGGATCACGGATTCGCAGAGGGAGTCGTCATTCCCTTCCACTATGTCGATCACCTCGGCCGACCCTATTCCAGCGTCTGCACGTTCTTTTGGACCGATCCGCTGAGCGGCTTTGTCAACAGCTTCAGGGTCAACAAAAACTGGCTGCATCTAGTCCTGATCTATTGGGCTCAGCGGACAATCGATCTCGTGGCGAAAACCCAGCAGCTGCCTCATCGTTTTCTCGACAGCAATGGCCAGCCTTTAGTGGCGGTTTCCCTCACCGATCGTGAGCGGGATGTCCTCTCCTGGGCGGCGCGGGGAAAAACCGCCTCAGAGACAGCGGACATCATCAATGTCGCGGAAAGCACAGTTGTCGTTCATCTCAAGCACGCCATGGCTAAATTAGGAGCTGCGACCAAGACAGAGGCTTGCGTGCGCGCCGTTTACCTCGGTTTTATCAATGTTTGAACTGCTCCATCGCAGTCGATAGCGCAGAGCTGAAAGATACAGGAGGCGCGCGAAATGCGCGTCCTGGACACGCAGCCACTCGTCGAATTTGGTTCGGACCGTCGAGGAGTCGTTGGGTCATCTCCTTGCAAGGCCCTCTCTGATGAATTCGACGCCGGCACGGGCGTCCTCCCAACTCAGTTGATTCCTCGAAAGCAATAATTCCGTCAGCTGAATCGTATTGGTGCGACTGCTTCCGCAGAGTGCTGTTTCATCGTCAAATGCCTAGCTCGAGGATCGGCGGGCGCGCATTTTCTTCAAAGCCTTCGCTCGCGGCATGGGCAGCGGGGCAGGTCTCTGACCGATATTTCGTTGGCAAGTCTGAACGCCGATCCGGGCGGTATCACCAAGCTAAATATATGGCCTCTCTTTTTCGCGAACGAGAATGGTCGACCAAAGATCCTCTGGAACTTCGTGGGCTGCCGACGATTTACGAATCAGCGCGAAAGGCTTGTAAATCCGTATTTCGCCTAGCAGGCGAGTTGAGCCATGCAATAATAGTAAGTCAATCAATAGATTTGTGAGAGCTGGCTTCTGCGCCAGCGGAGCGCCTTCGCCTTGATATGCTGGCGCATGCGCCCACGACCAGTCCTCAATAATGTAATAGCCCCCGGGTGATAGTAGAGGAAACAGCGTATTAAATGTTGATCGCGTCTCATCATAGAGATGAGAAGCATCATCGACCACCAAGTCGAGCCGTCCACCAAGATCATTAGCGACTATACTTTGCAATGTGTCGGTGTCAACTTGATTACACCCCCATCTAACGAATCGGCCCTCCCTAGATTTACAGTAATTTTGGAGAGGAGCGATTGGTTTTGGTGATAATTCGATTGCCGACATAGCGTCAGGCTTGAACAATTTATCAAGCATTACGTAGCTTCCACCCTGAAAAACGCCAACTTCCAAGATAGTTTTTGGCTTCATTATATTGGTTAATAAAATGTATAAATTCACATATTCCGGCGTTTTTACGAGAGTAAAAGCGCTTTCATCCGACGGCCGCCTAAAATGTGTTGCCGAGGTATCGATAACAAAGTTCTCGCCGTCGACAGAAAACTGTTTGGTAGTTGCATTCAACATCATCATGACAGATCTCAAGATGTTATGAAAGCCGAGGTTGTCAGCTTGTAAGGCTTTGACGCCACAGACGCGCCATGACCGCGTGCGCCTCACATGGGTCGCGCTGCTCTGCGCGGCCCACAGCATTGTAGTGCGCGGAGGCCGTCGTCAGACCCTTTCGCTCGGCGAGGGCGACGTCAAGGTATGTGCGCCGGTAGAATTTAGGGTCGACGAAATAATTGCCAGGCTTCCGCCCTTCATAATAGCCGGTTGAGAGGTAGTGCGACCAACCACTTTCAACCTTGCCATCGCGAACGGCTTGCGCGACATCGGCGTTATCTTGAAGATAAGTGGTTTCGTCAAATTTCTGGTGGATCAACCAACCGGTCAGCAGCAATTTGAAGAGCTGCATAGGAACTTGCGCGACTTTGTTATAGTCGAGAGTGCCAGGAGATATACCCACCGCTTCCGCAATCTGTGCGAAATCGGGAACATAGGTACCAGAATCAGACGCAACGGCTGCCTTCACTTCATGCAATTCACTGTTCATTTCCGCATGCCTTTGTGGTTCTGCAGAGATTCAGATCGCGAATCATGGGAGCCGCGCTGCGCTCCGCAGGTGGGCCTCGGTTCCGGTGGCTCCGTCGAGGCCGAGATAGGATCTCACTTTTCGCCGGTAAGCCGCACGCGTTCTTAGAAGCGCATCCGGCAGCGCACAAGACGCCTGCTCAGCACGCGACTGAACATCGAGAATTTCAGCGAAATGTTTTTCGTTGTTGAGGCTGTGAGTTACGCTTGTCTCGTGCCGGCGATGACCGTTAAGGGGTTTTGCTTCATAGGCCACGACGGCGCCGTTCTGGTTGCATAGTTCAATATAGAGCCGCCAATCGCCCGCGACTCTGTAGCCAAACAGCTCATCGCCGACGGCATCCATTGCATCAAGGAGCGCGTTCTTGCGAAAAAGGACACTGGACACGTTAAGAATGACGTTCTTGATGCTAAGGAAACGCGCAGCAAATTCCGGTCCCGGCACGCTGAACGAGGCTTCAAAAGCTGCCGCGAACTCTTCGCTAAGATAGGCACGATAGCTATCGCCGAGCCGCTCTCCATTCGAACCTACCTGCCAAGAGTCCGTAAACCCTATAGTTGCGGCGTCACGCTCCATTCTCGCCAGCAGCGTTTGGAGGAAAATTTCGTCGCAGTCGTCGTCGGCTTCCGCAATCCAGACGAGATCTCCCCGCGCTCTCTCTACACCCTTGCGCCACTGGCGGAACACTGAACCGCTGTTAGTCTCGTTGGTGACAATCTCAATTTTGCGCTTGGCCTGCCGAGTCACACGGCTGATTACATCCAGGCTGTCATCGGTCGAGACGTCGTCGAGCACGATCACCTCGAAAACAGAATGGGTCTGACGGAAGATTGAGTTGAGCCGTGTTTCCATGTAGCGGCCGTAATTGTAGTTGGGTACGATGACCGACACTTTGGGCAAATCAGGGTGAACGAGCTGGGCAAGCGCAAAGCAGTAACTGTCGAATCGGAAGCGTTCGCCGACAATTTTGTTCGGTGCGCGAGATTCCGACTGTCGCTCCAACGCCGCTTCCAACGCCGAGGCAAGAGCGACGTCGTCGTTCATGTCTACAAGCCAGCCATTCGCGTCGACAAGTGAATTTGTACCGCAGCGCCCGCGCACGGATACAACGGGCAAATCCGCGGCGAGGGCCTCCAAGACAACTGAAGGGAAAGGATCCTCGCGTGAGGTCAGAAAGAAGGCGTCCGCGGCGGTGTAGAAATCGACAACGTTCTCTGTATATCCGGTAAGTTGAATGCGCTCACCAAAATCGGTTTCAGCGATATCGAACATCTGCCAGATCTTGGCATCGGTCGTGCCGCCGCCGACCCAAATGAAATGAACGTCCGGGCGGCGCGCACAGAGAGAGCGCGCAACGCGCAGGAATATGTCAAAGCCCTTTCGCATGTCGGCATAGCCTACATTGATGATGAGCTTCGCATCCGGAGAAAAGCCGAGACGCAGACGGGTTCGTCTTCGCTCCTCCTCCGAAGCGGGACGAATGTCTTCGCGATAGAGGCCCTGGGGGCGCACAACGACTTTGCCGCGTAGCTCACCACTGATCGCAATGAAAGAGTCGCGGACAAGCTCGGCAGGAAATACGACAGCGTCTGCATCCGCTGCAATCTCGGTCGCCTCCCGCTCGAGTTTGTATTCGCCGATCAGCTGCGGCAGTTCGTGAATGACCGAAACAATCTTGAAGCCAGCATCTTTCAACGAGGACGTTATCCACCCGGCAACAGTCGTATTGACGATCGCCACCCTAACGCCTTGCTCCACGAGACGATCAGCAAGGCGGCGGCTCTCCTCTATGTGATGGCGTTTAACCGTCGTACAGGACGTCGCCAACTCACGATATTCCTCGAGCATTGGGCCTTCACCACAGATTGCGAGATGGACGTTAAAACCGAACTGCTGCCCGAACGTCTCGGCCATATTGCGTACAAGGATTTGGGCGCCATGACGATAAGCATCATGACCGACGATGAGAATCGAAGGCTTGGCGAGCGCGACCCGCGGTGGCGCGTCGACAAGGGCTCGAGCAGTAGCATTGAGATAAGCGGCGCCATGGTAGACATCCGGCTCGATATAAGCGCCTTCGGCCCATTCGTTCCAGGCATTGACCGCTACGATCCGCTCGCCAAAGACGGGGTGCTCGGCCGAAAACTCGATCAGGGCGCGAAGCCACCGCTCGTAACGGGCTGGCGTCGCGCCCTGCAGTGTCATCCCGCGCCCGGGCCTCCGCGCTTCGTTATCCCAACTCGGTACCGCTGTCTTAATCAGCGGAAATTCCGAAGCCTGCTCGCTTAGTGAGCGCTCCACCGTCTCGGCGTAGCTCACAACATGGCCGGCAAATGAAGAGTCAAACAGTTCGAGACTCGCGTTTAGAGGCTGCATATTCTTACAGATCTTGTGCGGAGGGAATTCGATGGCCCCGTCGAGATCGTAGTCGCGTGGATCTATGTCATCAAAACCCTGCGCCATGAAGATCAGCGGTCGCTCACCATGGTCCTTTTCCCATCGCGCACGCCACTCCTTGAAACGCGCCCTCGCTTCCGGGATCTGCCCCGGCCGGTAAATGAAAAACAGAGGACGCCCATCGATGCGCACATAACGCGAATCTGCGAAATGGCGCGCGACATCTGCTAGGAGGCGTGCGTCGTCTTCCTGCCGGTAGTTCTGTTGCAGCAGCACGGCGTGGTCGAACCCATCCCAGGTACGTGTCCAGTTCTCGTTCGCCCACATCAGGGTAAAGGGAAAGTTGATCGATTTGTCGGCGAGAAACGCCTCGACAGGCTTCTCTAAAATGCGCCGACCATTGAAATTGTAATAGTAGAAGTTAAAGCCGTAGAGACCCGCCGCGCGCGCCAGCTGAACCTGTCGTTTCATAACTCTAGAGTCGTTGAGATCATAGAAGCCGAGCTGTTCGGGTACGCGCGGCTGCTGGTGACCGCGATAGCGCGGCTGACCGCGAACTACATTGCGCCACTCAGTGAAACCCAGCCCCCACCAAGAGTCATTCTCCGGAATCGCATGAAACTGCGGGAGGTAGTTCGCGAGCAGCTTAGCACGGGGTGTTCGGGAGCGCAGGATGCCAGGGTCGAACAGCTCATGGTCAGGTCCCGGCGCGGTAAAATCGAGATGCTGCGCGAACATGTCTCGAGCGTTGAACGCAGCGGGTCCCGGCGTGCCTTCCCCGCAGAGGCCCGGTTTCAGCTCATAGCTGCGACCTTCGTGCACGCCTTGGCAAAGATAGTGAAAAAAGGGATTGATGCCCGATCTGCGAACGTCCTCATTGCTTAACAGGTAGCCTCGCGTAGAGAACCAGTTATTAGGATCAAGCCCCTGAGCTGCGCCTTTGAGAAGATAATGCCGCACAGCATCTGCAGGAACGGATTTAGCCTCTGCGAACTGCTTAAGATAGAATTCGTGATCGAACTCGCTCTCTAAGAGAGAATATTGAAATGGGTCGATCGTGCCCAGCGGTTCTGAGTCATTAGCCGAGCTTAAGGAGGAGGACCGACCCTGGGCACGCCCGATCACGACGAAATGGGAGAACGGGTTAAGGCCGCTACTGCGAATTTCAGGATTTATATTGAGATAGTTGTTGATGCTAAACGTTTCGTTGGGCGAGCGGTTCTCCTTCCAACCAAGCGTCACGAAGTGCTCAAAGGGATCGACGCCTGAGCGCGCGACGTCCGAATTCGTTGCGAGATAATGCGTAGCATTAAACTCTGCACGCATCAGCGCGATCTCATCTGTCTTTGGGTCATCAATCCAGGGGTGGCCGCGTAGGCCTTTGGCGCGACCGACCGTCGCCCAGTGAACGAAGGGTATGTCTTCGCCTATCTCGTCCTTGTGGGCGCGGCGGTAATAGACGGGATCGAAATCCGCCCGCGGTTGACGATCCTCCGCCATCCCGTGATGAAGAAAGTGATCCCATCCCGAGGCACCACTCGCCCTCACGTCCGGGTAGCGGGAAAGATAGAAGTCCGCGTCAAACAATTCGCGGAACGAGGAATACTCTTCCGCGGGTTTTTTAGGATTCTTTGCGGAGCGCAATAAGCTGAAGTGCTTCATCAAGCGGTGCCTGTCCAATCTCAAGTCGCACGACCTTCGTCGCGGCCCCCCACTTGGCGCTGGATGCTGCATTTCGCGCTGAAACGCTCGCAACAATATGCGTGTCATAGCGAAGGTCAAGCACGGATTTTCATAAGCCCGCAATATGTAGAAGGAATCTGTCCTTTTTACGCCGCATTAGAAATAGTGCGTTCGAATCGGATTACGCTCGCACATGCCCTCGTCCACGCGTATCGGCAATTTACATCGTCACTACCGGATGTGGAGAAGTGGCATCAAGCGGCCTTCTCCCGCTTGAGAACCGACTGGACGTACGTGATGATGTCAAACGTATCATCCGGAACTCGCGTCATAAATCGCTCAGTCATGGCGGAGATGACAAGATCGGGGCGGAAGTTATCTATTAACGTAAAATCGAGACTCGTCGACCACACGAACATGAACTCGGCGAAAGTCTCAGCTAGAAGTCCGGTCAAAAGATGATTGCGGTATTCGCTGAAGGAATCACCGAACAGCATAACACGCAGCTGTGAGCGAGGCTTTTTGCAAGCGTAGCGCATGGTCGAGCCAACATGCAGGCCCGAATCGTTGGGACGTCCCATCGCGTTTTTATATCGAACGAGATCTCCTTCCTCGATAAGCTCCGCATTCTCGATGAAGTTAAAGAACGTGGCCTTCTCTTTAACCGACGGTGAAATTTTGGCGCCGAGATCGAGCACAATTTCACCAGTTTGGGACGGACGATTTAGTAGGGTGGGATCGAATTCAATATCGAGACGATGACAGATCATCTGGTAGGCAAGGAAGGCACCATAGTGGGTCCAATGGGAATCAGTCTTGTAATAAAGAGGGTATTTGGCTTTTCCAGCTTCGAAAACACCAAAAAGATCAATTATCTTACCCGCTATGTTCGAAGGCGCGGCCTTCGAGAACACGCGCCCCGGACTCATATTGGGGTCAATACGCCATGGCAGTTTGTCGTGGTAGATTGATATCTTCTCGGGAATGAAAACTTGCATAAAGTCGCACTTGATTTCCGTCAAACGTCGGCATCTTTCACGCACCCTGCCGATCCAGCCCTCGACGAGATCATTCGTTGGCACCCCCCCGGTGAAGAAATCGAGCACATTGTTGGTTCCTTGAACGAGGAAGAGCCACCCCTCGCGACCAAACGCGACGTCGCCGGAGATCGCACCAGCTGGGTCATCGAAGCTTTGGACGCAATCTTCCCTGAATCTCTGCACGCCGGCGTAGCGGCAAGAAGCGATGTAATCAGCGCTGTATAGTCGGTATAGATCTAGTTCCTTGCGTAGGTCGATTGTCTCCCTGGATGTACCATGAAGATACTTCTGCTTGGAAAATTCAACACTTTCGACCGGTTCGAGATCGAGAAATTCGAAGACCCGGCGCATCACTCGAGCCCCATTTCGCCGAAGATCTTCATTGTGCAACAAAAGCACGCGATCACGCCCGAACACATGAACATAATTTAGTATTTTTTTGTAATACGCGGAGAAGTCAATAATAAAGCCCACACGCGTTGCTCGTATATCGGCGCCCAACATGGTGGTCAGGATGTCCTTACTCAGCAAATCGCTCAATGTCGTTGAGGCAAGTTCCGGAGCCTTATCGATTTTTACCATATGGTTAAAGTGGGAGACCGCGCGTTCCACCGGGTCGCGGATCAAGATGATGACCTTCGCGTCGGGATTAAAAGACTTGATGAGCTTAGGAACCAGAACAGTGTTGCACGTGTCAAAATAGGTCGGACTTGCGTCGACGGCGATACGCGTGCGCTCGTCGCACCTGAAATGATCAAGATACCACTCTTCTCCCTTGTCTATATTCAGGGTAAAGTAGTGAACCTCCTTGCCGCGCGCGATCGCGATCGCAGGGTGTTCGGCGAGATAATCGCTTAAAATGGTCGTGCCGCATTTCATAGCTCCCACTATGAAAACGTTTGGTCTCACGATCTTGTCCATGGTCCGTTCTGCCGCTTTCGAACCGCTATGTCTGAATTCCGACATTTGCTCTGCTCGACAATTTTGTGGATGTTTCCCTCGCTGACACGCTCTCACGCGGGGGCCAGAACCATCGCTATTTGGAACGGTTCAGACATATCACGTTCGACGTCGACGACATTCCAGCCGCATGCCGCGCAAAGCTGCTCGAACCGGCAACGAGAATAGGTCGTGTCGCCATAATGCTCGCTCTTAAGCCCATCAGTATTGAGAGGAATAAAAGCATAACCGTTTCTCTGGTGCGTCTGAATTAGCGCATCCACACCTGCAGAATCCCAGGTTGACCGCCTCAATTCCCAGAATTCATGCGACCGAACGGTAACGACCGCTATGCCGTCGTTCGCCATCCGACTTCTTACACTTCGTAAAATTGCTTCGGCGACCTGCAAAGGCACATGAGTAAAAACGGAAAAGGAAAAAACGAAATCAAAATTCATGATGCCGAACGGCAAGTCGGTAGGTACCGGATCACAAGACGCGAGATTGATGTCGACGCCGCATTCCTTACAGAGCCTGAGTGACTCTGGCATCGGGTCGACACCGTAAATGTTTGCGAGGTCCGTCTTGTGGTAGAGGAGCCGAAGCAATCTCCCCCAACCGCAGCCGTAGTCAAGGATGCGCGCGTCTTCGAGCGAGCGGCCACGATGGCGCCACGACATCAGTTCGAAGAGCCGCACCAGGTTACCCGAACGGTGCATCAGTGGGCGGCCGTGATCACCCACCCAGCGCTTCTGTACTTCGGCCGAAGGCAGCTGCGGCATGATCGCTTTCAGGTGCGGAGTCGACGCCGGTGTTTCGACACACAACTCACAGAAGTCTGCGAACGGAATTCGTCGCAGCAGCTCGAATGCGCTTGCCTTACGACCAGTTTGAGCCGCAGCGTCAGCCTGTCTAACCTGCTCTTGTGCATAACTCGATAACATTCTGAAGCCGTGATTCTGTTGCTACAACTTCATGTTACCAGAATTGCGTTCATCGCACAAACTGAACCCTGTTCCAAAACGTGATCGCACAACACGCTTTCACGAGAGTGGAAAACCGCCATCCACCAGTGCGGTATATGACTGACAGTGAATGCTCGTCGACCCGGCGATGCAGCCCCAGACCCGTTGATTGACCGTCTACACGACGAGTTTTGTAGCGCTAAAATTTGTTGGGATGCGAATTCATAAACCGCTAGGTCCGGATCCCCGGATTGCCGAACGCGAGATCATTCGGGGCGGGAGCCGGTTTGATGCTTCGGAATTTTTTTTGCCTGACGGAGGATCAGTTTCGCGCGACTGAAGCCGCATCTGCTGGTCTATACACTGGGCAAGCTTCGCGTTAATGACATGGTTATCAACTGGTTCGTGCACGCGCTCAGGTCAGGCGGTCGCTGGATCGATGCGCCTGATGTTTATGGCCGCGCCAAACACTCTACAACGCTTCGTCGGCTGGTCGGCAAAGGCGTAAGGTCGACAGCGCTCTCCTCGGCGGGCGACCTCCTGCGCAATTTCTGATCGATGGTTCCGCCGCGAACGCGCATCGCTGCGTATCCGATGATGCAAAAGGGGGGAACACAATCAGGCGATCGGCGCTCGCGCGGCGGCCGGGCAACGGAAATCCATGCGCTGACCGATGTCGATTGTCGTCCGGTCGCCTTCGTGCTGACTAGCGGACATGTCGCTGGTGCACCGCGTGCGCGCTCTTGCTGCAACAAATGCCGCCTTCCGGGACCCGGCATGCTAACTGGCAAGTCGAGGATAAAGGAGCGATGCCGAACGTGCCGCCAAAGTCTAACACGCGCTGGAAAAATTGCGTCTCGCCGTTTCTCTGTCGCAATCGCAATGCTCTCGGGTCGATGTTCCGACGCCTGGCAGATTTTCGAAGGATCGCCACCCGGATATGACCGTCTCGCCGCAATTTCCTCGCCGCAGTCTGCCTTGCCGCGGTCTGCCTTGCCGAAACATGAGGGCGTCGGATTGTCGCGTTACGCAAAGCAACTTGATGTCTTGATCGCGGAAAGCTCATCTTGTCGTCGACGATGGAAGGCACCCTTTCGATCTCGACGGCAAAAGTGCTGATCGCAACGCGTTAACGCAATCGTCAGGAGAGTCGCGGTCGTCCTCAAATCACGAGAGCCCCGGTTCCAATTCATTTGACAACCGACGGGTTGGACTTTCACATCGCCGCCGCTCCAGAAAACGCGCCAACATCGTTGTGGACGCGTGATCGGTTGGATCCTCCGCGGCGAGATCGCGCAACTGCTCCTCTGCCTCTCCAAATCGGCGACACTGCTCAAGCGCAGTCGCGAAAAAAAAACGACGTGTTCTGGCTTGGGGCTCAAGCTCCAACGAAGTCTTGATGCTCGTCGCAGCCTCTTCCGGCTTTCCCGCTTCCAATAACGCTCGGCCGAGTTGAAAATGCGCTTGAGCATCGGCTCCGTCGACAAGAACAGCTGAACGAAAGGCGTCGATCGCTTCATCCGTTCTTCCTTGTGACAGAAGGCGGCGCGCCAGGCCCTTTAGCGCGAAAACATTAGCAATGCTTTTTTGATGCGCAATCGTGGACAACCGAATTGCGTCGTCGACGCAGCCGAACTCCTCTAGCTGGTCCGCAGCGACCCCGACCCAGTGCGAAAAGCTCCGAACATTTTCGGTGAAATCCTCCAGAACTTCTTCCACTCGCGCATGGTCATTGAGCTTACGATAAATTTGCACGAGTTTAATAAGCAGCATTGGCTCGGGATTGAGGCGCCTTGCGCACCCAGCGTGTAATTCTGCCAGGTCTAGGCGGCCGAAATACCCGTTCAATATGGCGGCGGCGATTTCAAACCCAGCGTCATGAGAAGACCCGGGTGCCATCGCAATTTCCCCATATATCTCGTTCGCAGCGTTGCAATCCTTTGCAAATACCGCCTGCTGGAAGCGTTTAACCTGCTCTTCTCGCTGCGTCTGCTCCGTTTCCATATTGATGGATGGAACATACGCTTTTATAACGCGCGCCATGATTCTATCAACAAAGCTCGTCGATACGTGAATCAGATCGCTTTCCCAAATGCTTCTTTCCTTGCTCAAAATAACACTTTCGAAGCTCGGAAAGTAGTCAACGAACTCATTTTCCTCGACGATCTGGCCGGCAACGGCGCGCAGCACCGACTTCGAATAGGTATTGGCAATAATAACGTCGGAATCTGTAAAAGTCCTGCCTAAGGGAACCGGCGACGTGGTTATCAAATACTTTTTCTTTGGTCCAACGGAATCAATTAAATCTATCGTTTTTTGGATCATCTTGTAGGCGGCTAGAAAATCGAGTTTATGAAATTCAAATTGTGCGAGAGCTTGCTTGGTGCGAAGAAATTGTGGCATTTGCAACACGTAAAGACCGGATTTTAGATCCTTCCACGCTTCGATTAAACCCAAAGTCATGACGACACTGTCGCAATAAAAGCCTTTCTTGTAAATTTGGTAGACGACTTCCCGACGATTGAACGCAATTTCATACGGTACAGCGTCGAAAGGAAGGAGATGCAAATCTACGACTTTTCCATCGGGACGCTCATAAAACAGTGTGCAAACGTCGCTCTCCCTTACTTTATCGTCCCGGTTGAGAATGCCAAACGTCCAATCAAATTCTTGGAAAATAGAAGGCGGCGTATATTTGTTTAGACACGCGCTTTCAACTTCCGGCGCACCTTCGAGAGTCGGAAGCTGAAAGCCGGCGCGGGACAGATAACTTTCGATATTGCGAGCGAAGCAGCTTCCCACCGTAAAAATTTTTGAGCCGGGGCTGATCTCGAAGCGTGGCCGAACAACGGGCCAGCATTCTGGCTCTAACCTATTGTTTTCAGTACGTGAACCCCATTTCGCTTCTGCGTTAGCCAAGCTTGTTTGCAAAGCTGTGTTCGCGTCTACAGGCATTGGCAATCGCGAAAAATATCCGCCCTTATAGCGTTATTAGGATAGCTATCCTCTGACCTTGAAATGGAAAAGTCAACGCGTGCCGCGAGCGGTTAGACACGGTAACCTGGCCGAGCGCTCGCCTGCCTGGGCGCAGCAGGGTGAACAGCCGCCCATAGCCCAAGCGTCGGCGGGCGTAGGCGAGTACCCGAAGTCTATCGCGCCCTTCCGATCCGCCGGCCGCTTTGGCGTGTAGCGAACCGTCGTGCGGTCGATGGCGACGATGTTACAGGTCCGACGCTCCACAGGCACATGACAGCCCCAAGGTGCGCGACGGCTGCGCGCTTCCCGGCGGGCACTAAATTTTCCCCAGAAGCTCTCGTAACGCTGCTGCCTAGAGCATCTCGACAGAAGCTCTTCAGCTTTGCGTTCTCGTCCCCCAATGCCGTCAGCCGCTTCGCTAAGAAGCGTCCATGCCGCCAAATTGGCTTTCCAATCGTAGAGATCGCTTCCTGCTCCCGCAAAATCCAGATGATCTGCTCTTCCGTGAACCGCCTATTCTTCACGTTCCTACAATGGGTCGGACTCTGAGCGAAGCTGGAGGACCTTTTTAGGGGCAGTCTACGATGTTCTGAGTTCTGACAAGAAGGGCAACACGCCCTATCCTAACCTGCTCGCACCGACCTATTCACTGCTCACAATGCACTACATCGGATATGACGCTTTCCATTCCGCTCGCCGATACGGGGGCTTTGATCCGCTCGATTTGACCATGGACATGACGCTCCGCGAAATACTTGCGCAAAAGTCCGAGCGCGGACCGCCAACGTCCGTCTTTGGGAATCTTATAGTTTCAGAGCCTGAATTCCAGAGAGGACAGCTGCTGCAAATTCGGTGTAAAATACAAGGGAACCTTGCTAAGGACGATAGGTTGGACGATGGGATAAGCAACCATGGTGCTGAGTCATGAAATTCAGAGACTAATGTGCACGCGACAAACGAATCATCTCTCACTCTTTTTTGCTTAATAGAGAGTTGTTCCCCGCCAAAATGGACGGCATAGGAAGCTAAATGGAGGTGTATATTCGTTTTTTTGTCTTGACTAGGCCCGCTAACATGCACGATAATGATCTAAGTTTTTACTTTCTGTGGAGGACTCGTGCCTGAGCAGCGACCCCTAGAGGAATCCGTTGATGTTGTGGCTGAACCTTGGAAGGGCAGCCCGTATTACGACGAAGCGGAAAAATGGACGTATATCTGGTGGTCTGACAGTCGCCCGTTCAAGCGCATGTTTGATCGAATGGACCAGACTGTGTTGCTTGAATTGGCTTGCGGTCACGGTAGGCATGGGGTGCGCGCGCAACAGACGGCGGGACGGCTCCTTCTGATGGATGTATTGCCAGAGAACGTGGAATTCTGTCGCAATCGCATCAAGGGCGACAACGTTGAAATCATGCTCAACAATGGCTTCGACTTCAAACCCGTGGAAGACGAGGCAGTGACTGGGATTTATTGTTATGATGCGATGGTTCATTTCAGTCAGGACATCGTCGCATCATATCTAAAAGACGCTCACCGGATCCTGAAGCCAGGAGGCATGGCGCTGTTACACCATTCGAACTACTCCGGTCCTCAGGCTGTTCATTACGGTCGGCATCCGGGGGCTCGCAATTATATGCCTCGTTTGCAATTTCAGGAATTTGCTAATCAGGCGGGACTGGCGATTCTTGAATCCGTAACCTTCACTTGGGCTAAGGTGCCTGACCTCGACTGCCTAACTCTTCTTCAAAAGGTGTGAGTGGCGCTGCCTTTCTATGTGTTCCGGCATCGTGAAAAAGTTCGCGCCCCTTCACGGCTCAGTGTCGGGTTCCAGCGTTTTGATTACGTCATTCCACCTTCAAGTGTGCCGGCGCGCTAACCAAATCGCGTCGCATTGACATGCGACAATTGCTGATCCCTAGCCGACTAAAGAAAAGGCGCGGCGAATCCCCTACTACATCGAAATTTCGAGCCGATGAAAAAGGATCAACCAGCGAAGGATACCAGTACGCATAATCCTTGTTGCAACTAGGCTCGGGACCAAAAAAATCTGCTCTAACCATATTCGGCTTCGACCAGGTGAGCGGATCGCTTCCCACACTAATGGCGAGCCGAATTCTGTGTGTGCCTGGCTCAACGACTGTCAGAAGCGCCAACAACTTGCCGGATGGTTGATGGGTAACCACCGACCACACCATGCCGTTAAGTGGCGCTACTTGAGTGCAAGGCTGGTAATTTGCTGGATCGTCCTGATACGGATCGAAGCCCTGGCGAACGAAACCAGATTTCACGTAAATGCGCCAGGATTCGGGATCGAGCGGTGACTCAGAGCGTAGCAGACAAGTGGCGGGGGGCTGTGGTCCTCCGCCGGACGTACGCACAAACACATATTTAGCCCCCTCAAATGCAAAAATGTTCGAAGGCTGAAAGAAGCCCGTGTCCTTGCCAAGATCCGGAGACTGACGCACCGGAGGCGCAGCAAGCGGTCGCGTGCCCATGCGCTCGAAGGTATGGCCGCCATTGCGCGAACGCAAAAAGACGAGTGTGCCGTAGCGGCACTGGCGCGGCGTAGTGCCGTTGCAGCGGCCGGGATGCAGTTCAGCATGGTATTCGTCATGTCCGATCCCCAGCACGTCAATGCCATCGTCTGTCCAGGTTGACGCCACCCAGGTCTGGTCACCGTGCGCCGCGGGATCAGCAGAAAATGTGCTACGCATGGCGCTCGAGCAAGTCTTCGACAGCTCGGTGATCTTCGGGCCCTGCAGCAGCCGCGTCGTTGTCGCGCTCGCCACTCCGACAACACGGCCAGACGCATCACGAAAGGCGCGCAACCCCGCGTCCGCAATGTCTTGTTCGTCGCATTTGTTCCAGGCAAGCACCGGCTCTGGCGACCCAAGAATCCGCAATTCCACGGTCTGAGCGGCGGCCAACGTTACGCCCGCCTCGGCTGCAACGAATGTCAATGATGCGAGCCAAAACGCCACGCGAGGCAGTGAACGAATGCGCGTGCCCATCCCATCTCTCCTCATCAACTCAGGACTCACCCGTGACGTAGATTCCTTTGGCGCAGTAAGTAGCGCACGCGCGCCGAATTTATGGCGCGCCGCAGTCGCGGTCATGATCGCCGAGGGGAAGTGTGGTGGTTCGGCGTGGCCCTCAAGTCAGGCAGCAAGGGCCGTGGACGCAACGCTGCATTCCGCCGCCGCTGAGCCGCAAAAGTAAGCGCTGTTAAGGCCCCACCTTCAAACGAATGATGAAAGCGGCGAGTCTGATCTCCTGATTTGGAGATAAGGCTTGTGTCTAGACTTGATCCTTCGCTTGAGCCGAATGGCTCCGGATTGGCGCATCGAGGTGATCACTGGAGCTGGTGGTCGCCGCCGGTGGTCCGAAGGGGAAAAGGCGCTGGCAGTCGAAGAGTCCGCTGGCTCCCGACGCGGTCGTCTCGCAGGTCGCGCGTAGACATGGCGCTACGCCACATCACTGTTTAGCTGGCGAAGGGAGGCGCGCCGGAGGGCAGAGGCGGCGGGCACCCCACCATTTGTTCCGGTAATTGCGGAGAACGCCGTCACCGCTGTGTGCGCGGCGGCGCGTGCGCTGAAGGTGGAGCCCGCCGCTCCCGTCGTGGAGACCGAGATCGGCGAAGCGCACGTGTGGATTTGGCGTGACGCGGACATCTGCATGGCAACGGCGATTCTGCGCGCGTTGCGAACCTCGCCAGGCGCAAAGTGATCGGCCCGACGGGCGCGGTCCGCGTCATGGTGGCGACGAGCCCGTCGACTCCCGGAAGGGCGCGAGGGTTTCGCGGCGCTGGTGCGCGAGACGATGCAGGCCGATCCCTTCGACGGCGCGACTTACGTTTTCCAAGCCAAGCGCGCGGATCGGGTTAAACTCGTGTTCTAGGACGGGACGGCGTATGCCTCTTCGCCAAGCGACTGGGACGGCGAGTTCCGCTGGCCCAGGATTGATGACGGGCGTGATGCGATTGTCGGCGGCGCAGCTTTCGGCGCTGCTCGAGCGGCTCGACTGGCGGCGCGTGCGCGTGGCGAAAGAGACGCCGGCACCCGCGTTGCCGGGATAAGCTGCGACACAATGAATCAGGGCGTCGAAGAGGTCGAAAGACGGCAGAAAATATTGTGTTCTGCGGCTATGGCGCAGGCGGTCGAGAGGCTTCCCGACGATCCGAACGAACTGAAGGCGATGCTTCTCGCCGAGCGCGCGCAACGAGCGCCTGGTTCAGATCATCAAGGAGATGCAGCGCCATCGCTTCGGGCGGCGCGCCGAGACGCTTCCCGAAGATCAGATGCTGCTCGCGCTCGAAGAGGTCGAGCAGACGGAAGCCGGCGCGACGGCGGCGACGGAGGCCAATCCGCCGCCGAACGTGAGAAGGCGGCCGGAAAGCGCCGCACGAACCTTGGCGCGCTGGCTGCCCATCTGCTGCGCACTGAAACCATCGTAGACATCGACCCTGCTGCAAGGGCGCTTCACCGGATCGGCGAGGATGACTCCGAGCGGCTTGACATTGTGCCGACGCAGTTCCGCGTGCTGGCGACGCGGCATCCCAAATACGTCTGTCGCGCCTGCGAGAGCGGGGTCGTGCAGGTGCGGCCCGGGCGCGGCTGATCGAAGGCAGACTGCCGACCGAGACGACCGTCGCCCATGTGCTCGTTTCCACATACGCAGATCACCTTACGGCTCGCACCATGCTCGAGCGAAGGGGAGAATTGCTTCGGCTTGAAGCCGGAGTATCTGACCGCCGACAACGCCTACGGTTCGGCCGAGAGCTTGGGTTTTGGTCAAACAGAAGAAGATCACGCCGCACTCCGGTCTTCGACAAGTCCACTGGACGGAACGTTTTCGCGCGCCGACTTCGCATTCGATTTTTAGAGGAATCGATATATGCCCGGCTGGCAAAGAGCTGGTCCAGTTCCCGGCGCACTTACGCTACCCACGGACCGGCGTCACCGCCGAAGGCACGTGTCTCTATCTTGCCACCAAGAAGGACTGCGACGTTTGCGAACTCAAGGCGCGTTGCTGCCCGAATGCGGTCGCCCGCAGGTCCTGCGCCGATCGCCAGCGAGGCGCTGGCGCGCATCGGCGCCCTCTACGCCGTCGAGAGCGATATCCGGGTCAGAACCCGGTGACCGGCGCGCAGCGCGACAGGAAAAATCCCGCTCAATCCTCGACGCCCTCGAGCCATGGCTGCGTGAAAAGCTCGCGCTGATCAGCCAGAAGACCAAGCTCGCCGAGGCGATCCGCTACGCGCTCTCGCGCTGGGACGGCCTGACGCGCTTCGTCGACGACGGGCGCATCAAATCGACTCCAACATCGTCGAGCACGCCATCCGCCCCATAGCCCTCATTAGGAAGAACGCTCTCTTCGCGGGTTCCGATGGCGGGGCTGAGAACTGGGCGATCGTTGCCTTGCTTATCGAGACCTGCAAGATCAACGGCGTCGATCCGCAAGCCTATATGGCCGACCTCCTCACGAAGAGCGTCGACGGCCATCTCACCAGCAAACGCGACGACCGCATGCCCTGGGCCTACGCGCAGCCGGTCGCACTCAAAGACGTGGCCTGGAAACGGCGCTTACGCCGCAAACGCCCTCTCTCACAATAAGACGCGCCGCTACCGCCCAAGATGGGAGGTCTCCCTCGCCAGAGTCAGAGAACGGCGGCGCATCATCTTTCTGCGATCTGTATCGCGGACCGGCGCCCCTACTAGGTCCTGAGCCTAAGGCTGCGCCTCTACCGGGACGGATCGAGCTGGCAATCAATCGTTAAGCTGCGCGCGCTTCATGCGAGCAATCTTGCATATGCGGAAGACTTCTTTTGAAGCATTTGGTCATAACGAAGCCACCGATTTCGTAGCGTAGTTGACGACCTTGAACCCCGCACCTACCACAATCGTGGGAAAAAGACGATCAAGACAGTGCGCCAAAGTCTGGTCGCTAGCATCTAAATCAGGTTCGAAATCTGAAAACTTTATAGGTAATTGCATTGCCTTTCTCATCGCAGACAAGCGAAACCAGAACATTGACGGCACGACGAAGTCGTTGAGGGGCAAATTTTCCAATCCGATGCTGGATAAGATGCCTCTCGCAGCTTTTTTGTCTATTTCACTCAGCCTTGTCCATGTTTCCATCGTGCCCAGAGGCGCAGCAAGGCCAACGCTCTTATCCTGTACAAATTTTGAGACGGCAGATTTAATAGCATATGAGTCACCAATCATGGTTTTTACAAATTGGCTACAGCTGGTATGCTTATCAAATAGAAGCTTGCATCCCAAATCGTAGCCTAATTCTTGGGCGCTTCGCAACGCGTTCAAAAAGGGCTCGATATCCCCTCCTCGATAACGCGCCAACACTATTCTAACCGGGTCTAAGGAGTAAATGGCTTTAGACGCTGCGGATTCAGTCCAGTGAGCGGGCAATGATATAATGACATCGAACGGTGCCACAGTTCGCGCTTTTCGTATTACGTCCGCACAGGCCTCAATCGCTTCCTCATGATAAACATGAATGCAGAGGACCATGTTCGACTTGCGCCTTCTGCTCTCTGCCAACTTAGTTGCGCGAACAGAAAGCGCTGTCTCATTGGAAGCTCCCTTTGCGCGCACGTTTGCCACTGCAGCAAGATAGCTGTAGCCAAACTTGCGATCCGGTTCGAGATACGCTCCTTCCGCCCATTCGTTCCAGGCGTTCACGAACACGAATCGTTGACCTGGGGGATTATTCGCCTTTGACCATTCAACGGCACCATCTAGCCAACGCCAAAACTTCTCAGGCGTTGAATCGTGAAATACCTGCCCCTTTGACGGTTTGCGGGCCTCATTGTCCCACCCCGGCATAACGCCGGCAAAGTAAGCACCGCATCGCCTTTCCTCACCGACTCTTTGCAGAAACTTTAGATTCACATCAACGGCGTCACCATAGTCGTAGACATTCCCTGTGAAATCGGGGTTCAACAAGTGCAGCGTGCTATCATTGACTCTGCCGACATGAACTGCGTGAGGGGGAAATTGGCCTATCGCATCGAATCCAATATCGTGTGGGTAGTCAAAACCAAACGAGTTAGTCGCCACAAGGTACAGGCCTGGCAAACCGGCGCTCGCGGCAGCCTTCCTCCAAATTTCAACCATTTCCAGGACATGCGGGATTATCGCAGGCCGATAAACCATTACCATCGGCTTCCCATCGACTCGGATGTATCGCTTGTCGCTAAAAAATCGCCTGAGATCTTCGAATACTCGCGCATGGTCGTCGCGAGTATGATTCTGCTCAATGAGGATCTCTTGCGCCGAACCATCCCAGCGCCTAGTCCAATTTTCATTGGCCCAGCAAAGGCAGAAAGGAAGATCATATTGTTCTGCGGTTTGGGTCAGGAACATTTCAAGCGGCTGTTCAAGCAGCTTCCTGCCTCCAAACCAATAATAATGAAAGCAAAATCCTGACACTCCATAGTGCTTCGCCAGTTCGATCTGTCGAGCAATCACCTCTCGCAGCCGCAAATCGTAATATCCGAGTTCCCCCGGGAGCCTCGGTTGATAGTGCCCGGCAAATTGAGGCGAAGCCTTGGACACATTGGTCCACTCGGTGAAACCCTTTCCCCACCACTGGTCATTCTCTGGGATTGGGTGAAACTGGGGCAAATAAAAAGCGAGTATCGCAGGTTCCCCGGCCGAGTGCGGTGCTGATCGCAATGCCAGAGGCGCGAAGCGCGGGTCGCGGCGGCCTTTGGCGACATCCACCTGTAATAAATACTGTGTTCGATAGTGGTTTTCCGAAACACCGAGACTAGGTTTCCTCACAGCAGACGCGATGCTCTGCTTCGGATCTCCGCCCACGGAGGGTGGGGCTGGCGTCGGATCGCGTCCTTCGCGACGTCCATATTTCAGGAAGTGAATGAGGGGATTCCCGCCGTCCTCTATGACGTCGGGATAGGCGTCCAGGTATCCCCGCGTCGAAAAACCCGGACCAGGGTCGCATCCAACTCGCCAACCATAACGAATGTAATGTTCGATTGGGTCTCCTATTACGTTCGGATATTGCGTACGGTAGAAATCCTGATCGAACAGCGGGGATCGGCGCAACAGATCGTAGCCTGCGGCAAAATACCTGACGGCGGGCGGTAGAGCAGGGTTCCTCGCTGCATCACCAATCCAATCGGACGTTGCTGTTTCGTCGGGAGTTCCCTGGCTCATTTCCGCAGAACGCAGATAGTGCAGAAGAGGGTTTATGCCCGCGAGGGTGGCAGCTGTGTGTGTGTGGAGATACCACAGCGTATTGAACTTGGAGCTCGGATTCCGCGCTTCTCGCCAACCAGAATCGAGAAAGTGCCGCACCGCGTCGATTTTCGCTGCAGCGACGTCAGGATACACTGCGTGATAGTATTCGCAATCGACGAGCCCGCGGAGACGCCGCGACTCGAGCCTAAACAAAGCGGAGAGGATAGATTGTAGCCAGCCATTAGGCAGGACGGGTACTTTCAATGGCTTTTTGGGCTCCTTTGTCTGTGAAGTTTTCCAGGAAGAACTGACATTTTTTGCGATTTTCAGCAACTCCCAGGTGCTCGCTCCGAGCAAGCTGGTTGTCATCTTAGGTCTGGCTTGGGAGCAACATCGGGCCTATTGGCACCTGCGGCCAGGTCACGGTGAACGCACTAGTTTAACTTTCGCAGCCCAATTGCATTATCGATCGGGCGCGCGGTTCGTTTCCCCACGCATGTTTGAGTGGAACAACATCGAGTGGCTGACGAACATTGAAGGCTCGGTCGTTGAGTAACGACAGTTTGAAAAAACCCAAATGTTAAGGTCGATCGAAGCGAGAGACCCTTCTGAGGCGAACGGCGGCGCCGCGTCCAGCGTGCCACGTCGAGCGGATGCAAGACGCGCCGACCTCAAATCTAAAAGCCAGTGCAAGGCTAGAATTTCCAAAACCCTCGTTGAAGTCCACCACGGACGCTAGGCATTGCGGACTGAGCGGTTACTGCCGGCTTGGGCTTCAATAGCACCGCATCCTGATGATTGGCGAAGCCGGGGATTATACGTACAACATTGAAGACCGACGACCAATTTTTCATCACGTACTCGCGCGAGTGGGAGACAAGCCGGTAATAGCCCTTTCGGCCGTCGTCCACGCCTGCGGCGTCAGCTCCGAAATCCTGACGACCGGTCTGCGCGAGCGGCCACAGAAGTCGAGGGCTGGTCTTTTGCTTGTTATGATTGTTTAGGGTAGCCGTATATTCCGAGCCAAAAGTGATGCAAGCTAACCCATCCGGTTTCAGAATCCGGGCCAGCTCCGCGAGCCATGAAGCCTCTGATTTTTCGTCGAGATGCGTGAACACTGAATGTGCGTAGACAAGGTCGAATTCGTTGGTGCAATAGGTTGTTGGCGGATCGAAGTCGCACCGCGCAAACTTGCCGCCAGGCAGATTTGTGTTGCACCAGTCAATGTTCACCTGATCTATGTCAATTCCATGCACGTTCGAGAAGCCATCGTGCAAGAAGTATCGTACTACTCGGCCGCAGCCGACGCCCCAGTCAAGAATAGCGGCGCTCTTCGCAAGTTTGATGCACTCCCTTTGCGCGAGATCGCGGATATTCGCATACCAAGTCGCGCCGGACACGGCGAAGCCTTCCTGACCTACAGTTGAGCCGACCCGGGATATATTGCTCGGGTTTGGAATTGGAAAGTCAATGCCTTTGGGAATTGCGAAGATCGCGGATTCCGACAGACGGGTACCGTCCTCTCCGACTATCTCGCAAATATTCAAGTCCCTATCCAGTTGGGTATCTAGGACGTCGCTCGACATCTCGAAATACAAGGCCGGATGTATGTCGCCGACCCTTAGCAATTTGGGGTAGGTCGCCTTGTTAACGGGCGTGGCGCTTATAGCGACTCGATCGTTCAGCCGCAATTTGAACCGGCTCATGTCAGCCGGCTTATCCGATAGATCAAATGCAGCCAAGCCTGCGATCCGTCCGCTCGGCACATTCATTGTTTGGAAATGATAGTAAATGTTGTACAAAGCTATCTCCCGTTTCATGTAAGATCTGACGATAAAAGAGCGTTTTATCCCGGGTGTCGTGCCAGGCTCGTGATCCCGGCGACGTCACCTGGAAGCGCAAGCTGAATGATAGTCGCGAACGTCAGCGCTATTTCATCGCGCATGATGCGTATCGTCTCCACAGAACGAATCAGGAGAAGAATCTGCCTCTTAGGAAGCGCTCGCCAGTGAGCCCGAGCGTGAGGCTTATGCCACCGATCCACAGAATCAGGGACTTGTTGATGAGCTCGGAATCGTAGCTCGTGTAGTAAGCCGAGCGCAGCCATTCGACGAGCTGAAGCAGTGGATTATACGCCATATATTCTCTGATGTGTTCTGGCACAGCCGTAGGTGGTAAGTATACTCCCGACAGTATGTACAGGCCAATCATGAAGAAAACGAAGAAGACCAGAAAGAAATGCCCCAGAAGGGAACACATAACAACGTTCAAGAATCCAAGACCTACACCGAGGAACACAGCCGAACCAATCGCTTTGGCGGCCTCGGCGATGTCTGCAGGCATGATGTCAACATCGAAAAGGCTGACGATGTACATAAACAGCGCAAGCACAATAACGGCGTTCAGCGTTTCAAGAATGCAACGGCTAAAAATGAGATGGAATGGTTTGATCACCGGAATGTTCAGTAATTGCCGGTTCTGCGGAATGGCCATGGCTAGGAGGCGCGCCGGATAGAGACATAGAATGTAGGGCACGATGCCGGTGGCCACAAATATCGTTGGGCTGTCGCCGACAGGCGCGATGCTGACCCTGAACAAATACAATAGGGTGATCACCCCAATATGCGACAAGGGCCAGGCTATCGCAATCAAGTAGCCGATATGACTGTGGCCGAAGCGCGAGCGCATATCCTGGATCAGAACCGCGCCCATGATTCGGCGAAACTCCACAAGCTGGCCCGCGAGTTTCGCATAGCGGAATGATGAAGCCAATGCTGAGCTGCGCCGCATTGGCTAGACCCCCAGCATCCCGTTCGCCTCAAGATAGGCGATGATCTGATCGGCGATGGCTTCGGCGGAGCGCTCGGCTGAACTCACCTTCAATTCGGGAAACTCCGGCGCTTCATAGGGCTGATCGACGCCGGTAAAATTCTTGATCTCGCCCGCGAGCGCGCGCT
>Ga0208242_100115_pt1 | contig 110525 bp, 99 predicted proteins | sample SubbioAug_CSW13A_FD_184825 | JGI IMG/M metagenome (GOLD analysis project Ga0208242, IMG submission 184825) | Serpentinite rock and fluid subsurface biosphere microbial communities from McLaughlin Reserve, California, USA - CR12Aug_CSW13A (SPAdes) | ecosystem: Environmental > Terrestrial > Deep... | reverse complement strand
CGCCCCCGCTCTCCACCGATTCGCGGGTCGCTGCCCCCCGAGGGGGCTCGCACGCCTTGGGGCGGCCCGGCGGCGTGCGGTGGTCGCCCCCGCTCTCCACCGATTCGCGGGTCGCTGCCCCCCGAGGGGGCTCGCACGCCTTGGGGCGGCCCGGCGGCGTGCGGTGGTCGCCCCCGCGCTCCACCGCTTCGCGGGTCGCTCTCGTCGCTGCACTTTCGACCGGGTGAAGCCGGTTCCGCGACGTTCTGGACGAACACACCGCATGCCAAAGCACCTTCTTCTCTTGCTCACTCTTGCATGCTGGCCTCCGTCGGGTCTGTCACAGTCGGTGGCACTCAGCGGGGTGGCGGGCGGCAAGGCGCTGATGGTGATTGACGGGGCTGCGCCGCGCTTTCTGGCGCCAGGGCAGATGCAGCAGGGGGTGAGGCTGGTTGCCGTGCAGGGACAGACGGCGACGGTTGAGATCGAAGGACGTCGGCACGAACTGCATGTCGGGCAAGCGCCGGTGAGTGTCGGTGGGCGTTCAGGTGAAATGCCCGGGGGTCAGCGCATCGTGCTGACAGCCGACGGCCAGGGCCATTTCACACCGCAGGGCCAGATCAATGGCCGGACCGTCCAGTTCATGGTCGATACCGGGGCCACGCTGGTCATTCTGGGCGAGGCAGAGGCCAAGCGCATCAACCTGCGCTACGAACAGGGCCAGCGTGTTCCGGTGGCCACGGCCAACGGACAGGTTCAGGGCCACCAGGTGCGCCTGGGTCATGTGCGCCTGGGGGATGTGCAGGTGTTCGACGTGCCGGGCATCGTGCTGCCCCAGGCCATGCCCTATGTGCTGCTGGGCAACAGTTTCCTCTCACGCTTCCAGATGCAGCGCACCAACGACCAGATGACGCTGGACCGGCGCTTCTGATCCGCTGACGATGTCAGGCCGTCGGATTCTGTGCCGCGGTCACCACAATCTCGATGCGGTAGGCCGGGTTGGCCAGCGCCGCCTGCACGGTGGCCCGAGGTGGCGCGGTGCCCGGCACCACCCAGGCATCCCAGACTTCATTCATGACCCCGATCTCGGCGATGTCGGTCAGAAAGATCTGCACCTGCAGAATGCGTGACTTGTCGCTGCCGGCCTGCAGGAGCCAATGCTCCACCTGTTGAAGCACGTCCTCGGTCTGACCACGGATGTCGGTGTCGCCGCGCTCGGGCACCATGCCACCAAGGTAGACCACACCGTTGAACACGGCCAGTTCGGAGTAGCGGGCCGACACACCGACACGCCGGATGTCCTTGTCGCTCATTTCTTGGCTCCCAGGCGGCTTTCCTTGCCGGCCATCAGCCGGTTGATGTTCTCGGCGTGGCGCCAGACCAGCAGCACCGCCATCACGGCCAGTGCGAGCACCTTCATGCCGGGCGCTTCCCAGGCCACGCCGGAGCCGAAGAGGTAGTACACCGGTGCAAACACCGCAGTGACAATGGACGCCAGCGACGAATAACGAAAGAAGAACGCAATGATCAGCCAGGTGACCAGGGCGGCCAGTCCCAGCCAGGGGTTGAAGGCGATGATCACACCTGCAGCCGTGGCCACACCCTTGCCGCCCTGGAACCGGAAAAACGCCGGCCACAGGTGGCCCAGGAAAGCGGCCAGACCAACCATGGCTTCGGTGCCGTCACCCAGACCCCAGCGGGCGCCCCAGATCTGGACAATGACCACGGGCAGCCAGCCCTTGATGGCGTCCAGCAGCAGTGTCACGATGGCCGCGGCCTTGTTGCCCGAACGCAGCACATTGGTGGCACCCGGGTTCTTGCTGCCGTAGGTGCGTGGATCGGCCAGCCCCATGGAGCGACTCACCACAACAGCAAAGGACAACGAGCCGGCCAGGTAGGCCAGCACAACGGCGATGAATGGGTAGGCTTGGTCCAAGTCGAATCCTCTTTGGGCGCAGGAGGCGCTATTCTGCCAGCGCACACTGGACAGGACGGGCGCCAAGCGGACCGCTGAGCACGGCGGGATCGATGCCCACCAGAAAGCCTCTTCGTCCGCCGTTGATCCAGATCTTCGGCAACGCCAGCACCGTCTCTTCAACCCAGACCGGCATGGCACGACGCAAACCGAAAGGCGATGTGCCTCCCACCAGGTAGCCGCTGTGCCGGTTGGCGACTTCAGGCTTGCAGGGTTCGACCGACTTGACCCCGATCTGACGCGCCAGGTTCTTGGTCGACACGGTGCGGTTGCCATGCATGAGGATGGCCAGGGGTCTGGCCGCTTCGTCCTGCATGATCAATGTCTTGACGACCGCATACGGGTCCAGTCCCAGCACCTGCGCACTGTGCTGTGCCCCACCGTGCTCCAGGTACTCGTAGGGGTGCTCGGTGAACACCACCCCGTGCGCCTTGAGCCAGGCGGTGGCGGGTGTTTCCGATATATGCGCCTTCTTGGCCATCACTGGGCAGGGTCGCGCGCTTCCCAGCGGATGGCATCGATCGCGGCCTGCAGTTCGGTCGAAAGCTGCACGCTCCAGGCGTCCAGGCATTCGTCCAGCTGCGCCAGCGAGGTGACGCCAATGATGGTGCTGGCGACACGCCAGTTGCGGTAGCAGAAGGCCAGCGCCAGCTGTGAAGGCGTGAGGCCGTGTTCGCGGGCCAGGGTGTTGTAGCGGCGCGCGGCAGCAAGTGAATCGGGGCGTCCCCAGCGCTGCTTGCGCATGGACTCGAACAAGGCCATGCGGCCATGGTCACCGTCCAGGCCGGTCTCGTCGTACTTGCCGGTCAGCAAACCGAAACCCAGCGGCGAATAGGCCAGCAGGTCCACGTCCAGGCGGTGGCAGGTTTCGTCCAGTCCGTTCTCATGGGTCCGGTTGATCAGGCAATACGGGTTCTGAACCGTGGCCACACGCGGCAGGCCGTGCTGATCGGCCAGGCGCACGAACTCGTGCACGCCATAAGCTGATTCATTGGACAGTCCAATGGCTCGAACCTTGCCCTGGCGCACCAGCTGCTCCATGGCTTCGAGCTGTTCGTGGATGGAAGCGCAGTCTTTGTCCTTGGCGGGGTCGAAGTAGATGGCACCAAAAACTGGCACATTGCGCGCCGGCCAGTGAATCTGGTAGAGGTCGATGACCTCGGTCTGCAGTCGGCGCAGGCTGCCTTCACAGGCATTCACGATCTCGGCCCTGGTCAGGCCGGACTGCTCACCCCGTATCCAGGGCATGCCACGCGAAGGACCGGCCACCTTGGTGGCCAGCACCAGTTTCTGTCGCGCGCCAGGGCGGCGGGCGAACCAGTTGCCGATGATGGTTTCGGTGGCACCGCAAGTCTCTGCCCGGGCAGGCACCGAGTACATCTCGGCTGTGTCGATGAAGTTGACACCGCGCTCCAGTGAGCGGTCGAGGATGGCGTGGGCATCGGATTCATTCACCTGTTCACCAAATGTCATGGTGCCCAGGCAGATGGCGGTGACTTCCAGGTCGCTCTGGCCAAGGGTGGTGGTGGGCAGTTTCACTTCTTGCTTTCCTGTTCTTGCTGGTAGCGGGCCTCTTCCTGCAGGCGCAGCACGCGTCGCTGGACCTTGCCCGTGGTGGTCATGGGCAAGGAGTCTACAAATTCCACGGCCTTCGGGTATTCATAGGGGGCCAGTTTCCCTTTGACGTGCGACTGCAATTCCTTCACCAGCCTGTCATGGGGTTCGTGGCCGGGCGCCAGCACCACATAGGCTTTCACCACGGCGCCACGCTCGGCGTCCGGCTTGGGTACCACCGCCGCATTGGCCACGGCCGGATGCTTGACCAGGCAGTTCTCGATCTCGCTGGGGCCGATGCGGTAGCCGGCCGCCTTGAATACGTCGTCAGCACGCCCCTGGTACCAGAGGTAACCGTCTGCGTCGCGAACCGCGAGGTCGCCCGTGCGGCACCAGCTGTGCAGCGGCACGCCCAGCACCTCGTCGCGTTCGGCAAGCTGCGCGGCGGTGGCCAATGGGTCCGGCGTGAACTTGCCACGGGTGGCAGCCTCGTTCTTCCAGTAGCCCAGGAAAAAGATCGGATCCGGCTGGCCGTGCACGTCCAGCCTGTGTACCGCCACGTCGCCGGGAACACCAACGGGACACTCATGACCTGCTTCGTCGATCACCGCCACCCGGTGACCGGGATAGGCCTTGCCCATGCTGCCAGCCTTTGCAGCGTATAAACGCGAACAGTTGCCCACGATGTAGTTGATCTCGGTCTGACCGAACATCTCGTTGACCGTGATGCCCAGCTGCTGCTCGCACCAGGCATACACCGCGTCACCCACCGCCTCACCGGCACTCATCAGGCCTTCCAGCCGGATGTCGTAGAGCTGACGCGGCTTGGGGCAGGCCTTCATCATGGCCTTGAGGGCCGTCGGAAACAGGAAAGTGTGGGTCACACGGTGCCGCTCCAGCAGCTCGAACGCGACCTGCGGACTGAAGCGACCGTTGTACCCGACGATGGGGCGTCCAAAGTACAGCGTGGGCAGCAGGGCATCCATCAGGCCACCGGTCCAGGCCCAGTCCGCCGGGGACCAGAACACCGCCTGCGAGGCCGCAGAAGCATCGAACGGGTCGAAACCGAACCAGTTCTGACTGCAGATGAAACCGCTGAGGTTGCCGATCAAGGCCCGGTGCGGGATGAGCGCGCCCTTGGGGTTGCCTGTGGTGCCGCTGGTGTAGATGAGGACTGCAGCCTCTTCGGCCCGCGTGGGCACCAGATCGAAGCGGTCAGGCTCCTGCGCCAGCACCGACGTCCAGTCCAGCGCGCTGCCACCGGTCGCCAGACCGTCGACGGCGATGACCGTGTGCAGGGCCGGACAGTCTGCGCTGACGGCCTGCACCGCCGCATGGGTACTGGCATCGCAGATGGCCACCACGGCCTCGCTGTCATGCAGTCGGAAGGCCAGCGCCTCCGGCCCGAACAGCTGCGACAGTGGCATGCCCACCGCACCCATCTGAAGCACGGCCATGTAGGCCACCGCCGTCTCGAAGCGCTGTGGCAACACGATGGCCACCCGGTCGCCGCGCCCCACACCCAGGGCCAACAGGGCATTGGACAGGCGGTTGGCCTGCTGCTGAAGTTCGGCGTAGCTGTGCTCACGGTCTGCCTGTTGCGCGCCGCAGGCAATCACCGCCGTCTGGCCCGCATGCCTACTGTCTTCGGCCCAGCGGCGCGAGCACACCTGGGCCATGTTGAACCACTCGGGGACATCCCATCGGAAGCCCCGGTGCAGGGCCAGGTGAGCATCCGCTGTCGTGGATCTGCTGTCGCTGCGACGACTCGTGCGCATGCGCTGTCTCCTCGGCGTTTTCTATGATGCATGGAATGTACCAAGTCATTCGAGCCTCCCGCAGCGAGTTTGTCCCGATCCGCGACCAGCGCTACCACGTGCGCATCTGGGGTGAAAAGCAAGCCGGCATACCCCCGCTTGTGCTGGTGCACGGCTGGATGGATGTGGCCGCTTCGTGGCAGTTCATGGTCGACGCTCTGGCTGGCGGACGCTGGATCGTGGCGCCTGACTGGCGCGGCTTCGGTCTGACCCGCAGCGAAGGGCCACCCATCGACAGCTACTGGTTTGCCGACTACCTGGCCGACCTAGACGCCCTGCTTGACCACTATGCGGGCGAACAGCCGGTCGATCTGGTGGGTCACAGCATGGGTGGCAACGTCGCCATGATCTACGCAGGCGTGCGCCCAGCGCGGATCCGTCGTCTCGTCAATCTGGAGGGCTTTGGCATGCCGGCCACGAAGGCAGCCCAGGCGCCCGGGCGATATGGTCAATGGCTGGACGAAATACGCGCACTGCGCCAGGGCCAGACCACCCTCAAACACTATGACAGCGCGGACGAGGTGGCACGGCGCCTGATGAAGACCAACCCGCGGCTGCCACAGATCAAGGCCGACTGGCTGGCCCGACAGTGGGCCGAACCCGATGAACAGGGACGCTGGCACATCCTGGGGGACCCGGCACACAAGGTGGTCAGTGCCCACCTGTACCGGGCCGACGAGGCGCAGGAGGTGTTCAGGCGCATCGAGGCACCCACCCTGAGCGTGACCGCCAGCGACGACAGCCTGGGCCTCTGGTGGCGTGGAAAGTACACCCTGGCAGACTACCGCGAACGGCTCAAGGCCGTGCCCCGGCTGACCGAAGCCCAGGTGCAGGATGCCGGCCACATGCTGCACCATGACCAGCCCGAAGCGCTGGCGCACCTGCTGGATCGCTTCCTCGAATGAGGCCACCCGCGCCTGGTGGCGGTTCATGAGAAAATTCAGGGTTTGCACCACCCCCCGACGTCCGGGAGCGGTGGCGATGGCACAGCACGAATCCGAGAGAAAGTTTCCATGGACGCAGAACGCACCAATGCCCTTCGCAACCAGCTTGCCGACCTGACCGACCGGGTTGCCGAGCTCCGGAGGTATCTTTGACTACGATGCCAAGGCATCGAAGCTGAAGGAAGTCGAGTCCGCACTGGAGGACCCGACGGTCTGGAATGACCCCAAACGCGCCCAGGACCTGGGTCGCGAGAAAAAGTCGCTGGAAGATGTGGTCGTGGTGCTGGACCGTCTGGCCAGCGAACTGGCCGACAACACCGAGCTGTTCGAGATGTCGGCGGCCGACGCTGACGAAGCCGGCATCCAGACCATCGAGGACGAGGCATCGAAGATCGCCGCCGAGGTCGAAAAGCTCGAGTTCCGGCGCATGTTTAACAACCCGGCCGATCCGCTCAACTGCTTCCTGGACATCCAGGCCGGCGCAGGCGGAACAGAAGCCTGCGACTGGGCCAGCATGCTGCTGCGCCAGTACCTGCGCTATGCAGAACGCAAGGGCTTCAAGACCGCGGTTGAGGAAGAAACGCCGGGTGACACCGCTGGAATCAAGAGCGCGACCATCAAGATCGAGGGCGAGTACGCCTTCGGCCTGCTTCGCACGGAAACCGGCGTGCACCGCCTGGTGCGCAAGAGCCCGTTCGACAGCTCGGGCGGTCGCCACACCTCGTTCGCCTCGGTCTTTGTCTACCCCGAAATCGACGACTCGATCGAGATCGACATCAACCCGGCCGATGTGCGGGTCGACACCTACCGGGCCAGCGGCGCCGGCGGTCAGCACATCAACAAGACCGACTCGGCGGTGCGCCTGACGCACATCCCCACCAACACGGTGGTGCAGTGCCAGGACGGCCGCAGCCAGCACAGCAACAAGGATATGGCCTGGCAACGCCTGCGCTCCAAGCTGTATGACCTGGAAATGCGCAAACGCATGGAAGAGCAGCAGAAGCTGGAAGACACCAAGACCGACGTCGGCTGGGGCCACCAGATCCGGTCGTATGTGCTGGACAACAGCCGCATCAAGGACTTGCGCACCAACGTCGAGATTTCCGCCACCCAGAAAGTGCTGGACGGCGACCTGGATCCCTTTATCGAGGCATCCCTGAAACAGGGTGTCTAGTCATGCCGATGACCAGCACTGCGGTGCTCCAGGGCACCGGAACGTATTCAACCCCCATCAGGAACGAGCAACATGCGTGAAGGCGCCTCTACCGTGGTTCGCCGCGAGGACTACACCGCTCCCGCCTACAGGATCGAAACCGTCGAGTTGAGCTTCGATCTGGACCCGGCCAAGACACGTGTGCTCAACCGCATGCGCCTGCGTCGCAACGCCGCAGTCCCCGCCCAGGCGCTGCGCCTGGACGGCGAGGATCTGAACCTGGCCCGCGTGCTGGTCAATGGTGCCGGCACGTCGTTTCGCATGGACGGCCAGACCCTGGTGCTGGAAAACCTGCCCGAGGGCACCGAGCCCTTCGATCTGGAGATCTTCACCACCTGTGCCCCCGAAAAGAACACGCAGCTGATGGGCTTGTACGTGAGCGAGGGCACTTTCTTCACCCAGTGCGAGGCCGAGGGTTTCCGGCGCATCACCTACTTCCTGGACCGCCCGGACGTGATGGCCAGCTACACCGTCACCTTGCGTGCCGACAAGACCCGCTACCCGGTCCTGCTGTCCAACGGCAACCTGGTGGACGCTGGCGACCTGCCCGACAACCGTCACTTTGCCAAATGGGTCGACCCGCACAAGAAGCCGTGCTACCTGTTCGCCCTGGTGGCTGGCAAGCTGGTGGCACGCGAGCAGCGCATTGTTTCGCGCACCGGCAAGGAGCACCTGCTGCAGATCTATGTGCGACCCGGCGACATGGACAAGACCGAGCACGCGATGAACTCGCTGATGGCCAGCGTGGTCTGGGACGAAGCCCGCTTCGGCCTGCCCCTGGACCTGGAGCGCTTCATGATCGTCGCCACCGCCGACTTCAACATGGGCGCGATGGAGAACAAGGGCCTGAACATCTTCAACACGAAGTACGTTCTGGCCAATAGCGCCACGGCCACCGATACCGATTTCGCCAACATCGAGTCGGTCGTCGGCCATGAATACTTCCACAACTGGACCGGCAACCGGGTCACCTGCCGCGACTGGTTCCAGCTTTCGCTCAAGGAAGGCCTGACGGTCTTCCGTGACCAGGAGTTCAGCATGGACCTGTGCGCCGACCCGTCGGCGCGCGCGGTCAAGCGCATCGAAGACGTGCGCGTGCTTCGCACCGCCCAGTTCCCTGAAGACGCCGGCCCCATGGCCCACCCGGTGCGGCCCGACAGCTACGTCGAGATCAACAACTTCTACACCGTCACCGTCTACGAAAAGGGCGCCGAGGTCGTGCGCATGATGCAGACCCTGGTCGGCCGGGACGGCTTCCGCAAGGGCATGCGCCTGTACTTCCAGCGCCACGACGGCAAGGCGGTCACCTGCGACGACTTTGCCCAGGCCGTGGCCGACGCCAACGAGAACAGTGACCTGGCCCGTCTGCTGCCACAGTTCAAGCGCTGGTACAGCCAGGCCGGTACACCACATGTCCGGGGAGCGGGTCATTGGGATGCCGCCAGCGGTTGCTACCGGTTGACCCTGAGCCAGCACTGCGCCCCCACCCCGGGGCAACACGACAAGCTCCCCTTCGTCATTCCCATGACGCTGGGGCTGCTGGATGCCCAGGGCCATGAAATGCCCTTGCAGCTGGAAGGATGGGACGGCCCTCGCCACGGCAGCCACACCTTCGTGCTGACCCAAGCCGAGCAGACGCTGGTCTTCACCGGGCTGGCATCCGAGCCGGTGCCGTCGCTGCTGCGCGGCTTCTCCGCTCCAGTCGTTCTCGACATGGAGCAAAGCGACGAGCAATTGCTGACACTGCTGGCCCACGACACCGACGCATTCAACCGCTGGGAGGCCGCTCAGCGGCTGGCCCTGCGTCGCGCGCTGGCAGCGATCCGTCAGGACGGACCGGTCAACCACCACCCCCTGGACACGGCCTTCATCGAAGCCATGCGGGCCGTGCTGCGTCATCCGGGCCTGGATGCGGCCTTCAAGGAACTGGTGCTGACCTTCCCGGCCGAGACCTACATCGCTGAACAGCTGGAGGTGGTGGACCCGCAGCGTGTGCATGCGGTCCGCGAAGCCATGCGCGAACAGCTCGCCCATGCATTGCATGAGGACTGGGTCTGGGCCTGGGAGCAGCACCGGGAGAACGGCGCCTACCGTCCGGATCCGGTGAGCACCGGCCGGCGCGCCCTGTCGGGGCTGGCCCTCACCATGCTGTGTCTGGCTGCACGAGAAAACGGCAACCCGGTCTGGCCCGGCAAGGCCTACCAGCGCTTCAAGGACGCCGGCAACATGACCGACCGCTTCAATGCCCTGTCGGCACTGGTGGTCAGCGGCCAGCCTCTGGCCCAGGACGCCCTGCGCCGTTTCCACGCCCTGTTCCGGCATGAAGCCCTGGTGATTGACAAGTGGTTTGCCTTGCAGGCCAGCGCACCCGACCGCAGCGGCAACATTCTGCCCCTGGTGCGCCAGCTCATGCAGCACCCCGATTTCCAGTTGCGCAACCCGAACCGGGCCCGCAGCGTGATCTTCAGCTACTGCCATGCCAACCCCGGCGCCTTCCATCGGGCCGACGCGGCGGGTTATGTGTTCTGGTGCGACCGCGTACTCGAGCTCGATGCCTTCAACCCGCAGGTCGCTGCGCGCCTGGCGCGCGCCATGGACCGCTGGAAGAAGCTGGCCGAACCCTACCGCAGCTCCGCCCGCGAAGCCATTGCGCGCGTGGCGGCGCGTCCCGACCTGAGCAACGATGTGCGCGAGGTGGTCACCCGATCACTCGCCGAATGAGGAGGACACCCCCATGAGCGACAAGATTTCCCTGACCCGTTACCTGGTCGAGCAGCAGCGTGTGCACGGCCGCATTCCACCTGAACTGCGCCTGCTCATCGAAGTGGTGGCACGGGCCTGCAAGCGCATCTCCATCAGCGTCAACAAAGGAGCGCTCGGAGAGATCCTGGGCAGCGCAGACACCGAGAACGTGCAGGGCGAAGTGCAAAAGAAGCTCGACGTGATCGCCAATGAAGTGCTGATCGAAGCCAACGAATGGGGCGGCCACCTGGCGGCCATGGCGTCGGAGGAAATGGACAGCATCTACGTGGTGCCCAACCGTTTCCCGAAAGGCGAGTACCTGCTGATGTTCGACCCGCTTGACGGTTCAAGCAACATCGATGTCAACGTCAGCATCGGCACCATTTTTTCGGTACTGCGCAAGCAGCACGACGACCCGACCATCATCGACGCGGTCTGCGAGGCCGATTTCCTGCAGCCAGGTCGGCAGCAGGTGGCCGCAGGCTATTGCGTCTACGGCCCGCAGACCACACTGGTGCTGACCGTGGGGGACGGCGTGGCCATGTTCACGCTGGATCGGGAGCAAGGCTCCTGGGTGCTCACCCAGGATCAGGTTCAGATTCCGGCGGACACCAAGGAATTCGCGATCAACATGAGCAACATGCGCCACTGGGATGACCCGGTGCGGCGCTATATCGATGAGTGCCTGCAGGGCAAGGAAGGCCCGCGCGGCAAGGACTTCAACATGCGCTGGGTGGCCTCCATGGTGGCTGACGTGCACCGCATCCTGACCCGCGGTGGCGTCTTCATGTACCCCTGGGACAAACGCGAACCCGACAAGCCGGGCAAGCTGCGCCTGATGTACGAAGCCAATCCCATGGGCTGGCTGGTCGAGCAGGCTGGCGGAGCCGCCACCAACGGCCGCCAGCGTATCCTGGACATCGTGCCCGGCAAGCTCCACGAACGCGTGAGTGTGGTGCTGGGCTCGCGCAACGAGGTCGAGCGCGTGACGAGCTACCACCTGGAAGCCGACCGGGCAGCGGCAAAGCCATGAGCTTTTGCTAGAATCAGCGGTTCAGCCGGAATAGCTCAGTCGGTAGAGCAGCTCATTCGTAATGAGAAGGTCGGGGGTTCGATTCCTCTTTCCGGCACCACAGAACTTTTCCGATCAAGCCAACCTCAGAAGGTTGGCTTTTTTGTTTCCGGGACACGTCGGAGGACCAAGGTGCGTGTTACGACCATCGCCCTGTTCGCCCTGAGCCTGGCGGTTCTGGGCACCCTGGCGAACTCCAGTTCGGGACCGCTCTGGCCGTCGCTGTTCATGTTGCTGCTCGCCGTGCCGTCCGGTCTGTTCTCGACCTACCTGGCCACCTTGCGTCGCATCCGGAACATGGCGGTATGGTCCCCCGGTTCACGCGCCCTGGCCTGGCTCTCCGGGCCATGGCTGCGAGTGCTCGGCGGATTCGCCGCAGCCTTTGCCGCCACAGCCGTGCTCGCTCCTCGGGTGATGACACTGCAGCCCGTCGACGGATGGCTGGTGGGCTTGTCGGCCCTGGTCTTTCTGGGGCTTAGACGGTGGCTCATGACCCGATTGCAAGCCCAGCTTCAGCCGGTCTACCGGTTCGGCTGGCCGCTCTGGTGGATAGCGATGTTCACCGCCCTGTCGATGGTGCTGGCTGACATGCTGGCCCGACAGGCGACAGTGGCTTCGCTTGGGCCGCTGACACTTGCCGAGGCCATCGAACAGGCCAGTGCCACCAGGCATTGGTTGGGGAGCAGTGCTCTGGCTGCCGCTGTGGCCGACTGGTCCAGCCTCGTTCGGGGGTTTGAAATGTACCTGATCGCCCACGCACAACAGAGTGGCGTGCTGATGGGCTGGCTGCTGCGTCCGCTGGTGGCCTTGACCCAGTTGCCGTTCTACCTTTTCGTTGCCCTTTCAATGGCTGCGTTGGCACTCCCTGCCAGAGAGCTGGGGCGAACCCTGATGCCGCCACAAACGCTCGACGTTCCACTGCCCGTTCCGGGGCATCGACTGGCTGGAGCGGCCAGCCTGTTGGCCGTTCTGGTGGCATTGGTCTTTGTCCCGGTGGTTGTGATGCTGGACTCCCAGCTGCAGCGCAACGAGACGGTGCGCGAGCTTCACAACCAGGCAAGGGAAGTGGCTGTCGAACTGATCGACGGTGAACCGGTGCAGCCCGGGACCGCTGCCGAGTTGCGACAGTTGCAGGTGCAGGCGGCCCGACTTCAGGGTGAAGCCATGCAAGAGGTCACAGCCGCCTACCACGAGAGCTTTGATCGGCTTCGCCAGAACGTCGACCGCTACCTGGACTGGTACTACAGCCTGGGAGCTGAGTATGTTCGACTGTTCAGTGCAGCCACGGGTAGACTGGAAGCCCACCTCAACAGGCAGCTGCAGGAAACCTTGGGGGCGGGTGATCCGTTTGCGCCGTTTCAGCTGGCCATCAACCAGGCTCTGCTGATCGACCGTGAGCTCGCCAGTGACTTCCACCGTCAATCCGCCGAGCTGCTGCAGTCGCGTCGCATCGAATTGCTGCCCGACACCCCCCTCAAGGTCACCGGGCAGTTCACGCTGAAGGACCTGCAGCACCCAGGTCCGCACGAAGGACTCACCACTCTGGAGCAACGCTTCACGGTGGGCGGCGCCACGGGCGTGGTCAGTGCGCTCATCGCGCGCCAAGTGGTGATGAGACTGGCGGCCCGTGGCACGTTGCGCATGGCGGCAAGCACCCTCAGCAGGGCGGCACTGGCCCGCTCGGGTGCTGTCCTGGGTGGCGCTGGCGCGGGTGCTGCCACGGGAGCTGCACTGGGCTCGGTTGTGCCCGGCCTGGGGACTGCCGCCGGTGCTGTGGCAGGAGGGGTGATCGGCGGTATTGGTGTGGGCCTGGGCTCCGAATACTTGCTGCTCAAGGCAGAGGAACTGTTTGCCCGAGAATCCCATCGTCAGTCTCTGCTCCAAGCCATCCAGGGCATCGAAGACGATCTTGGCCGCCAGCTGGGTGCTGTCGACAGGGAATAGAGGCGGCGCCCGCGGTCCTTTGGATCGCCTGCGCGTCGGCAGTCTGGCCTTACGGTGCATTGCCGCTCGCTGCCCATCGTCCACTGGAACTAGGTCTGCACGTTCCTTGGAGGTATGTCCTTCTTTTCGACCGGAAGGCAAACTTGCGGCTGGGTCGGTAGACGATTCCACACACACCCAAGCTCTCTCTCCTGACATCTGAACCCGCAGTTTGATCGACATCAAGAACACCTTTTATTGTTCATTTTCTATGAATCTTTAAGGATAGAGTCCCAGTCATGGCGCACACGATCAGGCACTACAGCAGACGCACCCGTTGGGTGGCGTGGTGCCTGTTGTTGTCCTGGGCGACGGCACTGGCCGGTCCGCTGATCAACCCGGTGCAGCTGCATGCGGTGTGCGGTCGCAACGGACTGGAACTCGTGTCACTGGCTGAAACATCACACGGAGATGGGGTGCCATCGGCTCTCAGCCTTGACTGCGCTGCCTGTCTGCCCATTGGTCTTCCTCCGCCCGATGAGCCAGCTCAGCTCCCCTTGCCCTTCGCGCAGACCAGGGCCTTGGGACCTGTTCTGGTTCAGATAGCTTCATTCCAGCTCTTCCCGCCACCCGCGCGAGGGCCCCCTTTGTTCCTCCTTGACCACAACCGAAAGACGACACCATGAAAGAAGACACCTCCCCCGTCCTGACCGAAACCGGTCGCCTGGGCCGACGCAAGTTCCTCAACACGGCTGCGCTGGCCGGCCTGTCCATCGGAGCCGTGGCCTGCACCGACCAGACTGCAGGCCAGGCGGCTGCACCCCCTGCGACTGCGCCAGCCCCGGCAAGCCATGGGGCTGCAAACGGCGCCCACCTCAAACCCGGTGAACTCGACACCTACTACGGCCTTTGGAGTGGTGGCCACACAGGGGACATGCGCGTGCTGGGTCTGCCATCCGGTCGCGAGCTGCTGCGCATTCCGTGCTTTGTTCCCGACGCCCTGGTCGGCTGGGGCCACACCAACGAGTCCAAGGCCATCATGGGCACCAAGCCCGACGGCAACCTGCGCTACACGGTGGGTGACACGCACCACACCCACGCGTCCTACAAGGACGGCAACTACGACGGCCGCTATGCCTGGATCAACGACAAGATCAACAGCCGCATCGCCCGCATACGCCTGGACTACTTCGTCTGCGACAAGATCACCCAGCTGCCCAATGTGCAGGGCTTTCACGGCATCTTCCCCGACAAGCGCGACCCGGTGGACCCGGCCATCAACTACACCACGCGCGTGTTCTGCGGCGGTGAGTTCTCCATCCCGCTGCCCAACGCCCCGGTCGAAGACCACACGCAGTACCGCTCGCTGTTCAGCTGTGTCGACGCCGAGACAATGGAGGTGCGCTGGCAGGTGCTGATCGACGGGAACTGCGACCTGGTTGCCACCTCGTTCGACGGCAAGCTCGCCGCCACCAACCAGTACAACGTGGAGATGGGTGCGCACTTCGAGGACATGATGTCCGGCGAGCGCGATGCCTGCCTGTTCTTCAACGTCGCCCGCATCGAGGAAGCCGTGAAGGCCGGCAAGTTCAAGACCATCGGTACGTCCAAGGTTCCGGTGGTGGACGGCACCCGTGACGCCAACAAGGACGCCCAGACCGCGCTGACGGCCTATGTTTCGGTGCCCAAGAACCCGCACGGTGTGAACGCCAGCCCGGATCAGAAGTACTTCATCTGCGCAGGCAAACTCTCGCCCACCGCCACCGTGATCGAACTGGCCAGGGTGCTCGACTGGTTCGACGGCAAGCTGGCGAAGCTGGACGATGCCATCGTGGCCGAGGTTGAGCTGGGTCTGGGCCCCTTGCACACCGCCTTCGATGGGCGCGGCAATGCCTACACCACGCTGTTCCTGGACAGCCAGGTGGTCAAGTGGAACGTGGACAAGGCGATTGCCTTCTTCAAGGGCGACAGGACCGCCAGCTATGTGGTGGACCGCATCGACGTGCACTACCAGCCCGGCCACATCAATGCCTCGCAGTCGGAAACCATCGCCGCCGACGGCAAGTACCTGGCCGTGGGCTGCAAGTTCTCCAAGGACCGGTTTTTGCCAGTGGGCCCGCTGCATGCTGAAAACGAGCAGCTGATCGACATCTCGGGCGAGAAGATGGTGCTGATGGCCGACCACCCGGTGCGCGGTGAGCCACACGACTTCATCATCTTCAAGCGCGAGCTGCTCAGCCCGAAACAGGTCTACGACATCGACCACAACCCGCTGGCCATCAAGGACTCCAAGGAGTCGGGCGTGTTCCGCAACGGCAAGAAGGTGACGGTGAAGATGACTTCGCTGGCGCCGACCTTCAGCCTGCGCGAGTTCACGGTGAAGAAGGGTGATGAGGTCACGCTGATCCTGACCAACCTGGACAAGATCGAAGACCTGACGCACGGCTTTGCCATCCCCAACTACAACGTGAACTTCATCGTCAATCCGCAGGAGACGGCATCGGTCACGTTCATCGCCGACCAGCCGGGCGTGTTCTGGTGCTACTGCACCCACTTCTGCCACGCGCTGCACCTGGAAATGCGCTCGCGCATGATCGTCGAGGCGTAAGTCTGACCACCTGCAAGGGGGCCCCGGCCCCCTTGCGCCGCCCACCGGGCGGCACCAAGGATTCTGAGTATGTGGTTTGCACGCAAGCTGGCCGTCCCCCTGGCAGCCCTCTTTTTCTCGCTGGTGCTGGGCGCGGGATCGGCCTTGGCCGACGCCTACGAGGCCCGGCTTCCCGCCGACCTGAATACCGCTGCCGACCTGTGCGCGCGTGTGCCTTGCGCCGAGGTGTTCCCCGGTGCCACCCGCTTCTCCAACCGCAAGGGGCAGCCACCCTATGTCGAGGCCTGGGGCGATGCCGACGGCGCCGCCCAAGGCCAGAAGCTGCTGGGCTACGTGATGCTGTCCACCGACATCACCGATACGCCCGCCTATTCCGGCAAACCGGTGATCACCCTGATCGGCATGGACACCGAGGGCCGTTACGTCGGCGTCAAGGTGCTCAAGCACTCCGAACCCATCCTGCTGCTGGGCATCCCGGAAAAGGCCCTGATCGACTTCAACAACCAGTACCTGGGCAAGTCCGTCAAGGACAGCATCGAAGTCGGGCCATCGCGCCCCGAAGACAACATCCTGGGGGTGGACGCCATCTCGGGCGCCACCGTCACCGTCATCGCGCAGAACCAGGTGATGCAACTCTCGGGTTCGGCCGTAGCCCGCCAGGTCGGCATCATCGAGCCGACAGTGCGAGAGCCTGCCCGGTTCACCGTCACCAACCGTCGCTACAGCTGGGAACAAATGCGCCAACTGGGTGCGGTGCAACGCCTGCGCGTGATGCCCGAGCAGGTCGGGCTCGACCGCGGCCCGGAGCCCTTCATTGAGCTTTGGTTCGGCGACCTCAACCACCCGGACATCGGCCGAAGTCTGATCGGCGACCGCAGCTTCGACAACCTCCAGGCTCGCCTGCAGCCGGGCGACAGCGCCTTCTTTGTGATCCGCACCGCAGGCCAGGAGTCGTTCAAAGGCTCGGGCTTCGTGCGTGGCGGCCTGTACGACCGGGTGCAGGTCAAGCAGGGCGCCGATGCCTTCACCTTCCGCGACCTGGACGCCCTCAACCTCTACGGCCTGGTGGCAGCAGGGGCTCCGGCGCCCACCGAATCCGGCATTTTCATCATCCGCAAGGGATCATTCTCCGCCGCCTACCCCTGGAAGCTGGCCTTTCTGGGCAACCGCGTGGATCGCGCCACCGGCCACCGCAGCTTCGCGAACTTCGAAGCCAGGTACTGGCTGGCCGGTGAGCTCCTGGACGGCGGCCGCCCGGTGCTCAGGGAGCCCGATGCGCCCTGGGTGCGCATCTGGAAAAACCGCGCACTGGAAATCGGTCTTTTCGCACTGCTGCTGGTGGGCGTGACCATCGTCTATGCACTGCGCGAACAGCTGACGCGCCGATCCACCCACCAGAACAAGTGGCCGGTCAACGGCTTCAAGTACACCGCGTGGGCAATTTCCATCGTGTTCGTCGGCTTTGGTCTGATGGCCCAACCTTCCATCACACAGGTGCTGACCTGGTTCCACGCCCTGCTGTTCCAGTGGACCTGGTCGCTGTTCCTGTCCGATCCGTTCATCTTCGTGTTCTGGATCTTCATCATCACCACCGTGTTTCTGTTCGGGCGAGGCCTGTTCTGCGGCTGGATGTGCCCGTTCGGCTCGCTGCAGGAAGCCATCTACAAAGTGGCACGCGCCGTGGGACTGGCCCGGCTCCAGTTCAAGCTTCCGCAGGCCTGGCACGACCGACTCAAATGGCTGAAGTACGCCATCTTCTTCGGCCTGCTGGTGGTCTCGATGTTCTCCATGGTGCTGGCCGAAATGCTGGCCGAGGTGGAACCGTTCAAGACCACGTTCCTGGTCGGGGTGATGAACCGCAGCTGGCCCTATGGTCTGTTCGTGGTCACGATCCTGGGGCTGTCGCTGTTCGTTGAGCGTCCTTATTGCAAGTACATCTGCCCGCTGGGTGCTGCGCTGGCCATGCCCAGCACCTTCCGCTGGTTCGGTCTCAAGCGCAAGCAGGATTGCAACAGCTGCAAGGCCTGCGCCGTCGGCTGCGGCGCCCAGGCCATCGACGCCCAGGGTCGCATCGACCACCGCGAATGCCTCCACTGCCTCGACTGCATGGTGCTCTACACCGACCCCAAAGGCTGCCCGCCACTGGCGCGCGAGCGCAAACGCCGCGAGCGCGACGGTCTGCTGATCACCCCCATCGGTCGCAACGGCTACTACATCCCCATCGACACCGTGCCAGCCGTGTCTGCACGGGCCGCGCAAGGGCCCGACCCGCGCATGCCAACCGAGCCGGTCCGTCCCTCATACAGTGAGGGAACCGGCGGCCCCCGCTGGCTGCTGGCCGAGCTGTTCGACCACCTCTGGCCCTGGAGCCGCGACGGCTGGCGCAGCCAGCGCGCCCTGCAGATTGCCGGCTTCTCGCTCGCCCTGGCGGCCAGTGTGGCCTGGGCCCTGGCCGCCACCGGGCGCCTGTCGTCCGGTGCCATCATCGGCTGGTGGTTCGGCTGGAGCGTATACGAGGTGCTGATCCGCATGAACGGCAAGCGCTACGTGAAGGACGGCCCCTGGTGGCAGCGCACCTACCGCGTGGCCGGCTGGATGGACATGCTCAGTTACGTCGGTTTCAAGAACCTGCTGATCGGCGCAACGCTGTTTCTGGCGCTCAAGGCGGCGGGGATGCTGCTGTGAAGCCACCCGCTGCAAAGATTCGAGGCTGGCTGGTCCGCTGCCTGCTGGCCTGTCTGATGGGCCTGCTCGCCCTGCCCGCCTGGGCTGCACTGTGGCGCGTGGGTCCTGGACAGGCCATCCAGACGGTCATTGACCAGGCAGCCCCCGGCGATACCGTGGAGATCGAGCATGGCTTCTACGACGAGAACCTGCGCATCGACAAACCCCTGACCCTGCGTGGACTGCAACGCCCCACCCTCAGCGGCGGCCAGCGCGGCGACACCATCCGGGTGACGGCCACGGACGTCACCATCGAAGGACTGATCGTGCGCGACTCGGGCACCAGCCTGCTGGCCCAGCACGCGGGTATCTATCTGCAGCCTGGCGCCCACCGTGCCGTGGTGCGCAACTGCGTGCTGGCCTACAACCTGTTCGGCCTCTGGATCGAAAAAGCCGACGACGTGCGCATCGAGCACAACAACATCACCGGGCTGCGCGACTTCCAGTCGTCCCAGCGGGGCAACGGCATCCAGCTCTACAACACCAAGGGCGCCCGCATCATCGGTAACAACGTGTCCTTCGTGCGCGATGCGCTCTACGTCGACGTGAGCCACCACGCCGAGTTCCGCGGCAACCGGCTGCACCACAGCCGCTACGGCACCCACTACATGAACTCCTACCACAACCTGTGGGAGGACAACGACAGCTACTACAACCGCGGCGGTCTGGCGCTGATGGAGGTGCGCGAGCAGGTGGTGCGAAACAACCGCACCTGGGGCAACTCGGACCACGGGATCATGCTGCGCACGCTGCAGGACTCGGTCATCGAGCACAACATCGTCGCCGGCAACCAGCGGGGGCTGTTCATCTACGACGTGGAGTACGCCACCCTGCGCGGCAACCTGGTGGTGGACAACGCCGTGGGCGTGCACCTCTCGGCCGGCTCCACCCGCAACCAGGTGGTCGGCAACGATTTCATCGGCAACCGCGAGCAGGTGCGTTATGTGGGCACACGCGACGAAGCCTGGGGTGGCAAGGCGCCGGGTCAGGGCAACCACTGGAGCAACTACCAGGGCTGGGACCGCGACGGCGACGGCGTGGGTGACATCCCCTACGAAGCCAGCGACCTGGTGGACCGCCTTCAGTACCGGCACCCCATCGTCAAGCTGCTGCTGGGCAGCCCGGCGGTACAGGCGCTGCGCTGGCTCGGCCAGCAGTTCCCTGTGCTGCGCGTACCCAGCGTGACCGATGTCCATCCGGCCATGGTGCCGGTCCACAAGAACTGGAGCGAATGGCGTGACAAGCAATTCCGCTGATGCCCTCGTGATCGAGGGACTGAGCAAACGGTATGGCCAGGGGCGCAGCACGCTGATGGCCCTGGACGGCGTGCAGCTGCGCATGGCGCGCGGCCAGCTGCATGGTTTGATCGGCCACAACGGCGCTGGCAAGAGCACGCTGTTCAAGCTGGTGCTGGGCCTGATCACCCCGACCGAAGGCCACATAGCGGTCAACGGCATCGCGGTCGGCGGCCGGGACTTCCGGCGCGCGCGCCAGTCCATCGGGTACCTGCCGGAGAACCTGGTGCTCTACGACAACCTCTCGGGTCTGGAGACGCTGCGCTTCTTTGCCCGACTCAAAGGCGCGCCGGCCGCGCAATGCGTGCCCCTGCTCGAACGAGTGGGCCTGGGCCGTGCCGCGCAGCGCGCCGTGCGCGAATACTCCAAAGGCATGCGCCAGCGCCTGGGCTTTGCGCAGGCCCTGCTGGGCAGCCCGCAACTGTTGCTGCTCGACGAACCGACCACCGGCCTGGACCCTTCGGCTATCCGCGATTTCTACGAACAGCTGGACAGCTTGCGTGCGCAGGGCGTGACCATCGTGATCAGCTCGCACATCCTGGCCGAACTGCAGCAGCGGGTGGACCGGCTGGCCCTGCTGGCCAACGGCCGCCTGCGCGCCGAAGGCACGGTGGCCGAACTGCGCGAACGCTCGCGCCAGCCGGTGACCTTGTTGGCCCGCGCCACGGCGCCCAAGCTGGACGATCTGGGAACCGCCCTGGTCGGTACCCCCGAACTCGACATAAAGCGCCTGACTCCGGTGTCGCTGCAGCTGCAATGCCCGCGCGACCACAAGATGCCGCTGCTGCAACGGCTGGCCAGCGCCGACCTGCAGGACCTGCAGGTGCAGGAGCCCACGCTGGAAGACGTGTATTTCGAACTGAGGGAGGCCGCATGAACCACTCGCTGCAACCGGGCCAGGTCTGGGCACTGGCCGTCAAGGAATTCCGCGACCGCCTGCGCAACCGATGGGTGCTCGCGGTGGCCCTGGTGTTCACCGTGTTTTCCCTGCTCATCACCTATTTCGGCTCCGCCGCGCAGGGCCAGATCGGCCCGCGCTCGATCGAGTTGACCATCGCCAGCCTGGTCAGCCTGGTGATCTACCTGATCCCGATGATCGCCCTGCTGCTGGGCTTTGACGCTGTGGTGGGCGAACGCGAGCGCGGCTCGCTCGACCTGCTGCTGTCCCTGCCGATCACGCGGCTGGAACTGCTGCTGGGCAAATTCCTGGGTTTGGCCGCGGCGCTGGCCCTGTCCACCGTGGCCGGATTTGCGCTGGTGGCGGTGCTGCTCTACCAGCGCTTTGACGTCGCCGGCCTCTACCACTACCTGGGCTTCGTGCTCAGCTCGGTGCTGCTGGGCCTGTCGTTCCTGAGCCTGGCGGTGCTGCTGTCGGTACTGGCACGCGACCGGGCCCAGGCTTCCGGCCTGGCCATTGCCCTGTGGTTCCTGCTGGTGCTGGTCTTCGACCTGGCCCTGCTGGGCGCGCTGGTGGCCAGCGGTGGCCGCTTCGGCGGCGAAGCTTTTGCCTACCTGCTGCTGCTCAACCCGGCGGATGTGTTCCGCGTGCTCAACGTGTTTTCCCTTGACGACGTGCGCCGCCTCTACGGCCTGGCCAGCATCGTGCCACCTTCGCTGGGAAACCCCTGGCTGATGGGCGCAGCCATGGCCGGCTGGATCGTCGCACCCCTGATGCTGGCTTCCTGGAGATTCCGACCATGAACGATTCGACCCTTGTTTCCCCACGCCGCCGGCGCATGCTGTGTACCTGCGCCGGTCTGGCCAGCCTGGGTGCCCTGGCGCTCGCCGGATGCGGACGCTCACCCGAGGCGCACCTGGGCAACGCACCGCTGGAGATCGACCCTCACACCAGTTGCTCGCTCGACGGCATGCTGCTGTCCGACTTTCCGGGGCCGAAAGGACAGATCCACTATGTGCAGGACCGTCATGTCGACTGGTTCTGCGATACCGTTGAACTGCTGTCGGCCATGCTGGCCCCCGAGCAGATCAGGGCGATCAAGAGCGCCTGGGTTCAGGACATGGCCCAAGCCGACTGGGACCGGCCGCAAGGCCACTGGACAGACGCCCGACTGGCCTGGTTCGTTCTGGGCAGCCGGCGCAAGGGCTCGATGGGGCCGACGGCTGCCACATTCGCCACCGAAGCCGACGCAGGGGCCTTCGTGCAGACCCATGGGGGTCAGGTGCTCCGCTTCGCCGACATCACGCCAGCGATGGTCGATCTCACGGGCGGAGCGCTGCACGACACCCGGATGTGATCATGCAGCGTCGCCTTTGGCTGGCTGTCATCGGTACCGGCGGACTCCTGTCGGCCGGTGGCATCGCCGTGCTCGGACGCCGTGCCACAACCACCATCGCCACCCCAGAGGAAGACGTCTGCATCGTGGCACCCACTTTCGCCTATGACCCGGCATCGGGTTTGCCGCCCGACGCCGCACGCGAGGTCCCCCCAGATGCCCGCTGTCCGGTATGCGGCATGTTTCCGGCACGGGCGCGCCGCTGGGCTGCGCAGGTCATCTTCGTCGACGGCGACGTGCAGTACCTGGATTCACCTCTGAGCCTGTTTCACTACCTGCAGCGGGTGAATCGCTACACGCCGGGGCGGAAGCTGGCGGACATTGCCACCCTCTACGTCAGCGACCAGCTCAGCGGCCACTGGCTTCAGGCGGATCAGGCCGTGTACGTCCATGGATCCGATCGGATGGGACCCATGCGCTCAGGCAATCTGCCAGCGTTTGCAGACGTGGCATCGGCGAGGGCCTTCATCGACCTCCATGGAGGCCGCACGGTGACCGCTGTCTCGCTGCGAAAAGGCCTGCCTGCCGACCTGCAAAAGCTGGCGCCACATGCACACGACACACCGCACTGACGAAGGAGCAACCCATGTCGCCCTGCCCAGTGTATTGATCTTGATCATTTAATTCATTTTGTATGAATATTAAAATCACCGCAGCTTCAAACAACTGAAATCCATCCTCCCACCACGACAGCGAGTACCGACATGACACCTTCACGACTGCTTCTGGCCCTGACCATCACAGCCGCCCTTGCGGCCTGCGGCCAGCAGGAATCCACTCCACCGGCCACGGTCGCGGCACCGGCGCCTGCTGCAGCACCTGCAGCGGCGCCCGCTCCCGTCGCAGAGAACTCCGTCGGCAAGAAAGTCTACGGGGTCACCTGTGCCATGTGCCATGCTGCCGGAGTGGCGGGCGCCCCCAAACCGGGAGACAAACCCGACTGGGCGCCTCGCATTGCCCAGGGCAACGACACGATGTACAGGCACGCCATTGACGGGTACACAGGCGCCAAGGGCATGATGCCTGCCCGGGGCGGCAGTGCGAACCTGACTGACGACGAAGTCAAGGCTGCCGTTGACCACATGGTCGCACTGTCCCAGTGAGAAAGAGCGTGTCGCGGCCAGCGCTCTTCTGATCGGCGTGCATTGGCGTCAGCTTCGGCAGCTGAGCGCGCCATCGAACCATCGGGGCAGAACTTTCCGGTTGCTCAGGCCAGCACCCTGAGCAACCAGCGATTCAGCTCCTCAATTTCGGGCATACACACCTCATGTCCCATCGGGTAACTGTGCCAGTCCACCGGCATGCCCAGCGCGAGCAAGGCATCTCGCGCCGCCAGGCCGCGGTCCGGTGTGACGATGTCGTCGCGTTCGCCATGGGCCAAAAACACCGACATCGAGCGCTGAAGACGGTCTGCGTCCTTCCCGAAGCGGCCGGCCAGTGGCAAGTAGCCGGAAAGACCGGCCAGCCCCGCCAGGGGAGCAGGGGCCAGCAGCCCAGCCAGCAGTGTCATGGCACACCCCTGCGAAAAGCCCATCAGCACGATGCGTGATGACTCGACCCCGCGTTCAACCTCGCGGTCGATCAGTTGTTGCACCAGCGCACGGGATGCCAGCAGGCCAGGCTCGTCTTCCAGGCGAGGCCGGGTCGGATCGCCCGGGGCCGGGTAAATGTCATACCAGGCCCGCATGCGGTAGCCGCCGTTGATGGTGACCGGCCGCTCGGGTGCACTGGGCAGCACAAATCGCACCGGCCCCACCGCGCTCAGGTCCATGGCTTGCACCACCGGAACAAAGTCCTGCCCGTCTGCACCCAGGCCGTGCAGGACGATGACGCTGGCAGCGGGGGGCGCTGATCCGCTGTCTGCACTGAGCAGTTCGATGAGTTCGATGGACTGTGTGTTCATGGCCCAAGCATAGCCTGACACCCCGTTGCCCGGACCTTCCGCCAAGAAACACCCGTCGCTGCGCTTACTGACCGAGCAGTCAGGCTATACCCTCTAAACAAGTCGCCCCGCCCTTGCTAGATTGGAGCTTGCCACCAACCAACCGGAGACAAGAATGAGCAAAGTTGCCGCTGAGCGCCTGGCGCTGCAGTGCCTGTACCGATGGGAGAAAACCGCGCCGCAGCGGGTCACCCTCACCCAACCCATGGGGGGCGGGGTGGTCAAGGACTTCACCTGGGCGCAGGTGGCAGATCAGGCGCGGCGCATGGCCCAGCACCTTCAGTCCCAGGGCTGGGAGCCAGGCTCCAAAGTCGCCATCCTGTCCAAGAACTGCGCCTGGTGGCTGATGAGCGATCTGGCCATCTGGATGGCAGGTTATGTGTCCGTACCCCTGTATCCGACGCTGGCACCCGAGACCATCCGGCAGATCCTGGAGCACAGTGAATCGAAAGCCTGCTTCGTCGGCAAGCTCGACGGCTGGGAAGGCATGAAGCCTGGTGTGCCTTCCGGCATGCCCTGCATCAGCTACCCGCTCTCGCCCGATGACGCCATCCGCTCCTACGAGGGGTGGGACGCCATCTGCGCCCGCACCCAGCCCCTGCAAGGCACACCTGTGCGCGACGAAGCCGAACTGGCCACCCTGATCTACACCTCCGGCACCACTGGCATGCCCAAGGGTGTCATGCACAGCTTTGGCAACTTTGCCTGGGCACTCGAGCAAGGTCTCAAGCGCATACCGATGTCGGCCGAGGACCGCATGCTCTCCTACCTGCCGCTGGCCCATGTGGTCGAGCGCATGCTGGTCGAACACGGCTGGCTGCACACCGGCATGCACCTGTACTTTGCCGAGTCGCTGGACACCTTCGCAGCGGACCTGCAACGGGCGCGCCCCACCATCTTCTTTTCCGTGCCACGACTGTGGGTCAAATTCCAGCAGGGCGTGCACCACAAGATGCCACCCGCCAAGCTCAACCGGTTGTTGGGCATTCCCATTCTGGGCGGCATCGTGCGACGCAAGGTGCTCAAGGCGCTGGGGCTGGACGTCTGCAAGTTCGCCGCCGGAGGCGCTGCCCCCATGCCCATGGCCCTGCTGGAGTGGTACAGCAAGCTGGGTCTGCACATCAACGAAGGCTATGGCATGACCGAGAACCTGGCCCTCTCGCACATCACCGAACCCGGCAAGAACCAGCAGGGCACGGTCGGCCCCACCTATGAAGGTGTGGAACACCGTATCGACCCGCAAAGCGGTGAAGTGCAGATGCGAAGCCAGGCCCTGATGCTGGGCTACTACAAGGAACCGGAAAAGACAGCGGAGGCCTTCACCGCCGATGGATGGCTGCGCACAGGTGACAAGGGCAGCATCGACGCACAGGGACTGCTTCGCATCACCGGCCGGGTCAAGGACCTGTTCAAGACCGGCAAGGGCAAATATGTGGCTCCGGCACCCATCGAAGACCGACTGGTCATGCACGAGGCGGTGGAGGCCTGTGTGGTCACCGGCGCCAACCTGGGTCAGCCGCTCGGCATCGTGATGCTCAATGCCGAGTTCGTGGCCCGTGCCGGCCAACCCGAGGGCCGCAGCGAAATCGAGCAGTCTCTGGAAGACCATCTGAAGAACATCAATGCTGGCCTGGATCCGCACGAGCGGCTGCAATGTGTGGTGGTCGTCACCACCGCCTGGACCGTGGACAATGACGTCATCACACCGACCTTCAAGGTCAAGCGCAACCGGATCGAAGATCTGTACGCGCGCCACTATGAAGATTGGGAAAACTCCGGCAAACGTGTGATCTGGCAAAAGGACTGAAGGGTCCGGACCACCCGTCCGGGTTGCCGGTCAATTTGGGCAAGGCTGCAGCCAAGAAAAAACCCGCCGATGGCGGGTTTTTTTTCGGGCGTTGCAAGGTGCGGCTCAGATCCGGAAATCCTCGATGCTCTTGCCGGCAGCCAGCGCATCACGCACCCATTGCGGCTTGCGGCCGGGGCCACCTGCCCAGAGTTCGCCGTTGGGGCCACGGTACTTGGCCGGTGCCGAGGACTTGGACTTGCCGGCCTTGCGGACAGCACCACCACCCAGATCGGCAACCGTGATGCCGTATTGCTTCATTTTTGCCTTGATATCGGCGATGACCTCGGACAGTTCGTTCTTGCGTGCCTGCTCGGCCTGGGCCATCAAGGCCTGGGCTTGCGCCATGAGTTCGGAATAGGTTGCCATGGGTATTCCCGTTTAATGATTGATTTCGGACAAGTTGTATTGCATCCCAACGATGCAATCGGGATTCTAATCCCCGCGCCAGTCGGGTGGAACCCAATTGTGCAATTCTTCCGGCAACTCCGACTGCAACTGCATGCTTTCACCGGTCACCGGATGTTTCAGCCGCAATCGCCATGCGTGCAAAAACATGCGGCGCAAACCGGCCTTGGCCAATTGGCGGTTGAGTTCGAAGTCACCATATTTGTCATCGCCCGCGATGCCATGGCCGGCATGGGCCAAATGGACGCGAATCTGGTGCGTTCGTCCGGTCTTGATGGTCACCTCCAGCAGGCTGAACCCGTCGGGGCAGGCCTGGGCCAGTTCCGGCGGTGCGGGCAGGTGCCCGGCCACCCGGACCAGGCTGACCGAGGGCATGCCATCGGGATCGTCCCGACCGGTCACCCGCACCCGACGCTCACCATCGGGCAACAGGTATTTGTGCAGCGGCTGATCCAGCACCTTCAGGCGTGCCGGCCAGCGCCCCTTGACCAGCGCCAGGTAGGTCTTGCCGGTCAGGCGCTCGCGAAACTGGTCCTGGAGCGCCTTGAGCGCGCTGCGCTTTTTGGCCACCAGCAGCAGTCCGCTGGTCTCCCGGTCCAGCCGGTGCACCAGCTCCAGCAGCCGCGCCTGCGGCCGGGCCTGGCGCAACTGCTCGATGACGCCGAAACTGACGCCGCTTCCACCGTGCACGGCCACTCCGGCCGGTTTGTCGATGGCCAGGAAGGTGTCGTCCTCGAAGACCAGCGGGAAATCACGGGCCGGGGCCGGCTGATCGACCTTTTCCTGCGCCCGCTCGGACAGCCGGATCGGGGGTATCCGCAACACGTCACCTGCCACAACCCGGTCGTCAGCCCCGACGCGCCCTTTGTTGCGACGCACCTCGCCCGAGCGGATGATCCGGTAGATGTGGCTCTTGGGCACCCCCTTGAGGCACCGCACCAGAAAGTTGTCCAGCCGCTGGCCGGCCGACTCTTCATCGACCGTGATGTGACGGACTGCCGCGCTGGAAGGTGGGCTGGACATGAGGTGTTGATGAAGCCCACCACAGAGACGGCGACGCGTCTATAATGGGTCGCGTCAGTCGTGGGCCCTAAGTGTTTGATTTGCCTTGAGTTTAAGGCAGCCCACCCGAAGCCGGGCCATTTGGTCCCGGCGCCGGGGCCCGGATTGGCAAAGAGTTGCCACCTGCGGCACCTGTGTCCTGTCGGTTTCGGCCCCCCAATTGCGGGGCCGGTGTCCGGATGACGACACGGTCGACGCTGCAGGCGAACCCGCTCAGGAATCAAGCGAACCCGAACGACGGAATACCCCCATCGGTCAGCCGCCAGAAAGCAGCTGACCGAGGACGAAGCGAGAACAGAGAGACACCGGCCGGACACTGTCCATGACGATCCGCCCCCTGCCTGCCCTGATCAGACGACGCCCCGCGCCTACGCCCTGACCCGGCGTTTCGATGTGGCACCCCAGGTGCCCGGCCCTTGTGGCCCCGAACGCCCGGTTACCGGCTCTCCGGCAATTCCCACCCCCCGTTCGCTTTTCCCTGCTGGTTCACGGCATGGAGGTCGCTGGTCTGTTGCAGATCGGTCCGACCGCGTGTGTCTGAACGAAGGAAAACGCGACATGAAACGCATGCTGATCAATGCCACGCAGGCCGAAGAGCGCCGCCTGGCCATCGTCGACGGGCAGAAACTGCTCGACTACGAGATCGAAATCGAAGGGCGCGAACAGCGCAAGGGCAACATCTACAAGGCCGTCGTGACCCGGGTCGAGCCATCGCTTGAGGCCTGTTTCGTCGACTACGGTGAGGAACGCCACGGATTCCTGCCGTTCAAGGAAATTTCCAAACAGTACTTCCAGGGCAGCGTCTCGCCGTCGCAGGCCCGCATCAATGACGTCATCAAGGAAGGCCAGGAGCTTCTGGTCCAGGTCGAAAAGGAAGAGCGCGGCAACAAAGGGGCCGCGCTGACCACGTTCGTCAGCCTGGCTGGCCGCTATGTGGTTCTGATGCCCAACAACCCGCGCGGCGGTGGCGTCAGCCGCCGCATCGAGGGCGAAGACCGGGCCGAACTCAAAGCCGCACTCGATCAGCTCGAATACCCCAACGGCATGAGCATCATTGCCCGCACGGCCGGCATCGGCCGTGAGGCCGCCGAGCTGCAGTGGGACCTGAACTACCTGCTCAAACTCTGGAACGCCATCGACGGTGCCGCCAAGGGCGGCAAGGGTGCGTTCCTGATCTACCAGGAATCGAGCCTGGTGATCCGCGCCATCCGCGACTACTTCAACAGCGACATCGGCGAGATCCTGATCGACACCGACGACATCTACGAACAGGCTCACCAGTTCATGAGCCACGTGATGCCGGAGCACGAACGCCGGGTCAAGCGTTACCGCGACGACGCACCGCTGTTCAGCCGCTTCCAGATCGAACACCAGATCGAGACCGCCTACAGCCGCATCGTGCAGCTGCCCAGCGGCGGCGCCATCGTGATCGACCAGACCGAGGCGCTGGTGGCGGTCGACGTGAACTCGGCCCGCGCCATCAAGGGTGGCGACATCGAGGAAACCGCGACCCGCACCAACCTGGAAGCCGCCGACGAAGTGGCCCGCCAGGCTCGCCTGCGCGACCTTGGTGGCCTGATCGTGATCGACTTCATCGACATGGACGAGTCGAAGAACCGACGCGAGGTCGAAAACCGCCTGCGCGACGCGCTGCGCCAGGACCGCGCCCGCGTGCAGTTCGGCTCGATCAGCAAGTTCGGCCTGTTGGAAATGAGCCGCCAGCGCCTCAAGCCCATGCTCAGCGAGGGTGCCTCCATCCCCTGCCCGCGCTGCGGTGGCTCCGGCCATATCCGAGATACCGAAAGCTCGGCTCTGCAGATCCTGCGCGTGATCCAGGAAGAGTCGCTCAAGGACAGCACGGCCGCCGTGCTGGTGCAGGTGCCGGTCGAGGTGGCCAGCTTCCTGCTCAACGAAAAGCGCACCGAGATCACCAAGATCGAGCTCAAGCAGCGCATCAACGTGCTGCTGGTGCCCAACAAGTCGCTGGACACGCCCAACTACAAGCTCGAGCGCCTCAAGCACGACGACCCTCGACTGGACAACTTGGACGTCAGCTACAAGATGGCTGAAGAAGTCGACGATGTCGCCAGCTTCACGCGTCGCAGCCAGGAACGCACCAACAAGCAGGAACCGCTCATCAAGGGCGTGCTGCCCGACGGTCCGGCACCGGTTGCAGCCCCTCGGCCCGAAGTGCCTGCAACCACACCGGTCGTGGCGGCACCTGCTCCGGTCGCGGTCACGCCGCCTGCCGTCGCCCCTGCAGAGAAGGGCTTCTTTGGCTGGCTCAAGGGCCTGTTCGGGATCGGATCGCCCGCCCCTGTGGTCGCACCGGCCAGCAGCCCGGTGGCCAAACCGGCAGAACCCAAGACGCGCGAGGATCGCCAGGAAGGGCGTCGCGACGGTCGAGGCAACCGCGGTGGACGCGGTGGCAGCGAACAGCGGCGTGGCAACGGCGAAGTTCGCGAGGGCGGTGGACGCCAGAACCGCACCGAGGGCCGTGGTGAAGCGCGCGTGGACGGACAAGGTCGCCAGGATGCACGTCCGGAAGGACGTGGCGAGGGACGCGGTGGCGAAGCACGCCGCAACGAGCGCACCGACAACCGCAACAACGGCCAGCGCCGCCCCCGCGACGGGCAGACCAACGAACTGGCTGCCACCCAGGCAGCCACGGTCGACGCGGGCGAACGCCCGGTGAGCGAAGCCAACGACCAGGCAGGACGGCGGGAGCGCCGCGGCCGCGGCGATGGCCGCCGCCGCCAGGAAGGTTCTGAAGCACCGGCCAGCCCGTCCGTCACGACCCTGGACAGCGGCGAGCTGCCTGCCATGCCGGCCGTCGAAGTACCTGAAGCGGACGCTGGCAGCGAAGGCGCACCGCGGGCTCCGCGTGAGCGCCGCAGCCGTGACCGCTACGGCCGGGATCGCCGCGATCGTGCTCCACAGCAGGTCAGCGAAGACCAGGCTGCCACCACCGAAACCCCAGACCCTGAAGCTTCCGAAGCAGAGCCGGTGGCGCCCGCCCGCACCAGCTACTTCGCCATGCCCGTGACCGCCGAACCCGTGCTGGACAGCCAGGCGCCAGCCCCATCGGTGCCGTCTGAGCCTGCGGTAGCTGCCGAGCCGCCGGCGCCCGCCGTGACCGCCGCGGTGGTCGCGGCAGCCCCGACCGGATTGCCCAAAGTGGCGTCATACACCCTTTCGGTTGCCGAGCTGGAGCAGGTGGCCCGTGACAGCGGTCTGGAATGGGTGAACTCCGATGCCGATAAGGTGGCTGCCGTGCAGGCTGCCATCGCCGCCGAGCCGCGTCCCATCCATGTGCCGCGCGAGCCCAAGCCGGTGGTGGTGGTCGACGAGGGGCCGCTGGTCCTGGTCGAGACCCGCAGGGACCTGCGTCAGGTCACCCTGCCCTTCGAGCAGCAGGCCTGACGATGCGGTGCCGGGGCATGCCCCGGCTCTGAATCAGGAAGCCCGTCAACTGACGGGCTTTTCTTTGCGGTCGGCACGCCGCACCCGGATCGATCACTCGATCAGTGCAGCCTTCATCCAGGCCTCTCGGGCTGCCACCTCGTCGCCACGCTCCTGCGCAAGGCGGGCCATGGCACACCAGCTTCTGCGCAGCAGCACCCTATCCTTCAGGCGGACACTGGCCTGTCCGAGCAACTGGGCAGCCTTGCCCCAGAGCTGGCGTTGCAGGCAGGCCTGACCGGTCAGGTACTGCAGGCAGGCGTTGTCGGGCAGCTGGCGCTGCCTTTGTTCCAGTCGGGCCAGCCACGGTGCATCAATGTCGGCCAGGGCCGGTTCAAGCACACGAACCAGCCGGGCTTGTGTGGCTTCGTCCAGGCTTTCGAAGCGCTCCCAGACCGGCTCGAGGCATTGACGTACCCACTGGCGGGTTTCGTCCAGCGGACTGAACGGCATGGACTCGTCCCAAGAAGGTTCCGCCTGTGCCTGGCCTGCCAGGGTGAGTGCCCGTTGCGCGGCCGCCAGGGCGAGCTCGGGCATCTGGCGCTCCGTCGCATCAAAACCGGTCCACACGTCGCGCAGTTGCGACAGGTCGTGGGCCTGTTGCAGGGCATCCAGCGCCAGGCCGCGGATCAGGCTGCGCGACGCTTCGGGCGAAAAGGCCTTGTGCTTGGCCAGCAATCGGGCGGTTTCCAGGGCCTCGCTTCCGGCACCGTCCATCCGGGCCACGCGCAAGCGCAGGCGCAAGGCCTGGATGCGGCGGCCGGCGCCCTGGGGCAGGGCAGCCAGGCGCGCCCGCGCCTGAGCCGGGTCACGGTCCTCGATGGCCCACCGCACCGCCCGCAAAAGGGCACCCTCACCCGCTTCAGGCATCAGGCGGGCCCATCGGGGCTGCAGAGCCTGATCCAGGTGCCTGTCACGCAATGTGCGGTTCTGAAGAGACTGGGCACTTTCAGCCAGCAACAGGTGCGCCAGCAACTCCATTTGCTCCTTGCGCGGCCAGGGTGGCGAGGACGACGAGGAAGTGATCTGGTTCAGCGCCTGCTGGGCGCAGGCCTGCGCACGCACGAAACGTCCGGCCAGCTGATGGGAAAGGGCATCCAGCACCGAGGCCACCACGGCCCGCTCCAGCTGCTGGCTGCGCCAACGCCGAGCCTGCACCGGCAACTCGCGCAAGGCGGCCACCGCCCGCAGCGCCATGTAGAGCAGGCCAAAGCCGAACACCAGCACGAACAGCACCAGATTGAATGACACGTCCACCCGGTGCGGCGGCCAGAACAGTGACAGGGTGCTGCGGTTGTCGCCCACGAGCAAGGACAAGGCCACCGCCAGCGCAGCCAGACCAAGCAGCACAAACACGCCGCGGACCACGCCGGCCTGGCGCTCTCGCGTCATCATCGTCCTCCGGCCGCCACCGCCAAGGCGGCCAGCGTGTCATCGGCCCGCGGCAACTCGTATCCGACCAGGTCTTCCTGCAGGCGGGACAGCGTCCGCCTGGCACTGGCCACCATTGGCACGCCATCGTCGAAATACGCCGCAAGCGCCTGCTCCACAGCAGACAGATCGGCGCGCGCCGATGCTGTGTGCCTGGCCAACAGACTCAGCCGGGCATTGAGCAATTGAAGCTTGAGGTTCTCACGCAGGAAGAACGCCTGGTCTGGCGCCAGCAGCGCTGCGTCGGGCCGGTCGATCCGGCTGACCCGCACCAGCTCGTGACCGCTTCTGGAGATGTCGGCCCAGGCACGCTGCCACCAGCCCGACCACCAGGCGGACACGCGCGCCCAACCGCTCGAAGTGCCCTGGTCCGCATCCGGGGGCGCCACCTCGTGCGCCGCCTCGGCCGGCGGGTCAGGGTCATCCTTTCCCTTAGACTGGACCGGAACCACTCCCACCCGGTTGAGCAAGGGCCAGTCATCGACCTGACGCACCAGTTCGTCCAGCATCTGGACCGCCGAGGGTACGTCGACCACCCGGGTGGCCTGGATGCGGTCGAGATCACGTGCGATGGCCCGCTGCACGGGATTGAGCCTCGGCTGGGCGGCGCGTGAAATGCGCAGGTCGGCCGCCTGCAGGGCGGAGATCAGCGGCTGGGCACTGCCCGTCAGTTCGGTCTGCTGCTGCGCCAGCCGAAGCGCAGATTCCAGGTCCTGGACCAGGTGGTCGTCCCGCGATCGGGACAGGCTGAGCATCAGTTCTTCGAGCTGGCTGCGCTGCAGACTCACCTCCGACAGCCTCAGTTCTGCCACGCTCAGCCGCGCCTGCAATTCAACCACCTGGGCCTCGGCTTCACCCGCCTTGGTCCGGGCCTGTGCCGCGTCCATGGCCGTGTCCTGAGTTCGCCTTGCCAGCTCCTGCTGCACCTGACCCAGGCGTTGCCAGAGCATGCCGGCCACCACCAGGGCCAGCACGGCCAGGCCCACACCGAGCCACGGCCATCCGGAGGCACGGGAACCGGAAACGGGCTTCGGGGGAGCGGCTTCGTGGGCCGGCGTCACCGGACGGGCGGCGCTCTCAGGCGGCGGGAAGGGATCTGCAGAACTCATGATGGGTTACAGCTGCATTCTAGAGCCGCCAGCACATCCGGCAGGGCCGGCCGACTGACGTGGACCGGCCCGAAGCCGGCCTCACGTGCCGCCGCGGCGATGCGCGGGTGCGTGGCCAGCGCGGTGGTTCCCGTGGCATCGAACCGTGGCCAGACCTGCTGCAGGTTGCCCACGGCCTCAGAGCTGCTGAAGAGCCAGACCTGACCACCACCTAGGTTCGCGCGCACCAGATCCCGGGACGCGTCGTCCCACCGGGGCGGGCGTCGCTCGTAGGCCATGCAGGCCTGGACCAGTGCCCCTCGCTCGCGACATCGGCGGACCAGCCAGTCACGCCCCTGTCCGGCCAGGTCACCTGCTGCGGCTGCGGTCTGATCTGGCGACCCGCCGCGCACGATCAGCAGGCGGCGCCCCGGTCCCATCTGCCACTGTACCTGGGGCCAGAGATGCTCCGAGTCGAACTGTGGGGCATCAGCGGTCGGTGAATCGACGCGGTCCGGCGGCAAACCCAGCCTCTGCAGGACCTTGACCAGTTCGCGCGCGGTTCCAGGACCGGGCGCCCAGAAGCGCGTGCGGGCCGCCACCGCGGCCTCGGATGCATCGGCCCCGCTGAAGAAGTGGCGCACCGCCGCGGCGCTGACAAACATCAGGGCGTCGAAGTCAGGCCACTGAAGTCGGGCTCGCGTCAGGGCGGCGCGTGCATCGGGCGAGGCAGGTTCGGCGATGTCGATCAGGGGCAGCGACTGCACCGGCCAGCCACGCTCGCTCAAGGCGGCCATCCAGACTTCGGCATCTTCACGGGGCCGCGTCACCACCAGGGTGGGCCTGCGAGCGTGCCCCTGAGGCGGCTCGGCGAGCACCTCCTGGACCTCAGTTTCCCGGAGGTGGCGCCACCGCCCCCGCCACCTTCAGGTCGGCAGCCACACTGGCTCCCAGAGACTCGGCTTCAGCCAGCGACCCGACCACGGCCTGCTGGCGAACGCGCAGGACCGTCGACCGTCCGTCCGGATCACCCCAGGCCGCCTCAAGTGCCAGATGGTCGGGCTGCCCGGGCAACCACTGCGCATAGGCCGCCAACGGCATGGAACAGCTGCCACCCATGGCGCGGGAGACGGTGCGCTCGGCCGCCACACGCAACCAGGTCGGCATGTGTACCAGAGGAGCCAGCGCAGCAGCAAGGTCTGGACGACCTGTGCGGATTTCGATACCGAGTGCACCCTGTCCCGCAGCAGGCAGCGACTGGTCGGGCTCGAACACGGTGCGGATGCGATCGCCCAGCCCGAGCCGTTTGAGGCCAGCCGCAGCCAGCACGATGGCGTGGTACTGCCCTTCGTCCAGCTTGCGCAGACGGGTGTCCAGATTGCCGCGCAGCGGCTCGATGCGCACGTCCTGCCGTCCCAGACGATCCAGGGACTCCCGAAGCAGGACCAGGCGGCGCAGACTGGAAGTGCCCACCACCGCATCGGGTGGCAGCCCGGCAGGATCCGCCGCATGGGCCGACACCCAGGCGTCGCGGGGGTCCTCGCGCTCCATCACGCAAGCCAGCTCAAAGCCGGCCGGCAGGTCCATCGGCACGTCCTTCAGGGAGTGAACAGCGATATCTGCGCGCCCCTCCTCGAGGGCCACCTCCAGCTCCTTGACAAACAGGCCCTTCCCGCCCACCTTGGACAGGCTGCGGTCGAGAATCTGGTCTCCCTTCGTGGTCATGCCCAGCAGGCTGACCCGGTGACCTTGCCGCTCCAGCAGGGCCTTGACGTGTTCGGCCTGCCAGAGCGCCAGCCGGCTCTCGCGGGTGGCGATGGTGATGGACAGCGGTGCGGGGGGTGTTGACAGCGACACGGTACGTGATTGAGAAATATTCAAGCCCTTCGAGGCGTTTCGTACCCGGTTGGTACCGTGCCGACGGCTTTCTGACAGCTTTCGGATGCTAGCATGCCGCTTGCCCAAATTTTCAGCAAAGTCTGCCCCATGAGCCCAGTGACCGCCCGTTCCGCCAGCCCTTTGCGAGCGCGTACCAGCCCCGACAAGGACCAGCCGCTGATCGATGACATCCGGTTTCTGGGGCGCCTGCTCGGTGACGTGATCCGTGAGCAGGAAGGACAGGCCGCCTTCGATCTGATCGAGCAGGTGCGGCGGTTGTCCGTCGCGTTTCGCCGGCACGCTGACGCTGCTGCCGATCAAAGCCTGAAAAAGCTGCTCAAGAGCCTGAGTGCCGACCAGACGGTGAGCGTGATCCGTGCCTTCACGTATTTCAGCCACCTCGCCAATCTCGCCGAAGACCGGCACCACATCCGTCGGCGTGCCGTACATGAGCGTGCGGGCGACCTGCAGGATGGCAGCCTGGCGATGAGCCTGCGCCGCCTGCGCGAGGCCGGCTTCAAGGCCCGCGACATCGAACAGGCCCTGGCCCGCTTCCATGTCTCGCCGGTGCTCACAGCCCACCCGACCGAGGTCCAGCGCAAGAGCATCCTGGATGCAGAGCGCGCGATTGCCCGGCTGCTGGCCGAGCGCGATTCCGCCGGAGGCCTGTCCACGCGCGAGCTGGCCGACAACGAAGGGCAGATCCGGGCACGCGTGGTGCAGTTGTGGCAGACGCGTTTGCTGCGCTTTACCAAGCTGACGGTGGCCGACGAGATCGAAAATGCCCTGAGCTACTACCAGGCCACGTTCCTCGAACAGATCCCGCGCCTGTACCGCGACCTGGAAGACAGCCTGCGGGAAGCCGGTGGCCCGACCGAGGGCGTGCCACCATTCCTGCGCATGGGCCAGTGGATCGGCGGAGACCGCGATGGCAACCCCTTCGTGACCGCCGACACCTTGCGGCTGGCGCTGCGCAGCCAGGCCGAACTGGTGCTGCGCCACCACCTGACCCAAGTGCACCTGCTGGGTGCCGAACTGTCGATGTCGGTCATGCTGGCCGACTTCAGCCCGGCCATGCTGGCACTGGCACAGCGGTCACCGGACACCAATGCACACCGCCAGGACGAGCCTTATCGGCGGGCGCTCACGGGCATGTACGCCCGCCTGGCGGCGACCCTGCGCGAACTGACCGGCGGCGAAGCGGCCCGGCATGCCGTGGCGCCCCAGGACCCCTATCCGGACGCCGGGGCGTTCCTGGCCGACCTGCGCACCATCGAGGCCTCGCTGCTGGCCCACCACGGTGGCGCGCTCGCCCGTTCGCGCCTGCAGCCCCTGATCCGTGCGGTCGAGGTGTTCGGCTTCCACCTGGCCACGGTGGACCTGCGGCAGAGCTCCGACAAACACGAAGAGGCGGTGGCCGAACTGCTGGCGGTGGCACGCATCGAGCCCAACTACAGTGCGCTGGACGAAGCGGGCAAGCAGTCTCTTCTGCTGCGCCAGCTCAAGGACGCCCGCCCGCTGCGCGTGCCGGACGCCAGCTACAGCGACCACACGAGCAGCGAACTGGCCATCTTCAACACAGCGCGCGAAGGGCGTCGACAATTCGGCGCACAGGCCATCCGGCACGCCATCATCAGCCACACCGAGACCGTCAGCGACCTGCTGGAAGTGCTGCTGTTGCAGAAGGAGTGCGGTCTGATGCACGGCCTGCTGGACGATGCAGACCTGCCTGCCCGCTGTGAACTCATCGTGGTCCCGCTGTTCGAGACGATCGAAGACCTGCGCAACGCCGCGCCCATCATGCGCGATTACTACGCCCTGCCCGGTATCCGGACCATGGTGCTGGGCGGCGACGCGACGGGTTATTGCGAGCAGGACGTGATGCTCGGCTATTCAGACAGCAACAAGGATGGCGGCATCTTCACCAGCAACTGGGAACTCTACCGCGCTGAAATTGCCCTGGTCGAACTGTTCGACAGCCTCAATCGCAGCGAAGAAAAGTCGATCAGGCTAAGGATGTTTCATGGCAGGGGAGGCACGGTGGGCCGCGGCGGCGGCCCGAGCTACCAGGCCATCCTGGCCCAACCCCCGGGCACCGTGCGTGGCCAGATCCGTCTGACCGAACAGGGCGAGGTCATCGGCTCCAAGTACGCCAATCCCGACATCGGCCGCCGCAATCTGGAAACCCTGATCGCGGCCACCCTGGAAGCCACGCTGCTGCAACCCACGCGTGAAGCCCCGCCGGCCTTCATGGACGCTGCAGATGCCCTCTCGCAGCACAGCATGACCGCCTACCGGGCCCTGGTCTACGAGACACCCCGCTTTGCCGAGTATTTCTTTGCAGCCACGCCGATCCGGGAGATCGCCGAACTCAACATCGGGTCGCGTCCGGCTTCCAGAAAGGCCACCCAGCGCATTGAAGACCTGCGCGCCATCCCCTGGGGGTTCAGCTGGGGCCAGTGCCGTCTGACGTTGCCCGGCTGGTTCGGATTCGGGTCGGCGGTGGAGCGTTTCATCCATGAAGGCGGCAAGGCACAGGCTGCACAGCGCAAGCGACTGCTGCAACAGATGGCCCGCGAATGGCCGTTCTTTGCCACCCTGCTGTCCAACATGGACATGGTGCTGGCCAAGAGCGATCTGGCACTGGCCTCACGCTATGCCGAGCTGGTGCCGGACCGGCGCCTGCGCGAACGGGTACACGCGGCCATCGAAAGCGAATGGCAGCGCACCGCCCATGCGCTGGCCCTGATCACCGGCCAGAAGCAGCGCCTGGCCGGCAATGCCGCACTGCAACGGTCGATCCGCCACCGCTTCCCCTATATCGACCCACTGCACCACCTGCAGGTCGAACTGATCCGGCGCCACCGCGCGGGTGTGCGCGACAGCGATAGGGATGAGCGTGTCCGACGTGGCATCCACCTGTCGATCAACGGCATCGCGGCCGGTCTGCGCAACACGGGCTGACCACTTGGGGGGTGTCCACAGGCCTGCTCGTCGGGTCATGGCCATTCAAGGCTTTCCCCTGCGGGACGGCACCGGGCAGACACCCTCCCTACAATCGGAGGGGTGAGCCATCTTGTCAACGCCGACCTGCACAGCCATTCCGTGGTGTCCGATGGCACGCTCACGCCTGAAGCGCTTGCACTGCGGGCCAAGGCCAATGGCGTGGGCCTCTGGTCGCTGACCGACCACGATGAGCTGGGCGGTCAGGCCCGTGCCATCGAGGCCGCACGCCAGATCGGCCTGCCCTACGTCACCGGCACCGAAATTTCGGTGACCTTTGCCGGCGTGACCGTCCACATCGTCGGGCTCGGCATGGACCCGGCCCATCCGGCGCTGGTCACGGGCTTGCGCGAAACCCGAGGTGGCCGTGAAGCCCGGGCTCGCGCCATGTCGGCCGACCTGGAGCGGGTGGGTATCGGTGGCGCCTTCGAAGGTGCCCTGCGCTACGTGGACAACCCGGAGCTGATCTCGCGCACCCATTTTGCGCGTCACCTGGTCGACACCGGTGTCTGCGCGGATACCCACGAGGTCTTCCGGCGCTACCTGGTCGAAGGCAAACCCGGCTACGTACCGCACCGCTGGGCCCACCTGCGTGACGCCATCGGCTGGATCACCGGTGCTGGTGGCGTGGCCGTGATTGCCCATCCGGCCCGCTACCGTTTCACCGCCAACGAGGAGTACGCCCTGTTCACCGAGTTCTGCCAGCTTGGCGGCCAGGCCGTCGAAGTGGTCACCGGGGCCCACAGCACGTCCGAGTACGCCAAGTACGCCGAGTTCTGCCGTGAATTCGGACTGGCCGCCTCCCGGGGCAGTGACTTCCACAGCCCGCAGGAAAGCCGAATCGACCTCGGTCAGCTGCCCGACCTGCCCGGCCAGGTCAGGCCGGTCTGGGAACTGCTGGAATCGCGCATCCACTGATGTCGTCAGCCGCAACGGGCCCGCGCGTGCTGCAGGGCATTCTTTTTCTCGTGTGTGCCACTGCCTGCTTTGCGGTGCTGGACACCGGCGTGAAGGTGGTCGGCGCCACCATTTCGGTGCTGGTGGCGGTCTGGTTCCGCTACCTGTTCCAGGCGGTGGCGGTCACAGTCTTCATGCTGCCGGTGCGCGGTCGCCGCCTGGTGCAGACGTCACAACCCCGCCAGCAATTGCTGCGCGGCCTGCTGCTGTTCACTGTCAGCGCGCTGTCCTTCATCAGCGTTCAGTACATGCCAGTGGGCGAATTCACCGCCATCGTGATGACCACCCCGCTGGTGGTCACGCTGCTGGCGGCGCTGTTCCTGCACGAAAAGGTGAGCGCACTGCGCTGGCTGCTGGTGGCAGGTGGCTTCGGCGGCGCCCTGCTGGTGGTGCGTCCGGGCGGCGAGCTGTTCGGCTGGGCCAGCCTGCTGCCGCTGGCCATGGTCCTTGCGTACGCGGTGTTCCAGATCCTGACCAGCCGAATGGCGCGCACCGAAGACCCCATGACCATGCACTTCTACACGGGCTGGGTCGGTGCGCTGGCGGCCACGCTGATCGTTCCTCTGGTGTGGCAGGCCATACCCGATATGCGCACACTGGCCCTGCTGTGCCTGGTCGGACTGATGGGCACGGTGGGCCATTTCCTCCTGATCCTGGCCTTTGCCCGGGCGCCCGCATCGACCCTGTCGCCTTATCTTTACGCCCAGATCGGCTTTGCCATGGCCTGCGGCTGGCTGGTGTTCGACCATGTTCCCGGAAAGCTGGAGCTGGCCGGCATGGGGCTGATCGTTCTGTGCGGCGCCACCGCCAGCTGGCTCACAGCCCGGCTGCCCCGACCACCGGCCCCTCGCGCACAATGAACCCATGTCGCAGTACTTTGAAGTCCACCCGGACAATCCACAACCGCGGCTGCTGAAGCAGGCGGTACAGCTCCTGGAGCGTGGAGGCGTGCTGGCTGTGCCGACCGACTCCAGCTATGCCCTGGTCTGCCACCTCGACGACAAGGCTGCCGCCGACCGGCTGCGTCGAATCAGGCAGGTCGACGACCGCCACCACCTGACCCTGCTGTGCCGCGATCTCAGCGAGGTGGCCAGCTACGCTCGCGTCGACAACCGGCAGTACCGGCTGCTCAAGCTGGCCACGCCGGGACCCTACACGTTCATTCTTGAGGCCAGCAAGGAAGTGCCCCGGCGCGTCAGCCACCCCTCGCGCAAGACAATTGGCCTGCGCGTGCCCCAGCACCGCGCGCTGGCCGAGCTGCTGGCGCTCCACAACGCCCCCCTGCTGGCCACCACGCTGATTCCGCCCGGCGAGAACGACCCGCTCAACGACGCCCATGAGATCCGGGAGCGCTTCGAGCACGAGCTGGCCGGGGTGCTCGACGCCGGCGCCTGTGCACTGGCGCCCACCACCGTGATCGACCTCACGCCCATGGGAACGGGGGGCGAGCCCGAGGTGCTGCGCCAGGGCCAGGGCCCGCTGCATCCATTGGGCCTCTAGTTCCGCCTGCTGCACCAGCAGTGCCCGGATGCCCCATCTGGGACAATAGCCGTTTTGCCCCAGTTGCCATGGACTTTGCCCTCATCATCCAGACCGTTGCCATCTACGCCATCCCGGTGCTCTTCGCGATCACCGTGCACGAGGCGGCCCATGGCTATGCGGCCCGGCACTTCGGCGACAACACCGCGCACATGCTCGGGCGCATCACGCTCAACCCGGTCAAACACATCGATCCGCTCGGCACCATTGCGATGCCGCTGATGCTGTATTTCGCCACGGCAGGGACTTTTCTGTTCGGTTATGCCAAGCCGGTACCGGTGAATTTCGGTCGACTGCGCAACCCCAAACGCGACATGATCTGGGTTGCCCTGGCCGGCCCGGGCGCCAACCTGGTGCAGGCCATCGGCTGGACTGTGCTGCTCTACATGCTGGTGGCTTCGGGCGTGGAAGAACGCTTCTTCATCGAGATGTGCCGCGCCGGTGTGCTGGTCAACCTCGTGATGTTCGCCTTCAACATGTTTCCGCTGCCCCCGCTGGACGGTGGCCGCATTCTGGTCGGGCTGCTGCCCAACCAGCTGGCCTACACCGTATCCCGGGTGGAACCCTACGGGTTCTTCATCGTGCTGGCCCTGGTCCTGACCGGCGTGGTGGGCAACCTCTGGCTTCGCCCACTCATGAACCTGTCTGCCCAGGCCATCGAACTCCTGCTGACCCCGCTGCGCCTGCTGCTGCTCTGATTTCCCTACCTGCTCCATGAAGACCCTGCGCGTTCTCACCGGTATCACCACCTCAGGCACTCCGCACCTGGGCAACTATGTGGGGGCCATCCGCCCCACCGTGCGTGCCAGCCGACTGGCCCATGTCGACAGTTTCTATTTCCTGGCCGACTACCACGCCCTGATCAAGGTCGGTGAACCGGCGCGCGTGCAGCGCTCCACGCTGGAGATTGCGGCCACCTGGCTGGCCTGTGGCCTGGATCCGGAGAAAGTCACCTTCTACCGTCAGTCCGACATCCCCGAAATTCCGGAGCTCACCTGGCTGCTGACCTGCGTGACCGGCAAGGGCCTGCTCAACCGCGCCCATGCTTACAAGGCCTCGGTGGACAAAAACAACGCCGCTGGCCTGGAACCTGATGATGGCGTGACGGCAGGCCTGTTCATGTACCCGGTGCTGATGGCGGCCGACATCCTGATGTTCAATGCACACAAGGTGCCGGTCGGCCGGGATCAGGTGCAGCACATCGAGATGGCGCGCGACATGGCATCGAGCTTCAACCACCTGTACGGCGAGCACTTCACCCTGCCCGAAGCGGAGATCGAGGCGCACGTGGCCACGCTGCCGGGCCTGGACGGCCGCAAGATGAGCAAGAGCTACGACAACACCATTCCGCTGTTCGTGCCGCGGGATCAGCTGCGAAAACTCATCATGGGCATCGTGACCGACTCCAGGGCACCCGGCGAGCCCAAAGACACCGAAGGGTCGGCCCTGTTCCAGATCTACCAGGCCTTCGCCAGCGCCGAGGAAACCGCCAGCCTGGCCAAGTCCTACGCAGACGGCATCGCCTGGGGCGACGCCAAGCAACTGCTGTTTGAGCGGCTGGACCAGGAAATTGCCCCCATGCGGGCGGTGTACGACGAGCTGATGAATGACCCGGCCCGCATCGAGCGCACATTGCGCGCGGGTGCCGAGAAAGCCCGCGCCACGTCCCGCCCGTTCACCGATCGACTGCGCCACGCGGTGGGCCTTCGCGCACTGGACAGCCAGGGCGGCGACACCCCATTGGCCAAGACGGGCAAGACCGCAGCGCCGGTGTTCAAGCAATACCGGGAGGCCGACGGCCAGTTCCGTTTCAAGTTGCTGGATGCCAAGGGTACGCTGCTGCTGCAAAGCACCGGGTTTGCCTCGCCGCGAGAAGCCGCCCAGGCCATTGCCAGGCTGCGCCAGGAGGGAACAGCCGCCCTGGCCGACCTGCGATCCCGGCTGGAGATGCAGGCAGAAATCGGGTCTGTGGCGAACGCCCTGGCCCATTTCCGTGACGAAGACTGAGGCGGCTCTGGGGACAGCGGGCCTGCCGCCGCGCCACTCTGCGCCATCTGTGCCGGAAAAATCGGCAAAAAGTCCACCCTCTCCTTCTTGCAGGCTATCGCCAAACCCACGCTTTGCCGATATCCTAGGACCTTGACCGAATCTTGTAATACTATACTTTCGCTATGAGCATTTTTGTCATTGATGACCACCCACTGATGCGGGAAGCCGTGGTCATGCTGCTGCGCCGTCTGCGGGCTTCGACCCAGGTGGTGGAGCTGGAGCGGCTGGCCTCGGTCAGTCGTGCCATTGCGGAGCATGGTGAACCCGAACTGGTGTGCCTGGACCTCAAGCTGCCAGATACCAACGGCGTCTCGGGCGTACGGGAAATCCGGCAGATGCTGCCCGACACGTCCCTGATCGTGCTGTCCGCTTCGCCGGCATCCGACTACGAGGACCTGTCGCGCGAGGCGGGCGCCGATGCCTATGTCGAAAAATCAGCCGGCGCGGCCCAGATCGCCCGGGTGCTGCGCGAGTTCCTCGCCGACGAGCCCGAAGACGAGAACGCGCCGACCATTCCGGAGAAACTCTCCAAGCGGCAGAAGCAGCTGCTGGTCATGCTGGACCGCGGGCTTTCCAACCGCGACATTGCCGAGCAGCTGCAGATCAGTGAGCACACCGTCAAGGTGCACCTGTGGCGCCTGTTCAGACGTCTCAACGTCAAGAGCCGTTCTCAGGCCAGTCACTTGGCGCGCACGGCAGGACTGCTGGAACTCTGAAGCCCCGAAGCTTCTCCTGCGCCTGACAGCGGTCAGGCACTGGCCTTTGAACGGGTGACGGGCAGGGGCCGCGTCAGCTCCCGCAGTTCGGTCGACTGGGTGAAGGCCGGCACCATCACACGGAACACACTGCCCCGGTTGGCTTCGGAATTGAGGGCCAGCTGGTAGCCCATCAGTGTGGCCAGCTTGGACACGATGGTCAGACCCAGGCCCAGACTGTCCTCGGTGCCCTGATGCTGGGAGACACGGAAAAACTCCTGGAAGATGGCCTGCTGGTGCTCCCGTGCGATGCCCACGCCAGTGTCCCAGACCTCGAACACCACCATGTCGCGGCGCACCCGCAGCCCCAGCAGCACGCCGCCCCTGTGCGTGTGCTTGAGGGCATTGGACACCAGGTTGCCCAGAATGCGACGCAAGACCACCGGGTCGGCCCAGATCGAGACGTCCGGCGCCCGGGTGCGAAGGCGCAGCGATTTGCCGGCTGCGACTGGCTCAAACTGAAGAACGACGTCGGCCAGCAGCTCACGAACCCGCACGTTCTGAAGCTTGACCTTGTAGTTGCCGGCATCGATGCGGGTCAGGTCGAACAGCGAGTCGAACAGCTCGTTGATGGCCCGGGTCGACTGAAGGATGCGCGGCGCAATGTCCCGGGCCATCTCGGGCTCGGTGGCCAGCCAGTCGGCGTAGAGGCTCAGCGCGTGCACCGGCTGGCGCAGGTCATGGGCTGCCGAGGCCAGAAAGCGGTTCTTGGTGGCCACGGCGCGCAGCGAGGCACGCGTCTGCAAGGTCAGCGAATCGATCAGCTCCTGGTTGGAGAATTGCAGTTCCAGATTGGAATGCTGGGTGGCCTGAAGGCGCCGCCCACCCACCAGCAACAACCACCAGTAGACCATCAGCAGTCCGACCAGCATCGTCATGTTCTCGAGTGTCTGGCGGTCCAGCCCGCGAAACGCGATCTGCAGCAGGATGCCGACCGTCACCGTCAGCAGCATGGCCGCGTTGCTGGCCCGGAACAGCGGGAACCAGGCGCTGAGGGTGATGATGGAAATCAGTCCCTGCGCCAGCGCAACCAGGGCACAGACAAACTGGACATAGATGTCGGCCTGCAGAAAAGACATGCCTACCGGGGCACCCCACAGGGTGGCCGCCAACACCCACGACCAGCTGTAGCGGCGGATGAAATCCTGGCGTGTGGTGCCCCCCACACTGTCGTAGCGCATGCGGTAGATGGCGATCACCCGGTAGCGATGCAACAGCATGAACACCATCAGGCAGGACCAGACCAGCAGCAGGTAGGTGTTGACCTCGCCGGCCAGCAGGAAGATCAGCGCTGGCAAGGCCATGCAGGAGGCCAGCAGTGAGGTCAACGCGCCATCCATGACGACACCGATCAGCTGAGCGTTCACCCATTGCTCTCGCACCTCCGGTGAAGCGGGAATGTGCTGGTGGGTCGCTGGCTGGGTATCGACAAGCATCGGGCGCGCAGGTGAATGCAGTTCCAGTCATTGTCGCACTCCGTTTGAAGGTGGACGTCTCCCGGAACCCACACCAGGAAACTGCTAGAATGCCGGGCTTGACCGCGGAGAGGTGGCAGAGTGGTCGAATGCACCGGATTCGAAATCCGGCATACAGGATCTCCTGTATCGAGGGTTCGAATCCCTCCTTCTCCGCCACAAATCGAAAAGCCCGGCACCGCCGGGCTTTTTCTTTGGTCGCTCGGCCAATGTCAGGCCGACAGCCGCTCCATGCCGCCCATGTAGGGCCTCAGCACATCTGGCACGGTCACGCTGCCGTCCGCGTTCTGGTAGTTCTCCAGCACCGCGACCAGGGCACGGCCCACCGCCAGGCCGGAACCGTTGAGGGTGTGGACCAATTCGTTCTTTCCCTGGGCATTCTTGAAGCGCGCCTGCAGGCGGCGCGCCTGGAAGGCTTCGCAGTTGGACACCGAGCTGATCTCGCGGTAGGTGCCCTGCGCCGGCACCCAGACTTCCAGGTCGTAGGTCTTGCTGGCGCCAAAGCCCATGTCGCCGGTGCACAGGCTCATCACCCGGTAGGGCAGGCCCAGTTTCTGAAGGACAGCCTCGGCATGCCGGGTCATCTCCTCCAGCGCCTCGTAGCTCTTGTCCGGGTGCACGATCTGCACCATCTCGACCTTGTCAAACTGGTGCTGGCGGATCATGCCGCGCGTGTCGCGCCCGGCGCTGCCGGCTTCGGAACGGAAGCAGGGGGTATGCGCCGTCATCTTGATCGGCAGTTCCGGTTCGGCCAGCACGGTGTCGCGCACCACGTTGGTCAGCGTCACCTCGCTGGTCGGGATCAGGTAGAGCGCCTGGTTCTCCTCGCCGCCTTCCTGTCCACCCTTGTTGGCGGCGAAAAGGTCGGCCTCGAACTTTGGAAGCTGACCGGTGCCACGCAGTGTGGCGGCGTTGACGATGTAGGGCGTGTAGCACTCGGTATAACCGTGCTCCTGCGTCTGCACGTCCAGCATGAACTGGGCGAGCGCGCGGTGCAGACGGGCGATCGGCCCGCGCATGAAGGTGAAGCGGGATCCCGCCAGCTTCGTCCCCGTGTCGAAGTCCAGGCCCAGCTTCTCGCCGATGTCCACGTGGTCGCGGACATCGAAGTCAAATGCGCGCGGCGTGCCCCACTGGCGCACCATCACGTTGCCCTCCTCGCCAGTCCCCACCGGCACGCTCTCGTGCGGCAGGTTGGGCACCGCCAGCAACTGGGCCTGCAGCTCGGTCTGGATCACGTCCAGCCGCGCGGCCGAGGCCTCCAATTCGGCCTTCATCTCGCCCACCTGGGCCATCACCGCATCGGCCTCGGCATGCTGGCCCTTGCCCTTGAGCATGCCGATCTGCTTGGACAGGCTGTTTCGCTGGGCCTGCAGGGCCTCGGTGCGGGTCTGCAAGGCCTTGCGCTCGTGTTCCAGTGACTGGAAAGCCTGGACGTCCAGGTAGGGCTGCGGGTTCTTGCGGGTTTCCAGGCGCGCCACCACGGCGTCCAGGTCTTTGCGGAGTTGAAGGATGTCTAGCATGTGCAGATTGTAGGGAGCGGCCTCAGCGAATGTGTTCGAACGGACCCTCACCTTCGATCTTCAGGCCCTTGGGCAGCGGGAACTTGATGGTTTCTGTCAGACCCTCCATGCGGCGCACGGTGATGGCTCCGAGCTCGCGCAGGCGCTCGATGACCTGCTGCACCAGGATGTCGGGTGCGGAGGCGCCTGCGGTCAGACCCACGCGCTGCTTGCCCTCGAACCACTGAGCCTTCAGTTCACTGGCGTCGTCCACCATGTAGGACTCGGTGCCCAGCCGGTGCGCCACTTCGCGCAGGCGGTTGCTGTTGCTGCTGGTCGGGCTGCCCACCACGATCACGATGTCGACCTGCGGACTCAGCAGCTTGACGGCATCCTGGCGGTTCTGTGTGGCATAGCAGATATCCTGCTGCTTGGGTTCGCGCACCTTGGGGAAACGCGCCTTCACGGCGGCCAGGATGCCAGCCGTATCGTCCACCGACAGGGTGGTCTGCGTCACCACCGCCAGCAACTCCGTCTGTTTCGGTTGCACCCGGGCGACGTCCTCGACATCCTCCACCAGGTGGATACCTTCGCTGAGCTGGCCCATTGTGCCCTCCACCTCGGGGTGACCCTTGTGGCCGATCATGATGAATTCGTAGCCTTCCCTGTGCAGCTTGGCCACCTCGACATGCACCTTGGTCACCAGCGGACAGGTGGCATCGAAGATGCGGAAGCCCCTGCGCGCGGCCTCGTCCTGAACCGCCTTGCTCACTCCATGTGCGGAAAAGACCAGCGTGGCACCTGGGGGCACCTCATCCAGCTCCTCGATGAAGATCGCTCCTTTTTCCCTGAGATCGTTCACCACGTAGGTGTTGTGCACGATTTCGTGGCGCACGTAGATGGGCCGGCCGAACTTGGCCAGCGCACGTTCGACGATTTCGATGGCGCGGTCGACGCCGGCACAGAAACCCCTGGGTTCTGCCAACAGAATTTCAGACATCAAAGGACTCCAATGAGCTGGACTTCAAACCTCACCGGCTGGCCGGCCAGCGGGTGGTTGAAGTCAAACAGCACCGCGCCGTCGGCACGGACCTCGCGCACGGCCCCGGCATAGCTGCCCAAGCCGTCGGGGGTCGGGAACTGGACCACATCGCCCGCGGCGTACTGCTCGTGGGGGTCGCCCAACTCGCTCAGCAGCTTGCGCGCCACCCACTGGACCATGTCGGCCTGGTGTTCACCGAAGGCCTCACCAGGTGCCAGGTCGATGGTCGTCCGGACGCCCTCCTCCAGCCCGATCAGGTGCTGCTCGATGGCAGGTGAAAGCTGGCCACTGCCGATGCTCAGCGTGGCCGGCTGCCCCTCGAAGGTGTCGATCAGCACTTGCCCATCGGGTCCCGAAAGGCGGTAGTGCAGCGTGAGAAAAGAGCCTTCCTGGACCTGTGGCATGGACGATCGGGGGATGTTTGGGAAGAAAGCACCAGCGCCGCCTCCCCGAAAAAGGGGATGCAAAGCACCGGGGTACAAATGCGTATTGTAAAAACCCGGGCCATCAGGGAGGAAACACCATGCCAGAAAGGGTGATGACGGGCCTGCGCGGGCTGCCGGCCGATGCGCGACCACGCGAGAAACTGCTGTCGCGCGGGCCATCGGCCCTGGGCGATGCCGAACTGCTGGCACTGCTGCTGCGTACCGGCCTGCCCGGCAAGCATGTGCTGCAGTTGGCCCAGGAACTGCTCGACCGGTTCGGCGGTCTGGCCGGCCTGCTGCACACCAGCGCCGATGCACTTCGGCAGGTCAAGGGGCTTGGACCGGCCAAGCGGGCCGAGGTGGTGGCGGTACTGGAACTGGCACGCCGTGCGCTGGCCCAGGAACTGCAAAGCCGGCCGCTGTTCGACAGTCCGCGTGCCGTGCGCGACTACCTTCAACTGCAGCTCGGAGCCCGGGCGCACGAAGTGTTTGCCGTGCTCTACCTGGACAGCCAGAACCGCCTGATCGCCCTGGAGGAACTGTTCCGTGGCACGCTCACCCAGACCAGCGTCTACCCGCGAGAGGTGGTGTTGCGCGCCCTGCACCACCACGCAGCCGCTGTGGTGCTCACCCACAACCACCCCAGCGGCGTGGCCGAGCCATCACGAGCCGACGAGTCGCTGACGCAGTCGCTCAAGGCGGCACTGTCCCTGGTGGATGTGCGGGTGCTGGACCATTTCATCGTCACCCGCAACCAGGCCGTATCCATGGCGGAGTTGGGACTGGTCTGAGGGTCATCACCATGCCTTGACCTGCAGGACAAGGTGCTGTCCGACAATGCCGTCATGAAGGTGCATTCTCTGGCCGACCTCAAGCAGCTGCGATCCGTCATGAAGGAACGCGCTGAGGCCACGCTGGCGCGCGAGCGGGCCGAGCGTGAGCGGCTGGAACGCGAAGCGCGTGAACGGCGTCTGTTCGAGCTGGCCGTGGGCCCGGTCCGACCCCTGCGCGATGCGGGTCGGGTGGCCAGTCCGCCCTCCGAAGCGCAGCCCCAGCCCCTGCAGCGGCGCCGGGACGAGGCGGCGGTGATGCGTGAGGCCCTGTCGGACAACTTCGATGTCGAGACGCTGCTGCACACCGACGACCGCCTGAGCTACTTGCGGCCTGGCCTGGGGCCGGATGTGCTGGTGCGGCTGCGCGCCGGCCGGTGGAGCATCCAGCGCCAGATCGATCTGCATGGTCTGCGCACAGACGAAGCCCGGGAGGCACTGGGCCGTTTCCTGCGCGAGTGCCACCAGCGGGGTCTGCGCTGTGTCCGCGTGGTCCATGGCAAGGGTCTGGGATCTCCTGGACGCACCCCCGTGCTCAAGGACCGCGTGCCGCGCTGGCTGGTCCAGAAAAGCGAGGTGCTCGCCTTTGCCCAGGCCCGCCCGGCCGACGGGGGTGCAGGCGCCCTGGTCGTGCTGCTCAGGCAGGCTCAGGGTCTGCCGCGGGAGACCGGTGCCTGAGCGGTGATCCGGTGGTAGCCAAGCAGGCGGCGAACCAGCAGGCGAAACGGCAGCAGAGCCAGTGCGGCCAAAGCCAGCTTGACCCCCCAGTCGGCGCTGGCCAGAGAGACCCACAGCGGCACCTCGGGCCCAAGCCCGAGCAAGGGCAGGACTTCATTGGCCCAGCCCACGTCGTTGCCAGGTTCGATCCAGACCAGGGAGGCCGAGAAGGCGATCGAGAAGAACAGCAGGGTGTCGATGGTCGAGCCCACCAGGGACGATGCCAGCGGTGCGCGCCACCAGATGCCCTCGCGCAGGCGGTCGAACACGGTCACATCCAGCAACTGCGCGACCAGAAAGGCGACGCCCGAGGCCAGAGCAATGCGCAAGGTGACCAGCGGTCCGGCCTCACCGATGATCTGGCTGCCCACCAGGGAGCACACGAGCCCCACGCCAAAGCCGGCCAGCACCACCTTGCGGGCGGCTTTGGGTCCGTGCACGAAGTTGACCAGGTCGGTGACCAGGAAGGCCAGCGGGTAGGTGAACGCGCCCCAGGTCAGCCACTGGCCAAACAGGAACTGCACCAGGATGTTGGAGGCCAGCACGATGGCCGCCATGGCCAGGATGCCGGGGAGAAGGTAGTACATGGTCGGGGACGGCGGTCGGCCGAAAGTGGCGCATCCCGGATTATCCGGGAGCCAGGGCCGGTGCCGGCAACAAGATTGCGCACCCGGTTCAGGGCGTGTTGCGCATCCAGTCGGCGGTCTGGAAGAAACTGGCTGCCAGCCGGCGGCGCAGATCGGGGTCCACGCCAACATCGCCCATGGCCTGATCCATGCAGGCAAGCCACTGGTCACGCTCGCGGATGCCGATGGCAAACGGCATGTGGCGCATGCGCAGCCTCGGGTGACCGAAGCGCTCGGTGTAATGCTGCGGACCACCCAGCCAGCCACACAGGAACCAGTGCAGCTTCTGCCGGGCATCGTCCAGCCCGCTGCCATGCGCCAGCCTCAATTCGCGGTAGGCGGGCTCCAGATCCATCAGGTCATAGAAGCGGTCGACCAGGGCACGCACGGCCGACTCGCCTCCCATCCATTCAAAAGGGGTGGCAGGGGATATGGTCCCTGCGGGCTCTGACTTCATGACGCCGCCCGTCGCAGGGTTTCCACCACGGGCGTGCGCAACACGCCGCGCAGCCCCCACCAGCCGGCGGACAGCGCCAGCACAGCGCCGGCCAGTGCTCCGGCCAGCGGCACCAGGGGCGAGGCGGTCCAGGCAAATTCAAAGGCGTACCGAGCCAGGGCCCAGCCCACCACCACCGCCACCACCGAGGCCAGGGCACCGGCCAGCAGGCCCACACCCAGCAATTCGATGCGCTGGACCTGACGCAACAGGCCCGAACCGGCTCCCACCGCTCGCAGCACCGCAAACTCACGCTCCCGCTCGCCGCGCGTGGCTGTGACCGCGGCCAGCAGCACCACCAGACCGGCGGCCAAGGTGAAGGCAAACAGAAACTCCACCGCACGGATCACCTGCCCGAGCACCCGCTGCACCTGGGCAATGGTCTGGCTCATGTCAACGTTGGTGATGTTCGGAAACTGGCGCACCAGTGCATTGTCAAAACGGGTACCGGACGGGGGCGCCCGGAAGGCACTGATGTAGGTCAGCGGCACGTCGCTCATCTCGGCACGTGGGAAGATCACGAAGAAGTTGACCCGCATGGACCCCCAATCGACCTTGCGCAGGCTGGTGATGCGCCCTTCGGTGACGATGCCGGCGATGTCGAAGCCCAGCCGGTCACCGAGCTTGAGGCCCAGCTCCTGGGCCAATCCTTCTTCGACGCTGATGGCATCGGCCTCGTCTTCGGTCCAGTTGCCTGCCACCACCGGGTTGTGGGGCGGCAGGCTGGCGCTGTGGGACAGGTTGAATTCACGTTCGACCAGGCGCTGGGCTCGGTCGGTGGCGAAGCTGTCAGGGTCGACCGTCTGGCCGTTGATGCTGACCAGGCGACCACGGATCATGGGGTACCAGTCGAAATTCTGCACGCCCGCCTCCACCAGCGCAGCGCGAAACGCTGCATCCTGTTCGGGCTGAATGTTGATGACGAAGCGGTCGGGCGCATCGGGTGGCGTGGCATTGCGCCAGCTGGCGATCAGATCGGTGCGCAGCAAGACCAGCAGCACCAAGGCAAGCAACCCCACCGAAAGTGCACTGATCTGCACCACGGCGAACACCGGTCTGGCCGACAGCTGGCGGGTGGCCATGATCAGGGCTCGGGGTGCGGTGGCTTCGTTGACGCTGGCGCGCAGCAGGCGCACCGCGACATAGCTGACTGCGGCAAACAGCAGCACGGCCACCGCAAACCCGCCGACCGCGATGCCACCGAGCTTGAGGTCGCGGCTGGCCATCATGAGCAGGCTGGCGAACCCGATCACGCCCAGCGACAGGACAGCCAGGCTGGCGGGCTTGAGCTGCCCGACATCGCGCCGGATCACACGCAGCGGCGGCACCTGAGCCAGCTGCAGCACTGGAGGAAGCCCGAAGGCGATCATCAGGGTCAGGCCCATGCCCAGCCCCAGCCAGACGGGTTTGAGACCCGGCGCCGGCAACCCCGCCTCGACCAGACCGGCCAGCAGGACGACAAACACGTGGTGCACCAGGAAACCCAGCACCAGGCCTGCGGCGCTGGCCAGCAACCCCACCAGCACAAACTCCAGCGTGTAGGCCCTGGCCATGGTGCCCTGGGACAAGCCCAGCACCCGCAACATGGCGCAGTCGTCGAGGTGGCGTTGGGCAAAGCCGCGCGAGGCGATCGCCACCGCCACCGCACACAGCAGCGCGGCCAGCAGGGCGACCAGGTTGAGGAATTTCTCGGCACGCTCCAAAGTCTGTTGCATCTCCGGACGCCCGCCCTCCAACGACTCCAGCCGGATGCCGCGCACCTCGGGCCGGTCGATCTCGGCCTCGGCCCAGCGGACAAACCTGGCCACGGCCGCATCGTCACCCGCCACCGCCAGACGGTAGTTCAGGCGGCTGGCCGGCTGCACCAGTCCGGTTGCCGGCAAGTCATCCGCATGGATCATGACCCGGGGCGCGAAGCTCATGAAGCCGGCGCCCCGGTCGGGCTCGACCACAATCACCTTGTCCAGCGTGAACGCGCTGTCGCCCAGCCACAGGGTCTGTCCGATCTCCAGTTCGAGTACACCCAGCAGCGACGCATCGACCCAGGCACGCCCGCGTGGCGGCACAGCGGCGACCACCTCCTCGGTTCCTCCGGGGTGATCGGCCACGCGAAGACTGCCACGCAAGGGGTAGCCATCGCCCACCGCTTTCAACGCCACCAGACGGGCCGCGCCGCCCAGGTCATCGGGCGCCCTGCCCATGGTGGGGAAGCTCAGGGTGCGCGCCACTTGCAGGCCTTGCTCGCGCGCCTGCGCCTCGAAAGCGGTTGATGCCGGCTGGTCGCTGCTGATCACCGCGTCGCCACCGATCAGCGCCCGGGCATCGCGCTGCAAACCGTTCTGCAGGCGATCGGCAAAGAAGCCGACAGCGGTCAAAGCCGCCACCGCCAGGGTCACGGCGATCAGCAGCAGCCGCAACTCCCCCGCCCGCCAGTCACGCCATAGCGTGCGCCAGCCCAGAGACCAGAAAGAAACAGGAACAGCCGTCATGGGCGAACCATACCCGATCCGGGCAAACCCTGTGTTTCAGGGCCGTTTCCGAGCCCGGAGCCAGGCTAGGGCTTTGCGCCGACCACCACCGTCACCATGCGACCGGGCTGCAGCACCCGCTGGAAGGCCCGGAGGATGTCTTGCGCCGTGACGGCCTGAACCCGGTCGGTCCAGTGCTCCAGGTAATCCAGCGGCAGGCCGTTCCACGCAATGTTGGCCACGTTGTCGAGCAATTTGCGGTTGCTGTCCAGGCGCAGGCCGAAGCCATTGACCAGATTGTCCTTGGCCGCCTGCAGTTCGGCTTCGGTCGGCCCGTCCGCCACGAACCTGGCCACCACCTCGCGCGCCACCGACAGCGCCAGGTCGGCCTGGTCAGGGCGGGTGGTCAGCCCGAGCTGGAAGGCGCCAGCGTGCAGGCCCGGCGCAAAGTAGCTGTACACGCTGTAGCTCAGGCCGCGCTGCTCCCTCACTTCGTTGGTCAGGCGCGAGACGAAGCCGCCGCCACCCAGGATGTGGTTGCCCACCAGCAGGGCAAAGAAGTCGGGGTCGTTGCGGCGGTAGCCAGGTTGGCCAACCAGCACCTGTGCCTGGGCGGCGTCGAAGGGCAGTCGCTCTTCGACGGCCTGGGCCAGGGGCTGCACCTCGGATACAGCGGGCAGGTCCGCGCAGCCATGGACCTGCAGCGGGGCCATCAGCTCGCTGACGATGCGGTCTGCGGTGGCGCGGTCGATGGCACCCACCAGGCTGACCTGGGCGCGGCAGGCGACAACATGCTGGCGCCAGAAGCGCTGCATGTCTGCCACGCCGATGGCCGCCAGGGTTTCGGCCGTCGCTTCCTGACCGTAAGGGTGACCGCGGTAGACCGCGCGCGCAAAGGCACGTCCGGCATGGGTGGCGGGGCGGGTGTCGGCCTCACGCAGACTGGCGACCAGACGCTCACGGTCGCGCTGCCAGACGGACTCGGGCCAGGCCGGGGCTGCCATTTGGCGCGCCGCAAGGCGGACCGCGCCAGACATCAGGTCTTCGCGCGTGAGGGTGCGCAGCGAAAGGCTGAAGCGGTCACTGCCGACGCTGGCACCGAACTGCGCTCCGAGGTCGACCCAGGCTTCGCTGAGGCGGTTTTCATCGAGGGCCGGCATGTCACCCTGGGCCAGCACGCCCGCCGACAGCAGGGATGCGGTGGCACTGGCCAGACCGGCCTGGGCAGCCGGATCGCGCCGACTGCCGCCGTCGACATCGATCTGCACGTCGAGCATGGGAATGGTCGGGCTGGCCACCAGGTAGACGCGGGCACCGCTGCCATGCACCCAGTGTTCGATGGGAATGGCGGCGCGGGCGGTGCAGACCATAGCGGTCAGGGCCAGCACCAGAGGCAGGGCAACGCGCCGTCGCAGGCGGTGGTACCAGGTCGGTGCTTGGCGGTGGTTGGTGTGAGTCGGTGTCATCGGCTTGTTCGGGAGTCTGTCGGACGCCACTTCAATGGCGGGTCAGCGCCGGGCGCTGGCCGCTCGGGGTGGTCGGGATTTCGCGCCGGATCGGATCGGGCACCAGCACCGCGGTATTCAGGCCGTCGTCGCCAAACAGGCGCTGTGCCACCGAACGCACCTGTTCGGCGGTCACCCCTTGCAGCCGGGCCAGCAGCTGTTCTCCGGCGTCCACATCCATGCCGTTGACCCAGTAACTGCCCAGCTCGCGGGCCTGGTTGAAGATGGAATCGAGCTTGTAGACCTCGCCCGCCGTCCACTGGGTCTTCACACGCTGCAGCTCGGCTTCGGTGATGCCCTCCCGGGCGATGCGTTCGATCTCGGCCTTGAGGCCGGCCGAAGCCATCTCGGCCGTCACGCCTCGCGCCGGCACGGCGCTCAGGACAAACAGCTGCGGACCCCGGCCCATGAGGCCATAGGACGCGCCGGCGCTGTCGGCGATGCGCTTGCCCCCGGCACCCGATCCCTGCACCAGGGCCCTCTCCAGTCGGGCGCCACTGTAACCGTCGAGCACGGCCGACAGCACGGTCAGGGCCAGGGCGTCCTGGTCGTCACGGGTGTCGCCGCCCCGCCAGCGCGGCACTTTCCAGCCCAGCACGACCATGCCCTGCTCGACCGCAGCGCGGTACTCCATGCGCCGGGGGCCGGCCTGGGCGGGTTCGTCACGGGGCTTTCGGATTGGCGTGGCCCGCGCCGGCAATGGTCCGTACAGCTCCTCGGCGAGTGCCCGAACGCGATCCACATCCACGTCACCGACCACCACCAGGGCCGCATTGGAGGGGGTGTACCACTGCCGATAGAAGGCCCGCGCGTCTTCCGGAGTCATGGCGTCGAGATCGCTCATCCAGCCGATGATGGGACGTCGGTACGGGTGGGCCTGGAAGGCCATGGCGTTGAAAGCCTCGAACATGCGCGCGCGAGGCGATTCTTCGGTGCGCTGGCGCCGTTCTTCCTTGACCACCTCGATTTCGCGGGTGAATTCGTCGTCGGGCCACTGGTTGCGGGCAAAGCGATCAGCCTCCAGGCGCATCACGGCCTCCAGATGGCGGACCGGGACCTGCTGGTGGTAGGCGGTGGCGTCACGACTGGTGAAGGCGTTGTCGCGACCACCCAGGGCCGCCACGCGGCGCGAAAACTCGCCGGGTTTGAGGTCGGGTGTGCCCTTGAACATCATGTGCTCCAGCACATGGGCCACGCCCGAAGTGCCATCCACCTCGTCGATGGAGCCGACCCGCACCCAAAGCATGTGGGCCGCCGTGGGCGAGCGCCGGTCGGGTCTGACGATGACGGTCATGCCATTGGCCAGCGTGAATCGGTGGGTCTGGGCGGCCTGAACAGGAGCGGGTTCTTCGGCGGTCGTCCGGGGCGTCTGCGCATGTGCGGGGATCAGTGGCGTCAGCACCAGCGCAAGCAGGGCACAGGTGAAGCCCACGACGCAGCGCAGGCGGTCAGGCAGGTGGAATGGGGGTTTCATAGAATGGTGAAGATACTTGAGATTGAAAAATGTTCTCGTTCTTCCGCAAGAAAACACCTGCCACACCACCACCGCCTGCCGCGCAAGCGCCTGCTCCAGCACCGGCCTTGCCGCTGCAGCCGCCGACCGAGCAGGTACCCCCAACCGCGATCGAAGCCGCTGGCGTCGCGACTTCGGCGGCTGTGCCAGAGCCGGCTCCGGCGGCACGGCAAGGCTGGCTGGACCGGCTCAAGGCCGGCCTGCGCAAGACCGGCAGCGGTATCGCCACGGTATTCACCGGCACCCGCATTGACGAGGACCTGTACGAGGAACTGGAAGCCGCGCTGCTGATGGCCGACACCGGCGTCAAGGCCACCGAGCACCTGCTCAAGGACCTGCGCCGGCGTGTCAAGGAGGCCAAGGCAACCGATCCTGCCGCCGTCAAGGGCTTGCTGGCCGAGGCGATTGCCGATCTGCTGGCGCCGCTGCAGAAGGCGCTGGTGATCGGCGAGCACAAGCCGACCGTGATCATGGTGGCGGGCGTCAACGGTGCAGGCAAGACCACCTCCATCGGCAAGCTCACCCGCCACATGGCCAACGAAGGCGCCAGCGTCCTGCTGGCGGCGGCAGACACCTTCCGTGCCGCCGCGCGCGAACAGCTGGCCGTCTGGGCGGACCGCAACACGGTGGAGATCATCACCCAGCAGGGTGGTGACCCGGCTGCGGTGAGCTTCGACGCCGTGACCGCCGGCAAAGCGCGCGGCAAGGACGTGGTGCTGGTGGACACCGCAGGACGTCTACCGACCCAGCTGCACCTGATGGAGGAGCTGCGCAAGATCAAGCGTGTGGTCCAAAAGGCGGACGCATCCAGCCCTCATGAGGTGCTGCTGGTGATCGACGGCAACACCGGCCAGAACGCGCTGGCTCAGGTCAAGGCCTTCGACGATGCGCTGTCGCTGACAGGTCTGGTCATCACCAAGCTGGACGGCACCGCCAAGGGCGGTGTCATCTGCGCCATTGCCATGGAGCGACCGGTGCCGGTCTATTTCATTGGCGTCGGCGAAAAGCTGGAAGACCTGGAGACGTTTGATGCGCGGGAGTTTGCGCAGGCGTTGCTGAACTGACCCCCACGCGCCACTGCTGCGCAGGTCGCCGATCAGTTGTCGTCGGCGTAGTTTCGCCACTGCTTCATGGCGTTGCGCATGGTCAACACCTGGCGCTCGAGGGTCGGGCAGGCCTTGCACATGGCCATGTGCACCCGCAAGGCTGCGCGCTCGATCACCGGCAGGTCGCGGTCCTCCCGGGCGATGACCAGGGCGGTCACCTCCTTGCAGGTGCGCATGAGGGGCATCTTTCTGAGCAGGCGATTCATCGGGACGCAAACCAGTTGAGCTCCAGGCACTCGCGCAGGCGAAGTCGGGCGCGGTGCAGCTGAACGTAAAGATTGGTCGGGGTCAACGCCAGTTCCTTACAGATCTCGTCGCTGGACATTTCCAGCCACTCGCGCATCAGGAACAATCGTCCCTGTACCGGTGGGAGTTTTTCGGCGCAGGCATCGAGCACCGCCATGAACTGGCGGCTGCTGAGGTCCTGCTCAGGGTTGCCCCAGTCGGCGGGCCTTTCGGCAAAGTGTCCGTCGGACTTGAAGAGCATGTGCTCCAGCGGGTCGGCGCTCTCGTCGTCAGAACCGCTGTCCAAAGTCACCTCGCGCTGGTGATGGCGAATCAAGTCGATGATCTTGTGCTTGAGGATGCCGACCAGCCAGGTCTTGAGCTGTGATCGGGCCTCGAATGCCTGCGGTTTGGCCAGTGCCGCAAGGATGGTTTCGGAAACCGCGTCCTCGGCCCAGACCTCGTTCCGCAGCTGCAGGCGAGCGAATTTGAGCAGGTAGGCGCGCAGTTCGGCCACCTGGTGTTCGAAGTCGGGTATCGGAGCGATCATGAAGATGGCGCATTCTGGCTCCACAGGCCAGCGTGGCCGAGATGATAGATGCAGGTCTGTCGAGCCAATCGCATTGGCCCTGTAAGAAAGCTGCCATCAACTCGACCCACCCAAAGTCCGGTATTTCCCGGCATCGGTAAGATGAATCGCCTGAACCTGAGCCACTGCTCTGCCCTCAATCCGCGCCCAACGAAAATGATGCCTGCACACAGCCCCACATGCATTGACCGAAGGCAGGCTCTGGTCTGGATGACCGCCAGCGCCACCGCCCTGTTCACGCCCCTTTCCGTCCTTGCTCAGCACCGTCCGTGGTCCGATATTGCGGCGGCGGCACGCGGCCAGACGGTGTTCTTCAACGCTTGGGCGGGCAGCGACCGCACCAACGCCTACCTGCAGTGGGTGGCGGCTGAGGTGCAGAAGGCCCATGGCATCAAGCTTGAACACGTCAAGATCACCGACGCGGCTGATGTGGTCAAGCGGGTGCGGGCGGAGAAGGCCGCTGGGCGCAAGGCCCGCGAGGGCACAGTGGACCTGGTCTGGATCAACGGCGAGAACTTCGCCGCGATGAAGGCCGACGATCTGTTGCTGGCCCCTTGGGCCGAACAATTGCCCAACTTTGCCAAGGTGGACACGGTGGGCAAGCCGACCACACTCAACGATTTCTCGGTGCCCACCGATGGCCTGGAGTCGCCCTGGGGTATGGCACAGTTCACCTTCTTCGCCGACAGCCAGCGCCTGCCCGCACCGCCACAGAGCATGGGAGAACTGCTGGCACTGGCCAGGCGGCAGCCGGGCCGCATCACCTACCCCCGCCTGCCCGACTTCACTGGCACCACCTTCATCAAGCAGGCGTTGATCGACACAGTGGCTGACCGCGCCGTGTTGGCCAAGCCGCCTGTGCAAGCCGATTTCGAGCGCATCACCGCCCCCCTGTGGCGCTTGCTGGACGAGCTGCACCCGCACCTGTGGCGCGGCGGGCGTCAATTCCCGCAGAGCCCGGCGGCCATTCGCCAGATGGTGGCCGACGGTGAGCTGCTGTTGGGCATGACCTTCAACCCGAACGAGGCGGCCAATGAGATCGCCGCCAGACGCCTGCCGGCCTCCGTCAGAAGCTGGCAGTTTGCGGGCGGCACCATCGGCAACACGCACTTCGTTGCCATTCCCTACAACGCGCGGGCGCCGGAGGGTGCCCAGGTGGTGGCCAATTTTCTGCTGTCGGCTCGGGCCCAGGCACGCAAGGCCGACATCACGGTCTGGGGTGACCCGACGGTGCTGGACCTGGCCCGCCTCACCCCTGAAGAACGCGCCGAGTTCCCGGCCCAGACGCTGCCGGGTCAGGTGACCGCACCGGCCCCCACCTTGCCCGAGCCCCATGCCACCTGGGTGGACCCGGTGGAAAGGGAATGGATCCGGCGCTACGCCCGGTGACCCGCTTGCGCTCGCGCTGGCCAGCCGTCGCCCTGCTGGCCGTCGTGTTCGTGCCGCTGCTGGCGGTCGTGCTGCTGGCCCTGCAGTCGCTGGCTGATGGGGTGGCGTGGCAGGCGCTGTGGACTGCACCACAAACCCCCACAGCCCTCGCCCTGACCCTGTGGACCGGCCTGGTCTCCACCGTTCTGGCCTGGTGGATCAGTGCCTGGCTGCTGGCGCAGGGTTTCGTGCGCCAGGGTTTGTCCGGCATGACCCGAGCGTTGCCGGCGATGCTGGCGACACCCCACGCGGCACTGGCCATTGGCCTGGTGTTTCTGGTGGCTCCCAGCGGCTGGCTGCTGCGCGCTGCGTCCCCTTGGCTGACCGGGTTCGAGTTTCCGCCGCCCTGGCCCACAACCCAGGACCCCTGGGGTCTGGGCCTGATCGTGGCACTTGTGCTCAAGGAGGTGCCTTTCCTGCTCTGGACTGCCGCCAGCCAGCTGCAGCGCGACGACGTTCGCCGACGCTGGCAAGCCGAGCACAGCCTGGCACAGACGCTGGGCTATGGTCCGTCGCAGGCCTGGTGGCGGGTGATCTGGCCACAACTGGCGCCGCGACTGCTGTGGCCACTGATGGCGGTGCTGGCCTACGGCCTGACAGTGGTCGACATGGCCCTGGTGATCGGGCCGGCCAGTCCGCCGACACTGGCGGTACTGGCCTGGCAATGGTTGCAGGATGCCGACCTTGCCGTGAACGCCCAGGGAGCCGCAGCAGGTGGCCTGCTGGGATTGCTGGTGCTGGTCAACGGGCTCGTCTGGTGGCGAACGAGCCGGCGGCGCCCGCGCTGGCCGAACGGTCGGCGTGGGCGACTGCCCTCTGCCATGGAGCTCCCTCACACCAAACGTCCTGTCCCGAATCGAGCCTGGTATGCCCTGGTACTTGTTTACGCCGCCATCCTGCTGGCGCTGGCGGTCGGCAGCGTGGCCGGTGTCTGGCCGTTTCCCCGCCTGCTGCCTGAAGCCTGGACACTGCAAGCGTGGCTGGGCGTCTGGGCCAGCGCGGGCACAGTGACCGACACGCTGTCGCTCGGCCTGGCCTCATCCCTGCTGTCGCTGTTGTGGTGTGTGGCCTGGCTGGAACTGGCACCTCGCCGCTGGGACAGCGCATTGCGCCCCCTGCTCTACCTGCCCCTGGTTCTGCCGGGTGTGTTCTGGGTGGTGGGCCTGTATGGCCTGGTGTTGCATCTGCATTGGGAAGGTCGGTGGCCTGGTCTGCTGCTGGCCCACACCACGCTGGTTCTGCCCTATGTGCTGCTGGCATTGTCACCGGCGTACCTGGGTTTCGACCCACGGTACCGAAGTCTGGCCGCCAGTCTGGGGCACGGGCGCTGGCATTTTCTGTGGCGGGTCAAATGGCCGTTGCTGCGGCGGGCCCTGGCGGCGTCGGCGGCTGTGGGCTTTGCGGTCAGCGTGGCGCAGTATCTGCCGACGCTGTATGTGGGTGCCGGTCGCTGGAACACCGTGACCACCGAAGCGGTCACCCTGGCCGCCGGCGCCCAACGCTCGCTCACCGGCGCCTATGCCTGGCTGCAGTTCGTGCTGCCGGTGCTGGGATTTGCGCTGGCCGCCTGGGTCGGCCGGCCGCGACGATTTACAGTCACCGCCTGATGAACCTGAACATCCATATCCGGCGACTGGGCAGTCCGCAACGCACGCTGGTCTCGGACCTGAAGCTGGAGGTCCCGCCTGGACAGGTGCTGACCCTGATGGGTCCGAGCGGCTGCGGCAAGAGTTCGGTGCTGGCGGCCATTGCCGGCACTCTGGAGGCCGTGGCCGAAGGCCAGTCGGCACTGGGTTTCGAGGGTCAGGTCCTGCTCGGCGGACAGGACGTGACCCGGTTGCCGACGGCGCGGCGCGGCATTGGACTTATCTTCCAGGACGACCTGCTGTTTGCCCACCTGAGCGTGGCCGAGAACCTGCTGTTTGCGGTGCCACCCGGCCCTATCGATGTGCGCAAGGACCAGGCCGAGCAGGCGCTGGCCGAGGCAGGTTTGGCCGGCTATGGTGATCGCGACCCGGCCACCCTCTCGGGTGGCCAGCGCGCGCGCGTGGCGCTGATGCGGGCGCTGCTGGCCCGGCCACGAGCGCTGCTGCTGGACGAACCCTTCTCGCGGCTGGATGCTGCCCTGCGGTCGCAGTTCAGGGACTTCGTGTTCGATCACATCCGCACGGCCCACATCCCGGCCATCCTGGTCACACACGACCACGCTGACATCTCAGACCCGTCGCGTGTGGTGGAGCTGGCCCATGCTGGATAAGGCAGTGCAGACGGCCATCCGGCCGCTGTTGGTGCGGGCCGCCCGGGTGCTGTGTCGGGCAGGCATAAGTGCCGATGCGCTGACCTGGACCGGATTTGTGCTGGGCCTGGGTGCAGCGGTGGCCATTGCCACCGGACTCTTTCTCACCGGTCTGGCCCTGCTGCTGCTCTCACGCCTGATGGACGGTCTCGATGGAGCAGTGGCCCGCGCCACGCAACCGACCGACCGCGGTGGATTTCTCGACATCACGCTGGACTTCGTGTTCTACGCGTCCATTCCGCTGGCCTTCGCGGTGGCCGACCCGGGCGCCAACGCACTGGCCGCAGCCGTTTTGCTGGCCAGCTTCATCGGCACCGGCAGCAGCTTTCTGGCCTTTGCCATCGTGGCCGAGAAGCGCCAGCTGCAGTCGCTGGCCTTTCCCGACAAGAGCTTCTACTTCCTGGGTGGTCTGACCGAAGCGACAGAGACCATCGCGGCCTTCGTGGCCATGTGCCTGTGGCCGCAGTGGTTCGCCCCCATCGCCTACGGTTTTTCGGCGTTGTGCGCTGTCACCACCGCGCTGCGCATCGGCTGGGGCTACGCGGCGTTCCGCTGACGCAGCATCCACTTTTCCAGCTCCAGCAGCACCAGAACGGCCAAGCCGACCAGCGCACACAGAAGCACTTCGAGAGGCGAAAGGGCGCGGGTGCCGAACCAGGTCTGCATGAAGGGCGCGTAGGTGAAGAGGGACTGCAGCACAACCACCACCCCCACGGCCATCAGCACGCGCGGCGTGCCCTGCACACCCACCAGGGTGAACGAGGGCGCCTTGAGGTAACGCACGCTGAACAGGTAAAAGACCTCCATGGCCACCAGGGTGTTGACCGCCATGGTGCGCGCCTCTTCCACCGGCGCACCGCCAGCCAGCGACCACTGGTACATGCCAAAGATGCCCAAGGTGAACAGGGTGGACACCAGCACGATGCGCCAGATCACGAACGGGCTGAGCATGGCCTCGCCCGGCGGGCGCGGCGCGCGCCGCATGACCCCGGGTTCGGTGGGTTCGAAGGCCAGCACCATGGCCAGGGCCACCGAACTGACCATGTTCACCCACAGGATCTGCACCGGCATGATGGGAAGGGCCAGCCCGAACAGCACCGCCGCCAGCAGCGACATCGACTCGCCGCCGTTGATGGGCAACAGAAAGGTGACGGTCTTGCGCAGGTTGTCGTAGACCGTGCGGCCCTCTTCCACCGCGTGCGCGATGGAGGCAAAGTTGTCGTCGGCCAGCACGATGGCGCCGGCCTGCTTGGCCGCTTCGGTGCCCTTGCGGCCCATGGCCACACCGACGTCGGCCTGCTTGAGCGCGGGTGCGTCGTTGACGCCGTCGCCGGTCATGGCCACCACCTCGCCGCGCGCCTGAAGCGCGCGCACCAGGCGCAGCTTGTGTTCGGGGCTGGCGCGGGCGAAAACGTCGGTGTCCTGTACCGCCTGCTGCAAGGCCGCATCGTCCAGGGCCTCGATCTCGGGGCCGGTGACCGCTCGCAGGGTCTCGCCCATGCCCAGCTGGGCAGCGATGGCGCTGGCTGTGACGCCGTGGTCACCGGTGATCATCTTGACGCGGATGCCCGCCGCCCGACACTGGGCGACAGCCTCGATGGCTTCCTGTCGTGGCGGGTCGATGATGCCGACCAGGCCCAGCAGCGTCAGGCCTTCGACCCCGCTGCGGCTGTCCAGTGCCGAGACTGCGTCCACATGGCCGCGCGCCAGCGCCAGCACCCGCCGCCCGGCACGCGCCTGCTCTTCGATGGCGTGCTGCCAGAAGGTGTTGTCCAGCGGCTGCGCCTGACCGTCGTCGGCGAGCTGGTGGCTGCACATGGCCAGCACGCGCTCGGGCGCACCCTTGAGCAGCAGGTCGTGGCCAGCCGGTGCGTCCTCGGCCGCCGCATGGGCAGTGGCCATGTAGCGGTGTTCCGACTCGAACGGGATGGCCCCGGTGCGCGGTCGCTCACGCGCCAGCTCCTGCGGGTCGATGCCGGCTTTCATCGCCAGGGTCAGCAGAGCGCCTTCGGTCGGGTCGCCGGCCAGCTGCCACAGCCCGTTCTCAAGGTGCAAGCTGGCGTCGTTGCACAGGGCGGCGGCCTCGGCCAGCGCCAGCAGCACCGGCGCCTCGCGGAACAGCTCGGCTGGCTGAAGGTGGTGGCCGTCGTGACGCAGCGCACCCTCAGGCGCGTAGCCCGCACCCTCCACATCAACCAGACCGCCGGCCAGCACCACCTGCTGCACCGTCATCTCGTTGCGCGTGAGGGTGCCGGTCTTGTCGGAGCAGATCACGGTCACCGAGCCCAGGGTCTCGACCGCCGGCAGGCGCCGGATCACCGCATGGCGCGCCGCCATGCGCTGCACACCGATGGCCAGGGTGATGGACATGATGGCAGGCATGCCTTCGGGAATGGCGGCCACCGCCAGGCCGACGGCGGTCATGAACATCTCGGCCACCGGCATGCCGCGCACCAGGGTGCCGAAAGCGAACAGCGCGGCGGCCGCAGCCACCACCGCGAAGGTGATCCAGCGCGCCAGCTGGCCCATGTTGCGCACCAGGGGCGTGGTCACCTGCTCCACCGATTCGAGCAGGCGGCCGATGCGTCCCATCTCGGTGGCGCTGCCCGTGGCCACCACCACGCCGCGGGCCTGGCCCTGGGTGACCAGAGTGCCGGCATAGCCCATGGACAGGCGGTCGCCCAGGGCCGCATCGGCTCTCACCGCGGCCAGCGCCTTCTCCACCGGCACCGACTCGCCCGTCAGGGCCGATTCGTCGATGCGCAGGTTGTTGATCTGCAACCAGCGCAGATCGGCCGGCAGGCTGTCACCCGAGGCCACCTGGACCACGTCACCCGGCACCAGGTTGGCCGCATCGATGTCCTGCAAGCGCCCGTCACGCCAGACATTGGCGTGGGGCGCGAGCAGGTGGCGGATGGCCGCCAGCGCCTTCTCGGCCTTGCCCTCCTGCAATACGCCGATGCTCACGTTGAGCAACACCACGGCCAGTATGACGGCCGAATCAAGTGTGTGGCCGATCAGCGCGGTGACCGCGGCCGCGGCCAGCAGCACCAGGATCAGCAGATTGTTGAACTGCGCAAGGAAGCGCCGCCACAGGCCGGGGCCTTCGGCCATCTCCAGCCGGTTCGGTCCGTGGCGCTGCAGGCGCTCTGCTGCTTCAGACGAACCCAACCCCCGAGGTGATGCGTTCAACTGCTCCAGCGCCTGTTCCGGTGTGAGCTGGTGCCAGTGGCTCTGCCCTTCGCGCGGTGGGGTCGGTTTCGTTGTGGTGGGCATGCGGGCAAACATCCTTAGAAGCGGCTTTCAGACCTGACAATCAAACCTTAACCCACTCAGACAAACCCACCACACAGGGTTCCGCCGGCCGGTGGATTGTTTGACCCAGGTCAAGATGAGGTCTGCTGCGCCTGCCAGCGCAGCCAGTCGGCGGGCTCGTCCACGTCCCACAGGGGCGGCAGCTCAAGCCAGGTGGCGTTGCTGGCCTTCAGGCGTTCAAAGGTCTGCGCCAACACCTGCGGCGTGCTCCAGTCCACGCCCTCGAAGACGGCCGGGCAGGCACGCGCCAGACCCAGCGCGACATAACCCCCGTCTTCGGCCGGCAACACCACCGCGGTGTGCCGCTGCAGGGCGTCGGCCATGGATTGCAGGTGGTCTGGCGTCAAGGCAGGGCAATCGGTTCCAACCACGATCCACGGCAGATGGGGTGTCCGGTCAAAGTGCGCCTGCATGGCCGCCCGCATGCGCATCCCGAGATCGCCTTGCAACTGGGGCTGTGTGGTGATGCCCATGCGGTCGCGCAGCAGACGGAACAGGCGGTGCCGCTCGTCGGGGGCACACCACAGTGTGACCGGACCGAGGGCTGCGGCGCGGACGATGGCCACCGTGCGCAGGATGAAGCCGCGCTGCGCCCGGGCGGCCCCGGTGCGACCCAGCAACGGGGCCAGACGGGTCTTGGCCAGCCCGGGCACCGGGGCCTTGGCCAATACGTCCACCGCCGCCGGCGCCCGTGGGTGGTAGCCATAGCGCAGCGCCAGCGCGCGCGGGTCGGTTCCCAGTGCGTAGGCGGCCCGCAAGCGCCACATCAGGACGATGGTGCACCACAGGCCGTGCCGGTCCCAGCGGCGACCCGAGGTCGTGACGCGCTCGCGCAGGCAGACCGGCGCCGACACCTGACGCAGACGCGCACTCAGCGCGATGTCTTCCATCAGCGGCTGCTCGGGAAATCCACCCACCGCCTCGAACAACCGGCGTCGAACGAACACCGCCTGGTCGCCGGTGGCGATGCCGCTCAGGCGCGAGCGCCAGTTCATCAGCGCGGCCACCATGGGCAGCATGGGGTGCCGGCCTTCGATGCGAACATCGAAGCGACCCCACTGGGCGCCCGAAGCCAGGGCGCGCTCGATCAGGGCATCGGCGTCTTCGGGCAGCCGCGTATCGGCATGCAGGAACAACAGCGTGTCAGCTCCAGCAGCGATGGCGGCACGCGCACCGGCATTCATCTGGGACGAGCGCCCACGCGGCGCGACCAGCACCCGGTCGGCCAGGGCCGCAGCCTGCTGTGCGGTGCCGTCGCGACTACCGCCGTCAACCACGATGACGCATGCCCCATGAACGCGCAGCGGCGCCAGGGATTGCAGACGCAGCATCAACTGTTCTGCCTCGTCCAGCACCGGAACCACGATGGCCAAAGTCATGCGGTCAAGGCCTCGTCCAGTGCATCGAAGCCCCTGCGCACCCGGTGCACCACATCCGGGTCCAGGTAGTGGTCGACCCGCTCACGCACATGGGCCACCAGACCGTCCTCGCTGCGCTGCGACGACCAGTCCTCCCCGTCGCCGTCGCCACGGGCGGTCTGTTGCGAGAGCACCCGCCACTTGGCGCACCAGGTCAGCGACCAGAGCCACATGGCGCGACGCAGGGGCAGGTGCCAGCCAGAAGCAGCCTGGCCCGTCGCCGCACCCACGCGGTTGGTCCATTCTCGGTAAAAGCCTGTCACCGCCTCGGTGGACAGTTCGCAGCGGCCCTCGATGTCCCAGGTGGTGGAGGTGTAGAGCGTGGCGTGGGCCAGATCGAGACCCGGGTAGCTGTAGCGGCATTTCTCCAGGTCAACCAGCACCGCGCTGCCGTCCGGTCGAACGATGAAGTTGCCCGGATGGGCATCGAAGGCCACCAGGGTCACCAGGGGGCGCGCGGTCTGCGCACATCGAGCAGACAGATCGGCAAGCCCGTCTTGCAGACAACGGGTCACGTTCTCATGCACACCCGCCTGAGACCACCAGAACGCCTGCGTGCAGATTTCGTCAGAAAGCGCCTGCAGCGGGTCGCCGTCGGCGCGCAGGGGTGGGCGCCCGGCAGGCGCGGGCAACGGCAATCCGTGCAAGCAAGCCAGGGACCGCGCCAGGGCCGGCAGGTCTTCCGGCAACCGGGCGGGCCGACCCACGATCTCTTCGACCAGCAGGGCCCCGCGAGGCAAGACGTCCGACGGCGCCAGCACGCCATGCAGCCGAGGGGTGTGCCCGCCGGCCCCTGCACGTTCGAAGCAGGCCTGCTGGTAAGCCAGGTTGTCGGCCGCCGACAGACCCATCTGGCTCTGCTTGGGCACGCGCGCCAGCAGTCCCGTACCCTCCAGCCGGACATGATCGTGGGCCAGGCCCTTGTCAGGCAATCGGGTCAGCGGGGCATCGGCCAGCGGATGACAGGCTGCTTCAAGGGCCTCACGCAGGGCGGCGGGCAAGGGGTGTAAGAATGGGCGATCCACAGCGACTCAACAGCACCAAAACAATCACACAAGGATACGTCGTGAGCACCCGGAAAATCTTGCTGCTGGTTGCGCTTGTGGCGGGCATCGGCGCCTTCTTTGCCTTTGACCTGGGCCGTTTCCTGAGCCTGGACTACCTCAAGCAGAGCCAGGCGGCCTTTGGCGAGCGGTACGCGCAGCATCCGTGGCAGGTGGCGGGCGCCTACTTCGCCATTTATGTGGCCGCCACCGCGCTCTCCCTGCCCGGAGCAGCCATCATCACCCTGGCCGGCGGCGCCATCTTCGGTCTGCTCTGGGGCACGGTGATTGTGTCGTTTGCCAGCACCATCGGCGCCACCCTGGCCTTTCTGGTCTCGCGCTTCATCCTGCGAAGCACGGTCGAGAGCCGCTTCGGCCAACGCCTGGCCGAGATCAATCGGGGCGTCGAAAGGGACGGCGCCCTCTACCTGTTCACGCTGCGGCTGATCCCGGTCGTGCCGTTCTTCCTCATCAACCTGCTGATGGGCCTGACCCGCATGAAGGCCTTCACCTTCTACTGGGTCAGCCAGGTCGGCATGCTGGCCGGTACGCTGGTGTATGTGAATGCCGGCACCCAGCTGGCGCGACTGGAGTCGCTGCAGGGCATCCTGAGCCCGGCCCTGCTGGGCTCCTTCGTTCTGCTGGGCATCTTCCCGCTGATCGCGCGGCGCATCGTCGAAGCGGTGCAGAAGCGCAAGGTGTATGCCCGTTGGCGCGGCGTGCGTCCCCGCACTTTCGACCGCAACCTGATCGTCATTGGTGCTGGCGCCGGCGGCCTGGTCACCGCCTACATCGCCGCCGCCGTCAAGGCCAAGGTCACCCTAATCGAAGCGCACAAGATGGGTGGCGACTGCCTGAACTACGGCTGTGTGCCCAGCAAGGCCCTGATCAAGAGCGCCAGGCTGGCGCACCAGATGCGCCACGGTGCGAATTACGGCCTGAACGACACCGCACCCACCTTCAGCTTCAAGGCGGTGATGCAGCGCATCCACGACGTGATCCGAGCCATCGAACCGCACGACAGCGTCGAGCGATACACACGATTGGGCGTCGAGGTGCTGCAGGGCTATGCGAAGCTGGTCAACCCCTGGACAGTCGAGATCGCGCTCAACGGTGGCGGCACCCAGCGCCTGACCGCGCGCAGCATCGTGATCGCCGCCGGCGCCCGCCCCTTCGTGCCACCCCTGCCGGGCCTGGACGACGTGGGCTACATCACCAGCGACACTCTTTGGGACGAGTTCGCGAAGCTCGATGAAGTGCCGCGGCGCCTGTTGGTGCTGGGCGGCGGCCCCATCGGATCGGAGCTGGCCCAGAGCTTCGCGCGCCTGGGTTCGCAGGTGACGCAGGTGGAAATGGCTCCGCGCATCATGATCCGCGAGGACGAGGAGGTATCGGCCCTGGCCAAAGCCTCGCTCGAAGCCGACGGCGTGGCCGTGCTCACCGGCCACAAGGCCCTGCGCTGCGAACGGGTCGGTGGCGAGAAGGTGCTGGTGGTCGAGCACGGAGGCGTCGAAAGGCGCATTGCGTTTGACCAGCTGCTGTGCGCCGTGGGCCGCAGCGCCCGCCTGACCGGCTACGGTCTGGAAGAGCTGGGCATCCCGACCCACCGCACGGTCGAGACCAACGAGTATCTGCAGACCCTGTACCCGAACATCTTCGCAGCCGGGGACGTGGCCGGTCCCTTCCAGTTCACCCATGTGGCGGCGCACCAGGCCTGGTACGCGGCCGTCAACGCCCTGTTCGGCGACTTCAGAAAGTTCAAGGCCGACTACTCGGTCATTCCCTGGGCCACCTTCATCGATCCCGAAGTGGCTCGTGTCGGTCTGAACGAGCAGGAAGCAAAAGAGAAAGGCATCCCCTACGAGGTCACGAAATACGGCATCGACGACCTGGACCGGGCCATTGCCGACAGCGAGGCTCACGGCTTCGTGAAAGTGCTGACCGTGCCGGGCAAGGACCGCATCCTGGGCGTGACCATCGTCGGCACCCACGCCGGTGACCTGCTGGCCGAGTACGTGCTGGCCATGAAGCACGGTCTGGGGCTGAACAAGATCCTGGGCACCATCCACACCTACCCGACACTGGCCGAGGCCAACAAGTACGTGGCCGGCGAATGGAAGCGCGCCCATGCACCCCAGGGCCTGCTGGAATGGGTGCGGAAGTTCCACGACTGGAAGCGGGGTTGAACCATGCAAGCTGCAGCGAATCAGACGCCCATGAGCAACAGGCCCAGCTTCCCCATTGGCCGCAGTTTGACACTGTGCAGCCTCTTGGTCCTGCTGTCCGCCCCTCTTCGGGCCGCGGACAGCAACTCGCTGCCGCCGCTGATCGGCGCTGGGGACAAGACCGGTGCCGGCTGGCGTGTGGTGGGTTTTCCGAAAAGTCACTCCGACATTCCATTGACCCGTTTCGAGCCCGGTGACGCCGACGGCGTGAGCGCCGTCCAGGTCATCACCGACGCGTCCTATGGCACGCTGGTGCATGACGGCCTGTCGATGTCGCCAGGCCGCCTGCAGTGGCGATGGCGGCTGGACCAGCCCCTGGCGGGCGGGCGTCGCGCGCCCGATCTGCTCAGCAAGGATGGGGACGACGCCGCGTTGAAGGTGTGCGTGATGTTTGAACACGGCCTGGATCGCGTGCCCTTCTGGGAACGCACCACCCTGCGTCTGGCCAGGGCCGTCAGCGGCGAATCCTTGCCCGCCGCCACGCTTTGCTATGTCTGGGACAGCGCCGGTCCGGCCTCGCGAGAGGGCAGCAACCCCTACACAAGACGGGTACGCTTCGTGGTGCTTCAGGGCCGCGACGCACCCCTGTCCCGCTGGATCACCGAAACGCGCGACGTGGCCGCCGATTTCGCGCGCGTGTTCGCCGACGAACTGCCCCAGGGCGTGACCACGCCGGTGGCACAACTGCCCCGGGTACACACCGTCCTGATCGGAGCCGACAGCGACAACACCGGCAGCCGCAGCAGCGGCTGGGTCACCGGACTGGGCTGGACACCCTGAGACCCGTCAGGTCACGGCACCGTGACATGCACCCCCTATGATCGGGGCCATGCACCACGGCATCAAGAAACTCCTGCTGCTGGGCGCCGGACATGCCCATGTGCAGGTGCTCGCCCGACTGGCCGGACAGCACCCGGCCGACCTGGACGTCACGGTGCTCACCCCCTATGACTTCCAGACCTACAGCGGCATGACGCCCGGTTTCGTGTCCGGGCGCTACACCGAGTCCGAATGCCGGATTCCCCTGGGGCCGCTGTTCAAGGCGGCCGGCGCACGCTGGGTGGCTGGCCGTTGCATCGGACTGGATGCCGGCAACCGACGGGTCAAGGTGGCCTCGCACACCGGCAACTCTTCCGGTGCCCCCACCGAGCTGTCCTACGACCTGCTGTCGATCGACACCGGCGCCGTCATGGACCGCAGTCGCCTGGAGGCCACCATGCCGGGCGCCACCGAGCACGCCCTCATGGTCCGACCTATCGAAGCCTTTGCCCGGCTCTGGCCCGAGGTGGTCGGGCTGGCCCGGCAACGGGCGGTCTCGGTCGCGGTGATCGGTGCCGGCGCCGCGGGTGTCGAGCTGATGCTGGCGGTGCGGCAGCGACTGCAGGCCGAGGGCGTGCCCGGCAGCCGCTTTACGCTGGTCACTGGCGGTGACGAGGCGGGCAGCAACTACCCACCTGGCGTGCAACGCCGCATCCTGCGTCAGCTCAAGCGCCACGGCGTGACGGTGTTGCGTGAAGCCTGTGTGGGCATTGAGTCGGATCGGCTGCACCTGGCCAACGGCGCCACCCTGGCGTGCGATGTACCCATCCTGGCCATCGGTACCCACGCGCCAGCCTGGCTTCAGGACAGTGGCCTGGCACTCTCGGACACTGGCCATGTGCTGGTCAATCCTTTCCAGCAAAGCACCAGCCACCCCGAGGTATTCGCCGCCGGGGATGTCTCCAGCCGCGCCGACCGGCCACACCCCAGGAGCGGGGTCTACGCGGTGCGTGCCGGTCCACCGCTGGCCGACAACCTGCTGGCCGCCCACAGAGGGCTGCCCCTCAAGCCCCACAACCCGCCCGCCAACACACTCAACCTGCTGTCCTGTGGCGCTGGCCACGCGATTGCCAGCTGGGGACCACTGCATGCCGAAGGGGCCTGGGCCTGGCGCTGGAAAGACCACATCGACCGCGCCTTCATGGCCAGGTACACCCTGACCACCCCATGACAATCAACGATGCACGCAGTGCCTGGCGGGTGTTTCTGGTCTTCCTGCGCCTGGGGTTGACCTCATTTGGCGGCCCTGTGGCCCACCTGGGCTATTTCCGCACCGAGTTTGTCGAACGCCGCCGCTGGTTGGGCGAGGCCGCTTACGCCGACCTGGTGGCCCTGTGCCAGTTCCTGCCCGGGCCTGCCAGCAGCCAGGTCGGCCTGGGCCTGGGCCTGATGCGCGCTGGCTACCCCGGGGCCCTGGCCGCCTGGGCTGGTTTCACCCTGCCGTCGGCGCTGGCGCTCATCGCCCTGGCACTGGGCATCACCCAGGCGGCCGACGCCTTGTCCCCCGGACTGCTGCATGGTCTGAAGGTGGTGGCCGTGGCGGTGGTGGCGCAGGCGGTCTGGGGCATGGCGCGCAGCCTGTGCCCGGATGGGCCGCGTCGGCTGCTGATGCTGGCAGCGGCAGCCCTGCTCATCCTGTGGTCCGGCACGCCGGCCCAGTTGCTGGCCATCGGCGTGGCGGCGCTGATCGGCATAGCGGCCATGCGCCCACCGTCCGATGCCGTCCACGAACCGCTGCCGATTTCGGTGACCCGGCGAGCGGGTGCCGCGTGGCTGGCACTGTTCTTCGCCCTGCTGGCGGGCCTGCCGCTGCTGGCGCTGGTGTTTCCTTCGCAGGCTCTGGCGGTGGTCGAAGCCTTCTACCGCGCCGGCTCGCTGGTCTTTGGCGGCGGCCATGTGGTGCTGCCGTTGCTGCAGACCAGTGTGGTGCCCACCGGCTGGGTCGACAACGACGCCTTCCTGGCCGGCTACGGAGCTGCCCAGGCCGTGCCCGGCCCGCTGTTCACCTTTGCCGCCTTCCTGGGTGCCAGCATGCAGACCGGGCCCACCGGCTGGGTGGGCGGCCTGCTGGCCCTGCTGGCCATTTTTCTGCCGGCCTTCCTGCTGGTGGTGGGCGTGCTGCCCTTCTGGGAAACCCTGCGCACCCAACCCCGTGTGCGCGCCGCCCTCATGGGCGTCAACGCCGCGGTGGTCGGCCTGCTGCTGGCCGCGCTGTGGAACCCGGTCATCACCAGCGGCATCCACAGCGTTGCCGACGGGGTGCTGGCGCTGGCCGCCCTGCTCGCCCTGATGCGCTGGAAGTGGCCCCCCTGGACCGTGGTCGCCGCCTGCGCGGCCCTGGGCTGGGCACTGGACTGGCTGCCACTCTGACAGGCATCCCCCGGCTGGGGGACACGGCGGCCCAACCTGGCACCCAATCTGCTTGCACTTGGGGCACGCTGTCCCATCACCCAACGGAGTGCCCCATGCAGACCTTTTCCATGCCCGTCAGCTGGCAGCTGGCCCCCGACGCGCTGACCCAGCCCATTTTGCCGAACTGGCAGTTCCACCTGTTCAATGTGAACCTGGGCAGTTCGAGCAACCCTGCGGTTGAGCAGACCGTGCTGCGCGACGTGGGCAGCTACGGCCGACAGATCGGCCGGCTGGCCGAGGCACTGGAACTGGTGGTGCGGAAGTCAGGTCTGCTGGAGCGCAAGGACCTGACGAAGGAAGAGCGCGATGTGTTGCAGGTCTTCCTCGGCGATGTGGCCAAGGTGCGGCAGATCAAGGCGACCAGCCCGAAACCCTGAGCCATTCCGGCGCATTCAGTGTCTGGTCGGCGCCGTGGCCTTGGCCGCGGCGTCAAAGCCGCCCTTGGCCTTCCACTCTTCCATGCCACCCTGCAGAATGCGCAGGTTCTCCCAGCCGGCCACCCGCATGGCGAAGCCGGCCTGGGCCGACAGGGAACCGGAGTTGCAATAGATGAGCACCGGCTTGTCCTTGGGGATCTCGTTGCGCCTGGCCAGCACCTGCCGCCAGTCCATGTTGATGGCGCCCGGAATGTGGCCTTTGGCAAACTGCCCGGCGTCTCGCGCGTCGATCACCAGCATCTTCGGCCATTCGTCCCTGGGAATCTGCTCGGCGAAGATGACGCCGCCCCCGTAGTCGACAAACTCCAGATAGGCCTCCATCTCGTCGACGGCGATGGCCTTGTCGTCGGCGTGGGCAGCAGGGGGCAGCAGCAGGGCAGAGGCGGCAATCAAGGCCGGGAACAAGGACAGCAGCTTCATGGCAACAGTGCAAATATCAATGAATACTGATATTGTCGCTGTTTTTTGAGGGTGCTGACTGGGTTCAAACCCTTTGTCTCAGCAGCCAAGCTGCTCGGCCAGGTGCAGCAGGTCGCGCGCGTGCCAGTTGTTGGCCGGGTCGGGCGACACGTCCTTGACGTGGGCAGCGCCGAATTCCAGCGGTCGCTCGATGTAGGCGGTCTGCAGACCACAGGCACGGGCGGCGGCCAGGTCGTCCTGGTGGGCCGCCACCAGCATCACCTCGGCCGGCGCCACATCGAACACCTCGGCCACACCCAGGTAGGTGCGCGGATCGGGCTTGTAGGCGCGGAACACCTCAGCCGACAGCACACAGTCCCAGGGCAGACCGGCACGTTTGGCCATGTCGGTCAGCAGCCCGATGTTGCCGTTGGACAGCGAGGCGATGGTGAAGCGGGTCTTGAGCCGCGTGAGGCCGGGCACGCTGTCGGGCCAGGCATCGAGCCGGTGCCAGACCCGGTTGAGTTCGGCGCGTTCGGCCTCGGGCAGATGCGCCAGACCAAAGCGCGGCAGGATGCCGTTGAGGATTTCGCGGTGCAGCACGTCGAGCTTGACGAAGCCGCGACCGCCCGATCGGACCGCCTCCATGGCGGGCTGATAGCCGGCCCGCCAGGCCAGGGCAAAGGCGTCCGCATCGACCTGCGAGAACCGCGCCGACACCTCGCGCGCGATGCTGCCGTGCCAGTCGACCACGGTGCCGAAGATGTCGAAAACCAGGACCTGGGGTGTCTTCATGGGAGTGGATCGGGAAGAGCTGTCGTTTTGCGGTCCATGGTACACGCAGCCCGCAAACGGCTTCACTCGCCTGGCGTGTGCCCCTGGGCGCGAATGGCTTCGGGCGGGTCGTCAGGCCTTGCGCACGAACATCGACTTGAGCTGCATGGCCCCGATGCCGTCGACCTTGCAGTCGATATCGTGGTCACCGTCAACACGGCGGATGTTTCGTGCCTTGGTGCCGACCTTGAGCACCACGGAAGACCCCTTGAGCTTGAGATCCTTGATCAGGGTGACGGTGTCCCCGTCCTGTAGTGGGTTGCCGACCGCGTCTCTCCACGCGCTCACCTGGTCGTCCTGCTCGGTGCCGGCATTCACGCTCCATTCGTGGCCACATTCAGGGCAGACCAGCCACTCGCCGTCGGGGTAGGTGAGGACGGACTGGCATTTCGGGCAGGGAGGAAGACTCATGAGTCGGCGAAGATCGGAAAAGCGGTTGTGGAAGGGCTATCGGCTGTGGGTGGAAGGCGCTTGAGTGCCTTTATGCACGCCGCGGCGCGCGACGGGCTCCGCGCAACACGTCGTGCAGGTCGGACTCGATGCCCGACCAGGCTCCGGTGGCCATGGTCGCCGGGCGGATCGGGCGCCTGGGCAATCCGTCATGAAGCGACCGGGACAGTCGCGCAAACACCACCGCGTTGCCGTGATCGCGTGTGGTCGCGAGCAGGGTGTTGCGGTCAAACACCGTGTCGATGCGGTCGAGATAGGCGCTGTAAAAGATGTCCAGCAGGTGCAGGTTGCACACCATGACACCTGAAGGCTGCAGCAGGCGGGCGCATTGCAGGTAGAAGTCCAGCGTACCCAAGCCTGCCGGCATCTGGCTGGCCTCAAAGCCGTCGACCAGGATCACGTCATAGGCGCGGTCGCCAGCCTCGGCAACAAACGCTGTGCCGTCGGCCTGGATCACCTGGAAACCGGGCTGGTCAACCGGGATGTCGAAACGGTCGCGAAGCGCGATCACCGCCGGGTCGATCTCGACCACCGTGACACTGCAGGCGGGCAGGTGCCGGTGGCAGAACTTGGGCAACGAGCCCCCGCCCAGCCCGATCATCAGCATCCGCTGCGGTCGTGGCTGGAACAACAGGAAGGCCATCATCAGCCGTGTGTAGTCAAGCACCAGGATGTCCGGATCGCGCACGTCCATGGCGCTCTGGATGTCCGTGCTGCCGAAGCGCAACTTGCGGTGAAAGCGCACATGATCCACCCGCACACCAAGGTCGAGCAGCCCCGCCTGACGGACCGCACCGGGCAAGGCCGCTTCGCTGGGGAAGGTCATGTTGTCTGAGGAGGCGCACGACGGTTGGCCCGGTTCTCGGCGAGCTGCAACTCGCCTGGCCTGGCCGCGCGCGGGTGCTGATGGGGCATTTGCACAGTTTGAAGCACATGGCATTTTAATTACATTAACATGCCATGCACATATGTTCTGCTACCCGGCAAACCTACAATGCCCGCATGGAGCTCAAGACCGCCCGCCTCACCCTGCTGATCGACCCGGCCAAGAAGAAGGCTTTCGAGAGTCTGTGCGCCCGACAGGACGTCACGCCCTCGCAGGTGGTGCGCCGCCTGATTCGCGACTACCTGGCCACGCACGGTGAAGCCTATGTGCCCAGCGGTACACCCCAGGTCGGGCTTGAGGATGACCCGGGCGGCGCCGCCTGAGGTCCGGCCGCTCAGGCGCCCGAAGACGGCGATCCGGGCGCGAATGAAGAGTGGTGATCGAGAATGCGCCAGGCCTTGCCCTCGCGGCGCCAGCAGAAGCTGAAACGGGCAGGCATCCAGACCGCCTCGGTGGAATCGCCCTCACGGAAGTCGTAGCACCCGCTGCACAGGGCCCATTCACCGTACAGCCGCACGGCCAGCGGTTCGTGCAGGCGTGCGTGCAGACGCGGGCGCCGCGACATGACCCGTTCGAAATACACACGCAATTCAGCGATGCCGGTCAACGGTTGCGGCTGTGTGGTGGGCACCAGCACGGCCCGCTCGCCGTAGAGCGAAAGCAGGCCTTCAAGATCTGCGCTGTTGAAGCTCTGCACCCAGCGGCGGATGCCCTCCCCAACCGCAGCGCCCGATTCGACGTCCATGAAACCGATCCAGACCTGCCCTGATCAGGACACCGTCAGGCGAACACCGCCCGGTTTTGCAGCCACGATTTCGCCGATATCGGCCGCGGCCTCGAAGCCGTGCCGCGCAAACACGTCGAGCACCTGCTGCACCGCCTCGGGCGCACAGGCCACCAGCAGACCACCACTGGTCTGAGGATCGGTCAGCAAGGCCTGGTCCACAGCCTGCAGGCCTGCCCCCAGCTGCACCTCGTGGCCGTAGGCGGCCCAGTTGCGACCACTGGCACCGGTGACCATCCCCTGGCTGGCCAGCCCGCGCACGCCACCGATCAGCGGCACCCGGGCCATCTCCAGCTGCACCGTCGTGTCCGAGCCGCGCGCCATCTCCAGCGCGTGACCGGCCAGGCCAAAGCCGGTCACATCGGTCAGGGCATGCACACCGTCGATGGCCGCCAGTTCGGGCCCGGGGGTGTTGAGCTTGGTGGTGTTGGCGATCATCTGCGCATAGCCGTCGGTGCTGAGCGCGTCTTTCTTGAGGGCGGCCGAGAGCACACCCACACCCAGCGGCTTGCCCAGCACCAGACAGTCACCGACCTTCGCATCGGCGTTGCGCTTGACGCGTTTGGGATGCACCAGCCCCATGGCCACCAGGCCGTAGATAGGCTCGACCGAGTCGATGGTGTGACCGCCTGCAATCGGGATGCCGGCCGCTGCACATACGGCGCGCCCGCCCTCAAGAATCTTGCCGATGGTTTCCGTTGACAGCACATTGATGGGCATCCCCACCAGCGCCAGCGCCATGATGGGCGTGCCACCCATGGCGTAGACGTCGCTGATGGCGTTGGTGGCGGCAATGCGGCCGAAGTCGAACGGATCGTCGACGATGGGCATGAAGAAATCGGTGGTGGCGATCAGCGCCTGCTCGTCGTTGAGCTGATAGACCGCTGCGTCGTCGGCGGTCTCGATGCCCACCAGCAGCTCTTTGGGCACCGGCATGGCGGTGCTGCTCTTGAGGATGTCGGACAGCACACCCGGCGCAATCTTGCAGCCGCAGCCGCCTCCATGGGACAGGCTGGTCAGGCGCGGTTGGGTCGTGGTCAAGGGTGCGTTCATCGGGGTCTCCGGGTGGCGAAACAAACCATGGGTGTCAGGTGACCGAGCCGGTGGCCGGCCTTGGCAGCAATTCATGCATGACAGCCAGCAAGGCCCGTTGTTCGGACTGAGGCTCGAAAAGGGGCGCTCGCAAGCTGCATTGTGCTTGGAGTGCGATCAGCATGCCGCCATCGGGTCTTGCCTGGCCGGTGCGGCAGGCGCGCAGCAGCGCCACCAGCGCGGTCGCATCACCCGGCGGGAAGAAGCCCGCATAGTCGGCACCGAGCATGCCCACATTGCCGTCGATGCGCGAGGCCAGCACCGGCGTTCCACTCTGCACCGCCTCCATGATGACATGGGCACCACCCTCCATGCGACTGGGGTGCACCAGCAGGTGCGCACGCTGGATGCGCGAGCGCGTGGCGCCGTGCGGCAGGCCGCCCCACCAGCGGTAATGCGGACACAACGACTGCGTGGCACGGGCGGCGGCGGCCAGGTCCGGGTCCAGCTCCCGGCCAATGTGGTCGATGCGGATACCCTCGTTGGGCGACAACAGACGTGCGGCTTCGAAGATGGTCTGAGGCCACTTCTCGTCCCGAAGGTGCCCGACCACGACCACGCGAAGGCGTGAAGCCGTCTTGTTCAGGGTCTGTCGGTGCGTGCTGGACTGAAGCACCACGCGGCACTTGGGGCGCAGCGTCTCGGGCAACGCCAGGGGCCCCTGGTCCTGCAGCACGATGAGCCGATGCGCCAGCGCCAGCGAACGCTGCGCGCGGGTATCGGTTGCGATGTCGCGGTACAGGTCGGTGCCAGTAAGCGCCACCAGCAGGGGGCGTTCCGGGTGGGCCACGGACCAGGCCTCAATGCTTTCGGCCGAGCGCCGGGCATGCAAAGCGAGCAACAGATCGGTTCGGTCCGCGTCTGTGGGGTCATCGGGCCATGACCTGGCCAGTCGCACAGCATAATGACCCTGGAGCATGCCAGCCCAGCGACGGGCTGTTTGCCAGTTGCCGTTGTTGGCGTCCGCCAGGGCCGGCGTGACGATGCAGATGGAGGAAGGCCTGGTCATGGATGTGAAGTCCGGCGTGATTGTGAGTGCAAATGCGGGCGAACGGGCCCGGACCCTGGACAAAGCCGCGCTGGCGCAGGCCCTTCGCCACAGCCGCGAACGCACCCTGGCGCTGTTCGCCGCCTGCGAATCGGCGCTGGGACAGGAACTGCGGGTGCCCTGCACCGCCGAACTCAACCCGCCCCTCTGGGAACTGGGGCACATCGGCTGGTTTGCCGACTGGTGGATAACGCGGAACCCGCAGCGGGAACAGGGTGTGGCGGCCGACCCGTTGGTGGCCCGCACCCCAGCCCGACAGGCCCGACGCGGTGTCGATGCGGACGCGCTGTACAACTCCAGCGAGGTGCCACACGACAGCCGCTGGCAGCTGCGCCTGCCCGATGCCGGCGCCACCCGCGCCGACCTGGCGGAGTGCCTGCAAGACACGCTGACCCTGCTCCAGCAGGCGCCGGACACCGATGAAGGGCTGTACTTCTTCCGGCTGGCCCTGTTCCATGAGGACATGCATGCCGAAGCCGCGGTCTACATGGCCCAGACCCTGGGATTCGACCCGAGGGACCGGTCAGTGCGAACCCCAGCCGCCGATGCCCCCCGACCCTGGCCACCCCGGGACCTTCAGATCGATGCCGCCCACGTCCGCCTGGGTTTTGACGGCCCGGGATTTGCATTCGACAACGAACTGGGCGCACACACGGTCGACGTCATGGATCTGCACATCGACACCCATGTCGTGAACTGGGCGCAGTTCCTGCCCTTTGTCGAGAGTGGAAGCTATTGCCAGCCCCGCTTCTGGAGCGAGCCCGGCAGGGCCTGGCGCCAGCAACAGGAAAAGCAGGTGCCTCGTTACCTGCGACAGTCTGCCGATGGCGTCTGGGAACAGCAGCGCTGGGGACAGTGGGGGCCCATCGATCCGATGGCTCCGGCGTGTCACCTCAGCTTCTTCGAGGCCCAGGCCTGGTGCCAGTGGGCCGGCCGGCGACTGCCAACCGAAGCCGAGTGGATCGCCGCCAGCACGCAGGGCGGCTTTGTCTGGGGTCGGGTCTGGGAATGGACCGCCAGCCCGTTCGCGCCTTTCGCCGGGTTCACGCCCCACCCCTACAGGGACTATTCGCAGCCCTGGTTCGACGGCCGGCCGGTGCTCAAGGGTGCGAGCACCGCCACTGCTGCACGCATGGTGCACCGGCAGTACCGCAACTACTTCACGCCTGAACGAAACGACATCTTTGCCGGATTCCGCTCGGTCGCAATCTGAGCAAGAACGCCGTCAGGCCTGCGCCCAGAACACGCTGAACCAGCCGCGCTCGTCGCTCCATTGCGTGACCTCACCGAAACCGGCCCGCTGAAGCAGGGCCTCAAAGGCTTCGGGCTTCCACTTGTACGAGTTCTCGGTGTGCAGGCGCTCGCCGTCGGCAAAAGTCCGCTGGCCTCCGGGCCAGCTCACGGTTTGTGCACCGTTGGCCTGCAAGTGCATTTCTATGCGCGATTCGGCCTCGCTGTAGAAAGCCACATGGCGCCAGTTCCCCGGCTGGAAATTGCTGCCCAGCAAACGGTTGACATGCCGCAGGAGGTTGCGGTTGAACGCCGCCGTCACGCCCAGAGCGTCGTCATAGGCCAGGTCCAGCACAGCCTTGTCCTTGACGCGGTCAACCCCGATCAGCAGGCCGGAGCCAGGTCCACCCCCTGCGCATATCGCATGCATCTGGCGCAAAAGCTCCAGAGCCTCGATGGGTGTGAAATTGCCGATGCTCGATCCCGGGTAGAACACGCAGCGCGGCGCAGCGTGCAGGGACTGGCCCGTCAGCCAGGCATGTACCTCGTCAGGCAGTTCGAGCGCTGCAGAAAAGTCCAGACCCAGACCCAGAATGGGCAGCGCCGGGTACCGCTTCTGAAGTGCGGCGACGGCCTCGCGCAGGTAGTCCACCGAGATGTCGACCGGCACATAGCCACCCGGCAGCATCACCTCGAACAAGGAGGCTGCCTTGGCACAGCTGCCAGCCCCCAGATCGAACCAGACCGCGCCAGCGGGCACATGGCGGGCCATTTCCCTGGCCTGGTGTTCGAATATGGCGGCTTCAGTGCGTGTGGGGTAGTACTCGTCGAGCTCGGTGATGGCGTCGAACAGCCGTGAACCCAGGGCGTCATAGAAATACTTGGGCGCCAGTCTGGCCGGGCTGGACAGCAGGCCCATGACCAGTTCGGCGCGCACGGCGGTCATGTCCTGACGGTGCAACTGGATGAAGTGCGGCCGAGGCCACTCCATCGGGTCGGGGTTCGAGCGCTTCTGGTGCATGGGCGGGTTATACCGTGAAGGGCTGGGGAATACCGCTTTCGGGTTCTAATTGCGCTTCTTTATCCCTCTTGATCGGATACCCCATGAACCTCACCCGCCGCACCCTCAGCGCACTCTTGACCTGCGCCGCGCTTGGCCTGGGCACCTACGCCCAGGCACAGACCGTACTGCGTGTCACCACCATCCCGGAAGAAGCCGCTACCGAACAGATCCGCAAGTTCACGCCCCTGGCCAGCTACCTCGAACAGGCGCTGGGCATGAAGGTCGAGTTCACACCGGTGAACGATTACCCGGCAGCGGTCGAGGCGCTGGTCAACAAGAAGGTCGACCTGGTCTGGTTCGGTGGCTTCACGCACGTGCAGGCCAATATCCGCTCGAGCGGCAAGATCGTCCCACTGGCCCAGCGCGAGGAAGACACCAAGTTCCAGTCGGTGTTCATCGCCAAGACCGACTCGGGCATCAAAAGCCTGCAGGACATGAAGGGCAAGCAGATCAGTTTCGGATCGCAGAGCTCCACCAGCGGCCACCTGATGCCACGCAGCTTCCTGCTGGCCGCCAACATCAACCCCGAAAAAGACTTCCGCCGCATTGCCTACAGCGGCGCACACGACGCGACCATCGCCTCGGTGGTCAGCGGCAAGGTCGACGCGGCCGCGCTGGACATCACGGTGTGGCGCAAGTTCGTGACCGAGAACAAGGTCGACACCAAAGCGGTCGACGTGTTCTACACCACCCCGGGCTACTTCAACTACAACTGGTCGGTGCACGCCGACATGCCGGCCGACCTTCAGGCCAAGGTCAAGGCCGCCCTGCTCGCGCTGGACCCGGCCAAGCCCGACCACGCCGAGATCCTGCGTCTGAACCGCGCCACCCGCTACATCGAGACCAAGCCTGAGAACTACAAGGGGCTGGAGGCTGCCGCACGCAGCGCCGGTCTGCTCTGAGCCTGACGGAACCCTCGGTTTGAAACTCGAGCTCAGGCTAGTCTCGGCGCGCCATCCGGCGGCCCGGCCAGGCGCCAGCCCGGCCATCCGTGACCTGGGGCTGCAGGTCGGTGTTGGCGAGCATGTGGCGGTGATCGGTCCGTCGGGGGCCGGCAAGACGACACTGCTGCAGGTGCTGGCCTGTGCACTGCCCCCGTCGGCTGGCGACCTGACCATCGATGGCCAGCATCCCTGGCAGTTGCCGCGCCACGTCCTGCAACGCCTGCGCGGCCGGCTGTTCCTGGCGCCGCAGGTTCCCCCCTTGCCACCGCGCCAGCGCGTGGTCACCGCCGTACTGGCCGGTCGCCTGCCGGCCATGGGTCTGTGGCAGAGCCTGCGCTCGCTGTTCTACCCAGCCGACATCCCGGCCGCGTTCGACGCACTGGACCGATTTGACCTGGCCGACAAGCTGTTCGAGCGAGTCGACCGTCTCTCGGGCGGCGAGCGCCAGCGTGTGGGTTTGGCGCGTGCGCTGCTCTCGCCGGCTTCACTGTGGTTGATCGATGAGCCACTCTCGGCGCTGGACCCGACCCGCTCGCGCCAGGCCATCGGCACCCTGGTGAACACCGCACGCGAACGCGGCGCCACCCTGGTGGCCACGCTGCACCAGGTGGACGTGGCGCTGGCGCACTTCCCGCGCATCATCGGCCTGCGGGAAGGGCAACTGGCCTTCGACCTGCCTTCGGCCGAGGTCACCCGTGAACGGCTGGCGGCGCTGTACGACCAGTTCGAGCACGAGCTGCGCGGCGAAGTGCCCGCACCACCATCCATCACGGAACCCTCGACGCCCGAGCCCGTGGTGATGCACTGCAGATGAAGACCCCACTTCCCGCGCTGCGCCCCACCCCCACACACGACCCGGCCTGGCAGGGGCGCCTGTTCTGGATGCTGGCCATTGCGGTGGTGCTGTGGCCGTTGGGCGTGGCCACCGAGTTCAAGCCCTGGGTGCTGCTGGAACCCGACAACCTGAAGGTGACCCGGCAGTTCCTGGGCACCTTCTTTCCACTGGCGTACGACGCCGAATTTCTGGTCATGGTGGCGCGCGAGACCTGGCGCACCGTGGCCATGGCCACGGCAGGCGTCACGCTGGCGCTGGTGGTGGCCATTCCGCTTACCCTCATCAACGTGCGTGTGCTGTCGGTTTCGGCCCTGTCAGGCCGCATGGCGCGCGGGCCATTCTGGCTGCGCCAGGGCGTGCGCTGGCTGCTCATCGTGCTGCGCAGCATCCCCGAACTGGTGTGGGCGCTGGTGTTCGTTCGCGTGGTCGGCCTGGGACCCACGGCGGGCGTGCTGGCCATTGCGCTCACCTACGGGGGCATGCTGGGCAAGGTGTACGGCGAGATCCTGGAAAGCGGTGAGACCCACGCCACCGAAACCCTGCTGCGCAACGGCAGCTCACGGCTGCAGGCCTTTTTCTACGGCCTGCTGCCCACCAATGCGGCCGAACTCACCAGCTACACCGTCTACCGCTGGGAGTGCGCCATCCGCAGCTCGGTGGTGCTGGGCTTTGTGGGCGCCGGCGGCCTGGGCCAGCAGCTGGACAATTCCATGAAGATGTTCAACGGCGGCGAAGTGGCCAGCATGCTGCTGGTGTTCATCGCCCTGGTGGCCCTGGCGGACAAGGTCAGCGCCTGGCTCAGGAAAGCACTCGGATGACCAAGCCCCGCGCCGCCAACGAGCCCTACCGCCTGCCGCCGCCGCTGTTTGACGCGCGCTGCAAGGCCTGCTGGTTCACGCTGGGCATCGTGGTGCTGGTGGTGGCCAGCTTCTGGAGCCTGGACCTGCAATGGGGTCAGTTCCTCTCGCTCGAAGCCATGCGCAGCATGGGGCGTTTCGTGGCCGAGTTCTTCCCGCCCGACACCACGCCCGAGTTCATGCACAAGGTGGCCATTGGCGCCTGGGAAACCCTGGCCATGTCGGCTCTGGGCACCGGACTGGCCGCGGTGGCCGGGCTGGCGCTGGCCCTGCCTGCCAGCCGGCTGTACGAGGGCCATGCTGCCCGCGCCCGGTCCCTCACCCGCCTCATTCTCAATGCCCTGCGCAGCATCCCCGAGCTGGTCTGGGCCGCGCTGCTGCTCATTTCCGCCGGTCTGGGTCCGTTTGCCGGCACGCTGGCGCTGGCCCTGCACACCACCGGCGTGCTGGGCCGCCTGTTTGCCGAAGCCATTGAAAACGCGCCCCCCGGGCCCGGCACTGCGCTGCGCGCGCATGGCGTGGGCAATGGACGCGTGTTTCTTTACGCCACGCTGCCGCAGGTGCTGCCACAGCTGATGAGCTACACGCTCTACCGCTGGGAGAACAACATCCGCGCCGCCGCCGTGCTGGGTGTGGTCGGTGCCGGTGGCCTGGGCCAGCTGCTGGCCTTCCACATGGGCCTGTTCCAGATGAACAAGACCGCCACCATCCTGGGCGCCATGCTGATCATGGTGGCGGTGGTCGATGCCAGCAGCCACGGGGCCCGGCGCTGGCTGACCCGCTGAGGCACGGTTTCCAATGCGGATGTCCTTGCCCCCCAACCAGGCCTCCATCGAACGCTACCGGCGCCACGCCGCGGGCTACGATGCGTCGGCCGAGCGCACCATGCCACTGCGTCGTCGCGCCGTTGCCCTGCTGCAGTTGCAGCCCGGCCAGACGGTTCTGGATGTGGGCGCCGGCACCGGCCTGAGCTACGCGCTGCTGCGTGACGGCGTGGGACCGCGCGGCCGCGTTCTGGGCTTCGAGCAGAGCCCCGACATGTTCGCACTGGCCCAGGCCCGCGTGCAGCGCGAAGGCTGGGACAACGTCTGGCATGTGAACGAACCGGCTGAGGCAGTGCAACTGCCTGCGCTGGCCGACGCGGTGCTGTTCAACTACACCCACGACATCTGCCGCTCACCCCAAGCGGTGGGCAACATCCTTCGTCAGGTCAAACCGGGCGCGCGTGTGGCCATGGCAGGCATCAAGGCCTTCCCGTGGTGGACTGGACCGCTGGTGCTGCTGTCGTGGCTGAAGAACCGGCCTTACAACGCCCAACCGGGTGGCTTGCGGTCCCCATGGCGCCTCGTGGCCCGCCATTGCGATGATTTTTGCTGGCAGAGCACCCAATGGGGCATGGGCTACATCGCCAGCGGCATCTACCGGGGTGACGCCGCCTGAAGGCCGCCAGGCGGGCGGCAAACGGGAGCCGGTCTCAACAGAGGCGCACAGGGGTCAGGCCCCACGCGTGCCTTGGTAGAACCTCTGCAACGATCGGCGATCGATGAGTCCGGACCTGGACGACTCGTCGGTCATGGGCCAATTCACCATGCTCAGCGACTGGGCAAAGTTGTTGCCGCCAATTGCCCCAAGTCAGAGAAAATGTCCTGCCAGACCTCGTCGCTCATGGGCAGACCCACCAGGTAGCGGACAAAGAATGCTCCTTCAGCGGCCAGAAACGCAGCCCGAAGCCGCTTCTGCTCCGGGCTTTCAGCCACTGTGCTCAGTCCCCTCGACTCGTACCAGTCCACCACCCTGTCGACCCGGGTCCCTGAAGCACCCAACGTAGCGACCAGTGATGCCATGCGCAACATGCTCTCGTGGGACTCTGACGCGGTGGACCGCAGGTGGGCGACAACGCAATCAGCTGGTGTGGGGTTCGATCCGGCCAGGGCATTGAACCGTTCCCGCTCTCTGTTGACCCACCGCTGCAGCATGGCATCAAGCAAGCTCTCCCTGGTTCCAAACGCGGACTGAACACTGGCTTTGGGCACCCCAGCGGCAGACGCAACTGCACCAAAAGTCACCTCTGAAATCCCCCCCGATGCGGCGATATCTTCCGCGCAGTTCAGAAGTTGGTCTCTATCAATTGTGCGTGGCCGGATCACTATCGAACTCCCAAACCATGTTAAAATACGATCGTATTTTAATTGCCATGAACCCTGTTTCTGAATAAGGAGTCGCTCTGATGAGCTGGTTGTACCTCTTCCTTGCCGGTCTGCTTGAAATTGGCTGGCCGGTCGGTCTGAAGATAGCTCAGTCCGCGGCAACGCGCTGGACGGGGATGGCTGTTGCAATCAGCTTCATGGCGGCCAGTGGATTCCTGTTGTGGCTCGCTCAACGCGAGATCCCCATAGGGACCGCATACGCCATCTGGACCGGGATCGGTGCAGCCGGCACCTTCATGGTCGGTGTGCTGTTCTTCGGTGACGCCACATCTGTCATGCGCTATGTCGGCATCTTGCTCATCGTTGGTGGCGTGGCCACGCTCAAGCTGGCCCACTGAAGCCCTGCGAAGAGCAACCGTCGCCGTCAGGTCCCTGGGACACGGCGGTGGCCAGCGTGTGTCAGGGCAGAAGCCACGGTGTTCACCACCACGGGTCGTGGTCAGCTGCGGATGGCAGGGATAGCGGACAGGGTGGACGCGTGTGGCGCGCCATCCAGCTGGTGAGCAGGCATGTGCACCGGAAGCTCGGCATAGGGTGCAGGCCATCCCAGCCATTGACTGGCCTGCTCGCAGCGCCGGCGCAGATCGGACTCGTCATGACCGCCCAGGTGGACGATGCCGTAGCGCCAGCTGCCCAGCCACTTGTGGTCGCGCGCGATCGAGCCGGCCGACTTGGGGTAGCGAAACAACAGGCCGTCAGGAAAAGTCCGTGCAAAGGCCTGTTGCTGGCGCTCGTCGGGCATGACGACGCGCTCATTGGGGTGGAACTGGCGGTAGACAAAGCTGGCGGCTGCGCCGGCCTGCGGCACCACCCGCGGCAGGCAGGCCGGGTCCAGTCCATGGGCCAGCGCCAGCCCTACGGCGTGAAGGTCGATGCCGAGCACCCGCAGGTACAGATCGGAATACTGCGAGGCCATGCGCGGGTTGAACTCGATCACGCTCAGGCGGTCCTGCACCTGGTCGTAAAAGAACTCCATGTTGAACAGACCCTGCGTGAAACCCACCGCGGCCAGGAAGCGCCGGGCCACGTCGGCCGCACGGTCCTGAACCGCCTGCGGAAGACGGGTGGGCAGCTGATGGCGCATGAAGGCCTGGGTGCCGGGGTACATGATGGCGTCGACCACCCCGATGGGGTGCAGCCGCCCCTCGAACACATAGCCGTCGAGGTTGAACTGGGCGGCGTGCACCGGCTGCTCCAGCATCATGCGGTGGGCGCTGGGCACAGCAGGGCCCAGGCGCTGGCGGGACAGCCGCTCGAACGGCTCGACCAGACGGCGGATGACCCACAGTTCCCAGGCACCGAAACGGGTGTGCCGGTACAGCTCATCGTGTGAGCGCACTTCGCGCGCGAGCACCGAGAAGGCGGCCTTGACCGGCTTGACGAAGATCGGGTAACTCAGCCCGGCCGGCACCGGATCACCGTATTCGGCCTCCAGGAGGCCAAAGGGGACATTGGCCTCGGGCGCCACCTGCTGCAGCACCTGGCGGGCTTGGAACTTGTGCTGGCAGGCCAGGATGGCGTTGACGGGTGTGCCAGGCCAGCCCATGCGTTCGGCCAGCAGGGCGGCGACCAACGCGCCGAACTGCTCGTGGTGCGAGACCACCGCCGTCCAGCCACGCTTCTGGGCCCGCGATGCGAGACGGTCCACCCACCGCTCCATGTCGAAAAAGGCCAGCTGCGTATTGCTGGGGAAGGAAAAGAGGTCGAATCCGTCCTCATCCACCGGATGCCTGCTGCCCTGCAGTGCGCGTGCGTGGCCGATCGCGTCCCAGTCGTGGTTGAACAGCAGCAGCGTGCGCCCGGGCAGACTCAGCGTCACGAAGCTGGCCTCAGTCGCAGCAATTGCCCGTTGCGGTCGTCGGTCAACAGGTAGATGAAACCGTCCGGCCCCTCGCGCACATCGCGCACGCGCTGGCCCAGCTGGGGCAACACCCTTTCCTCGTGTACCACGCGAGCGCCGTCAACCTGCAACCGGGCCAGGTAGCGGAACTTGAGCGAGCCCACGAGCAGGCTGCCTTTCCAATCCGGGCCATAGCGGTCGCTGCGCACGAAGGCCATGCCCGACGGGGCGATGGACGGTGTCCACTGGTGCATGGGTTGCTCAAGCCCCTGCTTGGCCGTGATGCCTTCACCGATCTGACCCCCACCGTAGTTCTCACCGTAGGTGATGACCGGCCAGCCATAGTTTTTGCCGGGCTCAGGGCGGTTGATTTCGTCGCCGCCCTGCGGACCGTGCTCGTGGGTCCAGAGCCGGTTGTCCGGTCCCAGCGTGGCCCCTTGCATGTTGCGGTGGCCATAGCTCCAGATCTCGGGCAGGGCTGCGGCGCGGTTCAGAAAGGGATTGTCCGGGTGCGGGCTTCCATCCAGGCGCACCCGCACCACCTTGCCGATGTGGTTGTCCAGCGTCTGGGCGTCGGCCATGCGCTGGCCACGGTCCCCCAGGGTCAGGAACAGGCTGCCGTCGTCAGCCTGCACGATGCGGCAGCCGAAGTGCAGACGACTGGCCACCTTGGGCCGCTGGCTGAAGATGACCTTGACGTCTTCGAGCCGGTTGGCGTCGGCCGACAGGCGGGCCGAGGCCAAGGCGGTCGAGTTGCCTGTCTCACCCTGCGCAGCCGGCTCCGAGTAGCAGAAGTGCACGGTGCGGTTGCGGGCGAAGTCGCGGTCGGTCACGACGTCCAGCAAGCCGCCCTGGCCCACCGCCTCGACGGCCGGCACACCGGCCAGCGGTTCACCGACCTTGCCATCAGGCTGCACCACACGCATGGTGCCCGGCCTCTCGGTGACCAGCATGCGCCCATCGCCGATAAAGGCCACGGCCCAGGGGTTCTGCAGGCCGCGGGCCACCACGTCGACGCCGGTCGTGCCTGCCTGGACCAGGCTGCCCGCGCTCAGCAGGACGGCAGACAGGGCAAAACAAAAAACCTGGCGGGAAGGCTGATTCATGTCGTTCTCCGAAGTTGTCTACGCAGTCAAGACCGGATCGGATGCAGCAGGTTCCCTGAACCCAGGTTTCAGGCGAACGGCCGCACCCCGAACAACCAGGCATGGGCCCAAAAGACAAACAACCCGTACAGCGCCAGCCCCGCCACCACCACGATGACATCGTTCAGGCCGCTGGGTGGAAGTCCAGGCGCTGCTCGTACGCGTCCGGTGAGCTCACGGCGCTTGACCGATATGCGGTCGACCACCGCCCAAGCCAGGAAGCCGCCGAACAGCAGCACATCGGCCAGCGTGCCGTTGGCCAGCAGGTGCGCCAGCGCCCACAGCTTGGTGGCCAGCAGCATGGGGTGGCGCGCAAAAGTCTTGATGCGGCCGGGCAGGTATGGCGCCAGCAACAGCGGAAACACCGGCAGCATCAACAACGCCGACAGATGGCGCAGGCCGGTGGGCGGCGTGTAGAGGTGGACCGGATCAAGGCGCGCCTGCCCGTAACCCCAGACGATGAGTGCCAGCCCGGCAAAAGCCAGCAGCGAGTACAGCCCCTTCCAGCCACCCTCGCCCATCTGTGCAAGCCAGCGCTCGCGCGCAGCCGGCGCCACGATGGACACCGAGTGCACGCCGAGGAAGATCACGAGTCCGAGAATCAGCCAGGTCATGGGGCGGTCCTTTTGTCGGGGTCGGGCTTGCAGACCCGAGATCCAACTGTACCGCGAGGACGCCCCAACCTGCCGCTCAGGGACTTGTCGGCAGGCCCCGCGCGCTCAGCAGGGCACGCCTTGCCGCGCCACCAGCCAGGCTGGCGCATCCTGCAGGCAGACAGGACGCAGGAACCGGTCCAACGCCGCGTCGCCCACCGAGGTGGTCATGGGCGCCGTTGAAGCGGGCCAGGGGCCGCCATGGTGCTGGGCCGCGGTCACAGCCACACCTGTGGGCACACCCGCGAACAACACACGCCCGGCCACCTGCGCGGCACTGCGCACCAGCGCGCGGTGTTCCGGGGTGTCCTGCTCCACGCCCCACAGCGTCACGGTCAGGCTGCCACCCACTGCCGCCAGGACGTCTTGCACCTGCGCCAGGTCGGTCGCACGCACAACCAGGCTGGCGGGACCGAAGACCTCTTCACGCAGCGCCGGCTCGGCCATGAAGCGCGCGGCATCGACCTGCAGCAGTTGCGGGCCCGGCGCCACGCCCTGTCCCGTCATCGAGAGCAGGGCCTGGGCACCCGCATCCAGCAGGTGGGCGACACCAGCGTCAAACGCCTTTCTCATGCCAGCGGTGAGCATGGCATGGGGCTGCAGTGGCCTGAGCGCCTCGGCCAGACGGTTCACAAACGCGTCGGTCTCAGGGGAATCGACGAGAACCAGCACGCCTGGGTTGGTGCAGAACTGGCCGCAACCCAGGGTGATCGAACCCGCCAGCAGCGTGGCCAGTTCGTCCGCTCGCGTGGCCAGCGCCTGGGGCAGCGCGACCACCGGATTGATGGCGCCGAGCTCCCCGTAGAAGGGGATGGGTCTGGGCCGCGAGCGCGCCTCGGCTTCGAGCGCGAGTCCGCCGCGGGTGGATCCGGTGAACGCCGCTGCAGCGATCAGCGGGTGCCGGATCAATCGCAGACCCACTTCGACATCGGCGCCCTGAACCATGCCAACCAGACCTGGCGGAAGTGCCTGGTCAGCCAGCACGGAGCGGATCAGGTCATGAACCTTCAGCGAGAGAGCCGGGTGGCCCGGATGCGCCTTGACCACCACCGGGCAACCGGCTGCCAGGGCGGACGCGGTGTCTCCCCCAAGAACGGAGAAGGCAAAAGGGAAATTGCTGGCGGCGAACATGGCCACCGGCCCCAGCGGCACCCGATTCAACTGCATGGCCGGATGACCCACCGGCGGAGCACCCGCCACAGCCGGGTCGTCAACCACGGCATAGGGCCTGCCCTGCTCGGCGATGTCGGCGAAACGTCGCAGCTGGAAGGCTGTGCGGTCCAGCTCGCCATTGAGGCGTATCGGGCCCAGCGCGGTCTCGCGGTCGGCCAGGGCCACCAGCAGCTCGCGTTGTTGCTCCAGACCCGTCGCCAGGGCACGCAGCAAACTGGCACGTTGCTGGCCCGTTGAGGTGGCCCAGTCGATGGCTGCGGCATGGGCCGCCTCAACGGTGGCGTCGATGTCCTGAACCGTCGACGAGGACAGAGGTTCGCCGATGACCCGACCGGTGCTGGCGTCATAAGAATGCAGTGCTTTCATGTCTATCTCCTGTGTTAGTAGTATGACGTCTGATGTGTTATCTCAAAACAAGAGGCGAAGATGTCGCCCAAAGAAGGTGCTTTCAGCGAACCGGTGAGGCCTGTTGGGTAGCCTGAGCGCGTCGCAGCCGTTCACGGCTGTTGGACAGGTGCAGGCGCATCGCGGCACGAGCGGATTCGGCGTCGCGCTCGCGGATGGCGTCATAGATGCTCTCGTGCTCGTGATGCACCCGGCGGAGGTAAGCCAACCGGCCTTCCGGGGCATCGCCCGCCGTGCGCAGCCGGGTTCGAGGAATGATCATGGTGCCCAGATAGGTCATCAGGTCGGCGAAGTAGCGGTTACCCGTGGCCCGAGCCACCTCGACGTGGAACTGGAAGTCCGACGGCACAGCGTCGGAGTCGGCGTGGATGGCGGCCTCGAACGAGGCCAGGGCAGCGGCCATCGCAGCCAGATGACTGTCTTCACGTCGTTGCGCGGCCAGGCTGGCCGCCTCGCTTTCCAGACTGATGCGCAACTCAAGCAACGCTATGACGTCCGAGGCCGTGGCCAGATCGTGCGCCGGGATTCGAAAATTGGGCTCTTGCACCACGGGCGCGCAGACAAACGTGCCAATGCCGTGCCGAGTCTCAACCAGACCGGAGGCCTGCAGCCGCGAGATTGCCTCGCGCACCACCGTGCGACTGACGTCAAAACGGCCCACCAACTCGGACTCCGTGGGCAGCTTGTCGCCAGGGCGCAGGTGCCCAGCCTGCACGTCGGCCGTGAGCTCCGCCACGATTTCCGGCACCAACCCTCGCGGTCTACGCGCCCGGGACACACCTGCATCGGCGGGGGTGGGATCGCCAGAACCTAGGGTTTTCACTGAGGACATGGAATTTCCCTTGACAGGCCATCAGGCCTTTTTCACAATCACCGCATGTTGTCAGACAACATACAACAGACATCAAAGATTCACGAACTGTACCAAAGCCTGACTCTCCTGTCCAAGCGCTGCAACAGAGCTTCACCCGTTAGGAATACCCGACCATGACCCCCCAAGAACTCAAGACCATCATGTCCAGCGGACTGTTGTCCTTCCCCGTGACGGACTTCGACACCCAGGGCAACTTCAACGCCGCGTCGTACGCTGCGCGCCTGGAATGGCTGGCACCCTACGGCGCCAGCGCGCTGTTCGCTGCAGGCGGTACAGGTGAGTACTTCTCGCTCTACGGCGACGAATACGGCCAGATCATCAAGACCGCGGTGGACACCTGCCGCGCAAAGGTGCCCATCATTGCTGGCGCGGGTGGCCCGACACGCGCCGCCATCGCCCATGCCCAAGAGGCCGAGCGCCTGGGCGCCCACGGCGTCCTGCTGCTGCCGCACTACCTGACCGAAGCCGGTCAGGAGGGCCTGATCGCCCACGTGGAACAGGTCTGCAAGAGCGTGAAATTCGGCGTCATCGTCTACAACCGCGACCGCACCCGATTCACGCCTGAGTCCCTGGCCATCCTTGCCGAGCGCTGCCCCAACCTGATCGGCTTCAAGGACGGCATGGGCAACATCGAGACCATGTCCTCCATCTTCATGAAGATGGGAGACCGATTCGCCTACCTCGGCGGCCTGCCCACGGCCGAGGTCTACGCAGCCGCCTACAAGGCCCTGGGCACCCCGGTGTACTCCTCCGCCGTCTTCAACTTCATCCCGAAGACCGCGATGGACTTCTACGAAGCCGTGCGCACCGACGACATGGCCACGCAGCACAGGCTGCTCAGACAGTTCTTCATGCCCTACCTGAATATCCGCAACCGCGTCGAAGGCTATGGCGTGAGCATCATCAAGGCCGGCGCCAAGCTGGTGGGGCACGATGCCGGCCCTGTCCGTGCGCCGCTGTCGGATCTCAAGCCCGCAGAGATGGATGAACTCAAGGCGCTGATTGACGCCTTGGGACCGCAGTAAACAACAGGGCCAAGGCCAAGCGACCGACGCCTACAACCACCCTCCCAACGAAAGAGAGCGAGACATGAAAAAGCGCGCATTTCTGATTGGCACTGCAGCCGCCATGGCGATTGCTACCCTGCCTGTCATGGCCCAGTCGACAGTACCAGGCTATCCATCAAAACCCATCCGAATCGTGGTGCCCTTCCCGGCTGGCGGCACATCCGACGTGTTGGCCCGCCTCGTCGGACAGAAGATAAGTGACCGGCTTGGCCAGCCGGTGATTATTGAGAATCGGGCTGGCAACGCTGGCAACCTGGGAGCAGACCACGTGGCCAAGTCGCCTGCCGACGGCCACACATTCGTCCTCATGGATGTGGGCAACTTGACCATCAGTCCCGCCCTGCTCAAGCTGCCTTTCGACGTGCACAAGGACTTCACGCCCGTGGTCATGGTCGGTTACTCGCCGCACCTGCTGGTGACCAGCAGCCGGGTTCCTGTCAACAATCTTGAGGAGTTGGTCAAGTACGCCAAGGCCAACCCAGGCAAGCTGAACTACGCGGCCGCCGCTGGCATGGGTAGCGCCACTCACCTGGCAGGCGTTCAGTTTGCTCGCCACCATGGCATCAAATGGAATGTGGTGCCTTATCGCGGTGGTGCGCAGGCCATGAACGATCTGGTCGGTGGCCACGTCGATGTGACGTTCAATGGCATGGTAGCGACCTATCCGCACGTCAAGTCGGGCGCGCTCAAACTGATGGCAGTCTCCAGCAAAAAACGGTGGAGCGAGTTGCCCGACGCCCCCGCCGTCGCAGAGACCATACCCCACTTTCTGACCGGCAGTTGGCAAGGCCTGTTGGCACCAGCCGGCACACCTCAGCCTATTGTCGATCTGATTCACGCAGAGGTTCAGCGCATCGTCGCCTTACCTGACGTCAGGGAAAAGCTGCAAGCACTGGGCGCCGAGCCCTCTGCCATGAGCAGTTCCGATTTCGCCAAATGGATCGGCAAGGAACTGGCCGACATGGCCACTCTCGTTCGTGAAGAAAAGATCACTCTCGAGTAAGCCCCGAGAACCAACGGAGACAAATCCATGAAAAAGTCCATTGCATTGCTTCTGCTGGCCACCGCAACCAGTCTTAGCGCCTTCGCATGGCCCGCCAAACCCATCAGCCTGGTGGTGCCCTTTCCTCCCGGCGGCTCGACAGATCTGATTGCCCGCACACTTGCCACCAAGATGGGAGAAAAACTGGGTGGAGCCAGCGTCATCGTTGACAACCGTGCTGGTGCAACCGGCACCATTGGCGCCACCTTCGTAGCCCGCGCACCAGCCGATGGCCACACCTTGTTCGTGTCCTCTCTCGGACCCTTCGTGATCGCACCACACCTGATGCGTGTTCAGTATGACGCCCTGAAGGACCTGGAGCCGATCACAGTGGTGGTTCAGGCACCCAATGTGCTGGTGGTGCCCGAGGCGTCAGCCTACAAATCGATGACCGATGTTCTCAATTTCCTCAAAGCCAACCCGGGCAAAATGACCTTTGCATCGTCGGGCAATGGCAGCAGCGACCACCTGACAGCGGAGCTGTTCTGGCAACAGACGGGAACCTCGGGCGTGCACGTTCCCTACCGTGGAGGTGGCCCGGTGATGAACGACTTGCTGGGCAACCAAGTCAACGCTTCCTTCATGAATATCAACACCGCCGTGCCGCAGATCCGCGTCGGCAAGCTACGAGCTCTGGCGATCACCAGCGATCAACGCGCCCCGCAACTGCCTGACGTGCCCACCCTGAAGGAACTGGGCATTGCGGACGCCAACGTGTATTCCTGGCAAGCGGTTGCTGCCCCGCGCGGCCTGCCGGCCGACGTAAGGAAGCGCATCTACGACAGCGTGGTATCCACCTTCAACGACCCGGACATCAAGGCACGCATGCTGGATCTCGGCTTCGAGATGGTGCTCAACACACCCGAGCAGTTCGCCGAGTTTCAGGTCACCGAGTTCAACCGGTGGCAGAAGCTGATCACATCCCGCAACATCAAGGCAGACTGACCGCATGACCGCTCCTGTTGTCCAGTCCATGCGCGTGGTCCCGGTTGCAGGCCGGGACAGCATGCTGCTGAACCTGTCGGGCGCGCATGCGCCCTTCTTCACGCGCAACATCGTCATCGTCACCGACAACGCAGGCCACACCGGCCTGGGCGAGGTGCCCGGTGGCGAAAAGATTCGGCAGACGCTGGAGGATGCGCGGCCGCTGGTCGAAGGGCAGCCCATCGGCAATCTGCAGGCCATCCTCAACGCCATGCGCGTGAAGTTCGCCGACCGCGACAGCGGTGGCCGCGGGCTGCAGACTTTCGACCTGCGCACGACCATCCACGCGGTCACCGCGGTGGAGTCCGCCCTGCTCGACCTGCAGGGCCAGCACCTGGGTGTGCCCGTGGCGGCCCTGCTCGGCGAGGGGCAGCAGCGCGACGCGGTGCAGATGCTGGGCTACCTGTTCTTCGTTGGCGACCGAACGAAGACCGACCTGCCTTACGCAAGCCCATCGGATGAAGACGACAACGCCGACGACTGGTGCCGCCTGCGCCATGAGGTCGCCATGACACCCGAAGCGGTGGTGCGCCTGGCCGAAGCGGCGCAGAAGCGCTACGGCTTCCAGGACTTCAAACTCAAGGGCGGCGTGCTCGCCGGTGACGCCGAAGTGGACGCCGTGACCGCGCTGCACGAGCGATTCCCCGAAGCGCGTGTGACCCTGGACCCCAACGGGGGCTGGTTGCTGAAAGACGCGATCCGTCTGGGCGAGAAGATGCGCGGCGTGGTGGCCTATGCCGAAGACCCGTGTGGCGCCGAAGAAGGATTCAGCGGCCGCGAGGTGATGGCCGAGTTCCGCCGTGCCACCGGCTTGCCCACCGCCACCAACATGGTCGCCACCGACTGGCGCCAGATGGCGCATTCGCTGGCACTGCAGAGCGTTGACATTCCGCTGGCCGACCCGCACTTCTGGACCATGGCCGGTAGCGTGCGCGTGGCTCAGACCTGCCGCGACTGGGGCCTGACCTGGGGCAGTCACTCCAACAACCACTTCGACATTTCGCTGGCCATGTTCACGCACGTGGGCGCGGCCGCTCCGGGCAAGGTCACGGCCATCGACACGCACTGGATCTGGCAGGATGGACAGCGCCTGACGAAAGACCCATTGCGCATCGAAAGCGGCTACGTGCAGGTCCCCAAAAAACCGGGCCTGGGCATCGAGATCGACATGACCGAAGTCGAGAAGGCCCATCAGCTCTACCTTCAGCACGGACTGGGCGCGCGTGACGATGCCATCGCCATGCAATACCTGATCCCGGGCTGGAAATTCGACAACAAGCGGCCTTGCATGGTTCGCTGAAGCCATGGGCCGATCCACCATTCTTCAGATTGGTCCGCTGATGCCAGCGCTGGAGGTCGTCCTGCACCAACAGTACAACGTGCTGGCGGCAGAAGCGATCACCGCTGCTGCTCCGCTGGCCGACACGGCCGACGCTTCGCGGGTGCAGGCGGTGGTGACCTCGGCGCCAGCGGGCATGCCGGCGGCCTGGTTGCCACAGTTGCCTGCACTCAAGGTGATCTCGTCCTTCGGTGTGGGCCTGGACCAACTGCCACTGGACGCCGCCCGCGCACAAGGCCTGCCGGTGGGCTACACCCCCGACGTACTCAACGACTGCGTGGCCGACCTGGCCATGGGCCTGCTGATCGACGGCGCACGCCGCATCGCCGCGGCGGACCGCTTTGTGCGACGCGGAGACTGGCTGCAGCGCCGCTACCCGCTGACCACGCGCGTCAGTGGCAAGCGCCTGGGCATTGTGGGCCTGGGCCGCATCGGCCAGGCAGTAGCGCGCCGTGCGGCCGGCTTTGACATGGACATCGCCTACACCAAGCGCAGCCCGGCCGAGGGCGTGGTCTGGCGCTACGAGCCTTCGTTGCTCGCGCTCGCACGGTGGGCCGACTTCCTGGTGCTCACCGTGGCCGGCGGCGACGGTACGCGCCAACTGGTCACTGCCGAGGTGCTGCGAGCACTGGGGCCCGAGGGCCTGCTGGTCAACGTGGCGCGCGGCAGCGTTGTGGACGAAGCGGCGCTGATCTCCTGCCTGCAATGCGGCGAACTCGGCGGCGCGGCGCTGGACGTGTTTGAGGACGAACCCCGTGTGCCCGCCACCCTGCTGGCGACGGAGAATGTGGTGCTGGCCCCGCACATGGCCAGCGGCACCTACGACACCCGCCAGGCAATGGCCGACCTGGTGCTGGCCAATCTGCACGCCGGCCTGGCTGGTGGACCGCTGCCTGCCCGCGCGGCCTGAACCTCTTTCCGCCTTCGCCAAGCCTGTTGACCATGAAAGCCCCCATGACCCCGCGCACCATCCGTGTCCACCCGGCCGATAACGTGGCCGTGGTGGTCAACGATGGCGGCCTGCCCACGGGCACCTCCCTGCCTGGTGGTCCGACGCTGGTGCAGGCGGTACCGCAGGGACACAAGGTGGCACTGATCGACCTGCCTGCTGGCACCGAAGTGCGTCGCTACAACGTGGTGATCGGTCACGCCGCTGTGAACATTCCCGCAGGCGCCTGGGTCAGCGAGCAGCGTCTGGTGATGCCAGAAGCGCGCAGTTTCGAGAACCTGCCAGCCCCGCAGCCACCGGCCGATCTGCCGCCGCTGGAAGGCCACAGCTTCCAGGGCTACCGCAACGCCGATGGCAGTGTGGGCACGCGCAACCTGCTGGCGGTGACAACGACGGTGCAGTGCGTGGCCGGTGTGCTGGAATTCGCCGTCGAACGCATCAAAAAGGAGCTGCTGCCGCAATACCCGAACGTGGACGGCGTGGTGGGCCTGACGCACAGCTACGGCTGTGGTGTGGCCATCGACGCGCCCGACGCTGTCATACCCATCCGCACGGTACGCAACCTGGCCAGCAACCCGAACTTCGGCGGCGAGGTGATGGTGCTCAGCCTGGGCTGCGAGAAGCTGCAGCCCGAGCGGCTGCTGCCAGCGGGGAGCATCCCGATCAGAGACCAACGGACAGGGCCGGATGTCGTGTGCCTTCAAGACGAGAAGCATGTCGGCTTCATGTCGATGATCGATTCGATCCTCACGCAAGCACAGAGCCACCTGGAACGCCTCAACGCGCGCCAGCGCGAAAGCTGCCCGGTAAGCGAACTCGTGGTGGGCATGCAGTGCGGTGGCAGCGACGCGTTCTCCGGGGTCACCGCCAACCCGGCCGTGGGATTTGCGACCGACCTGCTGGTGCGCGCGGGCGCCACCGTGATGTTCAGCGAGAACACCGAGGTGCGAGACGCTGTGGACCAGCTCACGCGCCGCGCGGCAACGCAAGAGGTGGCAGATGCCATCGTGCACGAGCTGGCCTGGTACGACGCCTATCTGGCCCGCGGCCAGGCGGACCGAAGTGCCAACACCACGCCCGGCAACAAGAAGGGCGGCCTGTCTAACATCGTCGAGAAGGCCATGGGTTCCATCGTCAAGAGCGGCAGTGGCCCGATCCACGGCGTGATCGCCCCTGGCGAGAAGGTGAAACGAAAAGGACTGATCTTTGCCGCCACACCCGCGAGCGACTTCATCTGCGGCACGCTGCAGCTGGCCGCCGGCATGAACCTGCACGTGTTCACCACTGGCCGTGGGACACCTTATGGCCTGGCCGAATGCCCGGTCATCAAGGTGGCCACACGCAACGACCTGGCGCGCCGCTGGCACGACCTGATGGACATCAACGCCGGTCGAATTGCCAGTGGCGAGGCCACCATCGAAGAGCTGGGTTGGGAGCTGTTCCAACGCATGCTGGCCGTCGCCAGCGGCGAAAAGACCTGGGCCGAACGCTGGGGCCTGCACAACGACCTGGTGCTGTTCAACCCGGCGCCAGTGACCTGACCAGAACGCTCAACCCAGCAGTTCGTCCAGCCCACCCTCCGGCTCGAAGCGCCGGTTGCGAAGACGCAGCCGCGTCGGGCCGGGCCAGGCCGCCTCGCGCAGGCTGTGTGCCGGGTCGCCCGGGTAGCAGATGACGCGCACGCCATCTTCGTCGAAGGGTTCAGGGGCGATACGTGCCGGTGGTCGCGTGCGGGCATGGTCCAGCACCGCATCGACACCGCCCAGGCGGCTCAGGTGCGACAGGCTCATGATCTGCGGCGGCGCCAGGTCGATTTCGCCGGCCCAGTAGCGCTTCAGTGCTGCACGCGGTGTCATCCAGACCACTTCGGTGGTCTCGCGCGCACAAGCCACGATATCCTGCTCCGGCGGAGCCAGGGCGACGAAGAAGCGGGTATCGAAGCGCTTGTTGGTGACCGACGGCTGGCGCGGCGTGATCCAGCGCGACCAGGGCAGCAAGGCCGAGAGTTTCAACCCCAGTCCCAGCTCGCCGGCCACCCCGCACAGGGTCGAGCCGGTCAGCGTGCGTTCGCGCAGGGCAGCCAGTTGTGCGGCATCGGCCACGCTGCCGGGCAGCAGGCCACATTCCTCGAACGTCTCGCGCAGCGCGGCCAGGTGCAGCGCCAGGGCCTGCGCGGGCTCCAGGTCCGGTTCGGCCAGCCGTTGCCGGCACAGCTCCGCAGTCAGGTCGACGGCGTCTGCCCGGTCCACCTGGTCGGTCGGGTCCAGCTTGCCACCCGGAAACACATGCACCCCGCCCAGCACGGCCGAGTTGCCGTGCCTGCGCATCAGCAGCACCTGCAGCCCAAGGGCGCCTTCGCGCAGCAGCATGACGGTGGCCGACGGCACCGGCGGTGTGTCGACCGCTTCACCATAAAACGGAATTGCCATGCGCCCATTGTGACCTTCGCCGCGGCACGTGCTGTCACCCGCATGCCAGCATGCCAGCACAACTCAACGCGGTGCAGCGGCGCGCGCAGACGATGGCAGCAAGGCCCGGTCCAGGGCTTCACCCCATATCTGACGCCAGGGCGGCCAGTCGTGGCCGCCGGGCGCGCGCAGCACCTGCGGCTCCGGCAGGATGCCGGCCATCAGCGGGGGCCCGGGTTGCAGGCGGTCGCTGTCGCCATAGCCCATGTACAGCACCGGGAGGCCGGCGTCCTGTCCATACCGCTGCAACCAGGCCAGCAGGCGCCGGCCCATGTCGCGACTCTGGCTTGCGGTCTTCGGGTCCGGTGCCCGCCATCGAGCCAGACCTCCCGCCGCATTGACCTCGTCCAGCAGGGCCGTGGGCGCCACAAAAGGCGCAATCGCGATCACACCGGCGATGTCCTGCGGGTGGAGCATGGCATACAGCAGCGCACCATAGCCGCCCAGCGAAATACCCGCCAGCCAGATCTGCCGGTAGCCCTGTGCCCGCGCCGGCCCGATCACATCTTCACGCAGGCGATCGATGATGACCATGCGGCGGAAGTAGCCGATGTGCGAATCGACCACCACCACGTCGGCACCGATCTGCCGCTCGCGCACCTGGGCCACAAAACCCTGCTGCACGATGTCCAGTGGCACCTCCATCGAACCTGGCAGGAACACGATGAGCGTGTCGGCCCGTTGTCCCGGCGCGGCCGGCAGCACCAGGGTCTCCAGCGGGGTGCGAAGCTCGCGCGGCATGGCACAGCCAGCCAGCCCCGCGCCGGCCAGCAAGGCAAGACCCGAGAGCAGCAGGCGTCGGTTGATGGGCACGTCAGGCATGGGCGATTCGATGTAAAGGGCTCTGTCAGTATCGACCATGTGCCCACCCGGCTGTGGCTTTCCGGCCAACACCCCGGGCAGGCAACAGGCCTCTATCATCGGGTCCATGACGCAGTACTGGCTGATGAAGTCCGAACCGGACGAATGCTCGATCGACGACGCGCTGGCCGCACCCGGCGCCACGGTGCCCTGGACCGGCGTGCGCAATTACCAGGCGCGCAACTTCATGCGCGACACCATGCGTGTGGGCGATGGCGTGCTGTTCTACCACTCCAGCTGCCCGCAGCCGGGGGTTGCGGGTCTGGCCCGCGTGGCTTCGGGCGTGCGCCCGGACCCGACCCAGTTCGACCCGGCCTCGCCCTACTTTGACCCCAAGTCCCCTGCCCATCAACCACGCTGGCTGTTGCTGGACGTGCAGGCCCTGAAGAAGACACGGCTGATCGGCCTGCCCGAGCTGCGCGCCACCCCCGAACTGGCCGACATGCTTGTGCTGCAACGGGGCAGCCGCCTGTCGATCACCCCGGTAAACGAGGCGCACTGGCGTTTCATCACCGAACGCCTGATGTAGGGTTCAGCTTCGTACCCGGCTGGGCCCTGCGGGCCGCAGCACCTGCCGAAGCGCGACCTGCGCCGCGACACCCAGCAGGCACAAGACCATCATCACCAGGGCCAGGTTCACCGCATTGCTGTGGCTGACCAGACCGACGGCAAAACCACCCACGGCCGCCGCCAGCTGCTGCATCAGCCCGGCCACCGCCGCGGCCGAACCCGCCAGCGCTGGCATGAGTCCGACCGTGCCTGCCAGGGCTGGCGGCACCATGAAGCCGTTGCCCAGGCCCATGAGCATCAGCGGCAGCGCCAGGGCCAGCGGCGAGTTGAAGCCGGCCAGGGCCAGCACCATCATCAGAGCGATGCCGACCGCCGTCAGGGCCTGCCCCATCCACATCATGCGCTGGTCGCCCAGGCGATGCACCAGGTGAGAGGTCAGGAAGTTGCCGACGATGTAGGAACCCGGCACGAACATGATGTAGAAACCGATGCTATCCGGCCCCACGCCATAGCTGCCCAGCACCAGCGGCGCAGCGCCCAGGAAGGCGTAGAAGGTGGCTGAGGTCATGGACAACAAGCACACATACAGCACGAAGCGCGGATCCTTGAGCAACTGCCCGTAGGCGTCCAGCATGGCCCTGAGCCAGTGCGCCTGGGGTCCGGTCGACGGCTGGTGGGCGGGCAGGCCGCGCCAGGCCGACACCCACAGCACCACCGCCAGCACCGCCATCAGCACGAAGTTGGCTTGCCAGCCCAGCGTCACATGCAACTGGCCTCCCACAATGGTGCCCAGCGGCGGACACAGGCCCATGGCCATGCCCACATAGGCCATGACACGTGTGCGCTGTGGCCCCTGGAACAGGTCCTGGATGAGGGCCCGCCCCACCACCATGCCGGCAGCACTGCCAGCACCCTGCAGCACCCGCCCGATCACCAGCGTGGACAGGTCGGTGGCGAGCGCAGCCACCACCGAGCCCAGCAGGGTGATCAACAGGCCGAACATCAGTACCCGGCGGCGGCCCAGCCGGTCGGACAGCGGGCCATAGACCAGCTGCAGCAATCCGTAGGTCAGCACATAGCCGCTGAAAGTCAGCTGCACCGCGGCCTGGCTGGCGCCGAAGATGGCCGGCCACTCCTGCATGGAGGGCAGGCCAATGGTCATGGCCAGCAGGCCGAAGGCCAGTTGAGCCAGCAGGTTGGCAATCAGCCAGCCGTGGTGCAGTGTCCGGTCAGGATGGGACGACATGTTCAGGGACAAGTGGACCGCCGGGCCTCAGGTCAGGTAGTCGCCCGAGGCCTCGGGCTGGAACAGCAGCGCCTGCACTTCAGCCTGCACCGGCTCGCCCCCGGGCGTCTGCCAGCATGCGACCTCTCCCACCCGCAGCCCCAGCAAGGCGGCGCCCATGGGCGAGAGCACCGACACAAAGCCGGTAGACGGTTCGGCATCGGCCGGGTAACACAGGGTGAGCTTGCGGCGCTGGCCGGAGCGCAGCAACCGAACTTCGACCTGCGAGTACATGGTGACGATGTCCGGCCCGATATCACGCGAGGGCACCAGGTCGGCGTTGGCCAGCACATCGGCCAGACCGCCGGATGCCGTGGGTTCGTCCAGCCGGGACAGGCGAACATGATCGAGTTCGGTGAGCTGACGCTCACGGGGTGAAATTTGTGTATTCATGAGAGATGTCTCCAAAGGGGCGACCAGCGGGTTCGCAGCCTGAAGGGTCTGCAGAAGGAAAAGCGGTCGCAATCGCGCGGTTCGGTGGCCCGGCGATGGAGAGTTGCGCTGAAAGGAAGAGGGGGAGGCCTATCGCCGGGCCGGGGAATGTGCAAGCGGCTGGCACAGGTGGACGACCTGTGCAGCGGCGCACGGCCACGCCGCCGGGCTGCAGGCAGCACGGTTTCGGAGGGCGGAGTGAAGGCGGCGCATGGGTGGCGATCAGAAACTGAAGCCCGATGGTACCGGATCGTGACCGATCCTGCACGGTGCACTGAGCAGAGACAGCCGCAAGGGCATCAGACACTTGCCAGCGCATGCCGCACCAGCAGCGCAGCCAGCACCCACATGACCAGGCCGATCAGGCCATCGAGCACCTGCCAGGCGCGCGGGCGGGCAAACAGCGGCGCCAACCAGCGGGCACCGAAACCCAGCAGGCTGAACCACGCCAGGCTGGCGGTGCTGGCCCCGACGGCAAACCAGGGCTGCAGTGTTGGCGGCTGCTGCGCGCCGATGCTGCCGACCAGCAGCACCGTGTCCAGGTAGACGTGCGGGTTGAGCAGGGTGAAGGCCGCCGCCTGGGCCAGGGCCGCGCCACGCCCCAGGCTGGCGCCACCCGGCGCGGCCTGCAGGCGGCCAGCGTGCCGCACCCGTTGCATGGCCTTCCAGCCGTACCAGGCCAGAAAGGCCGCTCCGGCCAGCGCCAGCGCGCGCGCCAGTTGCGGACGGTCACCCAGGGCCTGCGACATGCCGAACACGCCGGCCGAGATCAGCGCGGCGTCAGCCACAGCACAGAACAGCACGATGCTGCCGATATGCTCGCGCCGCAGCCCTTGCCGCAACACGAAAGCATTTTGTGCGCCAATGGCCACGATCAGGCCCAGGCTGAGCACCAGACCTTGAACAAAAACAGGCCAGATGGCCGCGGCGTGTGGGGGAATCGAATCCATGCCCGCAGCTTGCCCGAACCTCTTGATGAAGGCAAACTACATTTGCTTCACCATATGTAGTATTGCTTCATTGATGCTCGACTACCCCTCGCTGTTCGCCCTGTCGGCCGTGGTGCGCGAAGGCAGCTTCGAACGCGCCGCGCGCCGCTTGCACGTCACCCCCTCGGCGGTCTCCCAGCGCATCCGCCTGCTCGAAGAGCGGGTCGGCGGTGCCCTGGTCGTGCGCGGCCAGCCCTGCCTGCCCACCGAGATGGGGCGGCGCCTGTGCCACCACGTCGACCGCGTGCGGTTGCTGGAACACGAGCTGCGCGGCGAACTGCCCGGCCTGGCCCCTGACGAGCCGGTGCGTGTGAACGTGCCGGTGGCCGTCAACGCCGACAGCCTGGCCACCTGGTTCCTGCCAGCCCTGACCGGCTTTGCGGTGCAGGCGCCCGCGCTGATGCAGGTGTCGGTCGACGACGAGGGCCACACCGCCGAATGGTTGCGCAGTGGCGCGGTGCTGGCGGCCGTGACCGCGGTGGAACAGCCGGCCTCGGGCTGCAGCGTCCGGCCGCTGGGCGCCCTGCGCTATGTGGCTGCGGCCAGCCCCGCCTTTGTGGCCCGCTTCTTCTCGCAGGGCGTGGACGCCGACAGCCTGTCCTCCGCCCCCAGCCTGGTGTTCAACACCAAGGACAGCCTGCAGCGGACCTGGGTGCAGCGCCTGTGCGGGCGGGCCGTCGAACTGCCCTGCCACAGCCTGCCTACCACGCAGGGCTTCGTTGCCGCCGGCCTGGCCGGCATGGGCTGGGCCATGCACCCGCTCAGCCTGGTGGACGAGCTGATCACGCGTGGCGAACTGGTCGAGCTGATGCCCGGCACCCCGCTGGACGTGCCCCTGTTCTGGCAACAGGCCCGCGCCGCCTCCAGCCTGCTGGAGGGGCTGACACGGTCGGTACTGGCGGCGGCCCGCGAAGGTTTGCTTCAATGAAAATCCCGGCTGCCGGTGGCCAGCCGGCCCAGCAGCGGGGTCAGGTCTTCCAGGTGGCCGGCGATCAGGTTGCAGACTTCGCCCTCGCGCTGCCAGGTGCCATGGATGAGCAGCAGGCGTGAGCGGGTCAGCACCTGGCGCTGGCGTTCACGCACATGGCGCCAGACGATGGCCTGCACCACGCCGGTCTCGTCCTCCAGGCTGACAAAGACCACACCGCTCGCGGTCTCGGGCTGCTGGCGCACGGTGACGATCCCGGCGTAACGCACCAGCTGGCCGTGGCGGGCCTGGCGCAAGGTTTCGGCGGTGCCCAGGCGGCGCCGATCCAGCAGCGGGCGCAGCAGAGCCAGCGGGTGCCGGCGCAGGCTCAGGCCCAGGCTGGCGTAGTCCCAGACGATGGCTTCGCCTTCGGGCGCTTCGGGCAGGGCCAGCCAGTCTTCGTTGACCGGGGCCTCGCGCAGCAGCTGCGGGGCGCTGCGCAGAGCCGAGGCGTCCCAGACCTGCTGGCGGCGGTGTCCGCTGAGACTGGCCAGCGCGTCGGCGGCGGCCAGTTGCTGCAGGTCCTGGCGGTCCAGCCCCGCACGCAGCGCCAGGTCTTCGGTGCTCTCGAACCAACCGTCCTGCGCCCGTGCCGCCACGATGCGTCCGGCCGCCTCGCACGAGAAGCCGCTGACCAGGCGCAGGCCCAGGCGCACCACCGGCAGCGCTTCGCCGGTGTCTTCGAGCGTGCAGTCCCAGTCGCTGTGCAGCACGTCGGGCGGGCGCACGCTGACGCCATGGCGCTTGGCGTCCTGCACCAGCTGGCTGGGCGAGTAGAAGCCCAGCGGCTGGCTGTTGAGCAGGGCCGCGAGGAACTCGGCCGGATGGTGCCGCTTGATCCAGCCGCTGGCGTAGACCAGCAGCGCAAAGCTGGCAGCGTGACTTTCAGGGAATCCGTAGCTGGAGAAGCCCTTGACCTGCTCGTAGACCGACTGCGCAAAGGCCAGGCTGTAACCGCGTTCGGTCATGCCGTCGATCAGGCGGCGTTCGTATTTGCCCAGGCCACCCTTGCGCTTCCAGGCCGCCATGGCGCGGCGCAGGCCGTCGGCCTCGTCGGGCGAGAAGCCGGCCGCGATGATGGCAATCTGCATGCACTGCTCCTGGAACACCGGCACCCCGAGGGTGCGGCCAAGCGCGGCCTCCAGCCCGGCCGGGTAGTCGACCGGCGCCCGACCCTGGCGGCGGTCGAGGTAGGGGTGCACCGCGCCACCCTGGATCGGGCCGGGGCGCACCAGCGCCACCTCGATCACCAGGTCGTAGAAGCAGCGTGGTTTCAGACGCGGCAGCATGCTCTGCTGGGCCCGGCTCTCGATCTGGAACACACCCACCGTGTCGGCGGCGCAGAACATGTCGTAGGTGGCCGGGTCTTCGGGCGGGATGTCCTGCAGCTGAAAATCGAATCCACGGCGCTGGCCGATGAAGTCCAGTGCCTTGCGGATGGCCGTGAGCATGCCCAGCGCCAGCACGTCGACCTTGAGCAGGCCCATGGCGTCCAGGTCGTCCTTGTCCCACTGGATGACGGTGCGATCGGGCATGGCGGCGTTCTCGATCGGCACCAGTTCGGACAGCGGGCCGCGCGTGAGCACAAAGCCGCCGGTGTGCTGCGACAGGTGGCGCGGAAAACCCATGATCTGTCCGCACAGGGTCACCAGCTGGCGCACCGCCAGACTGTCCGGGTCAAGCCCTGCCTCGCGCAGGCGCTGCTCGGCGATGCCGCCGCTGTCCCACCACCAGTGGTCCTTGGCCAGACGGTCCAGCGCGGCCTCGTCGAAGCCCAGCGCCTTGCCGACGTCACGGATGGCGCTGCGCGGGCGGTAGCTGATGACGGTGGCGGTCAGCGCGGCGCGCTCGCGCCCGTACTTGGCGTAGAGGTACTGGATGACCTCCTCGCGCCGCTCGTGCTCGAAGTCGACATCGATGTCGGGCGGTTCGTTGCGCTCCTTAGAGATGAAGCGTTCGAACAGCACCGCGGTGCGCGCGGGGTCGACCTCGGTGATGCCCAGGCAGTAGCAGACCGCGCTGTTGGCGGCCGAGCCGCGGCCCTGACACAGGATGCCGCGCGAGCGCGCGAAGGCGACGATATCGTGGACCGTGAGGAAGTAGTGCTCGTAGGCCAGCTCGGCGATCAGCGCCAGCTCGTGCTCGACCTGCTGCTGCACGCCGGCTGGTGCGCCCTGCGGCCAGCGCCGGCCCATGCCCTCGTAGCTCAGGCGGCGCAGCCAGGCGGCCGGCGTCTGGCCCTCGGGTACCAGTTCCTGTGGGTACTGGTAGCGCAGCTCGTCGAGCGAGAAGTGGCAGCGTTCGGCCACCACCAGGGTCTGCGCCAGCAGCTCGGGCGGGAAACGCTGGCCCAGCGCCAGGCGCGAACGCAGGTGCTGTTCGGCATTGGGCGCCAGGGCCTGGCCGCAGGCAATCAGCGGCCGCCCCAGACGGGTGGCGGTCAGCACGTCCTGCAGTGGCTTGCGTGAGCGTCGGTGCATCAGCACGTCGCCCACCGTCACCAGCGGCACCGCGGTCAAGGCGCTGCTCTGGCGCAACCGGTGCAGCCAGATCTCGTCGTCCAGCCGGCGCAGCTGCGTCACGCCCAGCCAGCAACGCCCCAGAAAGTGTCGCAGCAGCCAGCCCGCCACTGCATCGGCCGCGTCCTGCGGACAGCCGCGCGCGGGCAGGCCGATGACCACACAGTCGGCCAGCGCGGCGGCGTCGATTTCGCTGACCTCCAGGCGGTAGTTGCCTTTGGGCGAGCGCCGGCGCAAGGCGGTGATGAAGCGGCACAACTGGCCGTAGCCCTGACGGTTGCAGGCCAGCAGCACCAGGGTGAAACCGCCGTCCACCAGGCCCTGCACCTCAAAGCGGCTGCCCACCAGCAGGTGCAGGCCCTGCTCGCGCGCGGCCACATGGGCGCGCACGATGCCGGCCATGGAGCACTCGTCGGTGATGGCCAGCGCGCGGTAACCCAGCTCGTGCGCGCGTGCCACCAGTTCCTCCGGGTGGCTGGCCCCGTGCAGGAAGCTGAAGTTGGAGCGGCACAGCAGCTCGGCGTAATCGGGCAGCATGAACGGTCAGGCGAAATAGCCGTGCAGGAACCAGGCCGGCGCCTGCTCCAACCGGGTCTGGAACACCCACAACACACCGGCCTGGGCCGACTGAGCCACCCAGTAGTCGCGCACCACGTTGCGGTGGACGCCAGCATCCTCGTCGCGGTCCCACCAGCCGCCTTCGATGCGCTGCGGCCCCAGCAACAGCTGCAGCTCGCCCTGAAACAGCGGACGGTCGCCGCGCATGGCCAGGCGCAACGGTTGCGGCAGCAGAAAACCCGGCTGCGGCCCACTGGCCACGGGCAGCACCTGGCGCGGCAGGGCTTCGGTGGCCGGCTGCCAGCGGCACTGCGCCTCGGGCCGGTGGTCGTCCAGCAGCACCGGACGCAGCACCCGCACCGCGCCCAGGCGCACCGATAGGCGCTCCAGCACCTGGGTCAGGCCTTCTTCGCCCACGTTGCCCTGCGCCCGGTCGGGTGGCAGCAGCGAGGCGCTGGCCGTCACCAACGGCTGCACATCGAGTGCATGCAGGCACAGCTCGCCCACCGGAGCCTGCAGGCTCACCCGGGCCAGGTGCTCGGCCAGCAGCCGCGCCAGGTGGGTGGTGTCGCGCGTGGGTGTGGCGGTACGCACCACCAGCTCCCCGCCTTCGCCCGCGGCCCGGGCCCGCAGGGCGTCGTGGACCCAGCGCAGGGCGAACGCGGTCACCCCGGCCTGGCGCGCGGCCAGCCAGCCGCCCAGGGCCAGCAGCAGGCGCTGCGCGCCCACCATCAGGGCCGGGGCCTGCTCCACCCGCGCCATCAGCTCCAGCCGCTGCTCGAAACGCTCGGGCAGGCCCACCCAGGTATGCACCTCGGGTGCCTGGCCATAGAGCTGGTCCAGCGCGTGCAACAGCGCGCGGTCAAAGCGCCGCACCAGGCCACCGCGCGGCAGGGCGCGCACATCGCCCAGGCAGCGGCAGCCGATGTGTGCCAGCGTCAGGCGGTGCGGTCGCAGCGCGCCCAGCACCTCCAGCGGCAGCGGGTCGAGCCGGGCCGGCAGCAGGCCGCTCAGGCCGTCCTCGATGCCGGCGCGCGCCAGCGCCAGCGCCGCCAGCCCGTTGGGCGCCCAGGCCAGTTGCACTACGCCCAGCGCCGGCGCCTCGGCGGCCACGCGCGCGCGCAACGCCGGCCAGCCGCCGAACAGGCGCAGACTCGCTTCCACCTCCATGAGCACGGCCTCGTCGAGGACACTGACCCGGGGCGTGAACTGCAACGCCCAGATGGCCAGCGCCTGACGCGCCGGCTCAGTGGGAGAGGACGCGTCGTCGGTGACCGGCAGGCACAGGGCGGACCACCGCATCGGTGTTCTCGCTGGGCACAAGGCGGCTGGGCTGCTGCAACCGCGGGGTGAGCAGGTTGCGCAGGCCACCGGGCACCGACACCAGACTCAGCGGCTGCGTCAGTGGGGGGCCCTTGCGTTTGGGCAACTCGACCTGCAGCGTCCAGTCGGGGCCAGGGCCGACCCGCAGGCGCAGCGGCGCGGCCGAGGCCTCGTGCAGGGCGGCCTCGGGACGGCACAGGAAAACCGGCGTTTCGTGGCCCCCGGCCTGCACCTGCAGGCGGCGCACCTGCTCGGCCCGCACCTGCGGCAGCCAGGCCAGCAGCACGCCGCCGGTGCGCGCGCGCAGCAACTGCTCGGTGGCCCACAGACGCTCGGCCGGGGTCTCGGCCTGCACCCAGACCAGGCGGCGCTCATCCAGGCCCTCGTGGCGCAAGCCGGCCGGGTGCGGCGGTCGCGGTGGGCCGACCATCAGAACCGGCCGGCCGGCCGCTGTCACCTGCCGCAGCAGCGGACCCAACAGCCGCCACTCATGCGTGCCGGCCTGCGGGCTGAGCAGCTCGGTCACCGCCTGACCAGGCCAGCCACCACCGGGCAGCACCGCGTCCAGTTCGGCAAAGCCGCTGGGCCAGACCGAGGCGACCGGCTGACCGAGCTGGTCACCCCGCCAGACCGCTGCGGCCACCTGCGCCGGCAGCACCAGGCTCTCGCCACCCGCTGGCCCGGACGGCAAGGGGGACGGCGGCAACAGCGGCCGGGCATTCTGGCAAGGGGACAGCAGCGGCGCGGCAGCCGCTGCCAGGACGGGGGCAGACATGGTCGGGGCGAAGGATGTGGGACAAGCAGGAACCGATAAATACTGTTTTTATGTACAGTATCTTAAAGTCCGCGCCCTGTCCAGTCCAAGACCCCGCCAGCAGGGTTTTCTCAAACCATCCCGTGCCCACCCGCTCAGCGCTTCAGCACCGACGCGGCGTGTTCGTGCTGCCAGGACCGCCCCGCCTCGACCTCCCGGGCTGGCTGCTGCTCGCGCTGCAGCGTGTGCAGGTGCTCCAGCGTCGGGGTCTGCAGCGCCTGTGGCAC
>Ga0208242_100114_pt1 | contig 111046 bp, 108 predicted proteins | sample SubbioAug_CSW13A_FD_184825 | JGI IMG/M metagenome (GOLD analysis project Ga0208242, IMG submission 184825) | Serpentinite rock and fluid subsurface biosphere microbial communities from McLaughlin Reserve, California, USA - CR12Aug_CSW13A (SPAdes) | ecosystem: Environmental > Terrestrial > Deep... | reverse complement strand
GATCGGGCCAACGCCATTGCCGTAGGACGTTCCAGCCGCCCCGTTGACGCCTGCTGCACCGCCCGCCGCCGCCGCCGCCGCGCCGTTCAAATAGAAGGCCCCTCCAGCGCCGCCCGCGCTCGGTGCATTTGCTGCGGTGATGCCGCCGCCGGAGCCGCCGCCGGACGCCCCAGCTTCCGGGCCAGATATGCCCCAAGCCGTGCCGAGCATCCCTGTTGCGGGGCTGCCGCCGCCGCCAGAGCCAAAGCCCGGAGCGGTGATGCTGCTCACGCCGGCTACTGCTGAGCCGCCGTTTCCTTGTGCGAATGAACCGCTACCGCCGGTCGCCCCCGAGGCGCTGAAGCCGACGGTTGCGCCGCCTGCCCCGCCACCGCCGGAGCCAGCCGCAAGGCCGCCGCCAGAGCCAGCGCCGCCGCCGCCAGCAAAGAGCAGCGTGCCGAATGTCGTATTTCCGCCCGCTCCGCCGTTATTTCCGCTCGTGGAATTCGCGGTCTGCGCCGCGCCGCCAGCGCCAGGCGCACCGATCGCGACGGCTTTCAAGGCGCCGATCTGGGCGAGGCTGAATCGTCCGCGCGCCAACCCGCCGCCGCCGCCGCCGCCGCCTCCGGAAGCCGCAGCGCCAGATGCGGTTCGGGCGCCGGAGCCGCCGCCGCCGCCGCCGCCAAAGAGCAGCACCTCGGCAAAACGCAGCCCCGGCGTCGGCGTATAGGAGCCGCTCGACGTAAAGACGCGGATCTTCGTCGGGCCGCCGCTCGGAAAGGCGACTTCGCCCGTGGCGCCGTCGACGAGGATCGACTCCTTCCACACGGCGCCGTCGGACGAGACCTTCACATGAAAATTGTCGTCGCCGGTCAGCCCGGTTTCGGCGCGGGCCGAATAGTTGGATTGATAAAGCTGCGAAACTGTTTTCGCCGCGCTCTCCTTGTTGAGCGCGAAGCGCAGATCGCCGGAGCCGCCTTCGCCGACGCTTTTGGCGGTGAAGAGCGTGGCGTTAAGTTTCGCAAGCAGCGGGTTGGCGTCGTCGGCGGTTGCGCCGATCCCGAGCAGCGCAAGATTCTGCAGCTGGCGCAGAGACAGGCCGCAATCAATCCATCCCGCGCCATCATAGAGCAGCAGAAGCGATTCCGCTTCGACATAAGCGCGCCAACCGACTTGCGGCGCAAGGAAGGCCCAGCCGCCCGCGAGGAATGTGGCGATCTGATCATTCTTGCCGACGAAGGCGCCTGTCGCGCCGGCGCCGACGAGCACACGATCGCCTTCCGCCGGCGTTGCGGGCGGCGACGTCACGTCTCGCGCAGAGACCGAAAGCTGCGTCAGCGCGTCGATCAGCGCCAGTGCTTCATTATGCGTGACGTGTTTTTGCGCTTGCGCCGCCTCGATGAAGGGCAGCGCAAGATGCGTGGTTTGCGTCATCGGTTTTCCTATTGGACGGGAAGCGTCGTGGTCAGCGGGAATCCTCGTCCGACCGTCGCGCTCATCTGATAAAGCGACAGCGTCAGTTCGCTTTGCGGCGCGCCGAAATCGGCGAGTTCTTCGGCGGCGGGATAAAGGATCGATGTTGCGGCGGCGGTGAGCGTGCGCGTTCCGCTTGCCGGCAGCGAGATATCGGCTTCGTAGGATTCGCTCGCCTCGCCGAGTGGAATGTCGAGCGCTTCCCAGGCGTCGGAATCGAGACGTCCACGCCGCACGAAATCGATGAGGACGCCGGACGGCGTGCGCCGCGCGCGCGCCTTCGTCGGCGCGTAGGGGCGCAATGCCTTGTTTGTTGCGGCGACCGTCGGCTGAACAAAGATCGGCTCCGCATAGTCGCGATCGGCCGGTCCGATTCGATAGGTCGTCGGCGCGCCAATTTCGGCGACCTTGCGCGCGAGTGGCGCGATCGCGTCATTGAGCAGCACGACAGTTGCGCCGGCGGGCGCATCACGCTTGGCGAGATGTTCTTCGCCGCCGAGGCCGCGAATGAGCCGTGACAGTCGATATGTCTTTTCGCCAATCAGCTCGGCATGCGCGAAAGCGAAAATCTCCCAGTCGCCGTCGACGCGAATCGCCATCGCCGAAAGTCCGGCGAGCGCGGCGAGGTCGCCTACCGATGAAAGCTGCCCGGCGCCGATCCTGACAGTGACGCTGCTTCCATTGTCGAAGCGCCCGACAGGACCCGAGGGCAAAACGTCGAGCGTCTCGCCGATGGTTGCACGCTTGTCGATGATGGCGATCTGCTCGTAGCCGCCCCCGAACGTCAGCCTCCAGATTGCGAGCGGACCGGGCCAGGGATCGGCGAAGGCCGCGACATAGGAGAGCGCTTCTTCGTCGCGCCAGAGCGCAAGGTCGAGAATTTCGACTCTCGGCGGTCCGACGATTTTCGGCGAGACGACATTCGCGCGTCCAAGCAGCGGCGCGGCCGCGTCATAGACGGAAGCGTCCGCCGCGCGCGCGCTTATCTGTCGCGCCGCGCCGTCCGTGATGCGCTGAATTTGAAACAGCCGGCCGCCGCCGGCTGCGCCGAGCCGCACCAGATCGCCGGGCTGCAAGGCGAGAAGGCCAGGCCGCAGCGAAAATTCGGCGGTTTCGCGTCCGATCCACAAGTCCTGAAGCCAGCTCTCCGCAAGCGACTGAGCATTGGCGCGATGCGTCATCACCGCGGCTTGCGCTTCACTCTGACGCGCCGAGCGGCCCTCGAGTCTGCGGGACAAGACTCGCGCCATCTGAAAGTCGTTCTCGGAGTCGGAGAAGGAGAGCGCGATCTCCTGCGGCAGTTCGCTTTCCTGCGCCCGCGTCAGCGTCACGAGCGAGGCGGTTTTTCCGGCGACGAGATCGTCTTCGTCAATTTCGCGCACGGACTTCCCGCGCCGATCCACGAAGCGCAAGGCGCCGCCGCTCGCAACGGCGTCGAAGCCGAAGAGCGCGGCAAGAGGATCGATCGCCTCGCGCGGCGACATCGGCCGCTCCAGCACATAGCCGTCGAGAAAGCCGCTGACGTTCGGCCGCTGCGTGACAATTTCAGGCGCGGAGACGGCGCCGGCGAGCGCCGGCAGGAGACGGTCGAGCGGCGCGCCTTCGAGTCGTCCGTTGAGCCAATGGCCCGTCTCCCAATTGGCGGCGTCGCTCCATGCGTCGGTCTGCGTCGGAAAGGCCGGAAAGGGTCGCGCATCCCAGCACCATATGTGCAGGCGCGCCGGATCAACCATCGGCCCGGCGTAGAGGTCGGACGTCGGGTTGCGCGCCGCGCCGCCGGGCGCCGCCGGATCGAAATGCGTGATCATCGCCTCGATGAATCGCGCCTGCATGAGATCGTCGCGGCCGTTGCGCGAAAAATAGGGCAGACCGCCGTCGCTCGAACGCGGGTCCGGAAAAACATTCGGCGCATTGGCGCCGCGATCTACCGCCGGACATCCCGTCTCGACGATCCAGATCGGCTTTGACTGCGGAACCCATGCCGTCGGCGCCGCCAGCTCAGCACCGCCGACGCGCTCGTAATGCGGTTGCGACCACCACGACAGAAAATCCTTCTGGCGGAACATCCACGGCTTGCCGAGACCGTCGCTGATCGGCGCGCGATCTTGCGCCAGGCGCGCATTTGCGTCGGCGTAATGCCAATCATAGGCCTCGCCCGAGGCGACGCGAGACTTGAGATAGTCGAGATCATAAATGCTCGCCGCTTCCTGCGCGTCGAGATGGGCGTCGCCGTCGCGCCAGTCGGAGAGCGGCCAATAGACGTCGACGCCGATGAAGTCGACGGCGCTTGACGCCCACAGCGGATCGAGCGGAAAGCGCGCTTCGCCGCTTGCAGGAACATGCGCGCCATATTCGGTCCAGTCGGCGGCGTAAGAGACTTTGGTTGGCGCGCCAAGGATCGCCTTCACGTCCGCGGCGAGAGTCATCAGCGCCGCGACGGCGGGATATTCGCCTGGCGCGGAGCGCACGCGCGTCAGGCCGATCAGCTCCGAGCCGATGAGGAAGGAGTCGACGCCGCCGGCCGCAACGCAAAGATTGGCGTAGTGCAGAATGAAGGCGCGATAGCGCGTAAAGAAGGCGTCGAGCTGCGCCGCAGCAATCGCGGTTGTATCAGGCGAACCCGGCCGGCCTGGCGCAGGATCGCAGGTGATGCGTCCGCGCCAGGGAAACGCCGGTTGTTCGGCGGCGCCCGTGTAAGGATTGGACAGCGCATTGCCCGGCGGCACGTCCATCATCACGAAGGGATAGAAAGTCACCGCGAGGCCCCGTGCCGTGAGGTCGGCGATTGCGGCCATCACCGACGCGTCGCTGGGCGTTCCGCCATAGGCCGAGCGTCCATCGATTTGCGACACGAGCCGCGCCGTCGAACGCGTGAGCCCGGCGACGGACCAGTCGGGCGGCCAGAAGCCGCCGAGAATGAAGTTGAACTGACCGATGGTCTTGAATGTGGCGTCGACGCGCGGCGCGATCGTGCATTGTTCGGCGCGAAGATCGTCGCCGAACCAGGCGACGACGAGCGCGACGCTTTCGAGATTGGGACAAAGCGCCTGCAGGGCGTCGAGCGACGCGGTCCAGTCCGTCGCCGCTGTCAGCTGATGGCGATTTTCAGCCGCCGTGGCGCCGGGCGAGTAGAAGTTAAGCTTGAGGGCAGGGTGATAGCCGGCCTCCGTCGCGCCGGGAATGAGGTCGACGGCGCGGATCATCTCGCCGAGTCCGTCAACGGGCTTCACGACTTCGAACGTAAATTGCGGAATGCGATTGCCGAAGGGCGCGAGCGCAAGATCCTCGAAAACAATATAGGCGAGGCCGCGATAGGCGGGCGCGTTTTCAGTCCCTTCCTTGGCGACGATCAGCGGATCTGGCTCCTGATCTTCAGTCCCGGCATAGATGCGAATCGGAAGCGTCGTCATGTCGAGCTCTGAGCCGTCGGCCCAAATGCGCCGCACGAAGGCGACAGGCCCTTCGCACAGCGCGATCGCAAAATTCGCCGAATAGGAATAGGTGAAATGGATGTTCTGAGAGCCGCCGCCGCCGCCTTTGCCCTGATGCTGCGTCTGTTCGAAAGAGACGTTGACGCGTTCGAGAAAGCGCGTCGCCCAGATCATCTGTCCGCCGATGCGCGCGCGGCCATAGATTCGCGGCACGCCGGCGCCTTCCGCTGAGGTGATCCCGTCCATCGATTTCAGCCGCGGGCCGATCGAATAGCGGGGCGATGCATGCGGTTGCAGCGCCGCGTCGACGAAGGAGCCGCCAAAGCCGCCGAGCACGCGGCCGACAGAGGAACCGACAGGACCGCCGATCGCGCCGCCGGCGACAGAGCCGACCGTCTGCAGAACAAGAGTGGCCATGAGCGTCTCGAAGAGCCTCGCAATGTCATTCCCGACAGGCCGAAGGCCTGATCGGGAATCCAGAGCAGCTTCAGGAATGTCGGGTTTTGTCCTGGATTCCCGAGTGCGCGCTGAGCGCGCGTCGCGAATGACAGACGTGCAGCGTCTTCAATCCACAACGCCCGGAAAGGCGAAGGCGGCGACGAGCTTCTTGCGCCAATGCGGACCGATCGCGACCTCCGCGACGCAGGCGCCGGCATGGGCGTGAATCATATGCGTCGACGATACTGCGATGCCGAGATGTTTCGCCGGGAGATGTTCGCGAAAGCGAAACAGCAGAACGTCGCCTTCACGAAAATCGCTTAAAGCCACCGCTCTGAAATGACGATGGGCGGCGTCAAGCAATGTCTCGGAGCTCAAGGCTTCGGCCCAATCGGGCGTATAGGGCGGCGCCGTTTCCGGCTCGTCGCCGATGATGTCGCGCCAGACGCCGCGCACGAGACCGAGGCAGTCGCAGCCGAAATGGATGAGCGAGGCTTGATGCACATAAGGCGTGCCACGCCAGCGCCGCGCGGCCGCGACAATGTCTGCGCGGGTCATTTAAAAAAACTCCCGCCGTCCATCGCCGGCGCAAGCGAACTCGGATAGGCGATGATCCGGTCATTGCCTGGCATATGCGGGAAGCCCCGGAAGTTGACGATATTGTCGAACTTCACGCGGCAGGATGTGGGCGACTTGTCGCATCCCGCCGTCATGAGAACAGCGTCTCCGGCGATGATCGCGCCGCCCGGCGGCGTCCACAGCGTGACGCTCGCGCGCAGATTTTCCTGCCGATGCGATTTGATCGTGAAACGGGCGTTCTCATTCGCGCCGCTCGTAAAGGTCAGCGCGCCGCCTGTGAAAAAGCCGCTGTCGAATGTTTCCGAAAGATCGATGTCGATTGCGCCGCCGACGAAGGCGGCGACGACGCCCGTCGCGTGAAAACCAGGCGCCATGACGTCAAGACCGCAGCGCGTGTCGCCGAAATCAGCCGAACAGCTGCGTTGAAAGGCGCGGCCCTGCTGCTGATCGAAGACATGGGCGCTCGAGCGCAGCTCCGCGGCGAAAGCCATCTCGCCGCGGCGTATCTCGCCGATCGTCGCAATATCCAGCAAAGCGCGATCAGTAACATTCGTCCAATCGACGAGCCATGTCTCAACCGAGGCGCCGTCATAGAGACCGTTCAGGAGATCCGCCTCGGTGAGGCTCTCGTCGCTCAAGGCGCCGGCGGCTTCGCCCGTACCCGGTGCAAAGCCGACGCTCGTTCGAGTTGCGACGCGGAGAGACCGGTGTTTGCGCGAAAGGTAACGCCATTAAACGTCAGATCGCGGTCATGATCAGTAAAGCCCATCACCGTCGCGTCGCTGCGCGCAACGCGCCAACAATGGCAGAAGGTGGTGGCGCGCTGATCGAGCTTCGCCTGCATCGAAGGAGAGAGCGAGAGCATCATTGTCTTCCAATTTTCAACGTCATTGCGAACCGCAAAGTTTTGCGGCAATTCAGCATGAGGGAGGCGCCACTGAATGGCTTCGCTTCCCGCTTTTTCGACGGCTAGGGAACGATTTCGACGATCGGAATATTTGGAATCGCGCCGGCTTCGAAGGCGTGCATGTCGATTTCGAGAAAATCCGTATCGAAGCGCACAGGCACGTCGAAGAAAAAGCCGGCCGTGACGACTGCTCCAACCGCAGGAATGGCGCCCGGCGCGAAGGTCGCGATTCCTGTCGTGACGTCGACGCTCACATCCGGCGTGAATTTCTCGACGCCATCCGCCGCGACCCGCACTGTTCCAGCGACGGGCTTTACGATGTCGCGCGCATAAGCGGAAAAGGCGCCTCCATACGTCTTCACAAGCTGGAATGTGGCCTGCACGCCATCTCCGATTCCTATTGCTTGATCTGTTGGGCTTGGGGTCGCGCCGGGCGCGCAGGAGGCGCAATCGGCGCGATCGCGCCATCGAAAGCCATAAAGCCGACCGCGCCGCTCCTCGAAGAATTCGATGATCTGCGAAAGTTGCGTGAGACTCTTGACGCCGTAGCCAGCTTCATAGCGGCGCCGCGAATGCGCCCAGCGGGCGTTGCGCGCCTCGCGATTGGAGCCGAGCGTCACGATCTCGGTGCGCCGCTCCGGTCCGCCGCGCCCGCCGAGCGAGACATCAAGCGGAAAGCGGATCTCGTTAAAATCGCTCATGCTGGCTGCGCCCGCTTAGAGGTTGCGTTGGCCGCGCGCGACAGCCCGCGTCAGGGCGCCCGTGATTTGCGCCTCCGAACGGCGGAAGCTCTCGATATCCTGTGCGGCGATATTGACCGTGACCGACACCGGACGGGCGGCGGCGCCTTGCGCGACGACGCCGAGCCGGCCATCCGCGCCGCGCGCCAGCGGCATGATCGCCTCGGCGCCGCGCTCGCCCATGAGCCCCATCGCGCCGCCGCTTGCAAAATAGGTTGGACTTGCGACGACCCCGCCCTGCGCAAACGGCGCAACAGACCCGGCGCCGCCGAAGGCGCCGGAGAACATGCCGCTCAATCCGCTCACCAGTCCTTCGGCGAGCGCCTTGGTCCCCGTGCGCAAGGCCATGCGCGTCAGCGACTGTGCGATGGTCGAGAGCACGTCGTTAAAGCTGCGGCCGCTCGCCGCCGCCGAGCCGAAACCCAGGTGAAGCGTCTTCGTGACATTTCCTGCCGAGACGTTGATCTGATCGAGCAGTAGTTTGGTCGCTTGCAGGTTAGTTGTCGCGATACGGTCATTCGCCCCGGGCGCGTTGAAAGGATCGGGAAAGGCGTCGAAATCTGTCATCATGTCGATCCTTGAGAATCGGGAAATTGGCGCATCATGTCTTCAAGCGCCGCGCGCGTCGGCGCGCCCGGCGCTAAGCCGTAAACGCCCTCCGCCGCGCAAAAGAGTTCGCGCGGCGTCATCGACCAGAATTCGCGAGATGAAAGCCGCAGGACGCCGAGGCCGAAGGCCATGGCGCGCGCGAAAGGAAAGGGCGCGCGAGGGGAGGAGTCGCACGTTGCTTTTTCCGCCTGCGTCAGGCGTCCTGCGGCGTCGGAGGGTTTGCGGTCGCGCTTTGCTCCGGCGCATCGCCGAAGGTCGCGGCGAGGAGTTCGGCCGCGATGCGCACATAGCCCGCAAGACCTTCCGAAACTTTCATTCTGGCGACGTCTTCGTCGGTTATGTCGTTGCCCGCGCCGCGCAGCCCGCAGCCGATGATGCGCAGTATGTCGCGTGCGGAAAGGCGTCGTTCCTCAAAACGGCTTGCGAGCCCGACAAGGTCGCTGGCGCCAAAGCCGCTTTCGAGTTCGGCGAGCGCGCCGAGCGTCAGGCAAAGCGTGTAACTCTTGCCGTCAATCGTTGCGGCGATTTCGCCGCGCTTGCTGTTCGCCATTGCGTCCTCACATGAAATGCGCTGATCCACCTGGAACTGTCATTCCCGGCAGGCCGAAGGCCTGACCGGAAATCCAGAGTCGCAACACGCAAGTTTGATTTTGTCCCTGGAGCCCCGATCGCGCTTCGCGCGTCGGGAATGACAGTTGAGCCGTTCAAACCTCACAACGCCGCGAAGGCGAGCGCGCCTGCCGATTCGAGCGAAATATCGAAGGTTACTTCGGCGGAATATTCGCCGCGGTAATCGAGATTGGCGATCTGGAACAGGCCGGAGAGAAGGCCAAAATCCGGAATGACGATCTGCCATTCGCGCAGCAGCCCGTCGAAGAAGGTCTGGCGCAGGAGCGCATCCGACGACTGGTCCTTGAACACGCCTGTCCCGGAAAGGCTTGCGCGCTTCAATCCGGCGCCCTCGAGCAGTTCGCGCCACCGGCCGCTCGATTCGGCGTCGGTGACGTCGACCGTGTCGGCGTTGAGCGCGAGACGGCGCGTGCGCAGTCCGCCGACCGTGACGAAGCTCGCGCCGTCATGAATTTTCAAAAGCAGATCCTTGCCTTTCTGGGCGGCCATCATTGAACTCCGTTAAAGATATTCGGTCGTGGCGCGAAAGCGCAGATGGACCCGCGCGAAGCGGCCGTTCTGCTCGCGACGCGTCTCCATGGCGAGGAAGCGCAAGTCGACCAGCCGATGATCCTGAAGAGTGAGCGCCGCCTCATCGAGGAGATCGGCGATGCGCTGCGCCAGTTCGAGCGCCTCGCTGAGCCCCCGCATCGTCGACGTGACGCCGATCGTAAAGAGCTGCTCCGCGCCCGGCGAGAGATCGGCAGACCAGTCGCGCAGCTGCGCTTCGCCAAAAAGCGCATAGGGTGGTTCGGCTCCTCGCGGCGCCTCGTCGTAAAGCTTTTGGCCGAACGCGGCGGCGAAACCTGCATCCGCGAGCAGATAGGCGCGGATCGCTTTGCGCAGCGCGATGACCGGTGAAGCGCTCATGGCGAGTCCTTTAAGTGATCTCTTCGCACGCGCAGATCAAAAATCGCCGGCGCTCGTCCGGGTCGGAAACCGACTGGATGCGAAGCTTGCGACCGCGATAGACAAAGCGCATGTCCTTCGCGACATCGTCGCGCCAGCGGATCGTCACGACGAGGGTCGCGGTCTGCTCGGCGCGTTGCTCGACGAAATCTTCGCGCACGCCGGAAGGCGCGATGCGCGCCCAAAGGCTCGCGACGGGCGTAAAGCTGCGCGAAAAGCCGCCGGCGCCATCGGGCGCGTCGATGGGCGCCTCGAGCTTCACGCGATGCCGTAGTGCGCCGATGGGGAGGATGTTCACAGCAGGCGCTCCCGTCGAAACGGCGCGGCGAGCTGCGCGACGGCTTTGGGCAGAGCGTCGTCGCCGCTATCGCCGCGATGTTCACGCCAATGCGCGACAAGCGTCAAAATCGCTTGACGCAGCGGTTGCGGCGCATCGCTCGCGAGGGCGCCATAGCCGACGTCAAAGTCGATCTCGATTCCGTCGCTCGCGCGTCCAGGCGCCGGCGGCGCGGACGTGAAGCTGATGCGGCCACCCTCTTTCGAAGATGGCGCGCGATATGTCGCGGCATTGAGCGTCAGCGGCGCGTCGCTTGCGTCGAACACGCGGATCGCCGTCACAGACTGAAATGGCGCGAAGGGAATGCGGAGCGTCGCGTTCGAGGCGACCGAAGTGGGCCAGCAGTCGAACATGAGACGCCAGCTTTGCGTGACGAAGAAGCGCCTTGTATAGGCTTCGAGCGTCATGCGCCCGGCGACGATCAGCGCTTGGATCAATTCATTCTCTTCGACGCCGTCTTCACGCAGCCATGATTTTGCGTCGGCGAGCGAGACAGGCTCGATCGCCGGCGCGCCGATGAGCATCGGTCGCATCGCGCGTCCTAGGTTGTGGTGAGCAGAAGGCCGCGACGTCTCTCGTCGCGGCCTCAATGGGGCGGGCCGATTAAGATGCGGCGAATTTCAACAGCTTGATGGCCTCGAAATTCTGAACGCCGCCGCCGACCCGCTTCGTCGTGTAGAAAAGGACGTAGGGCTTGGCGGAGTAGGGATCGCGCAGCACGCGAATGCCGACGCGGTCCACCACCACATAGCCGCGCTCGAAATCGCCGAAGGCGATGGAAAGAGAATTCGCGGCCGGGTCCGGCATGTCCTCGGCTTCGACGACCGGGAAATTCATCAGCGAGGCGCCGGCGTCGGCGGTTGCAGGCGGCGCCCAGATGTAGTCGCCCGTCGTCGTCTTGAACTGTCGCACGAGCGACTGCGCGCGCCGCCCCATCACAAATTTGCCGTTCTGGCGGAAGCCGGCGCGCAGCGCATAGACAAGATTGACGAGCGCATCGGAAGGATCGCTCGCCGCGAAAGCGCCGGCGGCGCCCGTCAGCACATAGCCGATATTGCCCCACGTCCAGCTCGCATCCGCGACCGTCGCATAGGAGAGAAAGCCCTTCGGCTTAATGACGCCGTCGCCGCTGACGAAGGCCGCGCCTTCCTGTTCGGCGAAGGCGGTTTGCACCTCCTCGGCGATCCATTGCTCGATGTCGACGACGGCGTCATCGAGCAGCGCCTGCGTCGCCGCCGGCATGGCGTAAAGCTCCATCGCCGGGAAGGTCATGTCGGCGAGCTGCTGATTGTTGGTCTGCGGGCGCGGATCGGCTTCCGCCACCCATCCGGCCGCGGGTCCGGTCGTTGAAAAGGCGCGGCGCAGCGACGCGCCCGAGATTTCGCGCACGCTGGAGATGGCGCGGATCGGCGAGAACTTCGCGAGTCTTCGCAGAACTTCCCGCTCGGTTGGAAGCGGCACAAGATAGCCGCCGTCAGGGCCCGAGCCGCGCGACAGCGCCTTGGCTTCGAGCGCCTTGAGGCCGCTCGCTTCGCCGGAGCGCATGTAGTGATTGAAGGCGCTCTTGTGCTCGCGTCCGCTGTGGTCGTCGACGAGCTTGCCGCCAATACGCGGCCGCGACATTTCCAGCGCCAGGCGATCGAGCCGGCTCTTCGTGTCGTCGAGCGCGTGGTCGATGCGCGCGAGCTTCTCTTCGGTCACGACGTCGGCGCCGAAGCGGTTTTCGAGCTGGGTCAAACGCTCGTCGTTCGTCTCCTTGAAGGCGCTGAAGGCGCGATTGAGATCGGCGAGAATGTCGTCGCCGGCGGTTTTGGTTTCAACTGCTGACATGTTTAGAGCCTCGTGTTTGAGCCGGCGCGCGGAAAGGCGCCCCGCGGCTGTAGCCGTTGGATGAACTTCGCGCGCTTAGGAAAGACCGTCTCGAAAGTTGCGTTCGCGCTCGACGGCAAGAGCGCGGGTCAATGCAATAGATCGATCCGCCTGGTCAGAATGACCCCGACAGCCGGCGCAGCGCGTTGGAAAATTCAAGCGCCGCATGTTGCGCCTTGAGCCGAGTGAGTCTTACGCCGAACGCGTCCATGCGGGATACGCCGCTGCGACTTTGCTTCACCGCGCCGATGCGCGCCTGCGGGAGCATTGGAAAGGTGACGATGGAGATCTCCCACAGATCGATTTCGTGCAGGCGCCGCACGCCGCTCGATTTGTCCGTCGTGGCGCGCCGCGTGCGAAAGCCGATGGAGAGGCCGTCGATCGCGCCTTTGCGCATCAGCGACAGAGCTTCGCGCGCCCGCGCCACCGACAAATCGAGGCGCCCTTCGACCTTCAGTCCGCGCGAATCTTCGACGATCGAGTCCCAAAGTCCGATCGGCTCGGCCGCCTGATGCTGCCACAGCATTTTGACGCCGGAGGCGCCGCGCTTGATCAGCGAGCGCGCGAAGGCGCCGGCCATCACCATGTCGCCGCCAGAATCAACCACGCCAAAGAGGCTGGCGTAGCCCGAGAAGGCGCCGGCTTCATTCGCCTGCAGCAACGGCGACTCGGCGCGCTTTATCTCGGGGGCGGGCATAGTTCTTTGCAACGCCGTCATCAGCTCTTCTCCGCCTGGACGTTGATCGGTGTATGGCTTGCCGCGCGCGCGTCATTGCGCAATTGCGCCAGCAATTCGACGAAGGTCTTGAAGACGGCGGACGGGTCTTCGCGCCGGCGCGCAGGGCGGGCGCGCGGAGGCTTAAGGAAATGCGGCAGCCAATTGTTCTGACTCATTGATCGCTCCTGCAACGGCGGTTGAAGCGCGCGAGTTCGCGCACGAAGGCGTCAAGGCGGCGCGTCGACTCGCCGAGTTCCCGCATAGCGAGATAGGCTTGCGCGGTGGCGGCGCAGGCCCACAGAAACAGCGCGAGATGCGCGAGATCGCCGCGCTCCAATATGGCGTCGAGAATGTCGGACATGATCTATGTCTTTCGAGCCCCAAAGCTCTTCTGCACGCGTGCGACGAGCGGCAGCACGGTCTGGCGCCAGAAGGCGCGATTGGCTTCAGTGTAATTGCTGACGCGTTGTCGCCGGGAAGACCCAGGAGCAGCGGCGGCACGCCGAAGGCGAGCGCGATCTCGCGCGCCGCGCCAGCTTTCACCTATCTAGAGAGGCGGGACCACGTCGTAGTTGTTGTCGCGGATAAGGATATTGTTTTTTCCGAACGCCTCATAAAAGATCGCGGGGATGAGTTCGAGCAGTTCCGAGCGTTCTTTGTTCCATTCGATCAGGAAGGTACATTTTGGATCGAAACCGTATTCGGCGTCGTCTTCAATATTAGGAGGCCTCGCTTCTCCGACTTCCGAAAGCCAGAAGTAGCGGAGAATATCTCGATATTTTTCACGAGCTTGGGAGAGCAGCTCCTTGGTCGGGTCGAGCGGCAAGGTGCTATCGAAAAAAAAGCAGGTGGACATTACCGGCCTCCAAAGAGGTAGTGGAGTTTACCCTTTTGGTCGATGATCCAAGGAGGTCACGGACTCCGCCTATGACGTCGCCGCGAGCTCTTCGCGCATCAGTCCGATCACTTCCTCGAAAGCGGCGATGAAATTTGGCCTGCGCTCACGCATCCAACTCAACCCAGGGTCGAGTTGATCGCGCTGGAAGTCGGCGTAATAGGCCTCCATCGCGCGCAACAATTCAAGCCGCTCCTCGCGCGGATAGTCGCTGAATTCAAGAAAGTCCAGACCTTTTCCGTCGGGAAACTCGTGTTCGTCGGGCCAGCCATCGTGAAGGAAGCCAAGCACTTTCGGCCACAAGACTTTGGCGAAGCGCGGCGCCTTGTTGCGATCGAGATAGAGTTCGTAGGCTCCTCCCAATACGGACTCAAACTGGCCTCTGGACAGCGGCAGCCATTCCTTATCGATAGCGTCGAATGTAACGAGGGAGGACATGTGTCACCTCACGCGCCCACCATCGTGGACGTCTTTAGGCAGGCGGAATGAGTTCGTAGTTGAGATCAAACACCAATACCTTATCGCGTCCGAAGGACTCGTACATGACGCGGGGGATTTCTGGAATGTATTCCGCTCCGCCTTCCTTATTCCACTGAATGAGGAAGCCGCTTTTGGCTGTGACGCCGTGTTCCGCTGCTCGCTCCCGTTCGTGCTCCAAGGGCTCGCCGACTTCCGAAATCCAGAAGTGCTTTAGAATGTCGTGATAGCGATCGTCTGCTTGGGCAATTTTCTGACGAGTTTCTTCGGGCGGGTAAGCACTCGAACACATAACGAAAATTGACATCATTATTCCCTTCGAGCGGGAATCGAGCTTCCTAGAAGATATTTGGACCGCCCCACCGTCGTCGCGCCTTTAGGAAGGTGGAATGACTTCGTTGTCGAGATCGAACACCAATACCTTGTCTCGGCCAAAGACTTCGTAAATGAGGTGGGGGATTTCCGGAATGTATTCCGATCCGCCCTCCTTATTCCACTGAATCATGAAGGCGCTGTTAGCCATTAAACCATATTGCACCGCGTCTTCGCGATCAAAGTCCCGCGCTTCGCGACCTTCCGATATCCAGAAGTGCTGCAAAATGTCGCCAAAGCGTTCTCTCGCGTCAGCGATTTTCTTTCGCGTTTCATCAACGCTCAATGAGCTCGCGCAAGCGAAACAATCGACATCACCAGCTTCCTCTCGAATATACAAGCTTGCCTTGTTGGTCGACGATCCAAAGATGATTTAGGCCATCAATTGGATAGTTGCGAACTTGCGCTTCGATTTGTTCGATTGTGATCGGGGAGTCACGAAGATTGATAATAACGTTGTTCGACTGTTTTTCAGATACTTTTTTGGCGATGTAGCTCCAGATATTCCGCGCATTTCCGGTTCTCGGAGCGTAATTGTCAAACACCTCGCCATCGATCCGATAGTCGGGCCGTTTTGGGCCGGGCACATCCGGCTTTTGCTCCACGTTGTGGCCATTCAGCCAGAGAATGTCAGCCGACTGATTTTCTCGCTCGGCGCCGCGCCTCGTTTCAGAATCGTCTTGTCGTCGCACCAGCGCGCGCGGTCCTGTCAGATCGCCTCTCGGGGCGCTGTCCCGCTGGTCAGGCAATGCGAGGTTTCCATAGAGTTCTCGCAAGTGCTCCGAATAGCGCGCGTTCGCCTGTCGCGTCAGGTGCTCGTTTCGCGCAATGCGACTTTCTATGTGTGTTGGGTCCGAGAGAGTCGGTTCGGGTTTCCAGCTTGGATCGATTTCGCGCACGCGGGTCTCGGCTTCCCTCGCCAGGCGCGCCGTATCTTCCAGTCGATCGAGTTGCGACGGAGTCGCTTCGCCGGGCCGCTGAAACGTCCGCCTCTGCCTCGGCCGCCGCGCGCCTGGGCCAGCGTGACGGGGTTGTCCGCGTCGCTCGCCACTCTCGGATCTGCGTTCATCGCGGTCCGGACTCGGCCCTCCGCATCCCGCCGCCGCGCGCGATCATCTCGCGCGCCGCTAGAGCCGCCTCCCGAATCTCCGCCGCCGCTCGTCCATTGTCCGCCGCCGGAACTTCCCGCCGGCACGCGCGGCTGATCCGGGCTGTAGCGGCGCTCCAGACCGACATCGCGTTTGGCGAAGAGCGCCTCTTTCGGCGCCGGTCCATAGCCCAGCGCCTCGCGCTGTTCGTCGAGCGTCAGGAAAGTGGCCTTGCCGACTCGCTCCCATTCGCTTGCGCGCTCGCTCGCCAGCGCTTCGAGACGGTCGGCGTTATAATCGAGTCGGAAGGAACCGAAGCCCGGCTGCAGCCAGGCCTGAAAACTCTTCTGCACGCGCGCGACGAGCGGCAGAACGGTCTGGCGCCAGAAGGCGCGATTGGCCTCGGCGTAATTACTAAAAGTGTTGTCGCCGGGGAGACCCAGCAGCAGCGGCGGAACGCCGAAGGCGAGCGCGATCTCGCGCGCCGCGCCCGCCTTCGACTCGGTAAAATCCATGTCCTTCGGCGAAAGCGACAGCGCCTTCCAGTCGAGCCCGCCTTCGAGCAGCAGCGGCCTTCCGGCGTTGGTCGCGCCGGAGAAATTTTCCTCCAGCTCTTCCTTTAAGCGCGAGAACTGCTCGTCGGTGAGATGCGCGCCTTCGGGCCCCGCATAGACGAGGGCGCCCGATGGGCCCTATCTGCGAGAGGAAAAGCTGAGCGATTTATCGCAACGTGTCGCAGGCTACGAAAGTATCATCCCGGCCTGTTCGGCGGAACATCCTCTTCGATCAGTTTAAGTAGATAAATCAGGCACTCGGTACAGCTTCCCTCATCTCCCCAAAAAGGCAGCACCTCAGCCTTGCTCTTTAGCCAGATTTCTCTCAGCTGCGTTTCGTCATATCTGCCGTCTGTCAGCTCTTTCATATAATCCTTGAGAGCCTGTCGCTCTGCCGGCGAGTATGAGAAGAGGGCCAAGTGCACCAGTTCTTCAAGATTTTTGTACGCTGTGTCGATGTCTTGGTGAAAAAACAGTGTCAGCCCTTGAAAAACTTCGGGAAGCTTCATGGGTGCGGCCTCAGTCTCGATTTATGGGGAAAGCGGTGAAGATCCGAAAACCTCGCGGCGATGCTCCATCATGTCTGATGAGAATGCGTACTCCAAAAGTTTCACGAATGGTGGTCGAGGAATTAAACTTCGGCGCGAAAGCTTCCTTTCCCGTGGGCGTATCAAACCAAACCTCCAGAATTGCAGCTTCCCTACCCCCTTTTACGACCTCTTCAACAAGAGCCGCGTTTTGAGAAAGCGCCGAGTTCACTAATTTGTTTGCGGCGGTCAATGTGTGAAACGATCCTATGCGCGGTTTCCAAAATCCTAAAGGCCCGACGCGGGTTCGTGTTCTTGCGCTACGTTGTTTCAGATTTTCGTCGCTCTTCCCTACGTGATCGCGGATCGTGTGGCCATCATGAGGACCGTGCTCTTCTTCAGCAAGTTCGACATCGTATCGTCTGTTCTGTACCTGATGAACCTGAGATTCAATTTCGCGGTTGAGTTCATGATCTCGATTGAAGGCGACATTCTCTCCACCCGCGACGCGCCGGCTTTGCACGCGCGTGAGGGGGTTGTCCGCATCGCTCGTGACATTTGGATTCGCGTTCTGCGCAGTCTGGACTCGGCCCTCCGCATCGCGCCCCCGCGCGCGATCATCTCGCGCGCCGCTAGAGCCGCCTCCCGAATCTCCGCCGCCGCTCGTCCATCGCCCGCCATCGGAACTTCCCGCCGGCACGCGCGGCTGATCCGGGCTGTAGCGGCGCTCCAGACCGACATCGCGTTTGGCGAAGAGCGCCTCATTCGGCGCCGGTCCATAGCCCAGCGCCTCGCGCTGTTCGTCGAGCGTCAGGAAAGTGGCCTTGCCGACTCGCTCCCATTCGCTTGCGCGCTCGCTCGCCAGCGCTTCGAGACGGTCGGCGTTATAATCGAGTCGGAAGGAACCGAAGCCCGGCTGCAGCCAGGCCTGAAAACTCTTCTGCACGCGCGCGACGAGCGGCAGAACGGTCTGGCGCCAGAAGGCGCGATTGGCCTCGGCGTAATTACTAAAAGTGTTGTCGCCGGGGAGACCCAGCAGCAGCGGCGGAACGCCGAAGGCGAGCGCGATCTCGCGCGCCGCGCCCGCCTTCGACTCGGTAAAATCCATGTCCTTCGGCGAAAGCGACAGCGCCTTCCAGTCGAGCCCGCCTTCGAGCAGCAGCGGCCTTCCGGCGTTGGTCGCGCCGGAGAAATTTTCCTCCAGCTCTTCCTTCAGCCGCGAGAATTGCTCGTCGGTGAGATGCGCGCCTTCGGGCCCCGCATAGACGAGGGCGCCCGATGGACGCGCGGAATTGTCGAGCAGCGCCTTGTTCCAGAAGCTCGCGGCGTTATGCGTGTCGAGCGCGACTTGCGCGGCGGCGAGCGGCGGAAAGCCGTAATAATCGTCGAGCGGGTTGAAGAATTTGATGTGCAGGATCGGCTCGATCCCTTCGCCGCGCATCTCGTAGCGCGTCTCCTGTCCCAGCGCGCGATAGATGAAGGCGGCGGGCCAGCCGTTGCGTCCCGCCTCGATGCTCATGCGGTCGGGCCGCAGTGCGTAAAGTTCGCGCAGCTCATCGTCGATCAGAACGGATTCGACATAGGCGTTGCCGTAAAGCAGCAGATTGGCGCAGATCGTTTCGATGAAGGAGGCGCTGGTGTCGAGCGGATTGGGCCGCTCGATGAGAGAGATGAGCGGATGGTCGACCGCCTCGTCGCGGCCTTCATAGATAAGCCAGGGCACTGAGGCGGCGGCCTCCGCCACCATGCGCACGCAGCGATGGCAGACGGCGTTGCGCTCATAGCCTTCGCGCGTCAGCACCGTCGAATTGCGCGCGCTCCAATGCGGCTGTCCGAGCGCATGCATGGCGAGGAGCTTCGCCGCGTGCGAATATTTGGTTTCGCGCGCCGGCGCGACCGCGCCGATGAGGCGCGAGAGCAGAGAGGGCATGAAAGGTCCTTTGATAGGAATGCGTTTGACGCGGCGCTAAACCCCCAAGCCCCTCACCGTACCTCTCCCCGCAAGCGCGGAGAGGAGGCGTCAGGCGTTTCGCGAAAAATCACGCGGTGGCTTTGTCGCCGAGGCGCAGCGTCGCCATCGCTTCTCCCCGCTTGCGGGGAGAAGTGAGATGAGGGGCCGGGGTCTTGTTCGAATGAAACGATCGGCGCGAAGCCAATCACACTCTCCGCATGCGCGGCTCGGGCGCCTTCGGCGTCAAAGCCAGCGCCGTGATCGCCCAGACCAGCGCGTCGAGTCGGTCGGGACTTCGGCCCGACGAAAGCCCGTCGGCGCCGAAATCGCACATCTCGTCTTCGAGCGCCGGAAAGGCGCCGACATGTCTGACGCGGCCTTGTTCGTAAAACTGCGCGACCGGCGCGGCGCGCAAATATTTGCCGCGCGTCGCCCGCGCCATCGTCACCGGCGCCGAAGGATCGGCTTCGTTCAGCACGGCGCGGACCATTTCGCCGCCCTGATTGACTTCGGCGACAAGCGCGTCGGCGGAAAGCTTGTGATAGAGCGCGATCGCCGCGCGCGCCCACTGCGCCGGCCGCGCCGCCGACAGAGTCGCGTCGGCGAGCACGTAAAGCATTCCTGCCTGTTCAATCCCTGCCGCCACGATCCCGCAATTGTCGGCGCGCTTGCCGGAGCTCGCCGGCGGATCGACGGCGACGACGATGCGCTTCAAGGGCGGCGCCTCATGGACGCGGGCGCGCTCCAGCATGTCGCGCGTCCACAACGCATTCTTGCGCTCGTCGAGGATCTCGCCGTCGAGCTCCTGACGCCCCAATCGTGTGCCGGCATATTGCGCGACGACGCTTTCCAGAAACGACGGCGCAAGATTGGCGGCGTTCTCACGCGTCAGCGCGCGCGTCACGACGCTCGCTGGATTGGCGATCAGCTCTTTCAACAGCGGCAGCGGACGCGGCGTCGTCGTGACGAGCTGGCGCGGCCAGTCGCCGAGACGCAGGCCAAATTGCAGCATGTCCCATGTCTCCCTGGCGTAACGCCATTTGGCGAGTTCGTCGCACCAGGCGGCGTGAAACTGCGGCCCGCGCAGGCTTTCGGGATCTTCCGCCGAAAACGCCTGCGCGACGGCGCCCGAGTCCCAGACGACACGCTTTCGTGTCGTCTCCCAGCGCGGCCGCTCGCGCGGCGAATGCACGGCGAGCAGGCCGGAGACGCCCTCGACCATCACTTCGCGCACGTCGGCCGCCGTCTCGCCGACAAGCGCGATGCGCCCGAGCGGGCGAAGCGAAAATTGCGCGCGTCCGAGCGCCAGCGCTTTCACCCATTCGGCGCCGGCGCGGGTCTTGCCCGCGCCGCGTCCGCCGAGGATCAGCCATGTGCGCCAAGGCGCGCCGCTCGCGGCCAAGTGCGGCGGCCATTGATCGCGCCGCGCGACGAATTCCCACTCGTCGAGAAGCCGCGCCAGTTCTCTTGCGCTCAGACCTTCGAGCGTCTCATTCAGTCGGCCCTGCGCCGCGCAGTCGTTCAAGCCGTCGAGCAAGCTCCGCGCGGAGTTCGGCCAATTCGCGAGGCGGCGCGTCGCCGCCTCGCTCGCTCGCGTCTCCGACGGATTGGTCGCTGTCATCGTCTGCGTCGTTCTTCTTATCCTCGCTCTCGCGCCGCATGCGCTTCAATTCGGCGAGCGTTTTGACGAGGCTTGCGAGCGTGCGTGCGCTCGCCTCGATGGTCTTTGGCGCATGTTTGGCGAGCGCCGCTTCGGCGCGGGCGAATTCCTGTTCGACGGCGTCTTCGAGCCGCGCGATGAGTCGCCCCGCGTCGCGCGGCTTCTTTGCGGCGGTGTTCGCCCCTTGCGTTTTTTTGGGCGCGCAGGCGGAGGCGCGCAGCGGCCAGCCGTTCTGTTCGCGAAAGCGGCGAAACTGCCCGACGCTCATGCCGAGCAGTTCGAGAATTTCGACGATGGGCGTGACGCCCGAGTCATAGAGAAGCTTCGCCTGCGCGATTTTTTCCTCGCAGGGCGGGACGGATTTGGCTCGCATTTGCGAGTCTCCGGGAAGAGTTCGCGGTTAGATGATTTTGATTTGCTAAGAGTGCGATTTGCTCAAAGTGCTGCGGGCGTCATTCCCCACATGCCGCAGGCGTGATCGGGAATCCAGAGTCACACCAATCATGCTTGATCTTGCCCCTGGATTCCCGATCGCGCTGCGCGCGTCGGGAATGACAACCGGGGATGCATCGATCGCAATGCTGAAATCCTTCTGGAATAGAAACGCCAACTTATTTTCAATGGGGATTGCTGCTCGGTGTCATTCCCGACAGGCCGAAGGCCTGATCGGGAATCCAGAGCAACAACGTGAACGATTGGCTTTTCTGGATTCCCGATCGCTTCGCTGAAGCGAAGCGTCGGGAATGACAACCGTCGGAAGTCTCGAATATGGAGAAGACCTATTTCGTCTATATGCTCGCGAGTGCGCGAAACGGCACTCTTTACGTCGGCGTGACCAATGATTTAGCCAGGCGCATTCACGAGCATAAAACGAAACAGGTCCCGGGTTTCACGTCGAGATACAATGTCCACATGCTCGTCTGGTACGAAACCTACGGCGATGTGAACGAAGCCATCGCGCGAGAAAAGCAGTTGAAGAAGTGGGAGAGACGCTGGAAGCTCGAGTTAATCGAGACCCTTAATCCGACATGGCGAGACCTCTACTTCGACCTCAACAACTGATCATTTCGCGTGTCATTCCCGACAGGCCGGAGGCCTGATCGGGAATCCAGAGTCATAACAAGGATTTCAGATGTCGCCCCTGGATTCCCGATCGCGCTGCGCGCGTCGAGAATGACAAGCCGGGAGCCTGACGAGGCAGTTTTTTTCAGCAATTCTCCAAAAAGATCCTATCGGCCCCGAACGCTAGAAGCGTGGAGGACGAGGGGATCAGAGGGCGCGGGGAGACAGGGGAGGAGGGGACGCCGCGCCGGTAAAACTCATTCGCGCCGCTCAAGCGCAATTTTGGAGCATGGCGCTTTTCTATAGGACCATCGTCCGGCTGTCAAGGAATAAATACCTACAGACAAAAAATCTCAGGCGCGCGTCACCACCGCGCCTTCCTCGGCCAGCGCTTTGGCCACAGCCTGATGAAGTCCGGGAGATCGTCGGTTTCGACGTCGTCCTCGCCGGCCTCGATCCGGCCGCGCGCCGACACGCCGGCGCGCGCGACGCTTTCAGGATCGTCGGAGATCAGCGGATGCCAGGGGGGCAGCGGCTTGCCCTGATGGCGCAGGACATAGGCGCAGGTCGGCGGCAGCCAGGTTATATCCGCAAGCTTCTCCAGCGTGAGCCGCACGCAGTCCGGCACGTAGCGCCGTCGTCGCGGATAGTCGCCGCAGCGGCAGCTCTGCTGATCGAGCAATTTGCAGGCGACGCTGGTGTGGTGAATCGCGCCGGTATCCTCATCTTCGAGCTTCACCAGGCAGCAGCGGCCGCAGCCGTCGCAGAGCTGTTCCCACTCGGCGCGGGTGAGGTCCGAAAGCGGCTTCTCCCAGAAGGGCGTCTCGGTCTGCGCGGTCCCCGCCGGGACGCGCTGCGATAAACTGGAGAGAGGTTTTTCGGCGCACTCGACGCTTTTGGACCCCGTCCCGTTCCTCGGAGTCCCGCGGCTCCAGGCGCCTGCAGCGTGATCTGGGGCATTTTCGCCTTTTTTTAACGCCATCCTTCTCTTTCGGCTTGCGCTTTGCGCGACAGAAACCATAACGCAGTGTGGGTCGCGCGGACTGTCGTCAAGATGGTTTAAAAAGTGTTAAAGTCCAAGCAGCGCCGGTAAGTTTTGCCGGCCGCGGGAGGCATTTGAGCTGTGTTGGAGCGTTTCAAGGCTTCTGCTTTCGCCAAGCGCTTGCGGCGCATCCTGCTCGCGATCGATGCGCGCATCGATTCCGCCATGTACCAGAGTGGGCGGCGCGCCCGCGAACTCTATGAGGATTTTTCGACCTTCATGGAGCGGTTCCATGTCTCCGGCCTTGCCCGGGTCGGCGTGGAGCTCTCCTGCGAGGCGCTGACTCTTGGTCTGGGCGCCGGCATCGTCGCCATGGCGCTCGCTTCCTCGGCCTTCCAGATGACCAGCGACGAGAACTGGCTCAAGCAGACCGATCTCGCCGTCACCTTCCTCGATCGCTACGGCGCGGAAGTCGGCCAGCGCGGCATCAAGCATGACGACGCGGTGCCGCTCGATCAATATCCCGATTATCTTATCAAGGCGGTGCTGGCGACGGAAGACCGCCGCTTCTACGAACATTTCGGCATCGACGTGATCGGCACGCTGCGGGCGCTCACCGTCAACGCCCGGTCATCGGGCGTGGTGCAAGGCGGCTCCTCCATCAGCCAGCAGCTCGCCAAGAATCTTTTCCTGTCGAATGAGCGCACCATCACCCGCAAGATCAATGAGGCCTTTCTGGCGCTGTGGCTCGAGCACCATCTGACCAAGCGCGAAATCCTCAAGCTCTATCTCGATCGCGTCTATATGGGCGGCGGCGCGTTCGGCATTCAGGCGGCGGCCGAATTCTATTTCGGCAAGTCGGTCAAAGACGTCACGCTCTCCGAGGCGGCGATGCTCGCGGGCCTCTTCAAGGCGCCGACGAAATATGCGCCGCACGTCAATCTGCCGGCGGCGCGCGCGCGCGCCAATGACGTTTTGAACAATCTCGTCGACTCCGGCTTCATGACCGATAGCCAGATCATCGCGGCGCAGCGCAGTCCGGCGACGCCGATCGATCGCGCCCGCGAGACGAGCCCCGACTGGTATCTGGATTACGCCTATGGCGAAATCCGCAAGTTCGCGCAGGAAGGCAAGCTCGGCGACAATCGCGTGCTCAGCGTGCGCACCACGCTCGACTCCAACGTCCAGAAGCGCGCCGAAGACGTCATCGAAACCAATTTGCGCGAGCAGGGCCGCAGCTTCCATGTCAAGCAGAGCGCCGCGGTCGTCATGGAGCCGGACGGCGCCGTGCGCGCCATCGTCGGCGGACGGGATTACGGCGCCAGCCAGTTCAATCGCGCGACCGACGCCGCGCGCCAGCCGGGCTCTTCCTTCAAGCCTTACGTCTATCTCACCGCGCTGATGACCGGCCGTTTCAAGCCGACGACCATCGTCACCGACCGGCCGACCTGCATCGGCAATTATTGCGTCCATAATTACAGCGGCGGCTATGCCGGCTCCATGCCGCTCGCCATGGCCCTGGCGAAATCCTTGAACACAGTCGCCATTCAACTGTCGCAGGCGATCGGCAAGGGCGATTCACGCATCGGCCGCGCCAAAATTATTGAAACCTGCCGGCGGCTCGGCATCACCACGCCGCTCGAGGACACGCCCTCGCTTCCCGTCGGACAGAGCGACGTGATCCTGCTCGAACATTCGGCGGGCTATGGGGCTTTCGTCAACGGCGGCAAAAAGGTCACGCCTTACGCCGCCGTCGAGATCCGCAATCGTCAGGGCGATCTGCTCTATCGCCACGACCGCGACGCGCCGCCGCAAGCGCAGGCGGTGCCGCTCGACAAGGTCGTCGAACTCGCCGGCATGATGAAGAAGGTCGTCGAGGAAGGCACCGGCAAGCGCGCGCAGCTCGGCGAGGGCATCGACGTCATCGGCAAGACCGGCACCACAAATGGCTATAAGGACGCCTGGTTCTGCGGCTATTCCGGAACGATGGGCGGCTGCGTTTGGTACGGCAATGACGACAACGCCCCGATGAACAACATGACCGGCGGCACGCTGCCGGCAGGCACCTGGCACGACATCATGGCCTATGCGCATCAGGGCGCGATCCTGAAGCCCATCGTCGGCTTGAAGCCGGATCCCAAGGGCGCGACAGCCGCCGTGAACGCCAATGTCGTCAAGCCGCTCGAACTTGGCGCGCCGCAGCGTCCCGCGACCCTGTCCAAGGGCGCGATGCAGGCGCTGGAATCGCTTCAAACGAAAATCAAAGCGGTCGGCGGCGACAAGCAGAGCGCGCTCGAAGCGCCTGACCCCGCCGCATCCGACGCTGTGCGGCGCGAGGCGCAGCGCGCGAGCGGCGCCGACGGCGTCATCCGTTAAGCGGCGGGAGCGCACCCTTGGACCTCAAGCCTTACGCAAATTATCTGCGCGCCGCCTCGGCGATGATCGCCGGCGTCGGCATCGGCCTGTTTGCGACCATCCTGTCGCTCAACGCCGGCTATGGCTTCAATTCTTTGCGCGCCGGGCCGTGGACCGCCTGGCCGCATATCGGCGGCGCCGACATCGACCCTTATGCGCGGGCGGTCATCTCGCGTTCCGGAGAAGCGCCGCTCGGCCGCGATCAGGGACTGGCCTTCATCGCGCGCGCCGACTCCAATGGCGCGCCGCTCAGCGCCGAATGCGAATATCGGATTATCGATCCCTTGCCCGCGGCGCGCTTCTGGACGATCGCGTTGGCGAACCCCCACGGCCGATTGCTCGCCAATCCCACCGAGCGCTACGGCTATTCCTCGGTCGACGTTCTGCGCAGCGAGGGCGGCGCCTTTGAGATCGACGTCGCGCGCGAGGCGCGGCCCGGCAATTGGCTGTCGCCGGGCGAGGCGAAAGACTTTGTCGTCATGCTGCGGCTCTATGATACGCCGCTCGACATCGAGTCGGCTCCAGATCCAAATTCCTTTCCAAAAATCGTGAAACTCGGATGCGCCTGAACATTCCCGATCGCTATCTCGACCTATTGCCGTGGCTGTTCGCGACGCTGCTTGTCGCGGGGATCGTGCATATCGTTTCGGTGCTGCTGATGCCGACCCTGGCGCCGAACGACGCGCTCGCGCGACTCGCTTCCTATGTGAAGAGCGCCGCGCCGGCGGAAGGCCTGGTGATGCTGCCGCAGATGGCGCCCGGCGCCGAGACGCTGCCTTTCGAGGACCCGGCCTTCGCCGAGGCGGTCTGCGTCTATGATCTCGCCAAGGGTCCGCTGCGGGTCAAGACGAGCGTCGACGGCGAGGATTTTCTCGGGCTCTCATTTCACGGCGTCGCCGGACGCATCTATCATTCGATGACCGATCGCTCGGCGATCAAGGGCAAGATCGACATCGTCGTCGGCGACGCGCGCCAGATCGACGCGCTGACGAGCGCGGATGAGGGCGACGCGCCGCCGCCGCAGGAAGTGCGGCTCACGGCGCCGGCGAAGCGCGGCTTCATTCTGATCCGCTCCTTAGCCAAGCGCCCGTCCGATCAGGAGCGGGCGCGCAGCCGCTTGAGCGCGATCAGCTGCCAGCGTTTCGATCTGCCGCAGGGGTAGCGCGGTTTCCCTCCAAAGCGGTTTATTGGCGACCGGCTTTCGGTCGCCAACCCTAAGAACGCGCCGTCAGGCGGGCATCCGCTTGTCGTATTCCTCCTGCAGGCGGCTCCAGCCTTGCCAGAATGGCGCCGGCTTCCTGCCTGTCGCTCGGGCGAGCAGGATGTCGAGGTGCATGTGCCAGCCGGCGCCGACCTTCAACAGGGTTGCGCGGTCGGGCAGACGTCGATGGATCACGGTCAGCAACACGTGATCGCCCCTTGGCTCGAGCTCGAAAGAAACGTCGCCGCTGCCTTGCCATGTGAAGGCAAGTTTGCGGGGCGGATCGACCTCGGTGATGCGGCTCTGCATCCGGTGCTCGTCGCCAAAGTCGGTCGGCCGCTGGCCAGGCGGATCAGTCAGTTCGTCGTTGCGCCAGACGAACTCGAAGGGCGCGCCGACCTTCATCTCCATCGGCCCCGCCGCCAGCCATTTGCGGCGCAGTTCGCTCTCCGTGAGATAGGCCCATACGCGTTCTATGGGGCCGGGGAGAAGGCGCTCGATCGTCAAGGTGGCGGGCTCGGTAAGCGCGCCATAGGCATTTGGCGTTGCGAGGTCAGTCATGAGTCGTCTCCTTTTCAGGCGTCGGAACGGCGTGTCTCCTCCGTCAGGAGGAGCCCTTCGAGCGCATCCAGACGGTCTGTCCAAAAGCGCGCGTAGAAATTCAGCCACGCGTGGGCGCTGGCGAGGGCACCAGGAGCGAGGCGGCAGATATGGGCGCGGCCGCGCACTTCGCGCCGAATTAGCCCTGCATTCTCAAGCGCCTTGACGTGCTTCGAGGCGGCAGCGAGCGAGATCGCGAAAGGCGCCGCAAGCTGGCCGACGGTTCGTTCGCTCTTGGCGAGATCGCGAAGCATCCGCCGGCGAGTGGCGTCGCCGAGCGCGTGAAAGACGGCATCGAGTTGAGGCGCTTCTAATTCAACCATATGGTTGAATATACCGGCTCGTCGGCGAATGTCAACCAAGTGGTTGAATGTCGTCATTGCGAGGAGCGCGGCGACGAAGCACTCCAGAGCAACGGCGCGACGATGGATTGCTTCGCCTGCGGCGCGCAATGATGACTCGCATTATCGTGTCATTCTCGACAGGCCGAAGGTCTGAGCGGGAACGAGCGGTCTAAGATTTCAGGGGAAGGGCGGCGCATGATGCAGGCGGCGGCTGAAACTGCGGCGGAGAGCCGGCGGATGCGCGGCCGAAAGCCGAAGGCGCCTCAATATTACGAGTTCGACGCAGCGCTCAATGTGCGGCCGCCTTTCTTCAAGCTTGCGAATGAAGCGCGGTTGCAGGAATGCGGTTCGCTGCTTGCTGAGCCTGCCTGGCCGGACGGCTATGCGCAGCTGCCGCGTCATCCCTGGCGACTTCCGGACTATCGGGAGCCGCCGCTGCTCCTGTTCGACAAGAGGTTCGGCCGGCCGGCGCGAGACGTCGAAAACTTCGGCGGACTGTGGTTTGTCACATCCGCGATGAAAGCCTTTCTGGAACGGGTCGATCCGGACGCCTGCGATTATCGCAAATGCGACACCGAATGGACGTCGGGTGAGGCTGGACCAGAATATTGGCTCTGTTCGGTCACTCGGCTGCTTTTCGGATGGGACGTGATCGACTTGGAAAAATCCAGGAAATGACGGTCGTCATCGAGCCGGATGGCTTTCCTTCATATCCGTCGACGGGCGGTTATCCCTTTATCCATCTCAAGTCCGAAGCGGTCGGCTCTGCTCACCTCTTTCGCATCGTCGGCTTCGGCCAAGCGATCTTTTGCGACCAGACTCTCAAGGACGCCTACAAAGAGGCTGGCATAAAGGGCGGCAATTTTCTAAAGATCGGCGTCGACCATTGGTAAGTGAACGAGCCTATTTCAATTGCGCTACGGGGTCGTTTGAAGTTGACGAACTGAATGAAAGACAATTGTGATGACGGCGCGGGAGTCAGATTGCCGTGTCATTCCCGACAGGCCGAAGGCCTGATCGGGAATCCAGGGGCAACGCCATGCACGATTGGTTTTTTCTGGATTCCCGATCGCGCTTCGCGCGTCGGGAATGACGGCGTGAAAGCGCCATGTTCAAATTCTTATTGAGCGTCGTATGGGGCGTGGCGAAAATACTTCTGATCGTAACGGTCGTCCTCGTCATTTTGTTTTTGGTTTCGGCGAAGGTCGACGGATTTTTGAGGTATTCTGTTTTCGCCTGCGTCGATCCGCATGTGACTTTCACCGATCCCGAGGCCGTGTCCCACATAAAAAAGCACATCGAAGCAAAATTGTTAGGTGACTACTCATACCGGCATGCCACTATATCTTAAGACTATAATAAAATGTATCGTGGCGTAGGAGATGATCGTGAGTTAGGAGACTATGGCTGGGGCGTTTCGAGGAAAGATGCGACATATCCATTTCAAGCTGAGGGGATAAGCGTGGAGTTTGTTGGCAGCAATTCTTCTTACGTTCAGTGTTACATGTTAGCGTGTGGTCCGATACTACGTTGTGAAGCGCATTGACTGTGATGACGTCGCAGGACATGCGCCTCACCGCGCGCGCATTCTGTGAAGAAAGACGACGCTTGCGGCGGCGCGCATGGCGGAAGAGCGCAGCAGCAGATTGAACGCGGCGTCGCTTTGAAAATTGTCGTAGCTCCAGCGCAGAGTCCGCTTTAAGCGAAAACGTGGATAGGAATGGGGCAGCCATTGCGCTGGATCAGCCTTGCGTCCGTTAAGAAAGTCCGCGATGGCGACGCCAGCGGCGCGTCCATGACGTAGCGCCGTGTGAATGCCGCCGGCCGTGACCGGCGAAACCATGCCGGCGGCGTCGCCGACTAGCAGCGCGCGCGGCGCCGCGACAGGCGAAACGAGACCGCCGCAAGGAATGAGCCCAGCCCGCACATTCGTCGGCGCGCAGTCACGAAAATCGGCGATAGGCGCGAGTTTTTTCAAAAATGCCGTCATCGCGGTCTTCGCTTCTGCAATCCCGCCGACGCCATTCCTTCGCGCGAGACCGACTTGCGTCACGCCGACGCCGGCGATGATCCAGCCGATATAGCCCGGCGCCAGGCGCTTATCGATGAAGCAGTGCAGAAGGTCGCTCGCGTCGAAGTCGACGCCTGCATACTCATGTTCCATGCCGAAGATGAAATGGCGATTTGCGCCGAGCGAGAGCGTCTTGGCGACGTGCGACTTCGGGCCGTCGGCGCCGACGAGATAGCAGGCTTCCGCGCCGTCCGGCAGCGTATACCCATTCGCGTGCGCGGTCGCTCTGGTGAATGGCGCGCCATATTGAATGCGCACGCCGGCCGTCTGGCAGCGCTGCGCGAGCAAGCGGATCAGCTCCGGCGTGTCGGTTGCAAGAAAGTAATAGCCCGGCGCGGACAGATCGATGCAGCGCATATCGGGCGCGTAGAGCCGCACGCCCTCAATGCGCCGCGTGATGTGTTTCGGCAGCGGCCCGAGCCAATCGATCTCGTCCACCGCCTTGCGTACGAGAATGCCCGTCGTATGCGGCTTTTCGCCGGGTTCGGATTTGCGTTCGATGATGGTTGTGGCGACGCCGCGTTCCGCGAGCGCATGAGCGCAGGCCAGTCCAGAAAAACTGGCGCCGACAATGACGACCGGAGCGGGCAAGTTTAGTTGCTGTCGCTGGGCAGGCCCGGGATCGGCAGAATTTCGATTCCCTCTTCGAGCAGCGCCTTCGCTTCTTCGAATGTGGCGCGGCCGCGGATGGCGCGTCGCTCCGTTTCGCCGTCCTCCATGGCGCGCGCTTCCTCAGGGAAGCGGTCGCCCACGTCTTCGGTATGCGCGACCACCGTGTCGTGGAGTTCGCGCAGCTTCACGCGCAGATCATGCGCCGCGTCGTCGCGCGGCTTGGCGATATGGGGCGCCATGACGTCGCGCGTAATCTTCGTCGAGTCGCAGAAGGGGCAGGCGATCTGTCCTTCGGCCGCCTGCTTTTCAAATCCCGCGCTGTCGCGAAACCAGCTGTCGAAGCTGTGGCCGGCGTCGCAGATGAGGGAGTAACGGATCATGGCGTCGCTCCGCCGGCGAGAAGCGCGTCGAGCTTTCCCTCGCCTTCGAGCGCGTGTAGCTCGTCGCAGCCGCCGATGTGCTTGTCGTCGATGAAGATCTGCGGAACGGTCGAGCGGCCATTGGCGCGCTGGGTCATGCGGCGGCGGCCCAGCGGGTCCCACGCCACCGAGATTTCTTCGAAGGCGGCGCCCTTTTGCGTCAGCAGCCGTTTCGCGGCGAGGCAATAGGGGCAGGTCGGCGTGGTGTAGATTTCGATGCGGGGGGCCATGGCGCGCTTATACGCCTGCGCCTAGGCGCTTGTCACGGCCCGCGCAAAGACGAGGAGATCGACGCGCGCCGCGCCCGCCTTGAGCAAAGCGCGAGTCGCGGCGTTGGCGGTCGCCCCGGTCGTCAGCACATCGTCCACCAGCACGACATTGCGCCCGTGGATGGCGTCCGTCCGCTCCGGGTCGACGCGAAAGGCGCCGGAGAGATTGGCGGCCCGCTGCGCCCGCGTCAGCCCGACCTGCGGCGCCGTCGGCTTGACGCGCTGCAGCGCCATGGTCTCCACCGGCACGGCGCTCTCGCGCGCGATCGACTGCGCGAGGGCCGCCGACTGGTTGAACCGCCGCGCCAGAATACGCAGCCGGTGCAAGGGGATGGGCACGATGACGTCGGCGTCCGCGAGGAGTTCGGCGCCGGCCCGCGCCATCCAGCGGCCCATCGGCTCGGCGAGCTCCAGCCGGTCGTAATATTTCAGGCGGTGCGCCAGGGCGCGGGCCTTGTCGCTGTCATAGCGCGCCACGGCCCTGGCGCGGCCGAAGGCCGGCGGGTTGGCGGCGGCCTCCAGCGAGATCAGCCCCGGCTGCGCCAGGTCGCGTTCGAACGGCGTGCCGAGCCGCTCGCAATAGGGGCGCTCGATGAAGGCGATGTCGCGCCAGCACTCGGGGCAGATCGCGCCATGGGCGGCGACCGCCCTTCGGCAGACGAGGCAGGATGGCGGATAGATGAGGTCGAGGAGCGCATTTCCCGCCCGCGCCAGGGGTCGAAGCAGGCCAGTCGCTCGGCTCCGCGTCATCGGCAACCCACTCAATAAGTTTTGCAGGAACCTTGGCAGGCCGCGCTTTGCGACCTGCTGCGCGCAATGCGTGGCGCCAGAACTCAGGAACCCCTGGTCACAAATCAGGACTTGAGCACAGGCGGAACCTTAACGCATCGTATGGGTCGGCAAAAGAATCATTGTCCAGCCGCGCGACAAGGGCGCCTTTGCTGCGCCAAGCGGAGCCCTTAGGAGATTGACGCCCCCATGAGCGAATTCCACACGATCTTCGTCATCTCCTGCATCGCCGTGCTCGCGCCGCTGCTCAACAGAGTTCCGGCTTTTGCGCGCGCGCCGATCGTCGCCATTGAACTATTGCTGGGCATGCTCGTCGGCCCGAGCGGCGCGGGGCTGGTGGCGGGGGATGGCGCCGTCAATTTTTTAATGGAGTTTGGCCTGGTCTATTTGTTTTTTCAGGCGGGCTTCGAGTTCAATCAGAAGGAAATAAGCGGAAAGCCGCTTCGCCTGGGACTTTTCGCATGGCTCGTTTCGTTGAGCCTCTCGGTCGTTATTTCCGGACTGCTTTATCTTGTTGGACTCGTGGAGGCGCCGCTTCTCGTCGCGCTGATTTTGCCGACCACGGCGTTCGGCATATTGATCCCCGTTTTGCGGCAGTCGGGGGACCTCGATAATGAATTCGGACGCTACGTCCTTGGCGTGGCGGCTGTCAGCGAACTCGGACCGCTCATTCTCGCCTCGATCGTTCTGGCGCAGCACAATCATCATCTCCACCAGACGCTGTTAAGCGCGCTTTTCATCGTGCTCGGACTTGCCGCGATCTTTTTTCTCAAGACCGTGCGTTCGGACCGACTCGCCGAAAGCATTGTGTATTGGCTTGGCGACGGCGAGCTTCTGCCCATTCGAATCGCGCTCGTCGTTTTGCTTGGCTTCGTCTCATTCGCCGACAGGCTGGGGATGGAGCTTGTGGTCGGCTCCTATATGGCGGGCATGGCCGTCGCGGTGCTGGTGCGGGGCACCAAGGCCGAAATCCTCAAGGATCGTTTGACCGCCATTGGCTCCGGCTTTTTGATTCCGCTGTTTTTTATCGAAAGCGGCGCGTCATTTGACTTTATGGCGCTCGTCAGGAGCCCCGCGACAGTCGCGCTCTTCGCGTTTTTCTGCGTCGCCTTCCTGCTCATTCGTCTCGCGCCGCTGAATCTTTTTCGCGGGACGCTGCCCGAGCGGGACATTCCGGCGTTGGGGCTGTTGTCGTCGACCACCCTGCCGCTTGTCGTCGCGCTCACCTATCTGGGCGTCGGGAGGGGACAGATGGCGCCAGAGACGGCGTCCGCGCTTGTCGGCGCCGCGATGGTGACCGTCACGGCGTTTCCAACGCTGGCCTTCTGGCTGCGTGCAACGCGTCAGCCATCGCGCCTTGAGAGCAGCATATCGTCCATCGCTCACGCCGTCGCTGATTGGTTCTCTTCGCAAGCGTCGGGCGCATTCGCCAAACTGCCGACTCGATGGATCGAGACTCTCCAGGACGCCGAGCGTCGCGTCTCCGATCTGTTCAACCGCCCTTAGAGCGCTTTCCGATCACTTTTTCGGAACCTGCTCTAGCCGAACAGGCCGCCCGCCCTGGGCGCAAGCGGATTGTCGGCGAGCGCCTGCGCGTCGGGGCGGCCGGGCGCGGGGTGATTGACGAGCGCGCCGTAGAGTCCGTGGACGAAGCCTTCGTCGAGATCCTTGACGATGAAGACGATGCGCGTGCGCCTGTCCGCGTCGGGCCACGCGTCGAGGCGGTGCGGCGGGTGAAAGACATGCTGCACGCCATGGATCGCCACGGGGCGCGACGGATCGTCGGCCAGCGCGACGATTCCCTTCACGCGCAACATCCGCGGCCCGTGGGTGTGGCGTAGAAGGTCGATGAAAATGTCGAAGGAGGCTGGCGTCAGCGGCGTCTCCGAGGAAAAGCAGAAGGCGCGGATATGCGCGTCATGCCTATTCACGTCCTGACGATGGCCATGCGTTTCGTGCTCATGATCATGGTGATGCTCATGCTCATGCTCATGCTTATGGTCATGGTCCGCCTGATCATGCGCCTGCGCTGTTTCCACCGCTTCGGCGTTTAGCCACTCTTTGACGCGCGGCGTCTTGGTCTCGGGATCGTAGAGGCCGCAGTTGATGAGCGCCTCGGGCGTCGCTTCGCCCTTGGCGGTGTCAAGCTGTAGCGCGCCCGGGTTGAGCCGCGCCAGCCGCGCCTTCAGCGCATCCACACGCTCGGCGGCTTGCGGCAGATCCGTTTTGGCGATGACGAGCCGATCCGCGACGGCGGCCTGTTTGACGGCTTCCTCATGCGCGTCAAGCGTCGCTTCGCCGTTCACCGCATCGATGAGCGTCACGACGCCGTCGAGCCGATAGCGCATCATCAGATAGGGGTGCGACATGATCGTGTGCAGGATCGGCGCCGGATCGGCGAGGCCCGTCGTTTCCAGCACGACGCGCTTGAACGGCTTGATCCGGCCGTTGTCGAGCCGCTTCAGCAGATCTTCGAGCGTGTTCACCAGATCGCCGCGGATCGAGCAGCACACGCAGCCCGAACTCATCATCACCATGTCGCCGTCGATCTTCTCGATGAAGAGATGATCGAGGCCGATCTCGCCGAACTCATTGATGAGGACGAGCGTCTCGGCGAGCGCCGGCGAGGCGAGCAGTCGGTTGAGCAGCGTGGTCTTGCCGGCGCCTAGGAAGCCGGTGATGATGGTCAGCGGAATTGGCGGCGGCGCCGCGCGGGTCGCGCGACTCGCGGCGGCCTTGGTCAGATCGTTCATTCAGCGAAACTCGCGCCGGAGCAGAAGAAATTTCCTGCTCGCGGAAGGCTCGCATCTTCGCTGAAAACGCCGTCCGTTGCCAGAACGAACGATCTTTGAGATTCTCAGCTCTTGCCCGGTTCGGCGGCGGTGTGCGCTTTCGATGCCGCCGGCTTTTGCGCCGCAGCCGCTTTCGGCTTCGTCGCGCTTCTTGCCGCCTTAGGCTTGGAGGTTGGCTCCTCGGCGACGATGTCATCAACCTTTGCGGCGTCCGCCTTTGCCGCCTTGGCGGCCGCGCGCGCCGCTTTCACGGCCTTGGCGTGTTTGGCGCGTCGCAACGACACCGCGTCGGGCGCGGGCTTGCTGATCGGCGAGGCGCTGGCGTCGCCCGCCTCCGGCTGGGACGCGTAGGCGGCAAGATCAGGCTGCTCGCCGACCGGCGCTCCCGGCGCGCGGGCTCGCGCCACCGGCCCGGCATATCCCGGCGCGCGTCCCACATAGACGGACACGGGCTCAAAACGCGGGCGCGGCAGGTGCGCGATCTCCTTGGCGTTCATCTGCTGCTGCGGAGCGCCGCCGAGCGTGTCGAGCAGCGGCACGCCCGAGCCGATTGGGACCGAGGCGTCCTCGATCTCGGCCATGAATTCCGCCGCCGCCGGGCCGCGGTGGTGGCACACGGATTCGCGCAAGTCGGGCGCCGCCGTTGGGCCGGAGCTGGGCAAGGACGCCAAGGAGGCGACGGCCGCCCCGCTCTGAAAGCCGCGATCGAGCAGCGCCGCCGTCTTCGCCGTGCGCAGAATCGGATTGGGCGCGCCGAGGACGACGGCGATCAAACGCCGGCCGCCGCGCGTGGCGGAGGCGACAAGATTGAATCCGGCCGAACACGTGAAACCCGTCTTCATGCCGTCGGCGCCGGCGTAGCGGCCGAGAAGATGGTTATGCGTGGGGATGATCTGCTTGCCGAGCTGCATCGCGCCGATGTTGAACAGATTGGCGTGCTCGGGAAACTGCAGGTAAAGCGCCCGGCCGAGAATGGCGAGGTCGCGGGCCGACGTGACCTGCCGCGAATCGGGCAAGCCGTTGGGATTGACCCATATCGACTGCGTCATGCCGAGGGCGGCGGAGTGGCGGTTCATCTCATCGGCGAAGGCCTCGACCGAGCCGGACACGCCTTCGGCGATGGCGACGGCGATGTCATTGGCGGATTTCACCATCAGCATGACGAGCGCATTGTGCAGGGTGACTTCCGAGCCGGGTCTGAAGCCCATCTTGGAAGGCGCCATGCTGCATGCGCGCGGCGACATCATCACCGGCGTCTCGAGCGAGATGCGTCCCTGGCGCACCGCTTCGAGCGCGACATAGGCCGTCATCAGCTTCGTCACGGAGGCGGGATACCAGGAGGCGGTCGCCTGATCATGCGAGAGCACGGCCCCCGACGCGACGTCGACGACGATCGACGGGGTTGCGCGGCTGGGCGCTGCGGCGCCAAACAGGATCAGCAATGCGCTGGCCGCTGCAACCAAAGTGGACTTCGAGAAGATCATCCGCCTAGCCCCGTTACCCGGCGCTGAACGCGCGGGATCGCATGAAAACGCCACTTATATAATAGCGCCTGAGGCGCTTAGCCGGAATAGGCGTGGAATTGGGCGATTCGGGGGCGGTTGTTGATAAGCTGTTAACCATGACCTCAGGAAAGCGCGTGCGCCGCCGTCACGGCTGAAGCGGGTGATTTCGACGCGCGAGCTCCGGCCCGACAAGATGATATCTCATCAGGAACTTCAGCGCACGGGTCCAAGACTGGTCGGTTTCTCCGCGCAGATCCGTCTGCGAGATATGCGCCAGTTCTCCCGTGCGCGCGTCGCGAATGCGCATTTCGAGATATTGCTCCATCACGCTGACTTTTCGAAAAAAGCAGACGAAGGACAGGTCTGCCCCAAGCGTGCGCGCGATGTCGGCGTCGCAGCCGTTGCACTTTCGCAGCAAATGGCCCTTGACCCTCTGATCCGTCGCCGCGCTTCCGTCGATGATGTCGAACAGTCCGGATTGAGCCAGGATTTCGCGCGCCAGCGCGGTCATCCGTTGGAGGCGCGCGGTTTCTTCCGGGCTTTCCCCGGCGATCGGCCCCCCGGCGGTGAAGTCGTCGAGTTCGATGTCGAAGACCGCGAGTTTCATCGGCGGCGAGGATTGCGCGCGGGCGCCGGTCATTAAGGGTCCGGTCGCGATTGTGACCAGCGCCGATAACAAAAGGTGAGTGAGAGTCTTCTTAATCATCGCCAGGCTCCGCTGTTGCAGTTGAAGGCGTAGCTGCGCGAGGCGTTGGAAGCTTCGGCCTTTCGCCTGCGGCGGTCTGGGCAAATTTCCTTGAAGCCGCCGATCAGGTCGCCGACGCGTCGCCGACGAGTCCTGCGCTGATGGCGAGCCAGACGAGATGGGCGTCGGTGCGCGCGCCGATCTTGGATTTGATCTGATAATGGTAGTTCTGAACGGTTTTCGGACTGAGATTTAGGATGCCGGCGATGTCCTCGGTCGTTCGGCCAGACGCCACGAGCCGCAAGATCTCCGTCTCTCTGGGGCCAAGCTCATCGACGAGCGCGCGGCCCTCGCCCAATCGCTCCGCGGCGATCTCTCGCGCGACGTCGTCGCTGAGCGCCCGGCCGCCCTTGGAGACGATCGCCACGGCGCGGAGCAGCTCCGCAGCGTCGCTGCTTTTGGTGACATAGCCCGACGCGCCGGCCTCGAAGGCTTTCAGCGCAAAGGCCGCGCCGCTGTGCATGGTGAAGATCAGAATGCGCGCGCCCTTGTCCCACTGCTTGATGTGGCGGACCGCTTCGACGCCGCTCGCGCCGGGGAGAGAAAGGTCCATGATGACGATGTCGGGCGAGACTTTCCGATAGGCCTGATAGGCCTCCCCGGCGTTGGCGGCTTCGGCGACGATTCTGTAATCCGGCTGGCGCTCTAAGAGCCGCCGATATCCCTCGCGAACGATCGGGTGGTCGTCGACGAGAAGAATTGCGGTCATGCGGGCGCCAGACCTTTCATCGGCGCGTTGTCGAAGGCGATAAGCGGGAGGCGTGCGACGACGCGCACGCCTTTTGTGGCGTCGCTGATCGACAGACTTCCGCCAAAAGCCGCGATGCGCTCGCGAATTCCGAGAATGCCGTGGCCGGAGGCGGCGGTGAGGCGGGAGGCGTCGCCGCCGCCGTCATCCTCGACCGTCAGCGCGACGAGCCCGTCGTCTGGCGCCGCGCGCTCGACGCGCAGATAGACATTTTTCGAGTCGCCGTGCCGCATGGCGTTGGTCAGACATTCCTGCGCGATGCGATAGAGGCTCGTTGAAATCGTCTGAGGAAGGTCGGCGAGGTCGCCCGTGAGCCGCAGGTGGATGAGCGCCTTTCGTTCCGCTTTGGCGTTCCAGCTCGCCGCGAGCTGAACGAGACAGGCTTCGAGCCCAAGTTCGTCGAGGTCTTGCGAGCGCAGTCGGGCAAGCGCGTCGCGCAGGGTCGTCATCATGCGTTTGGCGGCGCGCGCGATTGAGCGGGCGTCCTCGGCGACGCCCAGATCACTCTTAGCCGCCGCCGTCTCGATCGAGCCGGCGAAGGCGAGGGTCGCCGTCAGGCACTGGCCGAATTCGTCGTGAAGGTCGCGGGCGAGGGCGCGGCGCTCCTCCTCCTGGACTTCGAACAGCCGCTTCGTGAGCGCGGCGCGTTCCGCCGTCGTCCGCGCCAGCCGCTCGGCAAGGTCGTTGACCGCGCGCGCGATCAGGCCAAACTCGCCCTTTGTCAGCGCCTTAAGCCGGCTCGCGTAGTTTCCTTGCTCCAGCTGGCGCAGCCCGCACACGATGGCTCGGGTCGGCGCCAGAGCATGGACGATGGCGGCTGCCGCCAGAAGGCAAATGCAGATCGCCATCGTGGCCGCAACGCCGACGATGATCGAGATCTGCCGCCAGGCTTGTCGGATGGCGGCGCCATCGTCCGCCCTGACCAGGATTGCGCCGGTTTCCGGTTGCCGCACGGTCAAAGGTCGAACGATTGGCGCATGTGCGCCGAATATGCGCTCATAGGCCGCCGCAAACCATGCCGGCGCGGCGGAGCCGACGCCCTCGAGCTGACTGCAAAGGGTCCGCGGCTCTTCGTCGCCCGGCGCATAGCTGATGCAGACGCCCGGCGAAACGAGCTTCAAGGTCGAAAGCGACTCCCAGTCGGGAACGGGCAAAATCTTGTCGCGCCGCATGCTGCCCCGCCAGAGGATGGCCTGCCAGTAGAGATTTTCGAGGTGATGCGCGACGCGCTCGGCGGACGTCGCCGCTTCCGTTTCGATTGCGCGGTGCGCGTCGACCATCACCCAGCCCGCGGTCAGCGTAAGGCAGATGAGAGTGATGCCGACAAGCTGCAAGACGAGCCGAACGATCAACCGCATTGGCGCATTCCTCGACGAAAAACCCGTCGCTCAGTAGAGCAGGATTCGAAACGAGGTCCAGCGCGCATCATGCGCTTGGGCTCTGATCGGGCAAATTGCCTGGGCGCGAGGGATTTGGATTCGTTTCAAAATTCCGGCGCGGCCTGGGCGGATATGCTAATGTGACGCCCATGCGGGTTGGACTAGGTCGTGATCGACAAGCTTGAATTCCTCATCGCCGTCGCAAAAGAGAAGAGTTTTTCGCGCGCGGCGGAGATTTGCGGCGTCACCCAGCCCACGCTCTCGGCCGGCGTCAAGCAGCTTGAAGATTCACTCGGCGTGTTGCTCGTCAACCGTTCTTCGCGCTTCCACGGCCTGACCGCCGAGGGCGAGCGGGTGCTCGAATGGGCGAAGCGCATCGTCGGCGATGCGCGCGCGATGCGCCAGGAAGTTCGCACGCTCAAGGAAGGCCTTACCGGCCAGCTGAAGATCGCCGTCATCCCGACCGCGCTGGGCATCGTCTCAGCGCTGACGACGCCCTACCGCGAGAAGCATCCGGCGGTGCGCTTTTCCGTCATCTCCGCGTCGTCGAGCGAAGTGCTGACCATGCTCGACAATCTTGAGATCGACGCCGGCATTACTTATCTCGACAATGAGCCGCTTGGCCGCGTGCGCACCGTGCCGCTCTGCTCCGAACGCTACCGGCTGCTGACCTTCGCCGACAACCCGCTGGGGAACCGCGACCGTGTGACATGGGCTGACGTGGGGCGCATCGATCTCTGTCTGCTCACGCCGGACATGCAGAACCGTCGCATCGTCGAGCAGCTCATTCGCAAGGGCGGGTCCGAGCCCGTGCCGATCCTCGAGTCGAACGATGTCATCTTGCTGTTCGACCATGTGCGATCCGGCCGCTGGGCGACGGTGCTGCCGGAGAAGCTCGCGAAGACCCTGAACGTGGCGGCGCCGTTACGCTCGATTCCCATCATTGAGCCGGAGGCTGTGCATGAGATCGGCCTTGTGGCGCCGCAGCGCGAACCGGTGATCCCGCTGGTCGCCGCCTTGGTCTCGGAGGCCAAAAAGCTGGCGGAAAGCCACACGCTGGACGGTTGATAGGATCGCCCTATCGCACAACGGATGGTCGCTATTGATCGCGCCTTGGATTTCCGGCACTGTTCTCGGAATTAGTCTAAATAGGACGACCGCATATGCGCAACGTCCAGGCTGAAAGGGAAGAAATGTCTGGCGCTGCTCAGTATAGCGACGAGCGCGCGCGGGAGATCATCGCCGACCATATGGGTCTCGAGGGGCCCGCGATGCCCATTCTGCACGCGCTTCAAAAAGAATTCGGCTATGTGCCCGACGCCGCGGTCAAGGAGATGGCCGAGGCGCTGAATATTTCGCGCGCCGAAATGCATGGCGTTGTGACCTTCTACCATGACTTCCATCGCGCTCCGCACGGGCGCCACACGCTCAAGATCTGCCGGGCAGAATCCTGTCAATCGATGGGGGCGGAGCGACAGGCGCGGGCGTTTCTCGACAAGTTGAAGCTCGACTGGGGCGGAACGACGCCGGACGGCGCCCTCTCGGTCGAGGCGGTGTATTGTTTGGGACTGTGCGCCCACAGCCCTTCAGCGCTTTACGACGGCGAGCCGATCGGCCGCGTCGACGCTGAAGTGCTCGAGGAAATCGCCGCGGAGGCGCGCGACTGATGGTGAAGCTTTACATCCCGCTGGACATGGCTGCCGTCGCGATGGGCGCCGACAGACTGGCCGCCGCCGTCGCACAAGAGGCCGCAGCCCGCGGCGAAACAATCGAGATCGTGAGAAACGGCTCGCGTGGAATGCTCTGGCTTGAGCCCCTGATCGAGGTGGAGACTCCCGGGGGCCGTGTCGGTTACGGGCCGGCCAAGGTCAAGGACGTCGCGTCGCTGTTTGACGCCGGGTTCCTGACCGGCGGCGCGCATCTGCTGAACATCGGGATCGTCGACGAACATCCCTGGATGAAGAAGCAGAACCGCGTCACCTTCGTGCGTTGCGGCGTCATCGATCCGCTGTCGGTCGCCGAATATGAGGCGCATGACGGCTTCAAGGGACTGAAACGCGCCTTCGAGATCGGGCCTGTGGCCGTCGTCGAAGAGGTCACGAAGTCGGGCCTGCGCGGCCGCGGCGGCGCGGGCTTTCCGACGGGCATCAAATGGAAGACGGTGGCGGACTGTCCGCCGGGCCAAAAATATGTGGTCGTCAACGCCGACGAAGGCGATTCCGGCACTTTCGCCGACCGCATGATCATGGAGGGCGATCCGCTCTCGCTGATCGAAGGCATGCTGATTTGCGGATACGCCGTCGGCGCCTCCAAGGGCTATATCTATCTGCGTTCCGAATATCCCATCGTCGCCAAGGTCTTTCAGGCGGCGATCGAGAAGGCGCTTGAGGCGGGCTGGCTCGGCAAGAACATCAAGGGCTCGGGTTTCGACTTCGACGTCGAACTACGCATCGGCGCCGGGGCCTATGTTTGCGGCGAGGAGACGTCGCTGCTCGAATCTCTCGAGGGCAAGCGCGGCATTGTGCGCGCCAAGCCGCCGCTCCCGGCGCATGTCGGTCTCTTCGGCAAGCCGACGGTCATCAACAATGTCCTGTCCATGGCCACGATCCCGATGATCATGGAGAAGGGCGCGAAGCATTACGCCGATCTCGGCGTCGGCCGCTCGCGCGGCACTATGCCGCTGCAGATCGCCGGCAACGTCAAATATGGCGGCCTCTTTGAGACGGACTTCGGGATTCCGCTCGGCGTGGTCGTCAATGATATTGGCGGCGGCACCCGCTCGGGTCGTCCCGTCCGGGCGGTTCAGGTCGGCGGCCCGCTCGGCGCCTATGTGCCCGTGTCGCTTTTCGACCTTCCGATCGACTATGAAGCCTTCGCGGCCAAGGACAGTCTCATTGGCCATGGCGGTCTTGTGGTTTTCGACGACACCGTCGACATGGCCTGGATGGCGCGCTTCGGCATGGAGTTCTGCGCCATCGAAAGCTGCGGCAAATGCACGCCGTGCCGGCTCGGATCGACGCGCGGCGTCGAGACGATCGACAAGATTCGCAATGGCATGGACGTCGATGCGAATATCGAGCTCCTCAAGGACCTCTGCCACACGATGAAGTTTGGCTCGCTCTGTGCATTGGGCGGCTTCGCGCCGTATCCGGTCGAGAGCGCGCTTCGACATTTCCCCGAGGACTTCCGCAAGCCGGCCCTTGAAGCCGCCGAGTGAGGTAGCCGCCATGACGCTTATCAAAGAAATCGATTACGGCACGCCTGAGTCCCTATCCGTAAAATCGGTCACGCTGACCATTGACGGGAAGAGCGTCACCGTGCCCGAGGGCACGTCGATCATGCGCGCGGCGATGGAGGTCGGCACCGAGATCCCGAAGCTCTGCGCCACCGACAGCATCAAGGCGTTCGGCTCCTGCCGGCTCTGCGTCATCGAGGTCGAAGGCCGCAACGGCACCCCGGCCTCCTGCACGACGCCGGTCGCGCCGGGCATCTCCGTCAAGACGCAGACCCCGCGCCTTGCGGCGATCCGCCGCGGCGTGATGGAGCTGTATATTTCCGACCACCCGCTCGACTGTCTGACCTGCGCGGCCAACGGCGACTGCGAACTTCAGGACATGGCGGGGGCCGTGGGCCTGCGCGACGTCCGCTATGGCTATGACGGCGCCAATCACGTGTTCGCCCGCAACAATGGCGAAGTGAATTTCGACTGGAAGCCGAAGGACGAATCGAACCCCTACTTCACCTTCGACTCGTCGAAATGCATCGTCTGTAACCGCTGCGTGCGCGCTTGCGAGGAAGTGCAGGGCACCTTCGCGTTGACGATATCGGGCCGCGGTTTCGAATCGCGCGTTTCCGCCGGCATGGACGAAGCCTTCATGGAGTCGGAATGCGTGTCCTGCGGCGCCTGCGTTCAAGCCTGTCCGACCGCGACGCTGATCGAGAAGGCCGTGGTCGCCGTCGGCCAACCCGAGCATTCCGAAGTCACCACCTGCGCCTATTGCGGCGTCGGTTGCACCTTCAAGGCGGAGATGCGCGGCGAGGAAGTCGTCCGCATGGTTCCCTGGAAGGACGGCAAGGCCAACCACGGCCACAGCTGCGTCAAGGGCCGCTTCGCCTATGGCTACGCCCATCACGGCGACCGAGTTCTTGATCCGATGATCCGCGAATCGATCGACCAGCCCTGGCGCGTCGTCTCGTGGGACGAAGCGGTCGGCTTCGCCGCCGATCGGCTGAAGGCGGCGCAGGAGAAATACGGCAAGAACGCCGTCGGCGTGATCACCTCGTCGCGCTGCACGAATGAGGAAAGCTACCTCGTTCAGAAGCTCGCGCGACAAGGTTTCCTCAACAACAACACCGACACCTGCGCGCGCGTCTGCCATTCGCCGACGGGTTACGGACTGGCGCAGGCCTTCGGCACTTCCGCCGGCACGCAGGATTTCGACTCGGTCGACGACGCCGACGTCATTCTGGTCATCGGCGCAAATCCGACCGACGCGCATCCGGTGTTCGGTTCGCGCATGAAGAAGCGCCTGCGCGAGGGCGCCAAGCTGATCGTCATCGATCCGCGCCGCATCGACCTCGTGCGCTCGCCTCATGTCGAGGCCGACTATCACCTTCCGCTCAAGCCGGGCACCAATGTCGCGATGGTCACGGCGCTGGCGCATGTGATCGTGACAGAAAATCTCGCCAATCTGGATTTCGTGAAGGCGCGTTGCGACTGGGACGAATATCAGGACTGGGCCGCCTTCGTCGCCGACGACCGCTACAGCCCCGAGGCGCTCGAAAGCGTGCTGGGCGTGCCGGCCGCCGACATTCGCGGCGCCGCGCGTCTCTACGCCACCGGCGGCAATGGGGCAATTTACTACGGCCTTGGCGTGACGGAGCATAGCCAAGGCTCCACCACCGTCATGGGCATCGCCAATCTCGCTATGGCGACCGGCAATCTCGGCCGCCGCGGCGTCGGCGTGAACCCGCTGCGCGGTCAGAACAATGTGCAGGGCTCCTGCGACATGGGCTCGTTCCCGCACGAGCTGCCGGGCTATCGCCACATCTCCAACGATGCGGCGCGCCAGGCGTTCGAGAAGGATTGGGGCGTTTCGCTCGATCCGGAGCCGGGCCTGCGCATCCCCAACATGTTCGACGCAGCGGTCGAAGGCACGTTCAAGGGGCTTTATGTCCAGGGCGAGGACATTCTGCAGTCCGACCCCGATACGCGCCACGTATCGCGCGCGCTGGCGAATATGGACATCGTCATCGTGCAGGATCTCTTCCTGGTCGAGACGGCGAACTACGCGCATGTCTTCCTGCCGGGCGCGACCTTCCTCGAGAAGGACGGCACCTTCACCAACGCCGAGCGCCGCATCCAGCGCGTCACCAAGGTGATGTCGCCGAAGAATGGCTACGCCGACTGGGAAGTCACCCAGCTGCTGGCCAACAAGCTGGGACTCAATTGGAACTACGCCAACGCCAGCGAGATCATGGACGAGATCGCGCGGCTGACGCCGTCCTTCGCCGGCGTGTCGTTCAAGCATCTCGCCGAGGCCGGTTCGCTGCAATGGCCGGTCAATGACGACTCGCCTGAGGGCATGCCGATCATGCACATCAACGGCTTTGCGCGCGGCAAAGGCAAATTCGTCATCACCGAATATGTGCCGACCGAGGAGAAGGTGGGACCGCGGTTCCCGTTGCTGCTCACCACCGGCCGCATCCTGTCGCAATACAATGTCGGCGCGCAGACGCGACGCACCGAAAACAGCCAGTGGCATCCCGAGGACGTCCTTGAGATCCACCCGCATGACGCAGAAGATCGCGGCGTGCGCGAGGGCGACTGGGTGAAGGTGGCGAGCCGCGCCGGCGAGACGACCTTGCGCGCCAAGATCACGGATCGTGTCGCGCCCGGCGTCGTCTATACGACGTTCCACCATCCGACCACTCAGGCCAATGTGGTCACGACCGACAATTCGGACTGGGCCACCAATTGTCCTGAATACAAGGTCACGGCGGTGCAGATCTCGACCACCAACGGACCGACCGACTGGCAGCATCAGTATCGCGAGCTGACGGAGCAGAGCCGTCGCATCGCGAGCACGATCGACGCGGCGGAATGACGGAGAGGCCGCCGCCGACGCTACGGGTGGAATGCCTGGCGCGCCGTCACGATGTGACGGCGCGTTCTTCTCGCGTGATCCCCGAAGAGACGCCGGTCGCCTTCACCTTTGGCGGCTCCACCCATGCGGTGATGATGGCGACGCCGGCGGATCTCGAGGATTTCGCGATCGGCTTCGCGCTCACGGAGGGGCTGATCGATTCGCCGGAGCAGGCGGGCGACGTCGAAATCGTCGTCTCCGACGCCGGCATTGAACTGCGCGCCTGGCTCAAGGGCGGGCGGCAGGAAGCCTATGTCGAGCGGCGCCGGTCGATGGCGGGACCGACGGGCTGCGGTCTTTGCGGCATCGAGAGTCTCGAGGCGGCGACGCGCATTCCGCCGACTCTCGACAATGCGCTGTCGGTGCGCGCCGACGCCTTGATCGAGGCGATGGAGCGTCTGCCCGCCGCTCAGAAATATAATCAGGAGACCCGCGCCATCCACGCCGCGGCCTTCTGGAATCCCGTCTCCGGCGCGCTGATCGCGCGTGAGGACGTCGGCCGCCATAACGCTCTCGACAAGCTCGCCGGCGCGCTGACGCGCCAAGCCATCGCCGCGGGGCAAGGCGTGGTGCTGATGACGAGCCGCGTTTCCGTCGAACTCGTGCAGAAGGCCGCGCGCATGGGCGCGCCGATCATCGCCGCCGTCTCGGCGCCGACCGCGCTCGCGGTGCGCAACGCGCAACACTGCGGCATGACTCTGGTCGCCGTCATGCGCGGCCGGGACTTCGAAGTCTTCACCCATCCAGGACGCATCCTCGAACAGGTTTCCGCACATGTCGCATGATTCGGTCGATAAGCTCGTCAGAATGGCTAACCAGATCGGCACGTTCTTCGTGGCTCAGAAGCATCCTGAAGGCGTCGCGAGCATGACGGATCATTTGAAGAAGTTCTGGGACCCGCGTATGCGGAACGCTATCGTCGCGCATGTCGATCATGGCGGCGCCGGCCTCGATCCGATCGCGCTCGAGGCTGTGAAACGCCTCAAACATCCAGCGGGCGCCGCTGCTTCGGAATTGCGTCCCGGCGAAGGCGGTTCCGACGGCTGACGAACGCTTGAGTGCTCGCACTCTCCATGTCGCAAAACATTGGACGTCGGCGCATTGGTCGCCTAGGTCTGAGACCCTGGCGCAGCCGCGCGATCATTCTTACTCCGACTGAGCGATGACCGACCAGACATGTCCCTGCCGCGCGATGGACGCGCAACAGCTTTCCTATGCGGCCTGCTGCGCCCGTTACATCGAAGAGAAACTGCCGGCGCCAAGCGCTGAAGCGCTCATGCGTTCGCGTTACACCGCCTTCGCATTGGGTGACATCGACTACCTTGTCGACTCTCTTGCGCCGGAGTCGCGTTACGATTTTGATCGCAAGGCCATCACGCATTGGTCGCGCAGCTCGCAGTGGCTCGGGCTTGAGATCCTGTCGACGGAACAAGGGCTGCAGGGCGATGATGCCGGCTACGTCGAATTCGTCGCGCATTTCTCCAGCGAAGGCGAACGTTATGCGCATCGGGAGCGATCGCTGTTTCGACATGACGCGCAGGATGGCCGCTGGTATTTCCTCGAAGAGGCCAATCGCAAGAGCGCGCCCGTCGTGAAGGGCAAGCAGGCGGGCCGTAACGATCCATGTCCCTGCGGCTCCGGCAAGAAGTTTAAGAAGTGCTGCGGCGCAGCCGCCTGAGCGGCAATTCGCCTTCGCTGCGATTCACCCGGCCGCCAAATCCTGGAACAAAGCGGTTCCGCCCGCGTTGCGTCGGCGTGGAACTCCTTAACCTTGGGGAACGGCGATGGACTGGAATCGAGTCGAGGGCAACTGGAAGCAGTTCAAGGGCAAGGTAAGAGAGAAGTGGGCGGAGCTCACCGACGACGATCTCGCGCGCATGGACGGCAAGCGCGAACAGTTTGAGGGCGTTCTCCAAGAGCGCTACGGCGAAGGGCGGGACCGCATTCGCGAAGAGGTCGACACCTGGCTGAAGACTCTAAACTCGTAAATTTTTTAGCGCGTCGCGGGCTTAGCGTGACGCCTCTTCCTGGCGCTTTTCGGTCGGCCCGAATCTCAGGTTCGGGCTTTTTTTGTCGGCGCCCAGCCAGTTCGCTGGGCGAAGAGCGGTGAGAACGGAGCTTTGCCGACAACTTGGAACATTCTTAAAAAGGGAGAGTTGTTTTCATATCCGTCTCCATTGAAAGGAGAGCCGAAATGAGTTTGAAGCCGAAACTTGGTGTCGACTGGCGGCGCACTGTGGAAATAGTCCGCAAGATGCTGCTTTTGCCGCAAGTCGAAGCGCCGCGGAAGCGCTTTGTCCATGTTCGCGAACCGCGACAGGCGGAGATCGAGCAGTGGTTGCGCAGCCGAAAATGATTCCCTCGACGATAGACCCCTGATGATTGCCTGTTGAACGACAGGCAATCATTTTTCGTTCATTGTTTTTCGTCACTTAGCACGCGCTCAACTCAAGGCCACAGACAGTCGCGCGTTCGAGGAGAGCGGGACGATACCGCTATACCCTATTTGGCGACCGAGGTTGAAAGTCGCACCAGTAAGTCGAGAAACTTGTCAGGCATCGGTTCTAAGAGGCTCGTCGCGTATATGTCGCGCAGCCCCGAGGTCAATTCCCCGTCGATGCCAAGGAACGAGAGCTGGTGGGCAGCGTCACATCGCTGCGCCCCAGGCGCCCCCCGGCGGCCCTTCAAGATTTGCTTTTCAGCTTTCTTATTCATGTCGAAGAGCCCTTGGGCGGCGCTCTGGATATCGGAGCCGTCGACTCCAATGAATACGGGCAGGTGAAGGGTCATGATTGAATTTAACAATATTCGAGCGCCAAAGTTCCCTTTGGAGCGCTAACCATCTTTTATCGTGGCGATTAGGGCGGAAGCGGAACGATGCATTCGACGGAGCGTTATTGGAGAAGTTCCCGGCCCTCGGAGGGTTTAGATGGCGCCGCGGTCATTCTGGAAAGGCTATTTGAAGCTTTCGCTTGTGACCTGTCCGGTCGCGATGACGCCGGCCACGACTGAAGGTGAAAAAGTTCGCTTCCACATCCTCAATCGGAACACTGGCAACCGTGTCGTCAGTCAATATGTCGACGCGGTCTCCGGCGCGCCGATTGGCGAAGACGACGCGGCGAAAGGCTATCCGCGCAGCGAAGACGATTACGTGCTGCTTGAAGATGAAGAGCTTGACGCCTTAAGCCTCGAAAGCACGCGAACGATCGATATCGAGACCTTTGCTCCGGCCGCGAGCGTCGACTGGATCTGGTTCGATAAGCCTCACTATCTCGCGCCAGACGATCCGATCGGCGTTGAGGCCTTTTCCGTCATTCGCGACGCGATGAAGGCGACGGGCACAGTCGGCCTGTCGCGGCTCGTGATGTATCGACGCGAGCGCGCCGTGATGGTCGAGCCGCACGACAAGGGGCTCGTCTTATGGACGCTGCGCTTCGCCGACGAAGTGCGCAATCCGAAGGACTACCTCGACAAGATCGGCGCTGAAGCGCCGAACGCGAAAGCTCTCACCCTGATTTCCAAATTGATCGATGAGCGCAAGAGTCACTGGGATCCGGCGATGACCCATGATCCCGTTCAAGCGCAGTTGCTGGACATCATTTCCGGAAAGAAGAAGGAGCACACACCCGCTCGCGGCAAAAAACAAACGCCGGCGGCTCCGAGCAATGTCGTCAATATCATGGATGCGCTCCGCAAGAGCATCGATGCGGAAAAGCGCGGGGCCAAACGTCGCTAGGCTTTTCTCTTCCTCCGCGTCGTCTTCGGCGTTTCGATCGGCGCCGCCGCTTGACGAAAGTCTCCCCACGGATCGCTCTGCAGCGACTCGAGGCGCGCGAGGGTTTTCACGATCGTGAAGTAGTCAGGTCCGATCGCCGGACTAAGTTCGTCCCAGGAGAGCGGAACCGAGACTGCGGCTCCCGGACGGGCGCGCGTGGAGTAGGGCGCGACAGCCGTCGCGCCGCGCTGATTGCGCAGATAGTCGACAAGTATCTTTCCGCGGCGCTTCGATTTCGTGATCGTTGCAACATATTTGCTCGGGCTGTCATGTGTCATCGCATCGGCGATGCTTTTGGTGAAAGCCTTGACCTCTGGCCATTCCGCTTTGGGCTTCACGGGCGCCACCACATGGAGGCCCTTTCCTCCGGATGTTTTCACGAAGGCGGCGAGCCCAAGGTCTTGAAGCCGCTCCCGCGTTTCTTCCGCTGCGGCAATGACGGACTCCCACGTAACCTGTTCGCCGGGGTCGAGATCCATGATGATGACGTCAGGACGCTCCCAGTCCGACGCCGTCGAGCCCCAGGGATGAATTTCCAGGGCCCCGGATTGAACGAGCGCGATCAGGCCGTTGAGGTCCTTGATGCTGAGCAAGGGCTCTTCTTCGCCTTTCGGGTCGTCGATGAGCACGATATTCGGATCAATGCCCTTCCAGGCATGCTTCTGGAAGAATTTCTCTCCCTCGACGCCGTTGGGGCAGCGCAGCAGCGCCAGCGGGCGATTGACGATGAAGGGCGCGATATAGCGCCAGATTTCGGCGTAGTAATCGGCGAGGCCCTGTTTGGTGACGCCTTGATCCGGCCAATAAAGCCGATCGGGATGGGTGAGCCTCACAGCGCTTTGCTCTGCTCTCGCCGCTGTCGCCCGCTCAAGGGGCGGCGCCTTTTCGCGAACGACGTCGCGTGCGTCCTTATCTTCGCGCAGACCGCGAAAGGAGGCGTGCCGAAGATTTTGATCGCCCGTCCAGCCGCGAAATTCGACCTCAGCCACCAGTTCGGGCCGCACGTAGCGCACATTGCGGACGGCCTCCGTACTGAGGCGCGCGCCGAATGGGCTTGAGGGGGTGCGCATGGGATCGAGTTTCGTGAAAAGCTCATGCGCCATATCCGCCGTAAATCCGGTCCCGACGCGGCCAACATGGCAAAGGACGCCATTCTGGTAGACGCCAAGCACGAGGGCGCCGATCGCCCGGCGCGACACCGTCGATGGCGTATAGCCTGCGACGACGAATTCCTGCCGGGCGAAGCATTTGGCCTTTATCCAGCTCTTCACGCGGCCGGAGCGATAGGGCGACTCCCGCAGCTTCGACACCACGCCTTCGAGACCGAGCCGACACGCGTGCGACAGCACGACCGCGCCGCTGTCCTCAAAGTGAAGGCTCAGACGAACCCTGTCGCCGTTCTCAGCGCCCAAGAGCGCTTCCAGCAACCGTTTGCGTTCCAGCAAGGTCGCGCCGCGCAGATCGTAGCCGTCGAGGTAAACAAGATCGAAGACCCAATAGACGAAGCGATCGGTCCGCCCTGCGCTCAGATCGGCCTGCAGCCCGGAGAAATCCGATGCGCCTGAACTCGTCTCGACGACGATTTCGCCGTCGATGAGCCCGGCGCCGAGAGGCAGGGCGCGCAGCGCCGACGCAACCTCATCGCCAAATTTCTTCGTCCAATCGAGGCCGCTGCGTGAGAGCAGCCGTACGCGTCCCGCCTCGATGCGCGCCTGCACGCGATAGCCGTCGAATTTGATTTCGTGAATCCATTCCTTGCTCGCGGGCGCCGCGCCGGAACTGGCCTGCATCGGCGCAACGAAATTCGGTAGCGGCGCTTTCTTTGCGCCCTTGAGACGCGACGGCTCGATGTCCGCGGCAGGCGCTTGTGTTGGCGCGACGGCGCTTGTCTTGACTGACCGGGGCGCCGCGGCCTGCTTTGGCGCGGCGGCCTTTTTCGGGCGCCGCGCCGGCTTGCCTTCTGCGACATCGCCGATCGTGCGCCCGGTGTCTACCGAGCGCGGCATCTCCTCAAGTATGTCCTCGTCTTCAGGCGCGCGCGCAAATTCGTCTTCGCTTTTGATGAGAAGCCAATTGTCGTGCTTCTCGCGCGGTTTTCGCGCCATGCGCACGAGATGCCAACGGCCCCCGAGCTTTTCGCCGCGCAATTCGAAATCGAGGTGCCCCTTGGCATAGCCCTTGTGCGGATCGCCTTCGGGAATCCACACGCCCTTGTCCCATACGATCACTTCGCCGGCGCCATATTGGCCTTCCGGAATGACGCCTTCGAAATTGCGATAGTCGAGAGGGTGGTCCTCGACGTGAACGGCAAGCCGCTTTTCGCCCGGCACGAGACTTGGGCCTTTGGTCACAGCCCAGCTTTTCAGAACGCCGTCCATCTCCAGGCGAAGATCGTAGTGCAGCCGCCTCGCGGCATGTTTCTGGACGACGAAGCTGCTGCCGGTCTTTCGAGCGCCGCGACCCTTCGGCTCGCGCGTCGCCCCAAAATCGCGCTTCTTGCGGTAGTCGGCAAGCGACATGCGCGGTCAGCTCGCTTTCCGGCGTGTCGCGGCTGTCCTGGTCTTGCGAGGCTGGGCGGCTCGCTTCTTGGCTGCAGCTTTGTCGCTCTGCTCGGAAAGAGCCGCGCTCTCGCGCAGCGCCTCGAGCAGATTGACGACCTTGGCTTCGCGAGCCTTACGCGGCGGCGCGACTGGCGTGCCTTCCAGCTTCGCTTTTACAAACTCGGCGAGGGCGGCCTCATAGCGGTCTTCGAACGTAGATGGGTCGAAGGCGCCCCGCTTGGTGTCAATAATGTGCTTGGCCAGCTGAAGCATTTCGCCCTGAACTTTAACCTCGGGCACTTCGTCGAACGCCTGTTGCGCCGAGCGCACTTCATAATCGAAGTTCAGCGTGGTCGCGAGGAGCCCGTCGCCATAAGCGCTGATCAGAACGGTGCGCGCGCGCCTGAAGAGCACCGCCTTCGCGAGGGCTGCGACTTTGTTCTTGCGCATGCCTTCGCGTATCAGAACGAAAAGTTCGTTCGCGTCGCTTTGGGAGGGGGACAGGTAGTAAGGCTTGTCGAAATAGACGGCGTCGATTTCGCCGCAGTCCACGAATGTGTCGATGGCGAGAGTTTTGTCGCTTTTCGGCGTCGCCTGAGCGACTTCCTCCGGTTCGAGAACGACATATTCGTTCTTGCCGACCTCATAGCCTTTGACTTGATCGCCGGATTCCACAGGATCGCCAGTGTCGCTATCGACAAAGGTCCGCCGCACGCGGTGACCGGTGGATCGGTTGATCGTGTGGAACGCGATCCTGTCAGACGTCGACGTCGCCGAGTAGAGCGCCACCGGACAGGTGAGCTCCGCAATCTTTAGAGAGCCCTTCCAGTTCGCTCTCGGCGACAACGCAAACCTCGTACGCTCGCGGGCGGCTGAACGCTCGCCCGCTAATTACGCCTCGGGAGACTTCGTACTGTCAAGCTTTGCTGAGATTTTTGAAGCAATCATCAGTCCGACGGCGGCGCCGATGATCAGATGGAGGTTTGGCGTCACACGTTCGGCTACTGCTTTCGCCGCCACGGGCGCCATCGAACCGATGGAGGAGCCGATCGAGCGCACCAGATTTCCATCCGGCTTGAACAGCTGATCCATGAAGGGGAGTTGCGCAAAGCTGCTCTGTTCGACTTCGGGTGCTGGAGCTTGAGTCTCCAGCGAGGCTGTGTCCTTGGTCGCGAGATAGACGATGAGAGCCGCGAAAAGAAAAGCTCCGGCGAGGACAAGGTTGCCGGCGATCTCTCCCCACGTTCTCATGGCGTAAGCGTGGGCCGCGGCCGTTGCGAAGCCGAGCGCGAGCAGCGCGAGGGTCGCTACGATGGCGAGGCGCGACGCGCCTCGCGTCGCGTTCGCGATACTCTCGTCAACCCGTTGGAATAGCGGATCCAGCATCCTGATTTTGCCCCGCCAGAGATTAGCTGCGGCCCTTCCACATGGCCCCGACGAGGAATCCTCCCGCGATGGCAAGCAACAGCGCCGTCACCGGCTGTTCACGCACAGCGCCTTCGACGGTTGTCTTGAGCCCTTCGCCAGCCGACCTGGCCTTCTCCGCGATTTCCCGGGACTGCTCGCCGACTGTCGTCAATGCGGCCTCAGCCCTCTCCACGGTATCGTCGTACTTAGCGCTGACGTCGTCAGCTATGGAGGAGGCCTTCGCGGCGGCGTTCGCCGACGCTTTACTCATGGCGTCCTGCGCCTCCTGGGCCTTGTTCGTGACTTGCGATGATATGCTCATGCCCTCGTCTCCGCTGTTATTGCCCCGCTGGGCGAATACTGAACTTCCAGATCGGTTGATTGTTCCTCGCTGCGAACAAACTGGCGCGGGCTACTCTGGAAGATTTATTTCGTGCTGAGGAAACACGTGGCTGAAGGTCACTGTTCCGGCGATGAGCAGAGGCGTCGCGAGAATCGCGCCGACCGGCCCCCAGAGCCATGTCCAGAACACGAGTCCCAGGAAGACCAGTCCGGGATTCAGAGTCAGTCGCCTGCCGATGACGCTCGGCGATACGACATTGGCCTCTAACGTATCTGCGACGAGAAGAATGAGCGGAGCGACGAGCGCCTGCGAAAGTGATCCGAACGTCGCGAAGCCGACCAGAAACAATGCGACGTAGATCGCGATCGGGCCCACATAAGGGATAAATTCGAGAGCGAAGGCGACGATGCCCCATAGCAGCGGATTTGGAAGGCCGACAGCAAAAGCCGTCACGGCGACGATCAGCGCCAGAACGAGGTTGATGGCGGCGACCACCGCCATATAGCTCTTGAGATCTCGTTCGATGTTGTTCAGAAGCCGCAGCGTGCGCAGCCGCGTTTCCTTGTCATCGAAGACGAAGACAAGGTAGCGGCGCAGCTCCTCTCGTCCGGACAAGGAGAAGAACAAGGCCGCGAGAAATACAATCAACTCGCCGATCGTCGGGGTAAGAAAATTCATCGTTGATTGCAGGACTGCGGCCGCGTCAAAGGAGCCGCCCCCGGTTCGTGCGAATGTGCTTTGCAGCCGCTCCAGCAAAAACGCCGGGCCAAACGCCGATCGCAGCTTATCGCTGAACGAGGTCAACAGTTCGGGCGCGCGACCAACCCAGTCGACGGCGATCGTCGAGCCCTGAGCAATCGCTGCATGAATAATCAATAAGGCGCCAAAGACGACAGCAGCTGCAAAAACGCTGGGCGGAAGGCCCCATTTTCGCAGGGTGGTCACCCACGGCCCGAGCATGAAAGCGAGCACGCCTGCCGAAACGAGCGGCACTAACAGGGTTTGAGCCAAGCTCATCGCGACGGCGAGCATCAGCACGAACATGCCAATGAGCGCCCAGGATGAGATTCTCTGGAGATCGAGCGAGGATTCCAGCGGCTGGTCTTGGACCGTCTGCGTCGGCAAGTTGAGCCCCGGGAAAGCGCGACAATTCGGCGGAGACGTAACTCAACGGCGCCCGCCAATGTTCCACTGCGCCCACTCGCCAGCTTGCGCGCAATCGCTTTTTTACAGTCCCGGAAAGATGTCCTTGCCGTCTTCGGCAAGCTTCGCTTCGCCTATCGATTTTTGAAATTCACCAACGACGATCTGCGCCAGTCCGGTGAGCGTGAGATGGGTCGACTGCGTCGCGAGTCCAAGAGTCAACTTGGTCTTGCCCATGGCCTCGTTGGCATAGCCGCGCATTTGGTCGGTTGCGCCCGACTGCACAAGGTTGTCGAGCGCCTCCCACATCGAATCCTTCACTTGGGCGACCGAGTAGCGCGCCCGAGTTGAGCGCTCCAGATCGACAGAATTTTCCTCCGCGCTCGCTGGTGGATTCGATGCATCGCCAGAACGGCGTTCTTCATCGGCACAGATAATGGAGGCCCCGCCATTTTCGTTTAACGCATCCATCGATTCCATGCTCCCAAATCTCAATTCCTGGGTTCGGCCAATGCCGCCCGCCAAGATGAAAACTGATTTGAAGGGTTCTATGTTCCGAGGGTTCGCGCAGTCGCGTATGGCGCAGCTCGAGGCGTGAAGCGGCTGCTAAATAAAAAGCGGCGTAACGAAAATGGTGATGCGCAATTTACTTGAACGGCTTCTCGACGCCTGGCGGCAATGCGACGTGGAACCCCTGGTTGATCGCCGAAAACATCTGATAAAAACCCGACAGGACGACGAGTTCGATAAACCCTTCGACGCCGAACGCCTTAATGGCTTCATCCTGAACGCTCTGCGGAATATTTCGCCAGGACAATGTCGACGCCAGCACCTCAGTGACGAGATCATAGGGCGATGAAGCGACGGCGCCTAAGTCTTCGTCTCTTTCCAGGGCGCTGATCAGCGAGGATGGAACGCCCGCCGCTTCGGCGTGCTGAACATGATCAGCCCATTCGAAGGCGGCTCCGGTCCGACGCGCGACGAACAGCACAATGAACTGATAGACCTCACGTGGCAGATGGCCCTGGAACTTCAAATAATAGCCGAGGTCCTCGATTTTTTCGCAAAGCTGCGGATGGTTCATCAGCGCGGCGTAGGGGCCGCCGAAGCCTGCGCCTTGCGCCTTCCGCCGTTCGACCATGCGGTCGTAGCGCGCACGATCGGCCAGCGACAGCGTTGAAGGATCAAAAGGCAACTGAGCCATCGGCGCTTCCCTTGTCACTCGTGGTAGGAATAGGCCGCAATGGCCTCGGCCCAGTCCTTGACGGGCGTCGTGAAGGCCTTGTCGGCTTTAACGTCGATGAGGCATGGGCCTACGCCCTGTAAGGCTCTTTCGAAAGCGGCGGCGAGATCGCCCGGAGAGCGCACGGTTTCGGCGCGAGAGCCCAGGGCCCGTGCGAACCCTGCCCAGTCGTGATCCGGCAATCGCGTCAATTCGTCGGGCGTTGGACCAAGTCCATGCGCGCGCAACCAGACATTGCCAAGCGCGGCATTGTTGATGACGACATAGATCACCGGCAGCTGATAGCGCGCCGCGGTCGCGATTTCCATGCCGCCCATGCGCATGCATCCATCGCCCGTGACGACCGCCACGCGGCGGTGCGGCTGCGCGCATTGGACGCCGATCGCAGCGCTGATCGCCCAGCCCATCGGGCCTAGATTGGTGGCGGATACATAGGTCTTGGGTTCGTAAGCCTCCCAATAATGGCCGGCGAAAGCGCGATGCGCGCCGGAATCCACCACCAGAACGCCGTCGCGCGGGAATGCCTTTCTGAGTTCGCTGATGACACGCGCCGGATGAATCGGAGCCGCATCGCTCTCGCAGTTTTCCGGATCCTGCAGGCGGGGTTGGGAGCGGATCTCGGACACCCAAGCCGCGCGTGCGGAGAGCGTCGGTTCGAGAGCCGAGCGTAACTTATCGCTCTGATCGAGCAGATAGCCAAGATAGGCGCCGCAGCTGCCAACGATCCCCCCGTCCTGGACATGCGTCCCGATCGCGGAGGGCAGCAAATTCACGCAGATCGTTTTATTGGGTTTGACTTGCAGCGCCCAATGCATTGTGTCGCGCTCGTTCAGTCCCGATCCCAAAATGATCAGCAGATCGAGCGAGGGGTCCATCAAGGCGGCGCGGGAGTGGTGCGTGCCCGCATAGCCGAAGACGCCGAGCGAAAGCGGATGGTCCTCCGGGAAGACGCCCTTTCCGCGCAGCGTCGTCGCGACGGGAATGCGCCAGGTCTCGGCGAATTCCTTCAGCGCATGGGCGGCTTTCGAGTGCTCGACGCCTGCGCCGGCCAATATGGTGATCTTGACAGGCGGCTTGCCGCCAGGACCGCCATGAAAATGTTCGAGCGACGACTCGGCGGCCGCCATCGACAGCGCGTTGTAATCGACCAAGGCCCGATCAATCGGCGTATGACTGACGGAAATCTCGGCGGCCAGGCAGTCGCCTGGCAATGACAGGTGCACGGGCGCGGCGGGACGGGTGCGAAGCTGTAGCAGGGCGTGCTCAAACAGATGCGGCATATTCTTCGGATTGTCGATCGAAGAGGAATAGCGCGTCAGCGGCTTCATGATCGCGACGTCATCCAGCGTCTGGGGGCTTGCGTCCTGAAATACGCCCAAACCCTCGAGGACAGTCGCCACTTCGCCGCTCATCAGAAGAAGCGGCGAGCCATCGGATTGCGCCGTCGCCACCGCGGTGACCGTATTGGTGAGTCCGGGGCCGCCGATGCAAAGCGCGGCGCCGAAATTTCCGCTCGCGCGTGCGTAGCCGTCCGCCATATAGGCGGCGCCGCCCTCTTGCGCCGCCACGATCGGCGTCAGCGCTTGCTGTCGTCCGAAAGCGGGCAGAAAGGGATCGACGAGGCCGCCCGGCACCATGAACACATGGTCGAGTCCTTCGCGCGCCAGCGCTTCGAGGATGAAGTCGACCCCTAGGTGCATTCCCAGCTCCATTGACGCGTCAGGCGCGCATGAAAAAAGCGCATTCGCCAGCACTTCATATAGTCGAGCGCAAGCTCGAGGATCAATGAAGGATTCTGACCGCGACAGGCGCGGCGGGAGCACCCTGGGATCTCGCGGCAGATCGCGAGCTCGGCCGTCGCCGCCTGAAGTGAATCCGTGCGACCGAGTTCCTATTTATGCTGTCGGCGCTGCTCCATGGGCCGCGCCGACGCGCTTTTCACTTCTTCGGCTAAATGACCAAGGATCTGATCGTTCCCGTCGCAGAGGGCCTCTACTGCCCTCCTGGAAATTTCCACATCGACCCCTGGCGCCCGGCGGCCCTGGCGGTGATTACGCACGGCCATTCCGATCACGCGCGATGGGGCAGCGGCGCCTATCTCTGTCACGAGGATTGCGCGCCGATCCTGCGCAGACGACTCGGCGACGTTCGCATCGAGACGCTGCGTTACGGCGAGAGCCGAGACATCGGCGAGGTGCGGCTCTCGCTGCATCCCGCCGGCCATGTCATCGGCTCGGCGCAGGTGCGCATCGAGCATCGGGGCGAGGTCTGGGTCGCGTCCGGCGACTACAAACTCGAAGCTGACGGCGTCAGCGCGCCTTTTGAGCCTGTCCGGTGCGATGTTTTCATCACCGAATCGACCTTCGGTCTGCCGATCTATCGCTGGCGCCCGCAAGCCGAAGTGATGGCCGACATCAATTTATGGTGGGCGGAAAATGCGCGCGCGGGACGCGCCAGCGTCATGCAGGCCTACGGGCTCGGCAAAGCGCAGCGCCTGCTCAAACATCTCGACGCGAATATCGGACCGATCGTCTGCCACGGCGCGATCGAACCGCTCAATCAGATTCATCGCGATCTCGGCGTAGCGCTGCCGCCGACGCTCAACGTCGGCGCGCTCGACAAGCTGGGGCTTTCGCGCTGCTTTGCGCTGGCGCCGCCCCACGCCGTGCAAAGCGGGTGGATTCGACGCTTTGGCGATCATTCGGACGCCTTCGCCAGCGGATGGATGCGGCTGCGCGGCAATCGGCGACGCCGCGGCGTCGATCAAGGCTTCGTGCTTTCGGATCATGCCGACTGGCCGGGTCTGTTGCAGGCGATCGCCGCAACCGGCGCAGAACGTATCCTTGTCACGCATGGAAGCGGAGAGGCGCTTTCGCGCTATCTGCGCGAAAAAGGATATGACGCACGGCCGATGGCGACCGAATATGGCGACGAAGAGGGCGAGGCGGAGCCGAACGTCGACGCCGACATAGACGGCGCATGAAGACCTTCGCCACGCTCTACCGGCGCATCGACGCCGCGACGTCGACGCAGCATAAGAGACAGGCGCTGATCGACTATCTGCGCCTTGCGGTCGGCGATCCGGAGCAATACGCCAGCGCCGCCTGGACGGTGTATTTTCTCGCCGGCGGCAAGCCACGCCAGATGATCTCGACCAAGCTCCTGCGCCAGCTCGCCTTGGAGGCGACGGATCTGCCCGAGTGGCTCATCGACGAGTGCTATCACAGCGTCGGCGATCTCGCCGAGACTTTGGCGCTTTTGCTGCCGCCGCCGACCCGCGTGGAAGACGCGCCGCTCGATCTTTGGATGAACGAACGGCTATTGCCCTTGCGCGAGCGCGATGATGCTGAGCGGCTCGCGGCGCTGCGCGACTGGGTGGACGCCATGCCCTCCGACGACCGCTTGCCGTTTTTCAAGCTCGTCACCGGCGAATTGCGCATCGGCGTCTCGAAGCTGCAAATGACTCAAGCCATCGCCCAGGCGACCGAGCTTGACGCCAAGCTCGTCGCGCAGCGGATGATGGGCTACACGCAGGCGAACCGCGCGCCTCAGGCGCAAGATTTCGTCGCGCTCGTTGCGCCAGCCGAAGCGGGCGAAGACGGCCGCCCTCTGCGTGGTCAGCCTTATCCGTTCTTTCTCGCGCACCCGCTTCAGGCGCCGCTCTCGGCCTTTCCAGAACTGCTCGGCCCCGTCGATGACTGGCTCGTTGAATGGAAATTCGATGGCATACGCGCGCAGTTCATTCATCGCGCCGGCGAGTGGTGGCTGTGGTCGCGGGGCGAAGAACTCGTCAGCGACAGCTTTCCGGAGCTTGCCGCGCTCGTCGATTTTCTCCCCGACGATATTGTCCTCGATGGCGAGCTTATCGTCGTCGCGCCCCGTTCGGACGCGCGTTCCGCCGTGGACGATCTTAGCGATCTGCGCCCCTTTTCTGAACTGCAGCAGCGTCTCGGGCGCAAGGTTCTCACGCCAAAAATGCTGCGCGACAGGCCAGTGGCGCTGATCGCTTACGACCTTCTCGAGAAAGACGGCCACGATCTGCGCGAAAAGCCACAGCGGGAGCGTCGCTTGTTCCTCGAAGAGATCGTGTCGCGCGCGCATTCCTGCGCGATGCAAGTCGGCGCCGATTTGCCCCTGCGGCTCAGCCCAGCGCTGACGCAACCCGATTGGGAGTCCTTTGCAAGACAGCGCGAGGAGGCGCGAGCGCGCGGCGCCGAAGGCATGATGCTGAAGGCGATGGGCGCGCCTTATGGCGTCGGCCGTCAGAAAAGCGGCGCCAATCTCTGGTGGAAATGGAAGCTCGATCCGATGAGCGTCGACGCCGTGCTGATCTACGCCGCGCGGGGCCATGGGCGTCGTTCCGGCGTCTACAGCGATTACACTTTCGCGGTGTGGAGCGGCCCGCCGGAGCAGACGGACCGCACGCTGCTGCCCTTCGCCAAGGCCTATTCCGGGCTTTCCGACGAGGAGATGCGTAAGGTCGACGCGACGATCAGAAGGACGACGATCGAGAATTTCGGGCCGGTGCGCAGCGTGCGTCCGACGATGGTTTTCGAGCTCGGCTTTGAGGGAATCGGCGCGAGCAATCGCCACAAAAGCGGCATCGCGGTTCGATTTCCGCGCATGTTGCGCTGGCGACAGGACAAGCCCGTGGAGGACGCCGACACGATCGAGGCGCTACGCGGGCTATTGCCCGGCGGCGGCGCATGAGCGGACGACGCGCGAAACATTCCGCCGTGAAGAGCTTATTCGCGGAGCGCGGCTGGAAGCCGTTTCCCTTCCAGCGAGAAGTATGGCGCGAAATGGCGGAGGGGCGCAGCGGCCTGCTGCACGCGACGACAGGCGCCGGCAAAACTCTCGCCGTCGCGCTCGGCGTCTGGCAGGCGCTCGCCGATGACGCGGAAGAGCCGCCGCGACTCTGTGTTCTCTGGATCACGCCGATGCGCGCCCTCGCCGCAGATACCGCAAGGGCGCTCAAAGACGCGTTCGACGGTCTCTCCGCGCATGGCCAGCGATGGACGGTTGGCGTTCGCAGCGGCGATACGCCCCCAGCCGAGCGCGCCCGGCAGGCGCGTCGTCCGCCCAGCGTGTTGATCACGACGCCGGAGAGCCTGTCGCTCATGCTCTCGCGCGCCGACGCGCGCGACTACCTCAGCGCGATCAGATGCGTCGTCGTCGACGAGTGGCATGAACTCCTCGGCAATAAGCGCGGCGTGCAGACGCAGCTCGCGCTCGCGCGGTTGAAGCGTTGGCGGCCCGATCTGTTGATTTGGGGCATGTCGGCGACGCTTGGCGATCTTGAAGAAGCAAAGCGTGTCCTGCTCGGTCCAACCGAAGCGCCGCGCGGCGCGATCGTCGCGGGCGCCGTACGAAAAGATATCGTCATCGACACGCTGTTGCCGGAAGATTTCGCGCGCTTTCCCTGGGCCGGGCATCTTGGGATCAAAATGGCGCCTCAGGTGGTCGCGGAGATCGACCAATCTTCGACGTCGCTAGTTTTCACCAACACGCGTTCGCAGGCGGAAATCTGGTATCACAATCTCTTGCGCGCCCGGCCGGACTGGGCGGGACTCATCGCAGTTCATCACGGCTCGCTGGCGCGCGAGTCGCGCGATTGGGTTGAGGATGGACTTAAGCTCGGCAAGCTTAAAGCCGTCGTCTGCACGTCCAGTCTCGATCTTGGCGTCGATTTTCTTCCCGTCGAACGCATCCTGCAGGTCGGCTCGCCCAAGGGCGTCGCGCGCCTTCTGCAGCGCGCCGGCCGCAGCGGCCATTCTCCCGGGCGCACGTCGCGCATCACGCTCGTGCCGAGCCATGCGCTCGAGCTTGTCGAATCGTCGGCCGTGCAGCAGGCGGTGCGGGAGGGCCGCATCGAAAGCCGCCGCACGCCGAATGCGCCGCTCGACGTGCTGGTGCAACATCTCGTCACCATCGGACTGGGCGGCGGCTTCAGGCCTGACGAATTGCTCGCGGAAATTCGATCGACGGCGGCCTATGAACATCTTTGTGACCAGAATTGGCGCTGGTGTCTCGACTTCGTGAGCGGCGGCGGACCGAGCCTTTCGGCCTATCCCGAATATCGCCGCTGCGGTCCTGACACTGACGGCGTGTGGCGGGTCGCCAGCAAGCAGATCGCTTTGCGCCATCGGCTCAACATCGGGACCATCACCGCGGACGCGAGCGTTCTCGTTCAATACGGACCTGCGCCGCCGGGTCAAAAGCTCGGCGTCGTGGAGGAAAGCTTTATCGCGCGGCTCAAGCCAGGCGACAGCTTTTGGTTTTCAGGACGGCTATTGGAGTTCGTGCGCTTGCGCGACCTTGTCGCCTATGTGCGGTCGGCGAAGGCGCGAAGCGGCGCGGTTCCGCGCTGGGACGGCGGGCGAATGCCGCTTTCGACGACTTTGGCGGACGCCATGGTGGAGCAATTGCAGCGCGCGGCCGAGGGGCGTTATGACACGCCGGAGCTGCGGGCGGCCGAGAAAATGCTGAGATTGCAAGCGCGCTGGTCGCATCTGCCGACGCCGACGACGCTGCTTGCCGAAACATTGAAAAGCCGCGACGGCTGGCATTTGTTTCTCTATCCGTTCGCGGGTCGCAACGCGCATATCGGCATGGCGAGCCTCATCGCCTGGCGGGCGGCGCAGAAGACCGCGAGCACGTTCTCGATCGCCGTGAATGATTACGGCTTCGAGCTTTTGAGCGCCGACCCGCGCGACTGGGACGCCATGCTGCCGGAACTGATTGCGCCGCGCGCCATTCATGATCTGACGCATGAAACCCTCGCGAGCCTGAACGCTGCGGAGCTAGCGCGCCGACGTTTTCGTGACATTGCGCAGATCGCCGGTCTCGTCGTGACGACGTATCCCGGACAACATAAGAGCATGCGCCAGTTGCAGGCCTCTTCGAGCCTGTTCTACGACGTCTTTCGCAAATTCGATCCGGAAAACGGGTTGTTGCGCCAGGCTGAGCGCGAGGTCCTGGAAGACGCGCTCGACATCGCGCGTCTTGCCGAAAGCTTCGAGCGGCTGCAAAATAGAGAGATCGTCCATGTCGCGCTGCAGCGCTGCTCGCCGCTCGCCTTTCCGCTGATGGTCGAGAGAATGCGCGAGCGCCTCAGCAATGAGACGCTCGCGGCGCGCATCGAGCGCATGATTTCGCAGCTGGAGCGCGCCGCGGACAGATGTTAGAGCCTGAAAAGACGTTGCGGAGCGAAGGCGCCGGCCTCGTCTCCTCTCACGAGTATCGCGGCCTGGTTTTGCTGCCACAACGCGCCGTCTGGCGCGTTGAGACGCGCACGCTGTTCATCGCCGACGCGCATCTTGGCAAGGCGGCGACATTTCGTACGCTCGGCCAGCCGGCGCCGAAGGGAACGACGCGCGACAATCTCGACCGCCTCGAAACGCTGATCGACCGCTTCAACCCCATCCGACTCGTTTTTCTCGGCGATTTGTTTCACGCGCGGCAGGCGCATGCGCCGGGGGTGGCGGCCGCCTTTCTCGATTGGCGCAGGCGCCACGCCGCCTTGCGCCTCACGCTCGTGCGCGGCAATCATGATCAACGCGCAGGCGACCCGTCGGAACAGTTCGGAATCGAGCTTATCGACGAGCCCTACGACGCAGAAGGGATTGTCATACGTCACCACCCGCTTCCGTCTGACAAATGCGAAGGGCAGGGGGCGACCATTCTTGCGGGGCATCTTCACCCATGCGTCCGGCTGAGTGGGGCGGCGCGCGACAGCGTTCGTCTTCCGTGCTTTGTGCTGCAGGCGCGCCAGATCGTGCTGCCCGCCTTTGGCGCGTTCACCGGCGGCGCGCTGGTGCGTGGGCGCGATATTCGAACCTGTGCGATCGTCGATGAACGATGGCTCGTTGCCGGCTAGCTGCGCGTTGCATGAAACTTGGCGACAGGTGGCGAGGGCGGGCGAGCGAGCAATTCGATCTCGTCTCCCAGCAGGCCTAGCGCATTCACTTTGGCGTAATCCGCCGTGATCAGCCGCTCTCCTATGTCGCGTCGGCAACGCATGTTGGGGATATGCACGCGCTCAACCAGCCTATAGGCGTCGCGACGCGCGCTCTGGATCGTTCGCCCGCAGCCCGTCGCCACCATCGTCCAGCCATAGGCGCCGGCGGTGACAAGCTGGCCGTTGTCGAGAGCCACTTCGCAATAGTGCAGATGTTCCTGGTCCCTGCGGGACAATGCGCCGTCAAAGAGGATCGGCATGCCGATCGGCTCTTCCGCCTGTCGTCGCGAATAGGGGAAAGGCGGGACCGTTAGGACGACTCCGACCGAGAACCCGTCATCGACGTCCAGATGATCCCTGTCGCGGCGGACCATCGCCTCAAACAATTCCGCCCAGGACGTTCGCTGTAACGGCGACAGAATGGCGAAGCCGGGATAGCCGAATCTGCAGGTGAATTCGAGCGGCCAAATGCCCTGGTCATTGACGATCGTGTTGAGATTCACATAGCCGCAGTGGCCGTGACGCCTGAGCAGAGGCTCGATCCTCGCCAAAGTTTTCTCAAAGAAGAGAGTCGAGTTCTCGAATGTAGCGACGGTGCCCATTTCTCCTGTCAGCTCGCCAAGGTCGCCCGGGAAGAAGCGCTTGTGCTCCCAGTCGAGACAGGCAGGCCGCAAAAACTTCTCGCCGTCGAAATAAGCGCCGACGCCCATCTCGACGCCGTCTATGAAATCCATCAGGACGAAGCCGGCTTCGTCCGTCGGAGTCTCCGGCAGATTTTGCAGCAGCGCGGAAATGTCGGCTCCGTCGGCGAGACCGCCGGCGAAGTTGCGGTGCGCCAAATCGGGCGAATTGAATTTTAGGACATAACGTCCGGGGCGCTCGCGAAGGAAGCGCAAGCCATCCTGCCTTTGCAAAAAATGGCGGGTCTCCGCGGTTGAGAGGCCGAGTTCAGCGAGAAGGCTCTGCGCATAGGCGCGGTCAATTTCAAGCCGGTCGCCGAAAGCGCTTCCGCCGATGACATTAAATCCGTCTTTGCGCAACTCGTCCTGCAAGCCGCCGAACGAGACGTTTTCGAATAGAATGATTCCTTCGCCGCCGGCGCTCTTCACCCATTGCAGTTCCGAACGCCAATCGTCGGTCTTGGCGATCATGCCATTCAGAATGTTCTGGCAAAGCGGCGCGTCGATGAAGACTTTGACCTCATGTCCTTCCGCCGAAAGTCGAAGATAGAGCGCGGCGAGGTCGCAGTAGTTCCCAATCCCCAGAACCCGCATGGACGCTCCTAGGCCGCTTCACGCGGCGACTCCATCTGCAGCCGGAAATGACGACGGTAGCGCTCGAAGCATCGCGCGCCATGCCAAAGCCGAAGAACCGCGCCCTCGCCGATCGCCTGCGCGCGTCGCGGATCTTCCTCAACGAGAGGGCGTAGAACCTCGCGATTCCACGCCTCGGAGTGTTTGACGTCGAGAATCGCATGGAGCGAAAAATACTGGCGCTGCGTTCCGGGAACCTTGAGTCGCCGCAGCCCGCGTTCGACATGGATCGCGCGTCCCGGCGCCGTCATCTCGATGGCGCCGAGCGCGCCGATCGAATGGAAGGCGTAGCGACGATTGCTGGCGAGCGCCACCATCATATTGCCGAGCGCGAGCGACTCGGGGCAGACACGCTCTGGCCGCGCGTCGATGCCGAAAAAGGCGGCGAGCCGCGTCAGCATTGGTCCGTGCATGCCCTGCGCATTGCCTCGGCCCATTTCGTCCCAGTAATTTCGCGCCATTTCGAGCTTGGGCGTCTGCGGCATCTTGATTTGCGTGAGGGCGACGAGATCATCGAACCCTGCTTCGCCGGATACTTCCTGCTCAAGAAACCATTTCATGTCCTCGAAGCTCGCAAATCGCTCGAGCCAGGGGAACAGCGGATCGTTCTGGCCTGGCCCCTTCTCGGCAAGGCGCTCATACCAGGCCAGGAAGGCGTCGGCGTCGCTTGGGATATCGGCGACAAAGGGCGCGATCGCCGCGCGAGCGCTCTCCACATAGGCGATTTCAGCCTCCGCGAGCGCGGCGCGCTCCTGCACGTCTTCACGCCAGTCGCCGGACGGAGTCAGAGGCTCGAGCCGAACGCCATTGCGTCGGCAAAGCTCTCTCTGGAAGCGCTCAAAGGCTTCGCCGTTTAGTGTCGGAGCCAGGTCGATCCAATCGGGATCACGCATATGTCAGCCTTCATTCTTGATGTTGAGGAAGACTGCGGCGATGCGGTCAACTTTGTCATAGGCGGAGCGCTCCAGCTCTTCGCCGAAGACGTCGGGGTCGACCTCGTCGTAATCGAAGGTTACCGGCGAGGCGTCGAGGATTGGCGTCACGGCTGCAAGGAACTGATCCACGCCGCCGACAATGGGCGAGCCGGTATAGAGCAGCAGCCTTCCGCCTTCCGTCAGACGCGGGATGCCCTCCCGTACAATGTCGACGGAAAGGGAGATGCCGAACTCGCCGCCCCCATGGCGATAAAGACGCTGGTATTCATCGACGAGATAGGGCGGATTGGCGATGATATAGTCGAACGGGCCGCCAGCGTTCTGGAAGAGATCGCTGTGAATCGCCTGTGCGCGTTTCAATCCGTTCAATGCAGCGTTGACGCGCGCATATCTCACCGCTTGGGGATTGACGTCGGCGAGTAGCAGCTCGACGCCGGGTCTCATCAGGCTCGTGGCGAATATCCCGCCCGCGCCGCTGCCGCACCCGATGTCGACGAAACGGCCGGGCGCCGAGGCTGAGAGAGGCTGCGAATTGAGGACAGATTCGACGCAGCGCGCGAAGCGGTAAGTGTCAGGTCCGAAGAAAACCGAATCGGCGGCGTCCGTGGGAAAGGCCGAATGCGCAAAGAGCTGATTCTTGAGAGTCGAGAATCGCACCTTGCTGCGCAAGAGTCCGTTGCAATGCGCCAGCGCCTTCGCCTCGGCGAGAGTGCGTAACACCTGCGCCGGCAGATCGCTCGCAGAAAATGGCAGACTCCATCCGAATGCGCGCGCCAATTCCGATCCATCCACCGCCGGACGTTGCACGATGCGATTATGCGTCAGCGGCGTCGTGGTGGTGAAGCGGTAGTTCTGGTCCCGAAGGAACGCGCCCAGCCGTAGGAGCGCCTCGTCCGCGACGCTCAGACCTTGGTGAGTAGCGGTCGACGGCCCGGTAGCCGTCTCGTCAGAGCAGAGATCCAGTTGCATCCATCGCCCCAAGCGCCAAGAGAGGTCTCAACTCACGGCGATGACGATAGTTCCGATACGTTTGTGCTTGCGCCAAAGTTGGATCGTAAAGCCTGCGGCAAGCGCGAGAGCGGGTAGCTAACTCTTGGCGTCGATCGCGCGCTGTTCTCCCGATGGAAGCGTATCGGCTTCGTCTTTAAGATCGACGCCGGTCGGCTGGCGTCGGCGCGCTTCGTTGCAAAGATAAAGCAGCTTGTGCGCGGCGTCGGCATAGGAAAGCCCTTGGGGGCGGATATTCGAGAGGCAGTTGCGCTCGGCGTCCGTGCGGCCGACGCGCGGCGTAAATGTGAGATAGACGCCCATGCTGTCCGGCGAGGAGAGTCCTGGTCGTTCGCCGATGAAAACCGCCACAAGCCTTGCCCCAAGCGTTTCGCCGATATCGTCGCCGAGCGCCACGCGCCCCTGTTCGGCGAGAACGATCGGCGCGATTTTCCACGATGTTTGGCAAAGAGATTGCAGCGTTCTTTCGAGCACTGGAAGTGCGTGCCGGGCGATTGCGCGGGCGGAAAGTCCTTCGGCGATGACGAACGATAGGTCGTAATCGCCCGCGAAGGCTTTGAGATGCTGGCGGGAATCGTCGTCGAGTTTTCGACCAAGGTCGGGACGCAATAGAAAGCTTCGCCGATCGCGGGCGGCGCTCTTCACGCGGACGGCCGTCAGCCCGCGCGAGATCAACTCATCAAAGAGCCGGTCGGCGTCGAGTCGCTCTTCGACCGCATCCCGCGCTTCGGCATGCGCCAGCTGGAAATCGAGAGTAGCGCGCGTCGTCAGCGCCGCTCCGGCGCGCGGCAGAAAAATTCTCGCCGGCGTCGACGAACGGAGGATTGCAATCTTGTCGAGAGGCGTTGGGCGATCATCGGCCATCTCAGGCTCTTTCGAGAAGCGGCGCAAAGGATGCAGGCAGCGCCAGCGGCTGCAATTCGCCACGCGCGTCCGTCAAACCGACGTCAGCGAGCCATTGCGCAAATTCGGGAGCGGGCGCCAGATTCAGCATGCACCGAACGGCAAGCACGTCATGATAGGAGGTGCTCTGGTAGTTCAGCATGACGTCATCCGCGCCCGGCACGCCCATGACGTAATTGACGCCCGCGACGGCGAGCAGCGTCAGCAGATCATCCATATCATTCTGGTCGGCTTCGGCGTGATTGGTGTAGCAAACGTCACAACCCATCGGCAGTCCAAGCAGCTTGCCGCAGAAATGGTCTTCGAGCGCCGCCCGCGTGATCTGCTTCCCGTCGAAGAGATATTCAGGGCCGATGAACCCGACGACCGTATTGACCAGCAGAGGATCGAACATCCGTGCGACGCCATAGGCGCGGGCTTCCAGCGTCTGCTGATCGCAGTTCCAATGGGCGTTGGCCGAAAGCGCGCTGCCCTGGCCAGTCTCAAAATACATGACATTGTCGCCGATCGTTCCGCGTCTGAGCGCAAGTGCCGCCTCGCGGGACTCGCGCAATAGCGCGAGGTCGATCCCGAAGCTCGAATTGGCGGCCTGCGTGCCGCCGATCGATTGAAACACCAGATCGACGGGCGCACGTCGCTCCATCAGCTGCAGCGTCGTCGTGACATGGGCGAGCACGCAGGATTGCGTCGGAATGCTGAGCGTCTCGCGCAGTTCATCGAGAAGGCTAAGGAGTTCGTAGCACTGCTCCGGACTGTCGGACGCCGGATTGACGCCGATGACCGCGTCGCCATTGCCGAGCAGAAGCCCGTCGATGGCGCTTGCCAGAACGCCTCGCGCATCATCGGTCGGATGGTTGGGCTGAATGCGCGATGACAGCCGTCCGCGCAGGCCGAGCGTATTGCGAAATTTCGTGACGACGCGCCGCTTGGCGGCGATCAGGATCAGGTCCTGGTTGCGGCAGATCTTCGAGACCGCCGCAGCCATTTCAGGCGTCAGTCCGAAGGTCAAGGCGGCGAGCGCGTCCTCATTGACGGCGTCGGAGAGAAGCCAGTCGCGAAATTCGCCGACGGTCAGCGAGGCGATCGGCGCAAAGGCGTTTCGGTCGTGGCCGTCGAGGATCAATCGCGTGACCTCGTCCTCTTCGTAGGGAACGAGCGCTTCGTTCAAGAACACGCTCAAGGGCAGATCGGCGAGGGTCATTTGCGCCGCGACGCGCTCCGCGGCGCTCGTCGCCGCAATCCCGGCGAGGCAGTCCCCGGAACGCAATGGGGTCGCCTTGGCCATCAGCGATTTGAGATCTGGGAACCTGTAGCTCGTTCCACGTATTGTCGTTGCATACATGGCCAGACCTCGAAAGACCTTCTCACAGGCTATGGCGCCCCCGTGAACATGTCACGTCGCAGCCGAAAGGTTTTCCCCAGGGCCCTACCTAGCCCATGGCCTTTGCGCGTCAGCCGCATATATTAGCTCAGTCAGAGTTTGTTATTGCCCCGCCGGAGCCGATGTCAGCCCACAGCGCAGAACCAGAATCTCTGATACGCGCGCTTCCGCTCTGGCGCGGGCCGATCGAGATCTCGCCGTTGCTCGGCGGCATCACCAACAAGAATTATATCGTCAGGGATGGCGATCGATCCGTCGTCGTTCGCCTTGGCGGCGACATCCCCGTTCATGGCGTCATGCGCTTTAACGAATTGGCGGCGAGCAGGGCCGCGGGCGCCGCCGGCATATCGCCGAAAGTTCTGCATGCCGCGCCGATGGCGATGGCGCTTGAATTTATCTCGGGCCGCACCTATGAGCCGGAAGACATGCGGGCGAACCGCAGACGCTGCGTCGATCTCATCAAGCGCGTTCATCGTGAGGTTGCGCTGCATTTGCGCGGGCCGAGCCTGGCGTTCAACGTCTTCCATATCATTCGCGACTACGCCCATACGCTGATTGAGGACAAAAGCCGGATGTCGGCGAATTTGCCGCGCTTGCTCGCGGCGAGCGAGATTTTGGAAAAGGCGACGGGCGCGATCGATCTCGTCTTCGGCCATAATGATCTCCTTGCCGCCAATTTTATCGACGACGGGCGTCGCCTTTGGCTGGTCGACTGGGACTATGCCGGATGGAATACGCCGCTGTTCGATCTTGGCGGACTCTCGTCGAATAATGGCTTTGACGCCGCGGACGACGACGCGATGCTCGAGGACTACTTCGAAGCGGCGCCGACCGATGTGTTGAGACGCCGCTTCAAGGCGATGCTTTGCGCCTCGCTGTTGCGCGAAGCGTTGTGGAGCCTTGTCTCAGAGAGTCGGTCGTCGATTGATTTCGATTACGTCGCTTACTCAGAACAAAATCTAACGCGTTTCGAAGACGCCTGGGCGGCGTTTCAGCAAATGGAAAGAGCATGACGGATCTCCCGCGAAGCGCCCAGATAATCGTCATCGGCGGCGGCATCGTTGGCTGCTCCGTCGCGTACCACCTCGCCAAGCGCGGCGTGGAGACGCTGGTGCTCGAACGACATCAACTGTCCTCGGGTTCGACGTGGCATGCGGCGGGACTGATCGGTCAATTGCGGACCAACGCCAATATCACGAAGCTCCTCGGCTATTCGGTGGAGCTCTACGACCGGCTCGAAGCAGAGACGGGCTATGCGACCGGCTGGCGACGCAATGGCGGTCTTCGTCTCGCCTGCAACGCCGACCGATGGATCGAAGTCAAGCGGCAGGCGACCGCCGCGCGGAGCTTCGGCCTCGAAATGCAGCTCCTGAGCGCCAAGGAGGCGCAGGCGCTCTGGCCGATGATGAATGTCGATGACGTTATCGGCGCGGCTTTCCTGCCGACCGACGGACAAGCGAATCCTTCAGACATCACCCAGGCGCTCGCGAAAGGCGCGCGGCTTGCCGGCGCAAAGCTTGTCGAGGGTGTGGCCGTCACGGACTTCATCATCGAGAATGATCGCGTGCGCGGCGTCGTCACCAATCGCGGCGCCATCGCCTGCGAGAAGCTCGTGCTCTGCGCCGGCCTCTGGACCCAGCCGCTCGCGGTGCGCGCCGGCGTCGCCGTTCCGCTCTCGGCGGTGCATCACCAATATCTCGTGACCGAAAAGATCAACGGCGTGACGAGCGATCTGCCGACGCTGCGCGATCCGGATCGGCTCACCTATTACAAGGAGGAGGTCGGCGGCCTCGTCATGGGCGGCTATGAGCCCAACCCCGTGCCCTGGTCATCGGGCGCCGTGCCCGAGGACTTCGCCTTTCGGCTTCTCGAAGACGATTGGGATCATTTCGAGCCGATCATGAATCTGGCGCTTGGCCGCGTGCCGGCGCTCGCCGAGGCTGGCGTGAAGCAGATGATCAACGGCCTCGAAAGCTTCACGCCCGACGGCAATTGGATGATCGGCGAAGCGCCGGAGGTGCGCAATTTCTTCGTTGGCGCGGGTTTTAACGCCTTCGGCATCGCGTCTGCGGGCGGCGCCGGCATGGCGCTGGCGGAATGGGCGGCGGACGGCGAACAGCCCTTCGATCTCTGGCCGGTCGACATCCGCCGCTTCGGCGCGCCGCACAGGGACCCGAATTGGGTGCGCGTGCGGACGCTTGAAGCCTATGCGCGCCACTACAGCATCGCCTGGCCTTTCGAGGAGTTCACGTCGGGTCGGCCGCTGCGGCGCTCTCCGCTTTATGACCGCCTCAAAGCGAAAGACGCGTGCTTCGGCGAGAAGATGGGCTTCGAACGGCCCAACTGGTTCGCGGATGCGAGCGTGGGCGAAGCGCCGCTGGATCGCTATTCGTTCGGCAGGCCGGGCTGGTTCGATGCGGTCGGACGAGAGCATCGCGCATGCCGGGAGGCGGCGGCGCTTTTCGATCAGACAAGCTTCGCCAAGGCGCTGATTGTCGGCAAAGACGCCGAAGCGGCGCTGTCCTGGATCGCCGCCAACAATGTCGCCAAGCCGCCGGGCGCCGTCACCTATACGCAGTTGTTGAACCGCAAGGGCGGGATCGAATGCGATCTGACGATCTCGCGATTGGCGAAGGACCGCTTCTATGTCGTGACGGGGACGGCCTTCGGCACGCATGACTTCGACTGGATCAGGCGATCGATTCCAGAGGGCATGGACGCGCGAGTGATCGACGTCACCTCGGCGAATTCGGTGCTCGCGTTGATGGGTCCGCGCGCGCGAGAGATTCTGCAATCATGCTGCGACGATGATCTTTCGAATGCCGCATTCCCATTCATGAGCGCCCGCGAAATTCGCCTGGCCGGCGCGCCAGTGCTGGCGATCCGCGTCACTTATGTGGGCGAACTCGGCTGGGAGCTTCACATCCCTGTCGATTTCGCCGTCTCTGTTTATGACGCGCTGGTTGTCGCGGGCGCGCCCTTCGGCCTCGTCGACGCGGGCTATCGAGCGATCGAATCTCTGCGTCTGGAGAAGGGCTATCGGGCCTGGGGCGCCGATATCGGTCCGGATCACACGCCGCCGATGGCGGGACTCGGCTGGGCCGTCAAGATGAAGTCAGGCGCGCCTTTTCAGGGAAGAGACGCGCTCGTTCAAGCTGCGGGCTTGCCCTTGCCGCGGCTTCTCGCGGGCTTCGTTGTCGACGATCCTGAGATCGTGCTGCTCGGGCGCGAAACGATCTATCGGAACGGCGCGCGCGTCGGATGGCTGTCAAGCGGCGGCTACGGCTATTCGATCGGCAAGGCGGTCGGTTACGGCTATGTCCGCAACTCGGACGGCGTCGATCAGACTTTTGTGCTCTCGGGCGACTATCAACTCGAAATCGCCGGTGAGCGCCGGCCGGCGACCGTCTCGCTTTCGCCGTTCTACGATCAAAAAGGCGAACGCATTCGGGCATAGCCGCTACGGCTATGCTTCAAGTGAATGGCCGACGTCGGCGGCGCCACGGAGATTGCGCGGCGCGTGAAATTTCGAGATCGTTTCCTCGACGGCGTCGAGCGCGAGATCAAGATCCTCTTGAGAAATGACGAAGGGCGGCGCCAAGCGCACGACCGTGTGATGCGTCGCGGTCGTCAGCACGCCTTTGGCGAGCAGGCTTTCGCAGATTTCTCGCGCGCTCGCATAACGCGGGTCGATGTCGACGCCGGCCCACAGGCCGCGCCCGCGAACTTCGCTGATCGCCGGGGCGCGCATCGCGTGCAACCGTTGCAGCATTCTCGCGCCAAGCGCTTGGCTGCGTTCGACCAGCCGTTCGTCACGAATGACATGCAGCGCCTCTAAACCGACGGCGGCGGCGAGAGCGTTGCCGCCGAAGGTCGATCCGTGCGAGCCCGGCGTGAAGACATCCATCACTTCGCGTTTCGCCACGAAAGCGGAGACGGGCAGAACGCCGCCGCCGAGCGCCTTTCCCAGCGTCACGCCGTCGGGAAGAACATTCTCATGCTCGAACGCGAACCAGGCGCCGCTGCGCCCCAAACCCGATTGGATTTCGTCCAGCAGCAGCAAAACGCCGCGTTCGTCGCACAGTCGGCGTAGCCCCGCGAGCCAGCCGTCCGGCGGAACGATGACGCCCGCCTCTCCCTGGATCGGCTCCACGAGAATGGCGGCGGTCCGCGGCGTGATGGCGGCTTCAAAGGCCGCGAGATCGCCAAAGGGCGCGGCGCGAAACCCTGGCGTGAACGGACCAAATCCGTCCCGATACTCGCGCTCCGAGGAGAAGCTGATGATCGTGGTGGTGCGCCCGTGGAAATTGCCAGCGGCGACGATAATTTCTGGGTCGGCGACGCCCTTTACGCGATTGGCCCAGCGGCGCGCCGCTTTGATCGCGGTTTCCACCGCCTCCGCGCCGGTGTTCATCGGCAGAGCGACGTCGAGTCCTGTCAGAGTGCAGAGCTCCTCGAGAAACGGCGCGAGCTGATCATTGTAAAAGGCGCGAGACGGGACCGCGAGCCGCTGCGCCTGCTCAGCGAGCTTTGCAAGAACTCGAGGATGCGCGTGACCGAGGCTCACAGCCGAATAGGCGCTCATCATGTCGATGTAGCGCCGGCCTTCGACATCCCACAGATATGCGCCCTCGCCCCGCGTGAGCATGACGGGCAAGGGATCGTAGTTTCTGGCGACGTGCGGGTTACTGAACGCCGTATTGTCCATATCCGAGAGCTTTTGGCGCGCATTCGCATTGGATAATGCGTGCGAACGATCATGTACTGACTACATTACATGGTTACATGCCGGGCGCGGCGCCAGCCGCGCATCAGCCGCGAACATCGGGAGTTGAAATGGAGGCGCGCGCTTTAGATCGTGGCCTCGCCGGGGACGCTGCGGCCCTCCTGCGCAAGCTCGGGGTCCAGTCACCGACGTATGAGCGAGGCTCGGTGACGGCTCGCTCGCCCATTACTGGCGAGATCATCGCGCGCGTCGAGAGCGTGAATTCTCCTGCTGTGCAAGATGCTGTCGCCCGCGCCGCGAATGCGTTTCGCATGTGGCGCAACGTCCCGGCGCCCCGCCGGGGCGAGTTGGTGCGCCTGCTGGGCGAGGAGCTTCGGGCGGCCAAGACCGAGTTGGCGCATCTTGTCACGATCGAGGCGGGCAAGATCACAACAGAGGGCCTCGGCGAAGTCCAGGAGATGATCGACATCTGCGACTTCGCCGTCGGCCTCTCGCGTCAGCTCCACGGTTTGACGATCGCCACGGAGCGCCGAGGCCATCGGATGATGGAGACCTGGCGCCCGCTCGGCGTCGTCGGCGTGATCACCAGCTTCAACTTTCCCGTCGCCGTCTGGGCCTGGAACGCCGCGCTTGCGCTGGTCTGCGGGAACACGCTGATTTGGAAGCCTTCGGAAAAGACGCCGCTTGTCGCGCTTGCGACCCAAGCGCTGTTCGAACGCGCCGCAGCGCGTTTCGGCCACGCGCCGGAGGGGCTTTCAACCGTGCTTCTCGGCGGGCGCGACGTCGGTGAAACGCTTGTCGAAGACGCGCGGATTCAACTCGTATCCGCGACCGGTTCGACCGCGATGGGGCGCGCCATCGCGCCGCGCCTCGCGGGTCGCTTCGCGAGATCAATTCTGGAACTCGGCGGCAACAACGCCGCGGTCGTTTGCGCCTCCGCGTCGCTTGATCTCGCCGTTCGCGCGATTGCGTTCGCGGCCATGGGCACGGCAGGCCAGCGCTGCACGACTCTGCGGCGGCTGATCGTGCATGAAGACGTCTATGACGAACTTCTCGGTCGCTTGCGGCGCGCCTACGCCTCAGTTCCGGTCGGCGATCCCCGCGAATGCGCCGCGCTTGTCGGCCCGCTCATCGATCAGGACGCCTATGCGGCGATGCGCGCCGCGCTCGACGAAGCGCGCGCATCAGGGGGCGTGACCCTCGGCGGAGAGCGCTTGCTGACGGAGAAATTCCCGAACGCGTTCTACGTGCGCCCGGCGCTCGTCGAAATGCCGGGGCAGATGGACGTCGTGCAGCGGGAGACATTCGCGCCGATCCTGTATGTGATGAAGTTCCGCAGCCTCGACGAAGCGATAGCGCTCAATAATGATGTCGCACATGGCCTTGCGTCATCGATCTTCACCGCGCGTCTGGACGAAGCCGAGCGCTTCATGGCCGCCGACGGATCAGATTGCGGCATCGTCAATGTGAACATCGGACCTTCCGGCGCCGAAATCGGCGGCGCCTTCGGCGGCGAGAAGGACACGGGCGGCGGTCGCGAAGCGGGATCCGACTGCTGGAAGAACTATATGCGCCGCGCCACCAACACCATTAACTATTCAGGCGAACTGCCGCTGGCGCAGGGCGTCAAATTCGATCTGGACGTTTAGCGCATGACGCTGCGCTCATGATTTCCGCAGCTGATGGATTAAATACCCAAGTCGCGAAGGTCACAAAAAATGAATGTCGCTGCCGTCGACGCGATTAGGACGATGTTCGCCTCGGCGATCTCGGACATGTATCAGGCCGAAGCGCCGCAGTATCGCGCGATGAAGGCGCTGGTCGCCGACGTCAACCGGCAAACGCTCGCTAAGGCGCCGCAACTCAAGCGGCGCCTTGCGGAAAGCAATGAACTTGAGCGACTCGACGTTGAGCGCCATGGCGCGATTCGCGTCGGAACCGCCGAGGAACTGTCGATGCTGCGCCGGCTTTTCGCAATCATGGGAATGGCGCCGGTTGGCTATTACGATCTGTCGATCGCCGGAATTCCAGTGCATTCGACGGCATTCCGTCCGATCGGCGAGAGCGCATTGCGGGCCAATCCCTTTCGCATCTTCACTTCTCTTCTCAGGCTGGATCTCATCCCCGATGCGCAGGCGCGCGAGATCGCCGCCAAGGTTCTGGCGCAGCGCGACATTTTTACGCCGCGCTGCCGAACGCTGATCGATCTCTTCGAAAGACGCGGGTTCGACGACGGGGAGGCGCGCAAATTTGTTCGGGAAGCCGCGAAGATTTTTCGCTGGAACGGGCAGGCGACGGTCTCATCGGCGGTCTATCGGACTCTCCATGCGACGCATCCGCTGCTCGCCGACATTGTCTGTTTCAAAGGACCGCACATCAATCATCTCACCTTGCATGCGCTCGATATCGACGCCGCGCACAGCGCCATGGCCGCGCGTGGCATGACTCCGAAAGCGATTGTCGAGGGCCCGCCGCGTCGCCGCTGCCCAATCCTGTTGCGCCAGACGAGCTTCAAGGCGCGTCCCGAGCCTGTCGAATTCATCAAGGAAGACGGCCGGCGCGTGACGGGCGCCCATGCCGCGCGTTTTGGCGAGATCGAGCAGAGAGGCGCGGCGCTGACCGCGAAGGGCCGCGCGCTCTATGACAGGCTTCTCGCCGAAGCTCAGGCCGCGGTTCCGCTCGCGACGGACGGCGCCAGTGCGCTCGCCTTCAACGAGGAGCTGGCGCGGCGCTTTGCGGTGTTTCCCGATGATGATGAGACGCTGCGACGCGAAAGGCTCGCCTTCTTCCATTATTCGGTCGATCCAAGCGCGAGGGTAAGGGAGCCCCTGTCGCCTCGCTCGCTGGAGGATCTTCTGCGGACTGGCGCTCTGCGCGCCGACCCGATCATTTACGAGGATTTCCTGCCGGTCAGCGCCGCGGGGATCTTTCGCTCGAATCTCGGGGAGCATGGCGAAGAGGAATTGATCGAGCGCGCCGACCGACGCGCCTTCGAGGCCGCGCTCGGCGCGCCGGTTTTGGATGAACTCGCGCTCTATGAGGAAGCGGAGACGCGCTCCTTAGGGGCCAGCCTTCAAGCGCTTGACGTCGATCGCGCTTGGCTGCAACCGCCAAAAACGCGTGCCGCGCCTATTGGCGCGGCGGAAAGCAGCCATAACTGAGGAGTAGGGCGCTCGACGCATGGGCGGAGGCGCCGCGGTATCGGAAGGCGCATGCGACGCATCCTGGTTACGGGCGCCCTCGGCCAGATCGGCGCCGAACTGACGCCGGCGCTGCGAAAGCGATATGGCGCGGCGCGCGTCATCGCCTCGGACCTCGCAGAGGCGCGGCCATCTGACAATCATTATGAACGTCTCGACTGCACGCAAGCGGAAGCGGTCGCCGATCTGATCGGTCGATACGACATCGGCGTCGTCTACCACCTCGCAGCGCTGCTCTCGGCGGTCGCTGAGGATAGGCCGCAAGACGCCTGGAGCGTCAATATGAGCGGCCTCTACAATGTGCTGGAGGCGACCCGCCGCTTCGGTTGCCAGGTGTTTTTCCCAAGCTCGATCGCGGCGTTCGGCCCGTCGACGCCGCGCCGCGGCACGCCGCAGATCACCATTCAGCGGCCAACGACCATCTACGGCGTCACCAAAGTCGCGGGCGAATTGCTGTGCGATTATTACGCGACCCGCTTTGGCGTCGACGCGCGTGGATTGCGCCTGCCGGGTCTCGTTTCTTCGGCGGCGCCGCCGGGCGGCGGCACGACCGACTATGCCGTCGAAATGTTTCGCGCGGCTGTTCGGCGCAACCGCTATTCCTGCTTCCTCGCCGCAGAGACCCGTCTCGACATGATGTATATGCCGGACGCGACGCGCGCGATCATGGAGCTCATGGAGGCTGATCTCGAACGCCTGCGGTTTCGCAATGCGTATAACGTCACCGGCATGAGCGTCACGCCGCGCGAAATCGCTGCGGAAATTCGCAAACACGCGCCCTCCTTCGCGGTGGACTACCGCATCGACCCGTTACGCCAGGCGATCGCCGATTCCTGGCCGCAGTCGCTTGACGCCAGTGCGGCGCGGGAAGATTGGGGCTTTGCCCCGCGCTTCGATCTCGCCGCCATGACGCGGGATATGCTCGCGCGTCTTGGCGCGGCGACAGATCCATTTGACGATCCAAATTCTGACGAGGTCCCCAATGCCAATGCAGGGTTTGGCTAAGGCGCTCGCCGCGCAGCTCGGCGAACTCTCGCGAGCGGGGCTGCTCAAGGGCGCGGAAAGCGTGCTCTGTGGCGTCATTGCCCCGCGTGGCGGCTACGGTCCGCGCTTTCTCATCGAAGGCGAGGGCGAAAGGCCGTTTCTGCGCATGAACGCCAACAATTATCTTGGCATGTCGCTGCGCGAAGAGGTGATTGACGCCGAAGATGCGGCGGCGACGAACTATGGCGCCGGGCCCGGCGCGGTGCGCTTCATCAGCGGCACCTGGTCGCCTCATGTCGCCTTGGAGCGTCGGCTCGCCGCCTTTCACTCCCGGCCGTCGGCGATCATCTTTTCGTCGGCCTATGCGGCGATCATGGGCCTCATTCCGCAGCTCGTCAGCAAGAAGACCGCCGTCATCAGCGACGCGCTCAACCACAGTTGCATCATCAACGCGATCTCACTTGCGGCGCCTGCCGAAAAGCGGATCTACAGACATCTCGACATGGGCGAACTCGAGCGATGTCTCGACGAGACGGCGAAATCATGCACCCGCGCCATCATCGTGACCGACGGCGTGTTCAGCATGCGCGGCGATCACGCGCCGCTCGACCGCATCATGACGCTGGCGCGCAGCCGCGATAACGCCTTCGCGGAGGGCGCGATCGTCGTCGTCGACGATTCGCATGGCGTCGGCGCGCTTGGCGCGACCGGGCGCGGCGCGGAGGAATATACGCGGTCAGTTCCGGTCGACATTCTGGTGGCGACGCTCGGCAAGGCCTTCGGCGTCAATGGCGGCTATGTCGTCGGCGACGAAATTCTCATCCGATATCTGCGCGAACGCTCGCCCTTCTACGTTTACTCGAATCCCATCACGCCGGCGGAAGCCGCCGCCGCGCATAAGGCGATCGACCTGCTCGACAGTCCGGACGGCCTGTCGTTGCTCGAGCATCTGCGCGCCATGACCGCACGCTTCAAGGCGGGGCTTGTCAGGCTTGGCTTCGAGACGCTGCCCGGGGAACATCCGGTCGCACCGCTCGTGACCCGCGACAGCGCCCGCACCGTGGCGCTCGTCGAGCATCTGCGGCGGCGAGGCATATTGGTTACTGGGCTGACCTATCCGGTCGTGCCGAGGGGCGACGAGGAGATCCGCTTTCAAATCAGCGCGGATCACACGGCCGCTGACATCGATGCGGCGTTGGCGGCGCTAGCCGAAATGGCGGAGGCGAATGTTCCGCTGGCGCGGGCGAAGCAGCTTTAGCGCGCTATTTACCGTGGCGGCGCCGCCTGATTTTCGAGCGCGGCGACAGCCGAGGAAGCATCCATGGTCAGCGCGCGCTACCACAAGGCGAGCATCGGAAACCGCTTGCTTCAGCCGGAAACGCTCATGCTGGGCTACGGCTACGATCCGACGCTGTCGGAAGGCGCGGTTAAGCCGCCGGTATTTCTAACGTCGACCTTCGTGTTTCGAACGGCCGAAGAGGGGCGCGACTTCTTCGACTATATGGCCGGCCGTCGTGCGCCGCCGGAAGGCGAAGAATCCGGACTCGTCTATTCACGGTTCAACCATCCCAATCTCGAGATCGTCGAGGACCGCTTGGCGATCTACGAGCACGCCGAATGCGGTCTCGTCTTTTCCTCCGGCATGTCGGCGATCGTCACCACAATTCTTGCCTTCGCGCGACCAGGAGAAACGATCCTGCGCAGCCGCCCGCTCTATGGCGGGACGGAAGTTCTCATCGACAAGACGCTGGCGCCGTTCGGATTGACTGGCGTCGGCTTCACCGACGGGCTCGACGAAGAAAATATCCGGGCGGCGGCCGCGCGCGCGATGGACGTCGGACGCATCGCGATGATTTTCATCGAGACGCCCTCCAATCCCATGAACAGCCTGGTTGATATCGCGCTGGTGCGACGTATAGCGGAAGATGTCGCGGAGAGGCAGGGCTCGAGGCCGGTCATTTGCTGCGACAACACGCTGCTCGGCCCCGTTTTCCAATCGCCGCTCCGGCACGGCGCCGATTTGTCGCTCTATTCGCTGACGAAATATGTCGGCGGGCACAGCGATCTCATCGGCGGCGCGGTGGTCGGGTCCTGCGCGCATCTGAAGACTATTCGCACGATGCGCAGCGCCATCGGCACGCAGCTTGACGCGCATTCCTGCTGGATGCTTGGCCGCTCGCTCGAGACTTTGTCTTTGCGCATGAACCGGGCGGCGGAGAACGCGGCGATCGTCGCGGACTATCTCGCGGGTCATCCCAAGGTGACCCGCGTTCACTACCCGCCGCTGCTGCCGGCCGATCATCCCGAAAGGTTGTTGATGGCGCGACAGTCGAGTTCCGCCGGCTCCACCTTTTCTTTCGAGGTCGTGGGCGGACAAGCCGAAGCCTTCGCCTTCCTCAATCGGCTGCAGATTTTCAAGCTCGCCGTCAGCCTCGGCGGCACCGAATCGTTGATTTGTCATCCGACGACCACCGTGCACTCGGGACTCACCGAAGAAGCCCGCCGTGAGATCGGCATTACGCCTTCGCTCGTTCGCGCTTCGATCGGCATCGAACATCCGGACGATCTTATCGCCGATCTGGCGCAGGCCTTCGCTTAACGCGCAGTTAACCGTCGCGGTCGGCTTAGCGGAGACTGCGCGATGGGGCCTGTTAATCGCTCGCCGCAGACATATCTATTTGCAAGAGACTTTCGTGGTCATAATCGAGCTGAGTCTGGACAATGAGAGTAGCGAAGGAAGTGCGAGACGACCGAACCGTTCTGAGCATCCAGGAGGATCGCATCGATGCGCACAACTCCGGCGAGCTCAAGGACTTGGTGCTCAAGACGCTCGAAGGCGGCACTAAAAACGTCGTCATCGACTTGGCGAGAGTTCAGTTCATCGACAGCTCAGGGCTCGGAGCGCTGCTCTCCGGCTACAAGAACGCGACTTTGCGCTCCAGCGGGTTCGCTTTGGCGGGTCTGCAGCCGCGTGTGAGGTCGATGTTCGAACTGACGCGACTGCACCGCGTTTTCGACATCTATCCAAGCTTGCAGTTGGCGCTGAGCGCGTAAGTCCGCGAATGGGGTGGGCGGTGATCGAGATGTGCGAGACATTCGTCAATCTGGACATCGTCGTTCCCAATCAAACGCGATATCTGCGTCTTGTTGGCGCGATCGCCGAGCAGCTGGCGAAAGAGCTGGACGTTCAGGAGGACACACGCGACACCCTGGCTTTTCACCTCAATCTCGCGCTGACCGAGGCGGTCGCCAACGCCATTCAATATAGCTCCGCAGCAAATTCGACCGACTCCGTCCGGATCTGTTTTTCGGTAGAGGACGCTTATCTTTCCGTCCGCGTTTACGATCATGGAGGGGGCTTCGACCTTGCTGCCCTGCCGATGCCCGAGTTCGATGAACTTCGCGAACGCGGCCGCGGCATATTCTTCATTCGCTCTGTGATGGACTCTGTTCAATATCACAGGACGGATTCGGGCAATGTTCTCGAAATGCGCAAGAAGATCGCCTAGCTGATGGTTGCCCGTGCTTCGCTCTCCGGACACATTGACGTTTGAGACGCCCCGCGTCGCGGACTGGGACTCCGTGGTGCGGGATTTCCTCCGCCGCGCCGGGCGCCGTTCTGGGCTGAATCTTTCCGGCGAGGCGCTTGACGCGCTGCCCAAAGCCTATCGCTATCTCGTCCCGGCGCGGCGCGCCGCGCGCGATCTCGCGCTGATTGCGACTAACCAAAGCGATAACGAGATCGTCGAATTGCGTCCGCTGCCCGGCCCCGGAGCCGGTGTAACCCGATATGAGATTCGGCTGATCGGCGCCAAAGACCATGCGCTCGATGAACTTCTACCGATGCTGCAGAACCTCGGACTGCGCGTCGCAGATCAAATTCTGTTCGCGCTCAATCTCAGCATCGGGCCGCGGTTCATTCGAAGTTTCATCGTCGAGCCCTCCATGGGCGGCGGCGCGAGCGTCGCACGATCGCACGGTCGATTGTTGGCGGCGCTCAAAGCCGTGCTCTCAGCCGAGGTTGAGAGCGACGCGTTGAACGGCTTGGTTTTGGTCACGGAGCTTGACTGGCGGCAGATTGATCTCTTTCGCGCCTATAGCAACTACTATCAGCAGCTGGGTCTGCGGATCGAGCGCACGCGAATCTATCGGGCGCTTTTGCACAGTCCGGCGGCCGTCCAACTCCTCTATCGCTACTTCCAGGCGCGGTTCGAGCCGGATGGCGGTGGACGCGACTCCTTCGAGATCGAGTTGGAGTTGCTCACGCCGATCAGGGCTCAGCTTGTCGACGTATTGGACAAGGTCGCTGACGGTGGCGACGATCGCATTCTTCGCGACCTCTTTAATCTCATCGACGCGACGGTTCGCACCAATTTCTTTTTTCGCGGCGATTGGGCGCGAAAGTTCATTTCGCTAAAGATCAGCAGTCTCGGCGTTTTCAATATGCCGTCGCCAAAGCCGATGGCGGAGATCTACGTTCATTCAACCTCAATGGAAGGCGTGCATCTGCGGGGCGCCAAAGTCGCACGCGGCGGAATCCGCTGGTCGGACCGGCCCGAGGACTTTCGCGGCGAAGTCCTCGCGCTGATGCAGACTCAGATGATCAAGAACGCCCTCATCGTGCCGCAGGGCGCCAAGGGCGGCTTTGTTCTGAAGCTTCCCTTCGACGACGCATCGCAGCGGCAGCGTCTCGGGAGGGAGGCATATTCGCAGTTCCTGCGCGGCCTTCTCGATCTTACGGACAATCTGAAGGATTCACAGATCGTAAGACCGCCGGCGCTTGTCGCTCATGACGGCCCCGATCCTTATCTCGTCGTCGCGGCCGACAAGGGCACCGCCTCCTGGGCCGACGTTGCCAATGAAATTTCGCACTCCTATGGCTTCTGGCTCGGCGACGCCTTCGCGAGCGGCGGCGCGCATGGCTATCATCACAAGCGTTTGGGCATTACTGCGCGTGGCGCCTGGGTCTGTGTAAGACGGCACTTCCATGAACTCGGTCACAACGTCGATGCGGAGCCGATTACGGTCGTCGGAGTCGGCTCGATGGATGGCGATGTCTTCGGCAACGGCATGCTGCACACGCCGAACATTCGGCTGCTTGGCGCGTTCGACGGCCAGTACATCTTCATCGACCCAGACCCCGATCCGCTCATTTCTTTCGCCGAGCGACGCCGTCTGTTCCAACTGCCACAGTCGACGTGGCGCGACTACAACCCGGCGCTGCTCTCGCGAGGCGGAGGCGTCTATCGGCGCGACGCCAAGGATATCCCGCTGAGCCCGGAGGTGCGCGCGTGGCTGGGCGTTAGGCATAGCGCGATCGATGGCGAAGCGCTGGTCCGCTGGCTTTTAATCGCGCCCGTGGATCTGTTGTGGATGGGCGGCGTCGGCACTTATGTCAAGGCGAGCTCGGAGACGAATGAGAGCGTTGGCGATCGCGTCAACGACGGCGCGCGCGTCGATGCACTGCAGCTCCGCGCCAAGGTCGTCGGCGAGGGCGCCAACCTCGCCTTTACGCAGAGGGCGCGCATTGAATACGCCCTGAGAGGCGGACGGATTAATACCGACGCGGTCGACAATTCGGCGGGCGTTGATCTCTCCGATCACGAAGTCAATTTGAAGACTCTGCTGCACACGCGGCCGGACCAACACACGCCAGATGTCGAAGATCCCGATCGCTTGCTCCAATCCCTCACCGAAGAGGTTTGCGCGTCCGTATTGCAGGACAACGACCGACAGAGTCTTTGCCTGTCACTGGACCGCGCGCGGTGCCGGATCAATCTCGATCAATTTATGGACCTCGCGGAGCAACTTGAAAATGCCGGCTATATCAATCCTGCGGCCGAAGCCTTCCCGACACGAAAGGATGTCTCGGCGCGCGAGACCAAAGACCTGACGCGACCAGAGCTCGCCTTGCTGATGGCCAGTTCGAAGCTGGCGCTGAAGCAGAGGCTGCTGGAAGATGAGGCGTTTCTGCAGGGTTCGTGGTCGTATGAATTTCTGGCGAGCTATTTTCCACAATATTTACGGTCTCATTTTTCGGAGCGGATCAGGAGTCATTCACTCGCGCGGGAAATCGCCGTCACGGTGATCTGCAACAAGGTCGTCGATCAGGCGGGAGTTTGCTTCCTGCTGCTGGGCGAGGGGCTGGTTCCAACTCTGCTCAGCTATGCCGTCAAGCTCTATCTTTCCTTCGATCAAGTCTTCGAGGGCGATCGATGGCGCGCCAGTTTTCGCGAGAGCCGCGAATTGGACGCCGTGCGCCAATATGCGCTGCTTCTCCAACTCGAAGACGCGCTGGCTTACATGTGCCATTGGTCGATGCGACGGGGGCATCGGCTGAGCCCGGACGACGAAGACATCGAGCGCTGGCGTTCCGATCTGCGCGCCTATCGTGAACGCGTGGGTGTGAGCGAAGCGCAGGGCGGCCAATCTGTGGCGGCGCCCTATTTCGATCGCCTGCGGAATTTCCCTTTCCTTGTCGCGCTCACCCGCGAATCGGGAGAGGACATGCGGATCGCCGGCGCGCATTTTGATAAGGCCGCGAATCTGTTTGGATTGCAAAAGCTTACCGCCCTTCTTGCGGACGTGAAGCCTAGAGACCTCTGGGAGCAGCAGTTGCAGGCCGCGCTCGACGCGCGAATGCGGGACGCGTCCGCGCGCATCGCGTCCATGCAATTGCTGAGCGGAATCGCCGACGCGCGGGCTTTGTTTCGAAATGTCGGCCTGGAGTTTCGTCTCGCGGGGCTTGAGCGGCTGGCGTTCAAACTCGAGGCGTCTCTCTTAACGACGCTGACGCCCTTCGCTGCGTTCGTCGCCGAGCTGAACGCCCTGGTCGACGCGTGCGACGCCGCTTATCGCAGCCGCTCGGCCGAGGGCGCGGAGAGGGCGCGAAAGCCAAGGCGCGCGTCCTCGGAAGCAGGAGCTTCGTAGCGCATGGAAACGGTCGCGGCCGATCGCGCCATTCTCGACGCTTTTGATGAAGCTCTTTGCATCGTCGAATCGTCGGGCGCCCTGCGATCGATGAACCGAGCCGCCGAACGTCTCACGGGCTATCGCGAAGGGGAGCTTCGCGGCCAGCCCTTCTTTCCGCGGGTTCTCGCGCCAGACGCCGATGATTTCGAGCCTTCGTCGCCCTCGCTGCGCGGCCGCCAGCGGCTGTCTCTGCGCATTCAGCGCAAGGATGGACCAGCGCTTGACGTTCGCTGCGAGATCGACCCGCTTTCAGGTAATGGCGATGGCGGATCGTTGCTCAAGCTTCGTTCGCTCGACGGGCCAAATGAGCCCGATGCGCTCGACGAGACGACGAAAAAGCTCGAAACCATCTTCGGCGGCATGGTCGATGGTCTGGTCGTGATCAATGAGGCCGGCGACATATTGCTCTTCAGCCGAGGCGCGGAGAAGCTGTTCGGCTACCGCGCCGAGGAAGCGCTTGGACGCAACGTCAAGCTGTTGATGCCTTCGCCCTATCGCGAGGCGCATGACAGTTATCTTGCCGCCTACAGGCGAACCGGCGTCAAAAAGATCATTGGCGTCGGCCAAGAGGTCGTTGGGCGACGCAAGGACGGCACCACCTTCCCGATGTATCTGTCGATCGGCGAAATCTGGCTCGAAGGAACGCGCTACTTCGTCGGCGTTACGCATGATCTAACACGGCTCAAGCGCGCCGAGGATAGGCTGCTGACGCTTTCCGCCGCCGTCGAGCAAAGTCCGATCGCGGTGATGATCACCAATAAGCACGGTGAAATCGAATATGTGAATAGCCGCTTCGCCAGCCTGACCGGCTACCCGCCGCATGAGCTCATTGGCCGGAACCCGCGGATGCTTCAATCGAAGCGGACCGAGGGCGATCAATATCGGCGGCTTTGGGAGAGCATTCGCGCCGGCGTTGAATGGCGCGGACAGATCCAGGACAAGAGAAAGGACGGCGAGCTCTATTGGGCTTCCGAAATCGTCACGCCCCTGCGCGACGCGAATGGCGAGATCACCCATTATCTCGCCATGCAGCAGGATATCACCGAACAGAAGCGCGACAAGGAGGCGCTGTTCGAGAGCGAACAGCGTTTCCGGCAGATCGCCGACATGGCCGGCGATTGGCTGTGGGAGCAGGACCAGGACGGCCGCTACACTTATAGCAGCGGCGCCGTCGAGGACGTGCTCGGCATGACGCCCGACGAAGTTCTCGGCAAGACCTATGTCGATCTCTTCGCGAAGGAGAGCGCAGAAGACGCCGCTCTCAAGTCCTCCCCAAGCCCGATCGCGCTGCGTCGGGCCTTCCATCGCGTCGTCAACCACTATCGGCACAAGAACGACGGCGACGTCTTCACCGAGTCGACCGGCGCGCCGATCTTCGACGAAGGCGGCCGACTGGTAAAATGGCGCGGCGTCGACCACGACATCACCTCGCGCAAGAAATTCGAAGACGCGCTGCGCGTGCGCAATCGCGCCATCGAATCCGTCCCGATCGGCATTGCGGTCTGGGACGCGCAGGCGCCCCGCGTTCCGAACATCTACGTCAATCCGGCGCTGAGCCGGATCACCGGCTTCACCCGCGAAGAGCTGCTCGGGCACAGCCTGCATCTGTTGCGCGGGCCGGAGACGGACCCTGCGGCGCTTGAGGAAATCCGCAACGCCATCGTGCATCGCACGAGCTGCCAGGTGGTGGTGAAATTCTACCGCAAGGACGGCGTCTCCTTCTGGGACGAACTTTCCATCTCGCCGGTCGCCAATGAGGCGGGGCGCATCACCCATTTCGTCAGCGTTCACGCCGATATTTCCGACCGGCGGCGCGTCGAAGAGAATCGCCACGAACTCGAAATCGCCAAGCAGATCCAGCTGTCGCTGCTGCCGAACGCGCCGCTGCGCACCCCGCATATGGAGATCGCCGGAATCTGCGTGCCGGCGACCCATGTCGGCGGCGATTATTTCGACTATTTCGAAAATTCCGGCGTGATCGACATCGTCATCGCCGACGTTTCCGGCCATAGCGTCGGCGCCGCGCTGATCATGACCGAAGTGCGCAGCACGCTGCGCGCCGAAACGCGAAAGGCGACGAACGCGTTAAGCGGGCCGGCGGAGCTGTTGCACGACCTCAATGAGCTCCTGCACGAGGACCTGACCGCCGCGGACCTCTTCATCACCATGTTCTATTGCCGCTTCCTGCCGCGAACGCGCACGCTGCAATACGCCAACGCCGGCCAGAACCCTCCGTTGCTGCTGCGCGCCGAGGGCGCCGTGTGCGTGCAGCTCGACGCCGACGGCCTGGTGCTCGGCGTCATGCGCGCGGTCGAATTCAAGGAGGGGAGCATCGAACTCGCCGCGGGCGACAAGCTGCTGTTCTACACCGACGGAATCACCGAGGCGCAAAACCGCCAGGGCGACTTCTTTGGACTCGAGCGCCTGTCCGCCGCGTTCATGCAGCATCGCAGCCTCTCGCCGCGAGACCTCATCAAGGCGGTGCTCGCCGACGTGCGCGCCTTCCGCGGCGAGGCGCCGGCGTCGGACGACGTCGCCATGGTGGTGGCGCAAGTGTGCTGACGTCGAACGATGATCTCAAGGATCGACAGTCAGAACTTTCCCGGCCTTGTTCGCGGCGATCCACTTATTCAGTTCAGTGACGTGACTAAGCTCTTCCGCGACAAACTCCCGGGCGAGGATCTTGATCTCGGGGTCGGACGTCGTGTCGAGAACGTGCTGGTAATATTTGAGACCCGCGGTCTCGGCGTCGAGCGCGATCTCAAGAGCCTGTTCGCGTCCAATGAATGGATCGGCTGCCCAGATCGCCGCCGTCTCGGGGCTCTCCAATCCGGGCCACACGAATTCATCCGGCTTCATCTTTGGCAGTTCGCGAAAGCCGCCGCGGGCCTGCGCCTCGGCCAGATGCAGTCTGGAATAATCCGCCAATCGACGAAACAGTTTGCCGACTTCGCGATTGCCGCCCGACTCCATGGCGTCGGCCAATTGCCCGTAGCGGGTCGCCGCTTCGAATTCGAGATGGATTGCATAAGCGAGAAATTCCTCGACCGATTCCATGTCTCCCCCTCGCTCGCCGAGCTCAGATTTGTCAGCGAGCGGCGGCCAAAAAAGGCCGCCCCCGCCTCAAGCCGATTGTCAGGCTCCTCGCTCAAGCGTTGGCGCTTGGCGGGTTCTTTATGGTCCATTCTTCGCGCGTGATCCAGGCTTCGAGAATTTTGACGTGCTCGGCCTCTTCCTTGACGAATTCCTTCGCCATCGCTTCGATCTCCGGCGATTTGGTTTTGGCGGCCACGGCCCGATAGAACTCGTAGCCTCGGCGTTCGCCCTGCAGGGCGGCCTTCAGGCCGTCGAGCCGCGACAGCGTTGGATCGGCGGCCCAGATTTCCGTGCGTTCCGGGGTCGCATGATTGGGCCACACGTAATCGGGCGGAATGACGGCCGCAAGGTCGATCGATCCCGCGCGCTTTTTGGCCTCGGCGAGATGCAGGCGTGAAAAGCCGGCGAGCTGTCGAAACAATTTGGCGACTTCCTCGTTGCCGCAGCTTTCCATCATGCCGGCGAGTTCATCGAAATGAATCGCCGCGTCCTCTTCGACCTTGACGGCGTATCCCATGAATTCATCCACCGTGGAAATCTCGATGCCGCCCGTGAAGCGTTTGGCGGCATGGGTGATATGGGCGCCTTGCGCGGGCAGCGTTTGATCGCCTTCGAATTTGACGAGGATGTCCTCGTTACGGACGAAACATTGGCACGCCAGGCGATAGCGCGGCGGCATGTCGTTGACTTCCGCGGCCTCGATCTCGGCTTTGCTGATCTTGCCGAGCTGGCGCAGCATCTCCTTTTCCTTCTCGGTCAGCGCGATGCCGTATTTCTGGTTGCGGCTGAGATGCGTGACCTCGACGAGGCAGGAGCCGCATTCGCCGTCCTGACAGTCGAAGGGAATGGGAATTTTGTGCGCCTTGGCCACCGCCAGGATCGTGCCGCGGTCTCCAGCGATCGCATAGACAGTAACGTCGCGTACAAGGACGGGGGATGAGAATGTCACATTAGCCACTGTTTTTGCTCCTTTTGTCTGAACTCAGACATGTTTTGGCGTTTAAGGGGCAATCCGGGTCTAAATGTAAGCTCACCGGAGGTATTCTAAGCGGCAGCCCAGCCCGTTATCTTGCCAGAGACTTTGCAAAGCAGAAATCTCGCCACGCAATACGACGCGCTGGAGGACGCATTGTCGCACGCGTGCGGTATTACTGATGCGATGGCGAAGAGGCTGACGTGAATCCGATCGTCGCCGCATGGCGACTCGCCATGGCGGCGCTGAAAGTGCGCTGACAAGGCGCGCCAAGAAGCGGACGAGCAGCGGGCGCGCGAAGATTTCCCGCCGCCGTAAGGCGCGGGGGGCGAGCGGTCCGGGACGCCCCGGCCATCGCTGGCCGCAGCGCAAAAAATTGATTCGACGGCCGGTTTCTCCCGGACACGGATCGCGTCGTCTCGCCGCCTCCGGGCTGAGGGAGCCGCTCCCCATCGTTCGGGTAACCGACGCCTGCGCCATCCTCGGATATTGTGGTCTGGGCTTTCAAAGCCTGCACATGAGTTTCGTTCAAGCCTTGCGGCTCTTCGAATTGGCTCATGCGTCTCCGCGCAAAGGAGAGAAGCCTAGACCGGCGACGCGCCGCCGGATCAGGGAACGAGGGTCGTTCGTCCCGCCGGATCCGTCCTTCGCCGGCGCCGCTCGACCCTTTGCCGCGCCCTCGCTTGACGAAGGCGAGCGGAGGATAGGAATTTATTCCAGAGATGTCAAGAGCCGCGCGGAAAGCCTGCTCACCGCGTCATGGCCGCGCTTGTCGCGGCCATCCACGCGATGACGTGCTGAAATGTGAGAGTATGAGCCGAACGCGCCATTTTGGCGTGAAACGCTTCGCGATGTCCCGGCGTGGATGGCCGGGACAAGCCCGGCCATGACGACTGAAAATGAGCTAAATAAACCAGAGTTCCGAGCCGTGCGTGGCTGAGCAGGCTGCATGCTTCGAGACGGCTCCTCCTCAGCATGAGGAGGCGACTATGATGGCGCTCTCCAATGTCATTCCCGACAGGCCGAAGGCCTGATCGGGAATCCAGAGCAAATTCGCGAATGATCGGCATTTCTGGATTCCCGATCGCGCGCGAAGCGCGCGTCGGGAATGACATCAAAAGTTCGGAGGCGTTTTCTATTCTGAGGAGCGTACGCGCCGCGGCGCATGCTTCGAGACGGCGCCTTCGGCGCCTCCTCAGCATGAGGGCGCGCGTTGGGATGATGCCCTCAATGTCATTCCCGACAGGCCGAAGGCCTGATCGGGAATCCAGAGCAAATTCGCGAATGATCGGCGTTTCTGGATTCCCGATCGCGCGCGAAGCGCGCGTCGGGAATGACACCCGTGTCAAAATTCAAGCGCGCGTGATGCGCGCGTCGGGAATGACACCATCGCCTATCGCCATAAGCGCGCGTCGGGAATGACATCGCGGCACGCCCAAGCGCGCGCGTCGGCATGACAGGTTGGCCTGTGCTTCCATTCGACAGCGACGGTCCCGCTATCCCTCTTGACGCGCCGCTTGCGCAGCCAATTTCACCCTCATGTGCCCGGCGCAAGCGAGGGTAAGACAATGGCGATCTATCGTGTACGCGAAGTCAAATTCATTGAGACCGAAGGCGGCCATGTGAAGCTGAAGCCGCTGCGGGAATATGAGCGGGAATCATCCGATCCGGCGAGCGTCATCGCCGAAGTGAGCCGCTTCTTCGCGATGGAGCTCTCCAGCCCCAAGGCGCTCGACGTCGTCGATTTCGACGAGGTGATTGTTCTCGACGAAAAAGGCGCGGTCATTGCGCGCTTCGGCGTCGCAGATTTTTGGGAGCAGGAGTGGAACGCCGTCGCCGCCAAAAGCGACGCCGCGCCAATCGCGCGCTCGGCATAGAGCGCGCTGTAAACTTTGGGAATCGTCAATTGATTTGCATGTGCGACAGCGTGATCTAGGCCGGCGCGCCGCGAAACGCCGCTTCGACCGCGGCGAGGTCGATCTTGACCATGCCGAGCATCGCCTGAAAGGCGCGGCCCGCCGCGGCGCGATCGTCATCCATGAACATGCGCGGCAAGGCTTCCGGCACTATCTGCCAGCGCACGCCAAAGCGGTCTTTCAGCCAGCTGCATTGGATCTCGGCGCCGCCGCCTTCGAGCAGCTTGTCCCATAGCGCGTCGGTCTCACGCTGGTCCTTGGTCATCACCGAGATCGAAAAGTTTTCATTGTGAATCGTCTCGCGGCCCATGTTCAGCCCCTGATAAGGCGCGCCAGCGAGGGTGAAGGAGACGAGCAGCGCCGGCCCGTCCGGCTCGCGGCGGAAGGCGCCTTCAAAGACTGAATCGGGAATGATCGAGACATAGAAGCGCGCCGCTTCCTCCGCCTGATCCTTGAAGGCGATACAGGTTCTGACTTTCGACGGCATGGCTGCTCCTTGCTTCGTGACTGTCATTTCCAACGCGCGATCGGGTGAAGGTTTCCTCATCCTGAGGAGCGTGCGGCGCACGCGTCTCGAAGGACGAGGAACCCTTCATGCCGCCTTTTAGGCTCTCCCTCGTGCTTCGAGACGCGGCTTGCGGGCGAACCTCCTAGGGAAACCGTTTCCTCGTCCTTCGAGACGCGGCCTTCGGCCGCTCCTCAGGATGAGGCAACGGTTTACTGGAACGCGCGACTCGACAAACGCAATAAACGTTGATATCAACATAATGACGCCATGTCAAAGAAGCTGCCGATCGAGGTCGTTCATGAGGTTCGCGACGCCTGTCTCTGCCTCGCGACGCAGCGCGCGGCGCGCACCCTCGCGCGGCGCTTCGATCGCGCCTTCGCGCCGCTTGGACTCACCAATGGCCAGTTCTCACTGATGATGTCGCTCAATGCGCCGCAGGCGCCGACGCTCGGGCGGCTCGCGCAGGCGCTCGCCATGGATCGCACGACGCTCACCGCCGCGCTGAAATCCCTGGAGCGGCGCGGTCTCGTCGAAACGCGTCTTGACGAGAAGGACCGCCGTGCGCGCAGACTGTTTCTGACAAGCGCCGGCGGCGATCTGCTTGCCGCCGCGCTGCCGATCTGGCGCAAGGAACACGCCGTGCTCGACGCCGGGTTTTCGCACAGCGAAGGACAAAAGCTTCGCAAAGCGTTGCGCACATTAGGGGCTGAAACTCAAACCGAAGGAAAGGACGTCAAAGCATGAACGCCAATGTCGAGAAAAATCCCTCCTGCATGCGATCGATCACGCCGCATCTCATTTGCGCCGGCGCGGCCGACGCGATCGAATTTTATAAGAAGGCGTTCGGCGCTGAAGAGATGATGCGCCTGCCCGGTCCTAACGGGCGGCTGATGCACGGCTCCGTGCGGATCGGCGATTCGATGGTGATGCTCGTCGACGAAGCGCCGGAATGGGGCACGCTCGGGCCCAACGCGCTCAAGGGATCGCCCGTGATCATTCATCTCATGGTCGACGATGTCGACGCCATCTTCGCGCAGGCCGTCGACGCCGGCGCGACGGTCAAAATGCCGGTCGCCGACATGTTCTGGGGGGACCGCTACGGCCTGGTCGTCGATCCCTTCGGCCATGTTTGGTCCATCGCGACGCATATGCGCGACATGACTCCCGACGAGATCGCGGCGGCGGGGCGCGAGGCGATGGCGCAGGGCTGCGCCGAGGCGTCGGCCTGAGAAACAGGCTTCCTCGTCCTTCGAGACGCGTGCGGCGCACGCTCCTCAGGATGAGGAAGCCGTTCACCCGATCGCCCTTCTGACGGGGAAAGCGGGCCGGGGCGTCGGCCCGCTTGGTTTCAGCACAATCAAATTCCCCGCGCCGTGATCGAAGAGCTCGATCCGCGCTTTCGCCTGCGTGATGTTGCTGCCGGGCGGAATGGAGTGCGTGAGCCAGACGTTGCCGCCGATCGTCGATCCGCGGCCGATGGTGATGCGGCCGAGCACCGTCGCGCCGGCATAGATCACGACGTCGTCTTCGAGGATCGGATGTCGCGGCTTGCCTTTCTCGAGCGCGCCGCTTTCATCAACGTCGAAGCGCTTGGCGCCGAGCGTCACCGCCTGATAGAGCCGCACATTCTTGCCGATGCGCGCCGTTTCGCCGATGACGACGCCGGTGCCGTGATCGATGAAGAAGCCCTGGTCGATCTCGGCGCCCGGATGAATGTCGATGCCGGTCTGCGAATGCGCGATTTCCGCGACGATGCGCGCCAGCATCGGAACGCCGAGTCGATAGAGCTCATGCGCCAGCCGGTGTTTGATCAAGGCGGCGACGCCGGGATAGCAGAAAATAATCTCATCGAGGCTTTTCGCCGCCGGATCGCCGGCATAAGCCGCGCGGATGTCGGCGTCGAGCAGCATCCGCACGCGCGGAATCGCACGCGCGAAGGCGTCGACGATATCCGTTGGGCGCAGCGGCGTCTGTTCGTCCGGCGCATCGCTCGGGAAAAGCGCGAATTCGCGCCGGACCTGTTCGCGCAGGCCTCCAAGGCAAGTCTTTAGCGTCGACGCAATGAATTCGTCGGTGCTGTCGAAGGGCAGTTCGGGCGGTCCATAATGCCGGGGAAAAAGCGCTGCAGTGATCCCCTCGACAATCGACGCCATGACGAATTTCGACGGGAGCTGCGGCGGCGCGGCGTTTCCGTAACGCTGCGCCTGCGACGCTCGGCGCAGCGCGCTCAAGGCTGAAACGATCGCGTCGATGTCGTGGTCCTTGGAAAAAAACTCTCGCAGCATCGTCATATTGCTTTCGCTCGCCGACGGGGCCCGACCCCTGGCTTGACCATAAAACAGGTATAGTCTATCGACAAGCTATAGTAAGCGAGTAGCGGCGTCGAATGGCGCGGGGCCGCGTGGAGCTATCTTGTCGAGGAAAAGGATTGATGACCGCAGAACCTGAAGTTCGCCGAACATTAAGCGAATCGGCCGCCCGCCAGCTCGCCAATGCGACGAAGACGCGTCCGCAATGGTCTGGCGTCACGCCGCGCTGGCTGGTGTCGTTCTTGCCCTGGGTGCCGGTGGAAGCCGGCATCTATCGTCTCAACCGGGTCAAGGAGGCGACGGCGCTCAGCGACGCCGACGTCCAATGCAGCCCGGCGCGCGACCGCGACGCCGACCTGCCGGAGACCTTCGTCGACTACGAGGATGCGCCGCGCGAATATTCGATGAATGCGGTGACGACGATCCTCGACGTGCAGACGCGCGTCTCGGATCTCTACAATCATCCTTACGACCAGATTCAGGAACAGGTGCGGCTCCTCACCGAAAAGGTGAAGGAGAGGCAGGAAGCCGAACTCATCAATAATGCCGAATATGGCTTCCTCGCCAATGCGCATCCGTCGATGAAGCTCAGCGCGCGCACCGGCGCGCCGCAGCCCGACGATCTCGACGAACTCATCACCAAAGTCTGGAAGGAGCCCGCCTTCTTTCTCGCGCATCCGCGCGCCATCGCGGCCTTCGGGCGCGAATGCACGCGCCGCGGCGTGCCGCCGCCAACCGTGACGCTATTCGGTTCGCCCTTCATCACCTGGCGCGGCCTGCCGCTGATCCCCAGCGACAAGCTCTATGTCGATGAAGCGGGAAAGACGAATATTCTGCTGCTGAGGACAGGCGAGAAGAAACAGGGCGTCGTCGGCCTGTTTCAGCCGGGCGTCCCGGGAGAAGTCGCGCCGAGCCTGTCGGTGCGCTTCATGGGAATCAATCGCAAGGCGATCGCCTCGTATCTGATCTCGCTCTATTGCTCGGCGGCCGTGCTGACGCATGACGCGCTTGGCGTGCTCGAAGATGTCGACGTCGGCAAATATCACAAATATCCCGACGAATATGCGTGAGCCCCTATGGGATCGGCGCTGAGCGCGCCGATTCTCCCTCACCTGAGGTGTGCAATACATGCCGACTGCGCCGCAGACGCCGCAATTTGTCGACTTCCCCCTGGATGGCGTGCCGTCCAAGGAGGCGTTCACGCATCGTGACGCCGCCGCGCCCGACGCGCAGATCATTGCGCAGATGGCCAACGCCTTCTTTGGCGCGCTGCCCCATGCGACGCTGCCGACGACCGGCGCCGTGACGCAGCAATCGGGCGCGCCGGCGCTTGCCGGCGCCTTGCCTTCTATCCCCGCCGTGACGCCCAGTCTGACCGATATTCCGGCGCCATCGATCGTGACGAGCGTCGCCCCGCATGCGCCTGCGCGCGCGCCTTTTGGTCCCATGGACTTTCCGCCGACGACGATTCCTTCCGTTGTCCCGACCCCGAATGTCCCTGCGCCCTCGGCGCCGCAGACCTTGCATTCGTCGACGCGTCCTCTGGGGCTCGCCGATATTCCGCAGCCCGGCGCTTCGCTCGGCGGCGCAACGTCATCGATCCCCGGCGAATTGGATTACAGCGAGCCGACGCGCCGCCTTGCGCAGGAGTTGTCGCTCATCGAGACGGACGCGGCCGCACGCCCGGCGAGCGACTATTATTTTCTTCCAACAGCGCCGGCGCCTGGACACGGAGAGCCCTTACGCTATGAAACGCGCGCGCCGTCAACCGGCGCAGGCTATGGCCATCCCGACCCCTTCTCGCCGCAGCAGACGAGCGGAGCGATGCGTGGCGACGAACTTGTCTCGCGTCACTCGCAAGGCGGCGCGACGCAGGGAGCCTATCCGCTGCATCCGGGGGAATTCGCGCAAGGCGGCGGCGCGTCCGATCATGCGCATAGCGCGCCACACTCGCCGGGCGCCGGCGCGTACCCGTCTTTGACGCGGCGTGGCGCGGCGCATGCGCCTTATGGCGGCGACGGCGTCTACGCGGCGCCTCGGCAAGGACGCCAACCCGAGAAAACCCTCGCCACGCGCCATCTCTTCGATCCCTATCGGGTTAAGCGCGACTTCCCGATCCTCAACCAGAGCGTCAACGGACGACAGCTTATCTGGCTCGACAACGCCGCGACGACGCAAAAGCCGCAGTCGGTGATCGACCGCCTCGCCTATTTCTACGAGAATGAGAACTCCAACATCCATCGCGCCGCGCATACGCTCGCGGCGCGCGCGACCGACGCCTATGAGGAAGCGCGCGAGAAAGTCCGCCGCTTTCTGAAGGCGCCCAACGTCAAGGACATCATCTTCGTGCGCGGCGCGACGGAGGGCATCAATCTCGTCGCGCAGAGCTGGGGCCGGCGCAATGTGCGCGAGGGCGACGAGATCGTCGTCTCACACCTCGAACATCACGCCAATATCGTGCCGTGGCAGATGCTGTGCTCGGAGAAGGGCGCCAAGCTGCGCGTCGCGCCGGTCGACGACAGCGGCACGCTCATTCTTCAAGAATATGAGAAGCTCCTGAGCCCGAAGACGCGGATCGTCGCGGTCTCGCAGGTCTCGAACGCGCTCGGCACTGTTACGCCCGTGCAGGAAATCACGGCGATCGCCCATCGCTACGGCGCCTGCGTGCTCGTCGATGGCGCGCAATCGGTTTCGCATATGCCGGTCGACGTCCAGTCGATCGGCTGCGACTTCTACGTCTTCTCCGGCCACAAGGTGTTCGGCCCGACCGGCATCGGCGTCGTTTACGGCAAGGACGCCGTGCTCGAACATCTCGATCCGTGGCAGGGCGGCGGCAATATGATCGCCGACGTCACGTTCGAAAAGACGATCTATCAAGGCCCGCCGGAGCGCTTCGAGGCGGGCACGGGCAATATCGCCGACGCCGTCGGTCTGGGCGCGGCGCTCGACTATGTCGAGAGCATAGGCATGGAGGTGATCGCCCGTTACGAGCACGATCTTCTCGTCTATGCGACCGAAAAGATGACGACCGTTCCAGGTCTGGCCCTCATCGGCACGGCGCCGGAGAAAGCCTCGGTGCTCTCCTTCACGCTCGATGGACACGATTCGCAAGACGTCGGCAAGGCGCTCGACCGCGAAGGGATCGCGGTGCGGGCCGGCCACCACTGCGCGCAACCGATCCTGCGCCGCTTCGGCCTCGAAGCCGCCGTGCGGCCGTCGCTGGCCTTCTACAACACATGCGCCGACGTCGACGCGCTGGTCAGCGCGCTGCTGCGGCTCCAGGCGAGGAGAGCTTTTTAGCCAGCGATTTCGAGCTGAGCTGCTTTAGTCGTTATCGAGCCTGTAACAGGAAAAATCGCGATCGGTGAAGCCTGTGCGCCAGTCTTTCAGATCGTGACGGTAGCCCGGGGGATAGGGGAATCTGCAATCTCCCGCGTAGGCGGGCGGCCGCGCTCTTCCATACCAGCCGGGCGGGCCTGGATGATATCCCGGGGACTGAGCGAAGGCCGAGCCCGCCGTGGCGCTGATCAGCGTCAAGGCGAATGCGCCGGCGAAGAGCTGTCGCGTCGTGGCTTGCATTGCGCGCCTCCCGTCGAACCGTTAGACGGAGAACAACCCGGCGTTTCATGGGATGTTCCGGCGCCATGGCGAGCGCCGCCATTTTTGCGAGCGTCTCGTGCATTGGCGCCACGCGTGCGGCAAGGGACTTCGACCGCTGGCCCTTTCGGCGCAACTCGTGTAGTTCATCCGGTGAATGAGCCAGGACACCGAAGGTAAAAAGCGCGGCATGTTCTCCCGCCTGTTTGGCGGCGGCCGGAGCGAGCCCGCGCCCGAAGCGGCGCCCCAGCCGGCGCCTGAGCAAGAGGTGCCTGAGGAGGAAAAGCGCTCCTGGTGGTCGCGCCTGTCCGGCGGCCTCTCGCGCACCTCGCAAGCGATCACCCAGGGCGTCGCCGACGTTTTCACCAAGCGCAAGCTCGACGCGCTGACGCTCGAGGAGCTCGAAGACGTGCTGCTGCGGGCCGATCTTGGCGTGGGCGCCGCGACGCGCATCACCGAGGCGGTCGGCAAGGCGCGCTACGAGCGCGACATCGAGCCCGAAGAAGTGCGCGAAATCCTTGCGCGCGAAGTCGAGCGCGTGCTGGCGCCGGTCGCCGAAGAGCTCGTCGTCGACGAGAGCAAGACGCCCTTCATCATCCTCGTCGTCGGCGTCAACGGCTCGGGCAAGACGACGACCATCGCCAAGCTCACCGCAAAATGGACCGGCGAGGGCAAGACGGTGGTTCTTGCGGCGGGCGACACGTTCCGCGCCGCGGCGGTCGAGCAGCTCAAGGTCTGGGGCGCGCGGCTGGGCGCCGAAGTCATTTCGGGCGTGGAAGGCGCCGATCCGGCGGCGCTCGCCTTCGACGCCATAAAATGCGCGAAAGAGCAGGGCGCCGATATTTTGCTCATGGACACGGCGGGCCGACTGCAAAATCGCGCCGAGTTGATGGCCGAGCTTGAAAAAATCGTCCGCGTGATGAAAAAAGCCGACGCTGAGGCGCCGCATGCGGTGCTGCTCGTTCTCGACGCCACCGTCGGACAGAACGCGCTGCAGCAGGTGGATGTTTTCGAGCGGGTCGCCGGCGTCACCGGCCTGGTGATGACCAAGCTCGACGGCACCGCGCGGGGCGGCATTCTGGTCGCAATCGCCGAGACTTACGGCCTGCCGATCCACTTTATCGGCGTGGGCGAAAGCGCCGACGATCTGGAGCCGTTTGCGGCGCGCGACTTCGCACGGGCGATTGCAGGGCTTGAAGAAACGTCAGAGGCGGAAAGCTAAGAGAAATGACGCAGGAAACGGCCATCGCGGCAAAAAGAAAGCTCAATCCCTGGCTGAAGCTCGCACTGGAACTCGGACCGCTGCTGCTGTTCTTCGTCATCAATTCCAAATACGGCATTTTCGCCGCGACCGGCGTGCTGATGGCCGGCGTTGTCGTTACGCTCGCCGTCTCATGGGCGATCACCCGACATCTGCCGGCGATGCCCGTCGTCACCGCCGTGCTGGTGCTGGTTTTCGGCTCGCTCACCTATTTTCTGCATGATGAAACCTTCATCAAGCTGAAGGTGACGATCCTTTACACGCTGTTTGGCGCCGGCCTCATCGGCGCGCTCTATTTCGGCAAGCTGCTGCTGCCGATCGTCTTCGACATGGCGATCCACATTGACGACGCGGGCTGGCGCAAGCTCACCATACGCTGGGGCCTGTTCTTTTTCGCGCTTGCCGGGCTCAATGAAGTCCTGCGCCGCATTCTGACGACCGACGACTGGGTGAATTTCAAGGTCTTCGGCATATTGCCGCTGACGCTCGTCTTCGCGCTGTCGCAGGCGCCGCTGATCATGCGCCACGAAATTCGCCCCGAGGACGAAGATTCCGAAACGCATTTCTAAGTCTTGGCGTCGCGCGCCTTTCAACGCGATCGGCCGAGTCCCGCGCCGACGATTTCAAGCGCATGCGCGCCGACCATCGCGCGGGTTGCAATCGACGCGCGTTCGGGCGAAGAGAGTCTTCGGGTTTATGGGGGCTGAGTCGAATCCTTGCCGAGTCTCATCCGCTTTCTGATCATCGTCGGCGCCATCGTCGCGATAGCCTATGGCGTCATGGTCGCCCTCGTCGCTTATGTGACGCCGCAACCGCGCCAGATGACCTATACGATCCCGGCGCAGCGGTTGAACAAGTGAAGGCTGTCATTCGTGACGCCTGTGCGGAATGATGCTGGGGAGTTAAGCGCATGAAAGCCGGCGCAGCGCGCCAGCTCGACGCCTTTCTCGACATGCTGGCCGCGGAGCGCGGCGCGGCGCGCAACACGCAAGACGCCTATCGACGCGATCTTTCCGATTACATCGCGCATCTTTCCGCAAACGGCCGCGATCCCGGGGCCGCGACGACGGAAGACATCCGCGCCTATCTCACTTCATTGGAGCCGCGCGGCATGTCGGCGGCCACCGTGGCGCGGCGCATCTCGGCGATTCGCCAGTTCCACAAATTTCTCTACGTCGACCGCCATCGCGACGACGACCCTGCCTCGGCGCTCGACGGACCGCGGATGCGGCGCAGCGCGCCCGGCGTATTCTCCACCGCGGAAATCGATCGGCTGCTCACGGTTGCGAGCGAAGGGCTCGATGACGAAACGCGGCCCGCTGGCGAGCGGCTGCGGGCGGCGCGGCTCTATGCGCTGCTCGAAACGCTGTACGCCACCGGCCTGCGCGTCTCCGAACTCGTCTCGCTGCCAAAAAGCGCGGCGCATTCGCGCGATCCTTTCATCGCCATTCGCGGCAAGGGCGGGCGCGAGCGCCTGGCGCCGCTGACCGATCGGGCGCGCCGCGCGCTGCTTTCCTACCGCAAGCTGCTTGAGGAGGTGGCGCTAGAGCGCGCCGGTTCGAGCTTTCTGTTCCCCGCCGACAGCGACAGCGGTCATCTCACCCGCCAGGCCTTCGCGCGCGATCTCAAGGCGCTGGCGAGCGCCGCCGGCCTGCCGGCCGCCGCGATGCATCCGCACGCGCTGCGCCACGCCTTTGCGAGCCATCTGCTGCAGAACGGCGCCGATCTGCGCGTGGTGCAGGAGCTGCTCGGCCACGCGGACATCTCGACGACGCAGATCTATACGCATGTGCTTGACGAGCGCATGCGGGCGATGGTGCGCGATCTGCATCCGCTGTCGGAGACGACGGACAAGCCGGGTTGAGCCGCCTTGACCCGCCTTTGGCGCTTTTTCCGTTGAATGTTGAGACGCGCTCAACGTAAGCTTTTCCGCGCATTTGAACGACCGAGGAGCTTGGCGATGGCGAAGAACGCGATGGACTTTCGGCCCGAGGAAGAGAATGTCGCCTATATCGGCGCCGGCGTGACGCTCAAGGGCGAAATCTCCGCCTCGGATCTCATCATCGTCGATGGCGCGATCGAGGGCGACGTGTCCGCGCGCGTCATTCAGGTGGGGCAGGGCGGCGTCATCCGCGGCAAGGTCAGCGCCACCGAAGCCGACGTCAGCGGATGGATTTCCGATCATATTGAGATCAAGCAGCTGCTCGTCGTGCGCGCCACCGGACGCGTCGAGGGTAAAATCACCTATGGCGAGATCGAGCTGGAAAAGGGCGCCGTCATCGCCGGCGAACTGACCGCGATCGATGATTATCGCGCCGCGAAGCCGGCGCCGGCGGCGAAGTCCGCCGCCGAACGCGTGGAGATCGCGGGCGTGCCGCCCAAACCCTCTTCGATCGATCGCATCAATGAGGCGGTGCGCGGCGCCAAGGGCGCAAAGGGCGCGCTCTATCTGGCCGCCGAGGGCGAGGCGAAGCGCGTCGCGACGCGCACGCTGCTCGGCCGCAAAACTTCGGCGGGCGGGTGAGGTCGATCCTTGCGCCAATCCTTGCGCGACAGCTTGCTCGGCGGGCGGCGGCGGTCTATAGAACGCTCCTTCCCGCTCCCTTCGTCTAGCGGTCTAGGACGTCGCCCTCTCACGGCGAAAACAGGGGTTCGATTCCCCTAGGGAGCGCCAACACTTTCCAATCCGTCAAAAATCGAAACGTGTCCTGAAGGCGGGTTCGCGATCTGGATCGTTTTTCAGCCACGTCGATTTGCAGGCAATTTTTTGGGTTGAGCGTGTTCATCGACCCACACGCTCCAACCAGGCGTGCAGCGGCCGAAAAATGAGCCAGAAAATCTGGGAGGCGATTAATCGCGCGCCTCCTCTGATTTTTCTGCTCAACCTCTTACCTCGCCTCCCCAGCGGGGTCGGCCTGCAGCTTGGCGGCGGCCATGCCCTCCACCAGCGACTCGAGCGACGCGCCGGAGAGGCCCAACTCCTTCATCAGGCCGTCGATCACCGGAGCCTGCGCGCGATAGGCCAGCGCTGCGGTTACTGCGTCATGGGCGAGATTGCCCGAGCCGTTGCTGACGCCGCCGTTGCCAACCTGCGACGGGCCGCGCGCGGTGATGCCGTCGACCTGCACGATCTTGATCGAGTCGATCGCTTCCAAGGGCCGGACGGACTCGCGCACGATCTCGGGCAAAACCTTCAGTAGCGCGAGCTTCATCTGCAGGGAAACCTGATTGGACGAGAGCAGGTTGGCCGCCTCGTTGACGGCCCGCTGGCCCGCCGCCTCGACTTCGAAGCGGACCCGGGCGGCGTCCGCCCGCAACTTCTCGGCCTCCGCCTCGCCTTCCGCCGCGAGCTTCGTCGCGGCGGCGCGATTGGCGGCGGCGTCCTTCTCCGCCTCCGCCTCGACCTTGATCGAGATCGCCGAACGTTCGGCTTCCTTCGCGGCTTCGATGAGTTCGATCCGCTTGGCGCGTTCGGCCACTTCGGTCTGGCGGCTGGTGACGACCTGCTCCTCCGCCGCCACCGCCTTGGCGCGCGCGGCGTCGGCCTCGGCTTTGGCCTGGCTTTCCTCGCGGCTCTTGTTTTGAACGGCGATCTGCTGTTCCTGCCGCGCGAGTTCGACCGCCTGCTGCTGCGCGATCTTGGCTTCCTGGATTGTGCGGTCCGCCTCGATCTGCTTGGAGTCGACCTGCTGCTTGGCGAGAATGCGCGCTTCGTCGGCCTCACGGTTGCGCTGCGCCTGCTCGCGCGCGATCTCGGCCGCCTGCTCGGCCCGGCGAATTTCGATCTCTCTTGTCTGTTCCAGCAACGCAAACTCCGTTTCGCGTTTGATCTGCAGCGATTGCCGCTCGGCCTCGAGATTCTTCGTCTCGATCTGGACACGCGTGTCCTGTTCGATATCGTTACGCGTCTTCTTGCGCATTTCGATCTGCTCGGTGAGCTTGGTGAGGCCTTCCGCGTCGAATGCATTATTGGCGTTGAAATGTTCGATGGAGGTCTGGTCTAGTCCGGTCAGCGACACCGATTCAAGTTCGAGGCCGTTCATCGCAAGGTCTGACGACGAAACTTGCTGCACTTTCTGCACGAAATCGGCGCGCTGCTCGTGCAACTGGTTCATCGTCATGCCGGCCGCCACGGAGCGCAGCGCGTCAACGAACTTGCCTTCGACGAGATCCTTGAGCGCCTCGGGTTGCATGGTGCGCGCGCCGAGCGTTTGCGCCGCCATCGCGATCGCCGCCGCATCAGGCCGCACGCGCACATAGAACTCCGCCTTCACGTCGATGCGAAGGCGGTCGAGCGTGATCAATGCGTCGCTGTTCTTGCGCTCGACGGCGAGGCGCACGGTATTCATGTTCACCGGCATGGTTTCATGCAGCACAGGCAGAACCAGCGCGCCGCCATTCATCACGACCTTCTCGCCGCCGAACCCGGTCCGAACAAATCCAATCTGCTTCGAAGCCCGCTTGTACAGGCGAGTGATGATCAGGCCGAATGTCAGCAGCAGGAAGAGAAGGATGACGGCGTAAACGCCGATCTGGATCAGATGAGCATCCATCTTATCACTTTGAATTTGCAAGGCGGGCAGTTCGGCCAGGGTGATGGCCTCTTGCGCTGTTTTGATGACGTTGAAGGGAATCATGTTCGCCGCTCCAAAATATATGGAATCCGATACGGCCTGACGTTCGGTGATTCCGCCAGGTTTTGCCCCAACTCAGTCGAGCTGAGGCAAGTATGTGTCGCCGCGCGTGATCGCGCGGAAGTTTTCGCCTTCCTGTCGGACAAGAAGGATACGTTCGCCCTCGCCGAAGGTCTGCCCGTCATTGTCCGGCTCGACCATGACGTGATGCGTCTGGCCAAAATGATCGACGACGCGCGCGCGCGCTGGATTGCCCTTCGCGGCTCTGCCGATGACAATCTCCGCTTCTCGTCCGACCAGCGCCACCGGGTCGATCGCGGTGGTTTCGTCGCGCGGCATAATGGCGGCGAGCGGACGTGCGAGCGCTCCCGTCACCGGGAGTGCGGCCAGCGCCGCGAGGGGGCCGGCAAGCCATGCCGACAGCGTGTGTCCGGTCAACGCGGCGAGCGCCTGCTGGCCGGCGAGGCCGATCAGTCCGAAGGCCGTCAGCAGCAGCATCGCCCACATCAGAAATGGCAAGCGCCGTAGCCCCATCAGGGAAAGAAGCCCCGCATCGATCGTCAGGCTGCCCGGCGCATCCATCTCAGCGTCGCCACCAATCACGTCGCCGAGACCAAGGACCTGCACAAGCCCCAGCAACACCATCAGCGCGATTGCGACGCTAAACGGTAAATTCTCTGGCAGAAGGAACGACTCGATCATTCTCGCTGCGCCTTACTCAAGCGCATCGAGCAGTCCGCCAGCGCGCATGCCGGCCGACTGCGCCTCGACCTGGCCTTGAGCGTGAGCAATAGCGGCCTTGGATTTGTCGACTTCGCTTTCCAGAGCCGCAACCGTCTGCTTCATGTTCTCAAGCGCCTGCGCTTTGAAGGAATCGATGCTGTCCATCGTGTCGTAGATATTCTGGAAGGCGCGGCGGAGCGTTTCGAGGGGGATCGTGGCGCTGGACGCCTGCTCATGGATTCGCGCCGTATTATCGCGCAGCATCTGACCCGTGCTGTCGATAATATTCGCGGTCGTGGCGTTGAGCGCGCCAATCTGATCGAGCACCAGCTTCTCGTTCGTCAGCGCCTGCGCGACCGTTACGGCGGTGCGCAGTGCGCCAACCGTCGTGGTGGACGCGCGGTCAACGCCCTTGATGAGCTCGATGTTGTTTTTCTTCACGAGATCAAGGGCGAGATAGCCCTGTACGCTGACCGCCATTTGAGTCAGCAAATCCTGAGTCCTCTGACGCAGATAGAACAAGGCGCTTTCGCGTAACGCTTTCGCCTTGGCCGGATCAGTCGCATCGAGATCCGTCGCGCGGGACTCGAGTTCGAGGTCGAGCGCCTTCGACATAAAGATCATCTGTTCGAGCCGCCCGAGCGCGACCCACAAATTCTGCCGCTCCACATCGATCGCGGTGTTGTCCTTCAGCAACTCGTCCTTGCCGCTCTTCAGGCGGGCAAGGATCGTCGCGATGTGGCTTTGCGCGCTCTTGTAAGCGTCGAAATAACCGCGGAGCCGGTTGCCGAACGGGATGACGCCAAACAGCCTGCGCGGGGCGAAGAGGTCGCCCTGACGGAGCGGATCGAGATCCTCGACGGTGCGGCGCAGCTCGGCGATGTCGGCGCCGAGGCTCGACGTCTCATCCATCGCGCGGACCGGACGATTCAGGAAACGGTTTGAGTGGTTCGCCGCTTCGGAAATTTCGCGACGGCCCAAATTGGTGATCTGGTCGACGCGCCGGCCGAATTCGGGCGAATGACAATCCTGCGCGACGAGGTCGTCCACGAACTCGACGACACGCCCCTTCAGTTTCGACTTTTGCTCTTCGTCGACCGGGACCAAGCCAATTGCCTTCTCGGGCGGCACGACTGGCGCAGGTTCAGGCGGCGCCAGTTTAAATCCATCGCTCACAGCGAGAGTCGTCCATTCCAATATGGCCAAACGGAATCGTTTTCGGATGCAAATCTGTGCCGTCAGCTGGAACTTGGCAAGCCGAGGCTCCACGAAGCGGGCGGTCGGGGGTTCTTGGTTCGCCAGATTTGCAGATATGCGGCGTCTCGTCCAATTAATTCACGATACGGGACTGTAATACGAATCATTTTGAGACATTGCAGACGAAAGCATGGACCTCACGCCACCGGCGGATAATAGGCGGTCCGGAACAAAACGCGCGTTGCGTCCCTCGACTCTCGTACGACGGTTTCTGGCGGCAGCTCGCGCAGTTCGTCGGCTGAAAAATTCGCTGGCAATCCCACAGCGACGGCAATCCCGGAAGTGATCGCCTTCCGAATAAGCGGCAGCGGATTGGGTAAAAAATCCCGCCAGCCGAAGCGCGCTTTCTTGAAATATTCCGGTCCACCCCACGGCGGGTCGATATTCAGCGCATCGAATGAGAGCTTGGGATAGGCTTCCATGACGTCGTCATGAATGAATTCGATGCGCTCCGACACGCCATAGATCTCGGCGTTATGCTTCGCCATGGACAGCCTGTCGCGATCAATGTCGACGGCGATGACGCGCTTGCCGCATCGGGCGAAGCCGATCGCCGAGCCGCCGATGCCGCAAAAGGCGTCCAATACAGTGTGACCGTTCAGGAGATTGCCGATCTCCAGCGCAAAGCGCTCCGGCTTGACGGAGAACAGCCCCACCTCATCGGTTTCGACGCCCTCATCCCATTTCGAAAACAGATGGTAGCGACGATCCCAGTATTTTTGGGCGCGATCGCCGAAGGGATTATCGATGTTGGTCATCACGCGCATGGGGCTGGAGCTTTACGCACTCGAACTTATTAATCTCAGTGTGACCTATTGGTCACAAAAAGCAAAGCCAGCCATTTCTGACTGTGTATCGTCAATCCTTGTGATTACTGATTAGAACTTTGCGACTATGGTGAGGAAGCAAAGTTGAAGTGGTAATTCACGCCAGCACGGAAGATGTTCCCATCGATAGTATTCGTGCCAGCCCTTGCTTGGACAAGGCCTACTATAGTGCCAGGTACAATATCTGGTACGGGATATATTCCAGCTTGATGAACTCTTGTAAAGTAACCACCGTTGCTTGTGCTTAAGCCACCCAGATTATAGTAAAGATATTCACCTTTAAGAGTCCAGTTAGGAGCAAGCATCCATTCTACTCCGCCACCGGCTGTCCAGCCTACCAATACTTTTGAAGTAGAAATATTCCCTGGATCGAGTTCGTCGGTTTGATCAACTTTTTCCTGACTGGCATAATAGCTAATCTTTGCGCCGCCATAAGCTAGGCCGCCAGTTCCATAAAAAAGAAGGTTAGGCGTAACGATATATCCGACGCGCCCACGAACTGTTCCTAAATAGGATACGGATTTGGATGCCTGCATAGTCGTGTAAGTAGTTGTGGCTATATCTCCATAGAGAGCTGACTTCACAGTTGAAGGCGTAGATGTGAAGAGAAACTGTCCAGGCCCATTATCAATAGCGAATCCTTGGAAGTCGGTTTCAGCGCCGACAACGAAACTTTTATAAACTTTAAAAATATATCCAGCTTGCACGCCTCCAAGAAAACCACTGCTGCTGTTTGTCGCAAGTGAGCCTGTTAGGCCGATGGCAGCAGCGTTTGTTCCTGGTAAATACGTATTACCGAATATGTTAGAACGATTTATCGTATATAGAGGAATGCCCTGGGAGTAAGCGCCAGTGTTATTCGCCCACGTCCCACCAGCATTGATACCAGCATAGAAGCCTGTCCACATCGGCGCAGGTGCAGCGACTGGCGCTGATGCAACTGAAGGCGGGTCGGCTGCAAAAGCTGATACGCTGCTTATTAGAAATAGAGTTGACGCCATTTTAGTTGTCTTCATGGCTCTGCGCCTCTGAGCGATCAACTGAGATGCAGATTAATCAGCAGCGTTGATATGCATCAATGCGGAATATTCGGTCATTCTACCTATTTTGTTAAGTGTGACTTATTTGTCTCTGTTAAAAGAAAAAGCCTCCAGACCTGGGAGCTGACGTGGATCCATCCCAGGCAAGGAAGGGAAGCCCTCAGCTAATCGCGGCCAATGCCTCGACTCAAGAAAAAGCGCCCGGCCTGTTGACCGAGCGCCAAGTCGAGGGGGGAGAGGGGAGCTCCGTTCGGACTGAACCCAGCGGGCTAAGAATTGTTCCAAGCGGCGTGGGATCGGAACACGCATGAACCGCGCTTTATTGTCGAAGCTTCAGGTTTGCTAGGAAGTTTCCTTGCACGTGAGGTAGCGAGGCGGCGCACTTTTATAAAGTTCGCGCGGCTCGCGTTGCCGCGCTCCCCGCGACCCGGCGCCGCCTTGACGAAATGGCTCCGCCTATGCCCATTGAGCGCGATTTTTCGCCGCGCCGGCGCGCCATTGCGCCAGGGAGACAGAGCCCATGAACATCCACGAGTACCAGGCCAAGGCCGTTCTGCGCGAGTTCGGCGCGCCCGTCGCTGAAGGCTTCGCCATGCTGCGCGCCGAAGATTCGCGCGCGGCGGCCGAAAAGCTTCCCGGCCCGGTCTATGTGGTGAAGGCGCAGATCCATGCCGGCGGGCGCGGCAAGGGCAAGTTCAAGGAAGCATCTGCGGGCGACAAGGGCGGCGTGCGCATCGCCAAGTCGATCGACGAGGCCGAGGCCTTCGCCAAAGAGATGCTTGGCGCGACGCTCGTCACGCAGCAGACCGGCGAGGCCGGCAAGCAGGTCAACCGCCTCTACATCGAAGACGGCGCCGCGATCGACAAGGAATTCTATCTCTCGATGCTGATCGACCGCGCGACGTCGCGCATCGCCTATGTGGTCTCGACCGAAGGCGGCATGGACATCGAGAAGGTGGCGCATGACACGCCCGAGAAGATCGTGACCTTCTCGGTCGATCCGGCGACGGGGCTGATGCCGCATCACGGCCGCCAGGTCGCCGCGGCGCTCGGCCTCACCGGCGATCTCGCCAAGCAGGCGGGCGCGCTGACCGAAAAGCTCTACGCGGCGTTCGTCGCCAAGGACATGGAGCTCCTGGAGATCAATCCGCTGATCGTCACCAAGGACGGCAAGCTGCGCTGCCTCGACGCCAAGGTCAGCTTTGAAAACAATGCGCTCTACCGCCATCCCGACATGGTCGAGCTGCGCGACAAGAGCGAGGAGGACGAGAAGGAGATCGAGGCGTCGAAATACGACCTCGCCTATATCTCGCTCCCCGGCAATATCGGCTGCATGGTCAATGGCGCCGGCCTCGCCATGGCGACGATGGACATCATCAAGCTCTACGGCGAATTTCCGGCGAACTTCCTCGACGTCGGCGGCGGCGCCACGACCGAGAAGGTCACGGCCGCGTTCAAGATCATCACCGCCGATCCGAACGTGAAGGGCATTCTCGTCAATATCTTCGGCGGGATCATGCGCTGCGACACCATCGCCGAAGGCGTGATCGCGGCCGTGAAGGAAGTGGGCCTCAAAGTGCCGCTGGTCGTGCGGCTCGAGGGCACCAATGTCGACCTCGGCAAGAAGATCATCAATGAGTCGGGGCTGAACGTCATTCCCGCCGACGATCTCGACGATGCGGCGCAAAAAATCGTCGCCGCGATCCGGCAGGCGTGAGCTTTCCTTTGGGCTTCTCCCGCAAATGGGAGAAGCCCTGCCGGGATTTCTTCCGCCTTGCGTCATCGGCCCAAAAGGGCCATCTTTAGGCGCGACCTTGGACTTTTAGGCCGCTGTTCCCCGTGGGGCGGCCTTTGCGCGCGATCGTCGCCTTTTAGGGAAGCGCCAGTGCCCAATTCAGCTCTTCTGTTTGCGTCTCCGGCCAGCCGCGCGAGACGCGCTCTGGCGCGCCTGTCGTGCATCTTGCTTGCGGGATCCGGCGCCTTCGGGCTCTCCTGCGACAGCAGTCTCGCGGCGCGGGAAAATATCGTCGTCGCCCGGCCCTTCGAGGTCGGTTCCAGCCTGTCGGGCAATTATCTCGCCGCGATCGTCGCCGGCGCGCAGCGCGACACGCTCGCCGCCTCGACCTTCTTCCGCGAAGCCTTGCGCGACGATCCCAAGAACACCGATCTCGCCGACCGCGCCTTCGTCGCGGCGCTCGCCAACGGCAATATGTCCGAGGCCCTCTCGCTGACCGGCCGCGTGATCGCGCATGACCGCACGAACGGGCTCGCGCATCTCGCTCGCGGCGTCGATCTGATCAAGACACGCAAATACGCCGCCGCGCGCGCCGAACTCGCCAAGGGCGGCGGCGACCGGCGCCGCGACATCACCTCGACGCTGCTCTCCGCATGGAGTTACGCCGGCGCCAAGGACACGCGTCGCGCCCTCGCGACGCTCGATACGCTCACCGACGACGCCTTCGTGGTGTTTCGCGACTATCATGCGGGCCTGATCGCCGATCTCGGCGGCGACAAGGCGGAGGCTGAAAAGCGCTTCAAGTCCGCCTATACCGCCGAGAAGAACACGCTGCGGCTTGTCGACGCCTATGCGCGCTTTCTCGCGACCCACGGACGGCGCGACGAGGCGAAGCAACTCTACCTCGCCTTCGACGAGGTCGCGCCCAGTCACCCGATCGTCGTCGCTGGCCTCGCCGCGCTCGAGGAGGGCAAGCCGCTGCCGGCCTTCGTGCGCACCGCCGACGAAGGCGCGGGTGAAGTGCTTTACGGGCTGGGCGCCGTCGGCGGCCGCCAGGGCGACGAACTCGCCTCGCTCATCTATCTGCGCCTCGCGCTGCATCTTGCGCCGGAGAACGCTCTCGCCATCGTCACGCTCGGCGACGTCTATGAGCGCATGAAGCAGGAAGAGGCGGCCATCGATCTTTATCAAAGCGTGCCGAAAGACAGTCCGCTGCGCGTCAACGCCGACGTGCAGGCGGCGCTGCTGCTGGAGACGCTCGGCAAAACCAAAGAGGCGAGCGAAAATCTCTCCGCGATCGTCGCCGCCAACCCCAAGAATCAGGAGGCGTTGACGGCGCTCGGCAATCTTCAGCGCTCGCGCAAGGCTTTCGCCGACGCCGCCGTGACCTATACGCGCGTGCTCGATCTGCGGTCCAAGGCGGACAAGAGTCTGTGGCTGCTCTACTATTATCGCGGCATCGCCAATGAACGGCGCAAGGATTGGCCGGCGGCGGAAGCCGATCTCAAAAAGGCGCTGGATCTCAACCCCGACCAGCCACTGGTGCTGAACTATCTCGGCTATTCCTGGGTCGACAAGGGCTCCAATCTCGACGAAGCCTTTAAGATGCTGCGCCGCGCCGTCGATCTGCGGCAGCGCGACGGCTATGTCGTCGACAGTCTCGGCTGGGCCTATTACCGCCTGGGGCGCTATGACGACGCCGTGCGCGAATTGGAGAAGGCGATCGACCTGAAGCCGTCAGACCCGGTGATCAACGATCATCTTGGCGACGCTTATTGGCGCGTCGGCCGCAAGCTCGAAGCGCATTTCCAGTGGAACCATGCGCGCGACCTCAATCCGGAGGCCGACGAACTGCCGAAGATCCTCGACAAGATCAACCACGGCATGTCTGACGCGCCGACGCTCGCCCATGACAAGGCGGCGCAGAACGGCGGGTGATTACCCCTTCTCGCCGGCCATCTCCAGCACGACGCGCCATTCTTCGTCGCTCACCGGCTGCACGGAGAGGCGCGAATTGTTGACGAGGACCATGTCCTTGAGGCGCGGCTCGGCTTTGATCTGCGCAAGCGTCACGGGCTTTTTCAGCGCCTTCACGGCCTTCACATCGACCATGCCGAATTTGCCGCTCTCGTCGGTGTGGTCGGGATAATAGGTCTTGATGATCTCGACGATTCCGACGACCGCCTTGTCCTCGTTCGAATGATAGAAGAAGCCTTTCTCGCCCTTCTTCATCGCCATGAGATTGAGTTTGGCCGAATGGTTGCGCACGCCGTTCCAGAACGTGCCCTTGGCGCCGGCCTCGACCTGCTGATCCCAGGACCAACTCGACGGCTCGCTTTTCAACAGCCAGTGCGCCACTAGAGCTGCGCTCCCACCACGCGTTTCCAGGGTTTCAGCTCCACCGAGGCGAAGAGGCCGGCGGCGGCGTAAGGGTCTTCGCTGAGCAGCGCGCGCGCCGCCGCCTCATTCTCGCAGTCGAGAATGAGCATGGAGCCGACCGGCGTCTCGCCGTCGAGAAAGGGGCCGCCGAGCTTCACGCGCGCGGCGTGTTTGTCGAGGAAGGCGAGATGCGCGGCGCGGGTCGACATGCGCAGATCGACATGACCGGGCTTATCCAGGCAAAGGGCGACGAAGAACACAAGCGGCCTCGCGTAAGCGTGACGAAGGCGCAACTTGTTCCAAAGCCCGCGCCGCGGGTCAACAGCGTCGCCGACGAAATGACGATTTCATCTTTGGCCGAGGTCTTCGGACTTCACGCTGAGGTCTTCGGAAAAGGCAAGCAGGGCGTTGGGGAAGGGCTTCCTCATCCTGAGGAGCGTGCGCAGCGCGCGTCTCGAAGGGCGAGGAAGCCCGTTCGCGTATTTTTCCTCACCCTCGTCCTTCGAGACGCCGCCTTCGATCTCGGGCCTGCCCGTTCGCAAGTCGTCGGGTAAACCCGACTTGCGGCGGCTCCTCAGCGACTGTCTTGGCGATCAAGCGTTTTGTGTGCGCCATGGCTTTGCGTCCCTGATGATGGCGTTAAGGATCGTAAGGAGTTTTCTTGCGACGGCGATGAGCGCGACGATCTTCGGCTTTC